>Ga0302324_100013399_pt1 | contig 16631 bp, 10 predicted proteins | sample Palsa_T0_1_FD_201949 | JGI IMG/M metagenome (GOLD analysis project Ga0302324, IMG submission 201949) | Peat permafrost microbial communities from Stordalen Mire near Abisko, Sweden - Palsa_T0_1 | ecosystem: Environmental > Terrestrial > Soil > Palsa > Peat permafrost | place: Sweden: Abisko...
CAATGTCCATGCATGCCAGGAAAATCGGGTACGTAAACTCGTGGCGCCGCGTCTGCCAGCGCCGGTGCCGCAGTGTGCCCTCGTAGATGCCCGATTCCATCATCGCTACCAGTTCACTCCTAACCGATGCGCCACGCGTATTGCCGAGTTCAGCCCGTCCTCGTGAAATCCGTAAAACCAGTACGCCCCGCAAAAGTGCAGATGACGCCGACCGCTCATTTCGCTCCACCGCGCCTGCGCCCGAACAGCATCGAGGGTATACAACGGATGCGAGTAATCCATTTGCCGCAGCACTTTCGCCGAATCGATCGCCGCGCTCCGGTTCAGAGTTACACAGTAGTCCTCCGGCGTGGCGATATTCTGCAGGCGGTTCATGTGATATGTCAGCGTCGCTGCGCCCTTCGAGCCGCCGAGGTGATAATTCCACGACGCGCGTGCGTCGGGACGGTGCGGCAGCAGCTGCGAGTCGGTGTGCAATACCGTGTCACTCCTGCTCGTACGAAATGCGGAGAGCGTCGATTGCTCGGCCGCAGTTGGTGCCTCAAGCATGGCCAGGGCTTGCGGTGCGTGGCATGCGATCACAACTTCGTCAAACTTTTCGTGGCGCCCATTTTCAAAGTGGACGACCGGCGCGCCTGCTTCATGTCCAACTCCGGCGACTTTCGCTCCCGTCTCAATGCGGTCACGGTAAGGTGCAGTCAGCGGCGCAATGTATTGCGAGCTGCCACCTTTCACCGAATACCACTGCGGATGCCCATTCACTGTCAGAAATCCGTGATTGAAAAAGAAGCGCAGCAGCGTGATCGCCGGGAAGCTGGCTATCTCATCGAGTGATGTTGACCAGACCGACGATGCCATCGGGTAAAGATAGAGGCGCGGTAGCTCGTCACCGAATGCATACCTCTGTAGATAATCTCCCAGCGTCATCTCCATCGCCGCACCTTGCGTCACGAAGTCAGTCGAGATGCGGTTAAAGCGCCCAATCTCCGAGAACAATCTGTAATGCGCGGGCCGCAGTAAATTCCGCCGCTGCGCAAAAAATCCCTTCACGCCGCGACTGCTGTACTCCATGCCGGTCGCCTGGCAGGAGACGCCAAACGACATGTCACTCTTCTGCCGTTCAACGCCGAGCTCGTTGAACAGTCGCACCAGGTTCGGGTAGGTGCGGTCGTTGTGCACGATGAATCCAGTATCAATCGGCTGCGTGCCCACGCTGGTCTCGATGTTGTGCGTATGCGTGTGCCCACCCAGCCGCTCCTCGCGCTCAAACAGCCAGACCGTATGTTTGCGCGACAGCAGGTACGCCGCGGCCATGCCGGAAATCCCGGCCCCGATCACCGCGACGCGGCTCATACCTCTCCGTGAGTCTGGTACGGCAGCCGGACGGCGCGAATATTTTTGACGATGCGCAGCGTCTGCAGCGTCCGCAGCACGTAGTAAGTAATGTCGATTTCCCACCAGCGCAGCCCCTGCCGGCAGGCATACATGAACTGATGATGGTTGTTGTGCCAGCCCTCGCCGAGCGTGACGAGCGCTAGCAGAAAATTGTTGCGGCTGTGGTCGGGGGTATCAAACCGCCGCGTCCCCCAGATGTGCGCAATCGAATTGATGGCAAACGTGCCGTGAAACAGCATCACCGTCGAGACGACGAAGCCCCACATGAAGATGTTGAGTCCGCCGAGCCACAGTACGGCGGCACCGAGCACGATCGGCGGCAGGAGAAAATATTTGTCCAGAAAACGCAGCTCAGGAAATTTGGAGAAATCCTGGATCAGCTTGGGATCGTACTCGTCATAATCGTTGCTCAACACCCAGCCGACATGCGCCCACCAGATGCCGCGCTGCTCGGGCGAATGAATGTCATGTTCGGAATCTGACGTGGCATGGTGCACGCGATGATGGGCTGCCCACCACAGCACGCCTTTCTGAGCAGAAGTCTCCGCCAGAAAAGCCAGCGCAAACTGCGCCGCACGGTTGAGCTTGAACGTGCGATGGCTGAAGTAACGATGATACCCGGCGGTCACTCCGAACATCCGCACCAGATAAAATCCCAGCGCCCAGAGCAAATAGTTCCAGTGAAATGGAATGAGGAAGACGCCGAGGCAGGCCAAGTGAATCGCCAGAAACGGCAGGACCGCGCCCCATTGATACGCCCCGCTCTTCCGCGCGTCGTGAGAGACACCGGGAATCAGCTCAGAACTTGCCATCATCTAACTCCGATTCAGTTAACCGTTCCGTACCAATGACCAATTCGCAACCGTGAGCACACGCAATGTCCAGCCGTGATAGTTACTCACTGAACGACGAAGTCACGCCGGCGGATTTTCATCTTCGATAATTGCTGCGACGGCACATATTCCGCCATTCCTGTTGGTCTGATGAATCCGCTGGTTTCTGCAGAACGTATCCTTAACGGATACTAGCGCGGGGTCGTCGCTCTGCCGGACGATTCTTGCGTCATATCAACGTTGCGTGCCAAAACGGAGAACAGAGTGAAACTGGCGTTGAAATTCCTCTTCGGTGCGATCTTTGTCTGGATGATTGCGATGACCCTCCACGTCCAGGCCCACAAGTCCATCCTGCTGTCGCCGTCGGAATTCAGCTGGCAGGGGAGTCCGTGGGCAGTCGCGACGTTATTCGACGCCTACTTCGGCTTCCTCACCTTCTTCGTCTGGGTCTGTTTCAAGGAGCGCTCCCTGTGGAGCAAGTGCCTGTGGTTCGTCTTCATCATGGCACTTGGCAACATCGCCATGTCGGGCTACGTCCTACTGCAGCTCTTCAAACTGAGACCGGATGAGCCCGCCTCCGCCGTCCTCACGCGGCGGGCCTGAGCTGGCCGATGAAATCATTTCTTCAGCGACGCGTCCTTCGTCCCATCCAGCGGCTTCTGCTGCAGGGAATCACTCCGCAGAAGATCGCTTTGACACTCGCCCTCGGCGTCGTCCTCGGACTCTTTCCGGTCATGGGCAGCACCAGCCTGCTTTGCGCGGCGGCCGCGATCGCACTTCGCCTGAACCTGCCGGCGATTCAGGCGGTGAACTACTTCATGTACCCGCTGCAGCTTCTGCTCATCGTGCCTTTCATTCGGGCCGGCGAATTTCTTTTCCGCGCGCAACGCACTACGCTCACGCTGAAGCAGATGATCGCGCTGCTGCATGACGGCTTCCTCCCGGCCATGCACACGCTTGGGATTCTCGCCCTGCAGGGAATCGCTGCGTGGCTGCTCATCGCGCCGGTCGCCATCGCGCTGCTCTACGCCGCGTTCCTGGCCATCACTCGCCGCGCCGCCAGCATGGCGGCCGCGCGGCAAACAGCGGTGCGAACATGAACCCGGCGCTCCATCTCGCACTCTTTCTCGCCGCCATCGGCGCGGCAATTCTCGGCGTCATGATGTTGCTGCTCTGGCGTTTGCAGCAGCGCCTGCGCAACGCCGGCTACGTCGACATCGGCTGGGCCTACGGCCTCGGCATTCTGGGCATTCTCTACGCATGGCTGGGCCAGGGCAACGCCGTTCGCCGCTGGGCTCTCGCCGCCATGGTCCTCGTCTGGTCGCTCCGCCTCGGCACGCATTTGCTCAAGCGCATCGCTGGCCATCCGGAGGAGGGTCGCTACGTCGAGCTCCGCAAAAAATGGCGCAAGTCGGCGTCGTGGAAATTTCTCATCTTCTTCGAGGCGCAGGCTGTGCTCGACGTTCTGCTATCGCTGCCGCTGCTACTCGTCTGTGTCGATGCCTCCGACACGGCGCTTGGCCCATGGCAGTGGAGCGGCATCGCGCTCTGGCTGATTGCGGTCGCCGGCGAAAGTTTAGCCGACGCCCAGCTCGCCGCTTTCAAACGCCGCGCCCGTCCCGGCGAAGTCTGCCGCAACGGTCTGTGGAATTACTCGCGGCACCCGAATTATTTTTTCGAGTGGCTGGTGTGGATGGGTTGGGCGATCTTCGCCATCACCTCGCCGTGGGGCTGGCTAGGATTCGCGTCGCCCGCACTCATGCTGCTGTTTCTCTTCCGCGTCACCGGTATACCCGCCACCGAAGCGCAATCGCTGCGCAGCAAAGGCGATGCCTATCGCGCATATCAGCGGACCACCAGCGCGTTTTTCCCGTGGCCGCATAGACAGAAAGGCAAGTCATGAGCAGCGCGTCGGCGCTCGGAACGCCTCTGCCGTCCAACAAGCTCAATGCCGCCGCGGTGGATCGCACCACTCGTCTCATGGAGCGCGGCCTGCTGCCCGACCGCGTCATCCGTCTCGGCATCCGCCGGCTGCTCGCCCAGCGCCTGCGCGAGGAAGCTTCCGGTGGCGTCGAGCAGCAGAGTGAACGCCGTCGCGCGCTCATTGAAATGTTGCGGCGCAGCCCCATCGCCGTCTCGACGCAGGAGGCCAACGCCCAGCACTACGAAGTCCCGGCGCGCTTTTTTCAGCTCGCGCTCGGCAAGCAGCTGAAATACAGCTCCGCGCTCTGGCTGGAGGATTGCCGCTCGCTCGACGAAGCCGAAGAGCACATGCTGCGCCTGACCGTTGAGCGCGCACAGCTTCGCGACGGCCAATTCATTCTGGAACTGGGCTGCGGCTGGGGCTCGCTAACTATATATATGGCCCGACGCTTTCCGGCCAGCCGGATCACTGCCGTCTCCAACTCCGCTTCGCAGCGGGAGTACATCACCAGCCAGCTGCGCGCCATCGGTCGCGACAATGTCCGCATCATCACCGCCGACATGAATCTCTTCGCAGGCCCCGCTGAGCCCGTAGACCGCGTCGTCTCCGTCGAGATGTTCGAGCACATGCGCAACTACGAGCAGCTGCTCTCCCGCATTGCCTCATGGATGAAGCGAGACGCACTCCTCTTCGTCCACATCTTCACGCACAGGATTTTTTCCTATCCCTTCGAGGTCCGCGACGACAGCGATTGGATGGCGCGCTTCTTTTTCACCGGCGGCATCATGCCATCCGACGACCTTCTGCTGAATTTCCAGCGCGACGTCACCCTCAGCGATCACTGGCTGGAAAGCGGCGGGCACTATGAAAAGACCGCCCGTGCGTGGCTCGAAAATACCGATGCGCATCGCGACGAGATCCTGCAGATCTTTCGCGATACCTACGCCGCGCACCTGCCTCGAGACGAGCAGGCAGCCGAAGCTATGAAGTGGCTCGTGCGTTGGCGCGTCTTCTTCATGGCGTGCGAGGAGCTGTGGGGCTATCGCAATGGCCAGGAGTGGAGCGTCTCCCACTATCTCTTCGGCAAGAAATAACGCGCCGGCTATTTCACTTCCGCAACCGCCTCCGCCATAAGCGCCTGTGCGCGCTGCCAATCGACTTTCACTTCTGCGATCCGCTTCTGCGCCGCATCGGAATGCACGTCGACGCCGGCACGCTTGGCAATGCGTGCTTCCTCGGCTTCAGTCATGCCCAGCGCCGCCTTGTCCACCTCGGCCTGCGCCTTCGGCAAAATGTCGTGGAAATGCTTCAGCTCATCCGAAGCGCGCTCGGGGCGATAGGTGAGCCGGTCTCCGGACTGCATTGCATCCACTAATTCATCGGGCGACCAACCCAGTGGCCACGTTTGATTCAGCGCATCGTAGGTGCCGCGCAAGCGCGTCACGGCTCCAGCAAATCCGTTCAAATCGCTGCGGCGAGCAGCGAGTTCCGGCGATATCTTGACGCGAATTTCTACTGCTTTGCTGGTCGGAAAGCGCCCGGTCAGCACCGTCGTCGCCAGGCGATTGCCGTCGTAACGCCAGCCCTCGCTCTCCAGCTTTCGGCTGTACGCCAGCGGCTTTCCATTCACAGTGACACTCGCGGGCGGCCAGTCTCCGGGGAGCAGCAGCTGATAGGCGCGCTCTTTCAGCATGCCCGGATAGCTGCCCTTCGCCGGATCAACTCGCATCACCAACTCCGCGCCCTTGCGTTCCGCACGCAGATGCGTCCTCGCGAATTCGCCAGTCTGATATGCGCGCCCATCGCTGCCGTCTTCATAAAGATCGTAAGAAGTCTCGGTATCCGCGGTGCCTGGCATGACTTCCACAATCAGCGGATCCACCGGCTTCTGGCCGGTGTATTGCATCGGCGGCTGCATCGGCAGAATCGCATTGTTCCTCGTGTAACGAGGTATCTCCTGAATGGCGAAGTCATGCGCAAACGTGACGGGACCGCGGATGTGCCGGCCCGTGTCGTACTCAAACCAATCGCCCTTGGGCAGCCAGACCGTCTGCTCCGCCGTCTGCTTTACCTTGTCCACCGGCTGCACGATTGGCGCGACCAGAAATGTTTCGCCAAAGATATATTCACCGCCGTGCGCGTAGGCTTCCGGCGCCTCAGGCCAGTCGTAATAGAGCGGTCGCAGGAAAGCCACGCCGGTGTCATACGTCCGCCGCGCTTCCGTGTAAATGTACGGCTGCATCGCGTAGCGGAGATGGAAGGTGTCGCGCATCAGGTCGGAGTAGGGCTCGGCATAGGCCCAGATGCGGCGCTCCGACTCGGGATTCTTTGTGGTGTGGGTCCGCAGGATTGGACTGAACGCGCCGAATTGTAACCAGCGTAGATACAATTCCGCGTCGACTGCGCCCGGCATGTGGCCGCCGATGTCGTGGCTCCAGTAGGCGTAGCCAACGTTCGCCGCCTGCGCCGTAAATCCGGGCTGGAAAGCGAGCGACTCCCACACCGAAATCGTGTCGCCGGAAAAGCCAATCTGGTAGCGATGATTTCCCATCCCGCCCCAGCGATGGAAGAGCAGCGGCCGCTTGCCCTCGCGCTCCTGGTCGGTGAAGTGCGTGTAGTTCAGCCACCACGTTGGATTCACGCCGGCTATCCTGGTGTCGGCTTCCTGCTGCCAGTCCAGCCACCAGAAATCTATGCCTTGCTTCTCCAGCGGATGATGCAGGATGTCGAAATAATTTCGCGCGAATTTCTGATTTGTAATATCAAACGGCACATATTTCTGGTCTGCCGGATCCTGTCCCATGGCGCGCGCCATCGCCGGATAGGCGTCCTCAAACGGCTGCACGCCCGACGCGGGATGCAGGTTCAGTGTCACCTTCAATCCATCGTCGTGCAGGTCCTGTAGAAACGCGTCCGGGTCAGGGAAGAGGAGCCGGTTCCAGCTGTAGCCGCTCCAGCCGAGGGTGTGGCCGGACTGGTCCTGTTTGTGATCAAACCAATTCGATTTGTAGATGGGGTGCCAATCCATATCGATGACGAAGACGTCGAGCGGCACATCGTTCTGGCGGAAGCCGTGGACCAGGTCCTTCAACTCCTGATCGCTGTAGGCCCAGTAGCGGGACCACCAGGTGCCAAAGGCAAAGCGCGGCGGCAGCGGAATGCGCCCCGCCACCTTCACGTAATCGCCCAGCGCCTGCTTGTAGTCGTGGCCGTAGCCGAAGAAATACCAGTCCTGCCGATCGCCGGCCGGGCGCTCCACCACCCACGGCCACGGGCTTGCCTGGCCCTGCGGAAATGAAAAGTCGGCGGAATCAAACAGAGGCCGCGTCGAATCATCCACGATCGCCCAGCCATCGCGCGAAATCAGCCCCGGGCCGATCGGTTCCCTCGTCTTGCCGCCCAGCGCGCCGTCGAGGGTCCGCGTCGTTCCCCCGAGATTTCCCTTGTCTTCCATGCCGGGATGCCACGTCAACGGCTTGCCATCGAGCTGAAATGTGATTTGCAAATTGTCAGCGGTAAATTTGCCGTCGCCCTGCGGCTTATAGACCAGATCCAGCGCAGATGTTTTTATCTCGACGCCATCACCGCCCCCCGTCTTCTGAAATTGCGGAACCGGCAATCTGCGCTGCAGGAAGACAAACGACGCGCGATCTTCAAACTTGCCGTCGGCGGACCACTCCATGCGAATCATCTGCGGCGTCAGCACGGTGAAGCGCGCGTGGCCGGCCATAACGACGGCGGCAGGATCCGCGACAGGGTCGTATTTTTCCAGCGACACTGTGGAGGATTTATCCGACGAGGCAAAGCAGGACGGCAGCCCGGCGAATGCAACGGCGAGCGCAAGGCAAGTACAGCGAAGGGAACTGGCATGGCAAATCATCGGCAGCATCATAGTCCAATCCGAGCAGCTAACTCTGCTCGCAACCGCTTCTTCGTTATTGCTGGATTTTTCTCTCATCCGCTGGCGGCTTCTGCGTCACCTGGCTGGCTGTGGGCAGCTGGCTGGTATCCCACCCGCCACCCAAGGCCTCGACCAATTGCACCGCCGACGTCATTTGCTCGACTTGCAGGTTCACTACCGTCTCTCGCGAAGTCAGCAGCGCGGTCTGCGTACTCAGCAGCGTGATGTAAGGGTCCAGGCCGGTCTCGTATCGGCCTTTTTCCAGCGTGAACGCGCTTTCGGCGGATGCTTGCGCCCTCTGTGCCTGTTGGATCTCGGTCGACAGAATGCGGGTTTCCGCCATGTAATCCTCAACCTGTTGGAACGCTGTCAGCACCGTCTGGCGATAGCTCGCCACGTCGGCGTTGTAAGTCGCGACGTATTGATCAATCGTTGCGCGGCGCAGCCCGGCATCAAATACGGTCTCTGAAATTGAAGGCCCAATCGACCAGAATCGGCTCGGCCAGGAAATCAAATTGCTGAACGCCGAGCTCTCCAGACCTCCGCCGGCGGTCAGCGTCAGCGTCGGATAATAGGCGGCATACCCGATGCCAATCACCGCATTCGCCTCGGCCATGGTGCGCTCTGCGGCTGCGATGTCGGGCCGGCGCTCAAGCAATTGCGAAGGCGTTCCGGTCGGGATCGCAGGCGGAGCCTTTGTCATGGCGCGCACCGGAATTGTGAAATCCGTCGCTGGTTTGCCCAGCAGCATCGCGATGGCGTGCTCATACTGCGCCCGCGCAACCTTGTTATTCGTCGCCGCGGCCCGTGCGCTTTCAAACGTCTGCCTGGCTTGATCCACTGACACCTGGTCATCAATGCCGGTGTCGTACAAGGCCTGCGTCGACTTCAGAATATCTTCGTCGGCTTTGACCGTGTCATCCAGAACGACTTGCAGTTCGTCCTGGCCGCGAATTTGAAAATAAGTTTGCGCCAGCGTCGCCTGCTCCAACAGCCGCTCATTTTCGAGATCGGCCGCGCTTACCTGCGCGCCCGCCTGGTACTCTCGCACGGTGTTGCGGACGCGGCCAAACAAATCCGGCGCCCAGGAAATATCTACCGGCAGCGTGATCAAGTTGGACTGCACGGCCTGGCCGCCGGTGCCCGTTGTGCCGCCAGTTCCAGTGGTGGAGGTGGTGCCCGTACCCTGATAAACATTGGCCGAAGTCCGCGAGCGGGAGAAGCTCGGGCCCACACTTACGGTTGGATAATATTGGCTGCGCGCCTCGCGAATTTCCGCCCGCGCCACCAGGTAGTTCTCGAAATATTGCTTGATGTTCTGGTTATCGATGTTCAGCTGCCGCTCCAGTTCGTTCAGCTCCGGCTCCTGGAAAATCTCCCACCAATTGCCGTGCAGCATCGCGTCCTGCGGCGACGCCACCTTCCAGCCATCGGCATCCTGAAAGTTGACCGGCGATTCCTTGTAGTTCGGAGCCGCAGGCTTGGGCGCGCTGGCCACATGATATTTCGGTCCGACGGTGCAGCCGCTCAAGCCGAGCAGCAGCGCCGCGGCAGCCGCGAATTTCCATCCGGACGTTTTGTGCAATGACTGTTTCATATCAGAGACTCTCCGCTCACTGGTGCGATGGCGTCATGTTCCTTGCCCATCACGCGTAGCCGCAGGCGATCCATGACGAGGTAGATCACCGGGGTGGTGTAAAGGGTCAGCAGCTGGCTCATGATCAGGCCGCCGACAATTGTGATGCCCAGCGGCTTGCGCAGTTCAGATCCGGTTCCCGTGCCAAACGCCAGTGGCAGCGCGCCAAACAACGCGGCCATGGTCGTCATCAGAATTGGCCGGAAGCGCAGCATGCAGGCCTGGAAAATTGAATCGTAAGTGCTCAGTCCCTGTTCGCGCTCCGCCTGCAATGCAAAGTCGATCATCATGATGGCGTTCTTCTTTACGATGCCGATCAGCAGGATAATGCCGATGATGGCGATGACGTTGAGATCATTTTTGAAGATAAGGACCGCCAAAAACGCGCCGACTACCGCCGATGGCAGGGTCGACAGGATCGTCAGCGGATGCACCAGACTCTCGTACAAAATTCCTAACACGATATACACCGCCAGGATCGCGGTAATGATCAGCACCGGCTCCGAGCTCAGTGAATCCTTGTAGGCTTGCAGGGTTCCGGCGAAAAATCCATGGATGGTCGACGGTGTCCCCAACTGGTTTTGCATCTGCTGGATCATTCGAGTCGCATCGCTCAACGCCAGTCCTGGCGCCAGGTTGAACGATACCGTGACGGAAGGGAAGAGCCCGGTGTGGTTGACCTGCAGCGGCGTCGTGTTGGTCTGCATCTTGGCAACCGTATCCAGCGGCACATTCCCGTGCCCGGACTGCAGGTAAATATTCTTCAACCCTTCGGGCGACTGCCAATACTCGGGCGCGACTTCCATGACGACGTAATACTGGTTCAGCTGCGTATAGATCAGCGACGCCTGTTGTTGCCCGAACGCGCTGTACAGCGTGGAGTCCAGCTGCTGCGGCGTAATGTCCAACTGCCCAGCGCGAATGCGGTCGTAATTCAGATAAGACTGCAGGCCTCCGTTTTGCTGGTCGCTATTCACGTCCTGCAGACCGGGAAGCTTCTTCATGTTGGCCAGCAGGATTGGCCCCCACTTGTTCAGGTCCGCCACGTTGTCGGCTTGAATTGTGTATTGATACAGCGCGTTGCTGCCGCGGCCGCCGATCCGAATGTCCTGTGCGGCTTGAAGAAATACTTGTGCCACCGGCAGTCGCGCCATCTTCGGCCGCAACCGATTGATAATTTGCATCGCGCTGACTTTGCGCACATTCAGCGGCTTCAGCGCGATGTACATAAATCCGCCATTTCCGCTCCCGACGTATGCATTCACATGAGCAACCGCCGGATCTGCCTTCACCACATCCACCAGTTGTCGCGCGGAGTTATCCATAAAAGGGAAGGACGCATCCTGAGGGCCCTGGATGCCGCCGACCAGCGCGCCCGTATCCTGCTGCGGAAAAAAGCCCGACGGCAACCGCATGTACAACACCACATTCAAGGCGACCGTAAGCACCAGAACTGTTACGACGAGCGCCGGATTGTCGAGCATCCAGTGCAGCGACCTGCGATAAATGTCCAGCAGCCAGTTGAAGAATCGCTCGCTCAACCGAAACGCCCAGTTTTGCTCTTTGTCCGGATCGTGCGCCTTCAGCAGATGCGCGCACATGGTCGGCGTCGTCGTCAGCGAGATCACCATCGACACCAGGATTGCGGTCGACAAGACGACGGCGAACTCCCGGAACAGGCGGCCAACAATGCCGCCCATCATCAGGATAGGGATGAAGACTGCAATCAGCGACATGCTGATCGAGAAGACGGTGAAACCAATTTCTTTCGCGCCCAGCAGCGCGGCCGCGTATGGCTGCATGCCGTTTTCAAGATGGCGCGAGATGTTTTCCATCACGACGATGGCGTCATCGACGACGAAGCCGGTCGAAATCGTCAACGCCATCAGCGACAGGTTGTCGAGACTGTAACCGCAGATGTACATTACGGCGAAAGTGCCGATCAATGACACTGGCACCGCCACGCTCGGGATCAACGTCGCCCGCACATTGCGCAGGAAGAAGAACACCACCAGCACGACCAGGATGACCGACAGGATCAACGACCGCTCCACATCGCGCACCGACGCGAGGATGGTGATGGTTCGATCAAAAACGTCGGTGATGACGATGCCTTGCTGGATCGAGGCTTTGAGCGACGGCATCGCTGCATTGACGCGATTCACCGTTTGGATAATGTTCGCGCCCGGCTGCCGGAAGATGATCATAGTCACCGACGGTTTGCCGTCCATGTAACCGGCGTTGCGCACATTCGAGACTGAGTCGATTACCTGCGCGACGTCGGACAGACGCACTGCGGACCCGTCGTGCTGGCCCACAATCAGCGGCGCATAGTCCTTAGCGTGCGAAATCTGATCGTTGGCCAGGATGTCGGCGGTATAGGCTCCGTTTGAAAGCGAGCCGCGTGCGGTATGCGCGTTCTGCAGGCTCAGCGTGTTCTGCACGCTCGACAGCGAAATGCCGTAGTGATTCAGCTGCGTCGGATTCAATTCGACGCGCACCGCCGGCGACGATGAGCCGCCGACAGCTACCTGACCCACGCCTTGAATCTGAGAAATCTTCTGCGACAAGATGGTCGACGCCGCGTCGTACATCGTGCCTTTGTCGTAGATATCCGAGGTCAGCGCGAGAATCATAATCGGCGCGTCCGCAGGGTTCACCTTGCGATATGTCGGATTACCGGGCAGGTTCGTCGGCAAGTACGTCCGTGCCGCGTTGATGGCCGCTTCCACGTCGCGCGCGGCGCCATCGATGTTGCGGCTCAGGTCAAATTGGATCGTGATGTTAGTCGAGCCGAGTGAGCTCGACGACGTCATCTCGGTGATGCCGGCGATGTGTCCGAGCTGGCGCTCCAGCGGCGTCGCCACGGAAGACGCCATGATCTCCGCGCTGGCGCCCGGCAGGCCGGTGTTGATGTTGATGGTCGGATAATCTACCTGCGGCAGCGGAGCCACCGGCAGAATGGTGAACGCAATACTGCCCACCAGCGCGATCGCCACCGTCAGCAGCGTCGTCGCTACTGGCCGGTGAATGAATGGCTCAGACAGGCTCATGCGTTTCCAGTCGCCGGCTCCGATTCTCCGGTGGTGTGTTTTTTCCTGCGCGAGACTCGCTGCGCAATGTTGTCAAAGAAGATGTAAATCACGGGGGTCGTGTAGAGCGTCAGCACCTGGCTGAGCAGCAAGCCGCCGACCATTGCAATGCCCAGCGGCCGGCGGATTTCAGAGCCCAGCCCGCTGCCGAATGCCAGCGGCAATCCGCCCAGCAGCGCGGCCATGGTCGTCATCATGATGGGACGGAAGCGCAGCAGGCTGGCTTCGTAAATGGCGTCAGTGGAATTTTTGCCGTGGTGGCGCTCCGCCTCGAGCGCGAAGTCGACGATCATGATGCCGTTCTTTTTCACGATGCCGATCAGCAGGATGATGCCGATGATGGCGACGACGCTCAAGTCTTCGCGGAAGAGAATCAGCGCCAGCAGCGCGCCAACGCCGGCCGACGGGAGCGTCGACAGGATTGTGATGGGGTGGATGAAGCTCTCATAAAGTACGCCCAGCACGATGTAAACCGTCACCAGGGCAGCCAGGATCAGCAGCGCTTCATTGGAGAGCGAGTTGCGGAACGAAGCCGCGGTGCCTTGAAAATCCGCCTGCAGCGCGGGTGGGAAATTCATGTCGGTCGCGACCTTCTCGATTTTCGTAATCGCCGTTCCGAGGGAGGTGCGGTTGGCGAGATTGAAGGACACAGTCACCGAGGGAAACTGGCCCTGGTGAGTGATCGACAGCGGCTCCTGCGTCATCGTCATGTGGGTGAACGTGCTCAACGGCACGGCATTCGCAATTTGCGAACTACTACTCACGTTGGAGGTCACGGTCGTCGAGGTCAACGCAGTCGCCAACGGCGCCAGAATGGAAGTTGAGGGCGTCGGTGTGTAAAGGGTGGGCGACGAATTGGCGTTCGATCCCGCTGAAGCGGAGCTGGACGAGGCGAACGAAGTGGTCGCTCCCGCTCCGGTCGCATTGGACGACGCGCTCGATTGCAGGAAGAGCGATTGCAGCTTGGCCGGGTCCTGCTGGAAGGAAGGCTCTGCCTCGAGGATGACGTGATACTGGTTGGTCTGCGTGTACATCGTGCTGATCTGGCGCTGTCCATAAGCATCGTAGAGCGCGTTGTCGATGGTCGAAGTCGCGATGCCGAGGCGCGATGACGTCAACCGGTCGATGATCAGCGAGACCGCCAGGCCGCCGGTTTGCTGGTCCGTGGCTACGTCTTCCAGTTCCGGCATTTGTTTCAATTTTGTTACAAATTGATTGGTCCACGTGTTCAGCTCATTCGCATCCGGATCTTCCAGCGTGTATTGGTACTGGGTGCGGCTGACGCGATCGTCGACCGTGATGTCCTGCACCGGCTGCATGAAGAGCTGGATGCCCTGGACGTTGTCGCGAATCTTCGGTTGCAGACGCCGGATGACATCGGACGCGCTCATGTCACGCTGGTTGAGCGGCTTCAGGTTGATCGAGAAGCGGCCGCTGTTCAGCGTCGTGTTGGTGCCGTCCGCGCCGATAAATGAGGAAAGGCTCTCCACCGCCGGGTCTGCGAGGATGATCCTCGCCAGCTCTTTCTGCTTCACCGCCATCGCGGAGAAGGAAACCGTTTCCGGCGCCTGCGAGATTCCTTGAATTACGCCGGTGTCCTGCACCGGGAAAAAGCCCTTCGGAATCCAGATATAGAGGACGATGGTCAGGACGAGGGTGGCCAGCGCGACAAACAGAGTGATGACCTGGAAGCGAAGGACCACCTTCAGCGTGCGCCCGTAAAACGCGATCATCCGCTCGAAAATATTTTCAGACCACTTATAGAAGCGCGACTGTTGCGAAGCCGGCGTGTGCCGCAAGATGCGCGATGCCATCATCGGCGTCAGGGTCAGTGAAACAACCGCGGAGATCACGATGGTTACGGCCAGCGTCACGGCAAATTCGCGGAAGAGCCGACCGACAACGTCGCCCATGAACAGCAGCGGGATCAGCACCGCGATCAAGGACACGGTCAGCGACATGATGGTGAAGCCGATCTGCTCGGCACCCTTCAACGCTGCCTGCAGTGGAGCTTCGCCCTCTTCGAGATAGCGCGAAATGTTCTCCACCATAACGATGGCGTCGTCGACCACGAAGCCGGTCGAGATGGTCAGCGCCATCAGCGAGAGGTTGTCGAGGCTGTAGCCGAGCAAGTACATCACCGCCATCGTGCCGACGAGTGACAGCGGCACCGCAATGCCCGGAATCACCGTCGCCCGCGCGCTTCGCAAAAACAGAAAAATTACAACGATGACCAGGACGACCGTCAGACATAACTCGAACCAAACATCGTCGACTGACGATTCGATGCTGGTCGTCAAGTCTGTCAACTTGGTGACCCTGATGGACGCCGGAAGATTGGCCTCCAGCTGCGGCAGCAGCTTGGTAATGCTGTTGACCACCGTGATCGTATTCGCCCCCGGCTGGCGCTGGATGTTGACGATGACCGCCGGTGTGTCATTCATCCACGCAGCCTGGAAGTTGTTCTCGACGCCGTCCACAACCTTGGCGACGTTCTTCAGATAGACAGGCGCCCCGTTGCGATAGGCAACCAGCACGTCCTTGTAATCGCCGCTGGTCTCCAGCTGATCGTTGGAGTCAATTTGAAAGTCCTGGCTGGGGCCGTCGAAGTTGCCTTTGGCCGCGTTGACGCTGGTCGCGGTCAGCGCCGAGCGCACGGACTCCAGGTCGACGCCGTAATTGGCCAGCTGGGCCGGGTTCACCTGGATGCGCACCGCCGGCTTCTGCCCGCCGCTGATACTCACTAATCCGACGCCGCTCAACTGGGAGAGCTTCGGCGCCAGCCGCGTGTCGACCAGATCTTCCACGCGAGATAGAGGAATCGTGTCTGACGTGATCGCCAGCGTCAGCACCGGCGCATCCGCAGGGTTCGTCTTGCTGTAGACCGGAGGCGTTGGCAGGTTGGAGGGCAACACGCTCTGCGCCGCGTTGATGCCCGATTGGACCTCCTCTTCCGCGATGTCAATCTGCAAGGACAGGACGAACTGCAGGACGACGACGGAGACGCCGCCGGAGCTCGTCGACGTCATCTGGCTCAAGCCTTGCAGCTGGCCGAACTGCCGCTCCAGCGGCGCGGTCACCGTGGTTGCGACCACGTCCGGGCTCGCGCCGGGATAAAACGTCAGCACCTGGATGGTGGGGTAGTCCACCTCCGGCAGTGCGGACACGGGCAGCTGAAAGAACGCAACAATGCCCGCGAGCATGATGGCGGCCATCAGCAACGACGTTGCAACTGGCCGCAGAATAAATGGCCGTGAAGGACTCAAGGGGCGCCGCTCCCCGCAGTTCCCGTCGAAGTCGCACTCGGTGGCCCCTTCTTGCCCTTCTGTCCATGCTGCTGGCCATTGCCGTTGCCGCCGCTGGGCTGCCCCGGCGGCACGATTTTGGATCCCGGCTGCAGCTTCTCAAAGCTTCCGTTGGCGACCTCGTCGCCCAGGTTCACGCCAGTCACCTGGGTCATGTTATTGTCGGTCACCCCGGTCGTCACGTTCTGCATTTGCGCGGCGCCGTTGCGCACCTCCCAGACGAAGGCCTGAGTTCCGTTGTGCTGGATGGTCGACGACGGCAGCAGCGTAACGTTGCGCAGCGTGTTGACCAGCAGCCGCGTGTTCACAAACTGGTTCGGAAACAGAGACAGGTCTTTGTTGTCATAACTGGCGCGCAGCTTGACGGTGCCGGTGGTCGTATCAATCTGGTTGTCGGCCGTCAGCAGCTTGCCCTTGGCCAGAATCTTGTTCTGCGCACGGTCCTGCGCCTGCACTTCGAGCGCCGGACCCTTGTGCATTTGCGCCAGCACCGTCGGCAGGTTGTCCTCGGAGATGGTGAAGACCACCGTGATCGGCTGCAACTG
>Ga0302324_100013405_pt1 | contig 16628 bp, 18 predicted proteins | sample Palsa_T0_1_FD_201949 | JGI IMG/M metagenome (GOLD analysis project Ga0302324, IMG submission 201949) | Peat permafrost microbial communities from Stordalen Mire near Abisko, Sweden - Palsa_T0_1 | ecosystem: Environmental > Terrestrial > Soil > Palsa > Peat permafrost | place: Sweden: Abisko...
ACATGGTGAATACGGGGCCACGGCTTTCTTCGGTGAGCGCTCGTTTCCGAATGGGAAGTCCGGGCATACCGCTGCGCCGTTCCGCGCTCCGGCGTTGCCGCTCGACACGGTCGTCGACCCGACCGGCGCTGGCGACTCCTTTGCGGGCGGATTCTTCGGGTATCTGGCCGCGCAACCGGAGGTGACTCCGGCGGCGTTTAAGCGGGCGATGTTCTATGGCGGCGTGATGGGATCGTTTGCCGTGGAGAAGTTCGGCACCGAGCGCCTTCAAGAGCTGAGCCGGGAAGAGATCGAGGCACGTTTCCAGCGGTTTTGCGAGCTCTCTCACCTTGAGTGAAATGGAAACTGGAGGGGCGGCGAGCGCGCTTCCGGAGCAGGAGTTACTGGCAAGGAAGCAGCTTGCGCAAGAATCGCGGTTTGTGGCCCTGATGGCCGCGCTGTTGGCGATTCTCGCCTTTGGCTACTGTGCACGGCACGATCTTTTGTTGCTGTATGGGGACGCGGTCGCCCACCTCCACATTGCGCGGCGGGTCTTCGATTCGCACAGCCCGGGCTTTCGTCAGCTTGGTTCTGTATGGCTGCCGCTGCCTCATTTGCTGTTGATTCCATTTGTGCTGCGCCTAGATTGGTGGCAAAGTGGGCTAGCCGGCGCGATACCCTCTATCTGTTGTTATATAGCGGGGTGCGTTGGTATTTACAGGTTGGCGCGGCGGTGGCTTGAGGCCGGCCCGGCGTCGATTGCGGCGTTGTTTTATGGCCTGAATCCCAACCTGCTGTATCTGCAGACGACGGCGATGACCGAGCCGCTGTTTCTGGCGGAGTTGATCTGGGCGACGCTGCTGGTGGCGGAGTTTTGTCAGGCGTTACGGCGAGGGCTTGGTAACCGCGAAGAAGAAAAGTCTGCGTCGCGGTTACTGATTGGCGCAGGCCTGGTGCTGGTGGCGGCAGTATTCACCCGCTATGACGGTTGGATCTTCGCCTCCTTTGCCTGGCTGGTAGCGGCGGTGGGCTTAGTTCGGAGTGGGCGCTGGCGGACTGAGGTCGGCGGTGCTTTCGTCCTGTTCACGGCAATGCTGGCGGGGTCGCCACTGGCGTGGATGGCCTACAACGCAAAACAGTTCGGCGATCCGCTGGACTTTCTTCGCGGGCCTTATTCGGCGAAAGCGATTGAGGAGCGGTCGACTCCATCGGGCGCGTGGCATCATCCCGGCTGGCACAGCATGCGGGTCTCCGTCCTGTACTTTCTCAAGACCGCGGAATTGGACGCGACCCCTTTGCGCTTTGCCAACAGCTTGCTGTGGCTGACGATTGCGGGAACGATGGCCGGTTTTTTGCGCGGCTGGCGCAGGAACTATGCAGCGGCGCTGTTGCTATGGGTTCCGCTGCCCTTCTATGCGTATTCGGTTGCTTATGGTTCGGTGCCGATTTTCAATCCACTGTGGTGGCCTTACTCCTGGTACAACACGCGGTATGGCATGGAGATGCTGCCCGCCTTCGCGTTGTTCACCTCGATGCTTGCCGCTTGGCTATTGGCCGTGGCCAAGAGCCAGGCGAAATGGGCGGCGGGGCCGTGGATTCTGGCGGGCGCACTATTGGCGATAGCCGCGAACAGCGTAGCGGTGGCTCGGGCGACCCCCCTGGTGTTGCAGGAGGCCATCGCGAATTCGCGCACCAGGATTCCCTTTGAACAGGCGCTGGCGAGGACTCTGAAGCCGTTGTCGCTGCGAAGCTCCGGCCCGATCCTGATTTACACCTCGGAGCATATCGGGGCGTTGCAGCGGGCGGGTATTCCGCTTAAGAGGACCATCAATGAGGGCGATTACTACCTGTGGCCGGGCGCTCTGCGGGATCCCGCTGGTTCGGCTGCGCTGGTCGTTGCTATCGACGGCGATGCGGTATCGAAGGCGGTGAAGGAGCATCCCGAGGGGTTGGAGTTGTTGTCCGTGATCTGCTCGAAGGACCAGCAATGCGCGCGAGTTTATGCGACGGGGCGTTGAGGGGCCAGAGTTGCACAGCCTGAGTCCAGGCGCTAACAAATGGGCGGAGTGAGTGCTACGATCTCCCGAAGCGGGGAAGAGCGATGATAGTGGATTCGCAACAAAGCGGGCACATGCTGAGCTTCAGTAGCCTGGAGCAAACGGCGCTGGCAAGGGGCGTTGCCGCGAGGTTGCTTGCCGCCGCACTGTTTGGCGGTCTCGTGGGCCTCGACCGGGAATATCATCAAAAGCCGTCCGGCATACGGACCAATCTATTGATCTGTTTTGCGGCGGCATTGTTCACCTTTCTCTCCCCCATCATCGCCGGCGAGGGAAGTTCGAACAAGGGCCAGATCGCTTCGAATATTGTTCAAGGGATCGGGTTCCTGGGCGCGGGGCTGATCCTGCAAAATCGCTACCGGGTGAGCGGGTTGACGAGCGCGGCCACGGTCTTTGCGGTGGCGTCGATCGGTATGGCGTGCGGTGCGGGCCTGTATGTGCCCGCGGCGCTGGCGACGCTCACGGTGTTGATCGTGCTGGAAGGGGTTGGCATGATGGAGAAAAGACTCAACCTGAAACTCTACTTGCGGATATACGAAGTTCGGGGCGAAGACGCGACCGAGATAGAGAGAACGATTCTCAAAGCCATGGATAGCGAAGGAAGGCATCTGGGCGACCTGCAGAGGGGCACCGTTGGGGGTATACAGCGAGCGAGTTTCACCGCGCAGGCGACCACCAAAGGGCATGCCCGGCTCAAGCGGATTCTGAAGGAATGTGACTGCGTTGAGGATGTGTTGAGCTTTCACAGTTCGGAGGACGATTGATTCCCTTTGTAAAAGCGCATGCCTGCGGAAATGACTTCCTAATAGTGGATGCCGGTTGGGTCAAAGAGGCGGCCCGAAAGGACGTAGCGGTGCGGTTGTGTGCGCGGAACACCGGCGTTGGCGCGGACGGCGTGGAATATCTGGAGTGGACCGGCGAGCGATCGGGCCGCGTTCGGCTCTGGAACGCAGACGGGTCGGTCGCGGAGATTTCTGGCAATGGGACGCGCTGCGTGGCGGCGTGGATGGCGCAGGAAAAGGGCGTTGTGGTGGGAGATTGTTTTTCGATCGAGACCGACGCCGGGCCGAAGGAATGCCGCATTGTCGGAGTCTACCCGAACCGGTTTGAGATTGAGACTGGAATGGGCGTGCCGGCGGTGTTAGCGCGCACGATTGCGTTGGCGGACGGGGCTCTGGTTGAAGGTGCCGCCGTTTCGGTGGGAAATCCCCACTTTGTGACCTTTGTCGAGAATGGGACCTTCTCCATTGCAGGTCGGAGTTGGGAGGCCATAGGGCGGGAGATTTGTTTTCATGCCGACTTCCCGCGGCAGACGAATGTCGAATTTGTGCGGGTAGTGAACTCCGCTGAGATTGAGTTTCGAATATTTGAACGCGGCGTTGGGCCGACGACTTCTTCAGGCACTGGGAGTTGCGCTTCGGCGGCGGCCTCGATGGTTTTGTGCGGGCTGAGTCCTGAGTTGCTGGTGAAGGCGCAGGGCGGCGCGCAGCGAGTGGTCTGGATGGGACCGTCGAGTGAAATGACCCTGACCGGGCCGGCGGAGTTAGTCGCGACTGGCGAGGCGTTTTGATGGGCATGCCGGTGATAAAGCCAGCAGCGGTGTTGCCGGGGTCGCGGATCGCGGTGATTGCGCCGGCGAGCTCGGCGAAAGTGGAACGCATCGATCTCGGTATTTCGGCCTTGCGCAGGCTCGGATACGAAGTGGTGGAGGGACGCCATCTTCGCGGTCGAGCGCCGCAGTATTTTTCGGGGACAACAGAGGAGCGGCTGAAGGACTTTCACTCCGCCTTTGCGGACCCCGCCGTCGATGCGATTCTTTGTAGCCGTGGCGGTTACGGATCGAATTATCTCCTGGAACAAGTGGATGTGAATCTGATCAAGGCCCATCCGAAGCCGTTTTTTGCTTACAGCGATATGACGGTGTTGCAGAATATGCTGTTGGATCGGACGGGTCTCGTTTCCTTTCATGGGCCGATGGCTGCTGCCGATTTCTACCGCAACGACGGCGCGGACCAGGAGAGTTTTGAAGCTGCAGTCACCGGCGGCATGGCGGAGATCGGCGGCGTGGAGGGCCTGCGAACACTGCGGCCAGGGCGGGTTTCCGGCACTTTCTATGGCGGATGCCTGAGTATGATCGTGTCGGCCTTGGGAACTCCGTTTGCGGCGGAGACAGAAGGCAAGCTGCTGTTTCTCGAGGATGTGACGGCCAAGCCTTATCAGATCGACAGGATGCTGCGGCAATTGATCCTGGCTGGAAAGCTGGACGCTGTCAACGGGATCATCTTCGGCGAGATGCTCGATTGCGTTCCTCAAGGGTCAGATTTTGCTGTACTGGAGGCGATGATTCTGAGGGTGCTGGACTGGTTCGAGGGACCGATCGGAATTGGGCTGCGATCGGGACATGTGTCGCGAGCCAATGTCACCCTGCCTTTTGGCATTGAGGCCGAATTGGATTTGACCGGCCCGCCGCAGCTGCGATTTCTTGAACCGGCGGTGCGCAATTGAGTGGAATGCATGAGAAGAAACACATTCATTTAATCGGTATCTGCGGGACGGCGATGGCTTCACTGGCCGGAATGCTGCAAAAGAAAGGTCACCGGGTGACAGGCTCGGACATGGCAGCGTATCCGCCGATGTCAGACTTCCTGCGAGAGTTGGGCATCGCGGTTGCCGAACCGTTTTCGGAAAGGAATCTCGAACCTGCGCCCGACTTGGTCATTGTCGGGAATGCGCTGTCGCGGGGAAATCCTGAAGTGGAGTATGTGCTGGACAAACGGATTCCGTTCGCCTCGATGGCCCGTGTTACTCATGACGAGTTTATTGCGGGCCATGAGTCGCTGGTGGTTGCCGGGACGCATGGGAAGACGACCACCACCAGCATGCTCGCATGGATCTATGAAGTTGCTTCAAGGCGACAGCCGGACCTGGCGCCTTCATTTCTTATCGGCGGCATAGCGGAAAATTTTGGATCGAGCTTTCAGTTAGGCTCAGGACGGCCATTCATTATTGAAGGCGATGAGTATGACACGGCATTCTTCGATAAAGGGCCGAAGTTCATGCATTACTTTCCCGATGCGCTCATTCTCACTCATGTCGAGTTCGATCATGCGGATATTTATCGCGATCTGGATGCGGTGAAGACCGCGTTCAAGCGGCTGGTCAACCTGGTGCCGCGACGCGGCAGGCTGATCGCATTCGATGGTTCGATCAATGTAACCGAGTCGGTGGCAAAGGCATTTTGTACGGTCGAGCGTTACGGTTTTGCAGCCGATTCGTACTGGCGCTTGATTGACCTGAGTCAAAAAGAAGGGCATACCAGCTGGCGCGTTCTTCGCGACTGCGCCGATTGGGGGGAGTTTTCGCTACCAATGGCGGGTGAACACAATGCTCTCAATGCGACCGCCGCAGCAGTGCTGGCGTTCGGCCAGGGCGTCGAACTGGAGTCAATTCAAGAGGCGCTGAGGACCTTTGCCAGCGTGAAGCGGCGGCTGGAGGTGAAGGCGGTGATTGACGGGGTCACGATCATCGATGACTTCGCCCATCACCCGACGGCGATCCGGGAGACGTTGCGGGCGCTGCGATCGGCTTACGCAGGAGCGCGGTTGTGGGCCATACTGGAGCCACGTTCGAATACCTTGCGGCGGAATGTCTTCGAGCAGGAGTTGGTCGATGCTCTGCTGCTGGCGGATGAGGTGGTGCTGGCCGGAGTGTTCAAGCAGGAGAACATTCCGGACGGGGAGCGACTGCATCCGGAGGGAATCCTGCGCGGATTGCGGGCGGCAGGTCATCCGGCCGAGCTTCACGAAAATGCCGATGAGATTGTGGAAGCAATTTCGCCGCGTTTGCAAGCCGGGGATGTTGTTGCAATTCTCTCCAACGGCGGATTTGGCGGAATTTATGAGAAGCTGCCGCGCCGCCTTGAAGAGCAAGGACGGCACGCGCCCGCATGATCTCTTCGCTTAGCTTGCTCCTCAGCTATATTCTGCTGGCGATTCCGGTGGCATTGATCGGGATTCCGTGGACTCTGATCACTGGGGACATCTCCATGTTGTATCGCTGGTCCATGTGGATCGTACGGACGGGACTGCGGCTGGCGGGGATTCGCATTGAGGTTAACGGCAGGGAATTGGCGCCCGCGAAGACGGCCTGCATTTTCATGTCGAACCACATCTCGAACCTGGACCCGCCGATTTTAATCCCGCTCATTCCGGGCCGAACCTCAGTCTTTCTGAAGCGCTCGCTGATGAAGATTCCAGTCCTCGGTTATGGAATGAAGCTGGGGGACTTTATTCCCGTCGACCGCGATGGAAAGCTGGAGAGCGCGAAGGAGAGTGTGCGGGTTGGCGCGCGAGTGCTGGCATCGGGGATCCACGTAATGACATTTGTCGAGGGCACGCGCTCGCGGACGGGGAAGCTGCTGCCCTTCAAGAAAGGACCTTTTCATCTCGCCATGGAATCAGGCGCTCCGGTGGTTCCAATCTCGATCTGGGGCACGGAGAGCATGATGAAGAAGGGTGGACTGACGATCACGCCGGGGTTGGCCCATGTGCAATTTCACGCCCCGCTGTGGCCCCGGGATTTTGCGAGTCGGGAAGACCTGCTGACAGCGGCCCGGGCGGCAATTCAGTCGGGATTGCCAGAATGGATGTGGGCCGAAGCTGTGGTCTGATGCGGCCATCGGCGAAGGTTCAGAGCCGTCGGCGGTCGATCAGGCCCGCCCGGCAAACTCCCGGGTTTCCGTCGACACTTTCACCTTTTCGCCTTCTTTGATGAACAGAGGAACGCGGATTTCGAGGCCGGTTTCCAGTTTGGCAATTTTAGTGACGCTGCCGCTGGAGGTGTCTCCGCGGACTCCCGGCTCGGTGTAGGTGATGTCGAGCTCGACCTGGGTTGGCAGCTGCAAACCTATAGGGTTGCCATTGAACTTGTGCAGTTGAATTACGGTGCCCGAGATTAGCAGATCGAGGGCATTGCCGATCATCTGATGGTTGAGGGTTAGGGTCTCATACGTCTCCTGATCGAGGAAGTGAGAGCCATCGCCGTCGCTATACAAATAGGAGGCCGGGACGATTTGCAGGTCGGGTTCCTTGAATTTGTCGCCCGCCTTGAAGGTCTTATCGAAGACGGCGCTGGTGAGCAGGTTGCGCATTTTTAGGCGCACCAGGGTCTGCCCGCCGCGCGCGGTGGGGGTGCTTACCTCGGCTTCAATGCAGTAGAACGGGGTGTTCTCAAGCTCAAAGTAGGCTTTGCGCTTGATATCAATTGCGTCGATCAGTGCGGCCATGCATTCCTCTAGGATTCGGGATCGAGAATGCATCCGATCCCGGCTTTCTCAGTATAAGGGGACTTGTTCTTTGGGTGAACGGGCGTTCCCTATACCGTGTTTGATTCCGCCATCAAGACCGCGCTTGCGAATTAGAGTAAGGGAAGTGCCTTCTCGCGCCGACACCCAGGTCCGATTTCGACCTGCATCCCGCTTGTGAGGCCTGGGCCGCCACCCGCCCTGCTAACCTAGATATATGAAATTCGGCGTTCTTGTATTTCCTGGTTCGAACTGCGACCACGACACCTACAACGTGATTGCGGAGATTGCCCATCAGCCGGTCACTCTGCTGTGGCATGATTCGCCCCATCTTGAGAATTGCGATGCGATCCTTGTTCCCGGAGGCTTCGCCTACGGCGACTATCTGCGCACCGGCGCGATTGCCCGCTTCTCGCCTGTCATGCAGTCGGTGAAGCGCTTCGCCGCCGCTGGAGGACTCGTTCTCGGCATCTGCAACGGCTTTCAAATTCTTTGCGAAGCTGGCCTGCTCCCCGGGGCGCTGATGCGCAATGCCGGACTCAAGTACATCTGCAAGCAAGTGCATTTGCGGACCGAGACCACCGACACGCCATTCACTCAGACGCTGAAGAGGGGCCAAGTTGTCAAGATTCCTATCGGCCACATGGAAGGCAACTACTTCTGCGACGGCCAGGCTTTGGCCGCGCTCAAGAGCGAGGACCGGATCGTCTTTCGCTACTCCGAGTCGGATGGAGAGATCACGCCGGCATCCAATCCGAATGGATCGCTCGAGAACATTGCCGGAATCCTCAACGAGAAGCGGAATGTGCTCGGAATGATGCCGCATCCCGACCGCTCCAGCGAGCAACTGCTCGGTTCGGCGGACGGGTTTTTTATCTTCCAGTCGATGATCGCAGCACTGGGGATCGCGTCATTAGGGGCCGCGGCGTCAGGAGTTTCTGCGTAGCAAGGCAACGCATCTATCATGATCGACATTCATCATCACCTCATCTATGACCTTGACGATGGCCCACGAGATCTCGAAACTTCATGCGCGATGATCGACGCCGCCATCGAAAACGGCTTCACCCACATTGTGGCGACGCCGCATGCGAACGATCGCTGGGCCTACACCCCGGAGATCAATCGCCAACGTCTCGGGGAAATAGAGGCCCACGCCGCTGGCCGGCTGACGCTTGGCCTGGGCTGCGATTTCCACCTGTCGTACGACAACATTCAGGACCAGTTCGTGAATCCGTCGAGGTATACGATCAACAATCTGCGCTATCTGCTGGTGGAGTTCCCCGATTATGGGATCCAGCCGGGAATTGGCGAGACGCTGTATGAATTTGTCGCCAGCGGTGTGACTCCCATCATCACCCATCCGGAGCGCAATGCGACCCTGCAAGCGAAGCCGGAGATGATGGCCGAATGGATCCGAACCGGCTGCCTGGTGCAGGTCACGGCCGGAGCATTGCTGGGAAGGTTCGGCCCCAAGGCGGAAACGGCGGCACAGCTTTTGCTGCGCAATAATTGGGTCCAATTCCTGGCCAGCGATGCGCACAACCTCACTTCCCGGCCGCCCAACCTGGGCGACGGCCATCGAGCATTGCTGAAGGATTATGGCCAGGAAGTTGCCGATCGGCTGTGCATTCATAATCCGCGAGCGGTCTTTTATGGGGAGCTATTGCCGCCCCAACCGGAACCGCTGGGCTTGACCGAGGAACCAGAGATGAAGAGCAAAGGTCTGCTGTCGAGGATATTTTCGCGGTAGGTCCTGGTGGACCGGTTCTCGGCCAACTGGCTGCCGTCTCAGAGGGAGATACCCCCTCCCCCTTGAGTCTCACCTGTACTGTATAAATTGATGGCTCACGTGATGGACAACTCCGCAACGATTCAGGCACCGGCTTCTGCGGTGTGGCGGGCACTGACCGATCCCGATTTAATGAGGCAGTGGATGGCGGAGCCGGAGATGGGCGTGGAGATCTTCACTGACTGGAAGGTGGGAGGCCCAATCATTGTCACGGGGCACCACAACAATGTTGACTTCGAAAACAAGGGCACAGTTCTGCAGTTCGAGCCGAATTCGATTCTTCGGTATAGCCATCTGAGTTCAATTTCCAGATTGCCTGATCGGGCCGAGAGCTACACCGTGATCGAGTTTTGGCTGGTGCGAACGGCAGAAAACTCAACGTCGTTGACCATCAGGACTTTTAATTTTCCCAGCGAATCGATATTCAAGCACTGGGAGTTTTACTGGAGGGTCACCATCGAGGTCGTCAAACAGTTCATCGAGAGCAGCCAGCAGCAGACAACCGTGCCGATTCCGTCAAAATCCGGGTTGGCCGCGTGACCTCTCTTTGTTCATAGGCCAAGTCCGCCATCCACGCCCAGTAGCTGTCCGGTAATGAAGTGAGGGCCGGTGGCGAAGAAGAGCACTGCGGCGGCGACGTCCTGCGGCGTTCCATTCCGACGCATGGGGGTTTTGTGGGCGAAGTGCTCGTATTCGGCTGAGGTTTCGCCGTTGGTGGCGATCATTCCCGGGGCTACGCAATTGACGCTGATCTCGGGCGCGAAAGCCTTGGACATGGTTGCGGTCAGCATATGCAAAGCGGCCTTGGAAGTGCAGTAGTGGCCGTGAGTGGGCCAGGGGTGGACGCCGCCGAGTGAGCCAATGTTGATGATGCGACCGTGCGCCTCCTTCAAATAGGGGTACGCCGCCTGCGAAGTGAGGAACGGCCCGCGGGTGTTCGTCTCGAACATGGCATCCCATTGCGCGACGCTGATGGCTTCGAGCGCGGCGGTTTCAAAGAGGCCTGCGTTGTTAACCAGAAGGTTAATGCCGCCGAGCTCGGCTGCAACCTTGTCGATAGTCTGGCGGATGTCTGCGGGCGATCGCACATCGCACTGGTAGGCGCGCGCTTCGACGCCAAAGGCGCGAAGCTCGCCGACAGTGCCATTTGCCTCGGCATGGGAGTCGCGGTAGGTAATGGCAATATTCGCACCTGATTCGGCCAGGGCTAGTGCGAGAGCTTTGCCAATTCGCTTGGCTGCGCCGGTCACCAGCGCAACTTGATGCTTAAGAAGTTCCATTGGAAGATTTTATGCTGTGGAAGCGCCTGTTTATCGGGGTACAACCCGCATTGAGGCAACCGAATCCACCCGGAAGGCATCCTCCTCTTCGTACTCTTAGATCAAAATGAAGCATTTTGACAGCACCTTTCGGTCGTTAATTCCGGCGACACTGGCGCTGCTGCTGATGCAGGGCTGTTCGCAGGTGCGGGCCCCGGGCAGTGCTTCGGCTTTAGCTCCGGCGTTGGGGGACGGCGCGCGACCTCAAATTCGCGGAGTTTCCGATCCAAACGCGCCGTTTACCCTGATCGACCGGACGAAGACGCCGGCTCAACCGGCTTCCGCTCAGGACGCATCCCTGCTTCCGGTGTGTGACGGATCTTGGCTGCAGGTATATGAGGCGGCGGCATCGATGAATGGGGCAGAGCGCAGCCTGAGGCTGGCCTTCAAGAACCGTGGGCAGGCGGCATGCCGGCTCAACGCGGCTCCGTCGATCGCGCTGCTGGACCAGGACGGTACGCCGATGGCGAGTATTACCATCAAGCAGACGGGCGAATCGAGCCTGTCTGGCGCGGTGACAGGCCCGGTACAGGGCGTGGCAGCGACTTCCTCGAGCGCAGGAAATAACAACTCAGGAAATAACCTGGACGTGGTTCTCCGTCCATCCAGTGAGGCGAGCCTTCAGATTGGTTGGTCAAGTGGAGAGGGCTGTCCCCTGGTTTCGCGCTTCGCGATTGGGATTCCCGACGCCGGTTCTGCGGACTCCAATGTGCCAATTGTCTTTACCATCGAACATCCGGTGACGGTCTGCGGCGGGGAAGTACGGGTCACTTCGTTGCTTGCAGGGGATAGCGTCTAGAGCAGAAGTACAGTTGGTGTCATCTGCCGGGATTGCATCTGTACTCTCCTGAGGGAAAAAGCCTACAGAATCGGCGCTTGGCATTCCAGTAACTGTATTGCTGCTCTGGGATCATTGCGCCAGCCCGCCATCCCCGGCGGTTTGCGCCGGCGCCAGGAGGCGGACATCGACGTGAAAGCGGTGGAAATCCTGATTCTGCTCCTGGGTTTCTCCCTTCACAATTTCGGCGCCGTTCATGGCTTCAAATTGGACGTCGCTTTCGGCGGGCAGATACACGCCGTCTTTGCGCAGGAATTCAATGCTCGCAGTCGTGCCTTTCTTCATGGCGGCATCGTCGGCCACCAGCGTCGCCTCGATGCGGCTGACGATCAGGTCCTCGAGATCGATCCACAACTTCACCTGCTTGTGAAGCGCGCGGCGCTGCTCTTCGTCGGCTGGTTGGGCATCGGCGCGAGGCAGGCTCTCGACAACGATTGCCGGGCGGCCGTCGACCACGTCCTCTCCGACCACGCGATTGGAGAACAGGTCGGCTAACTGGGGCAGCGGGAAGTCCACATTCCAGGGCCGTTTGAGGTAATCGCGTTTCTGATCGAGAGACATTCGGCTGCGTTGCTGAAAGGCCTGTTCGTAGCGCCGGTCTTCCTCGGCTGCTTGTTGCGGACTTAACGAACGCTGATTTTCTTCGATCTGGCGGCGGTAGGGCAATCCTTCTACGAAGATCACTTCGTACTTTGCCGAGTAGTCGGTGAGCAACTTGCCTTGAACAGTGAAATTCCGGTTGCGGTAATTGATCTGGTAGGTATAAGCCATTGACTCGCGCCGGTTTTTGAGGGTCCGGGGCACGGCGACACGCAGGAGGGAATTTGCGTCTTCAGGGGGGATGGATCGGACGCCGTCCGCGATCTTGACATCGATGCTTGAAGCCGGCTGGGTGGGTGAGCTCTGCTGGCTTTGGGCGCCGGCGCGGGGGTGATGTGAGAGCAGGATGAATGCCCCCAGAAACACGATTCCCGTGCCGCGCGATGCTCTCATCCGGATATCTCCGTGTGGGAAGATATTACTGCTTTGGAGCAGTTTGTGTATCGTTTGTCTTCGGACCGCCGTTAGCCGGAGGTTGGGAACCTGCCGAACTCGCTTGGGCGCCGGAATGATCGTAAGTAGAGTACTGGCGCGCCGGACGCTTCAGCCGGACGACGATGTCCTTGGAGTCGGAATCAATCTTATAATCTTCGCCATAAGTCTGAAAACCGGAGGCAATTACCTGCAGGGTGACCGTATCCCCGACGGGGATGACTTCGATGATCGCCTTGCCTTCTTCATTGGTTTTTAGCTCCATGTTGCCTTTGCCTTCTTCGCCGACCATATGGAAGACTACCGCCGCATTTTCTATGGGCTTGCCGTTCGCGTCTTTGACGACCGACACCGATACCCGCGCTGTGTTGGGCGGAGGGGTGTACTTGCGGCCCCGGTTAGGGCTGTCCTGGGAGTGGGCAAGAGTTGACGCGAAAACGGCACAAGCGATTGCGGAAATCCTAATAAGACGAGCGTGGTGCAAATCCGACATAATCCCATTGTAATCTCGCCGGGTGCAGTTGTGAATCGAGGTGTTCGGCATCGAGGACCTCGTTGGCGCGAAGCACCCTAGCGCATCGCCCGGGGGAGAGGGTACCCGCCGGCAAGGCGGCGCTCCAACTCGGCGATCGCAGGTAGGTAAACCGGAAAAGGCATATAGTCGTGCCAGCCAACCAACAAGGAGAGGAAAACTTGGATGACGGGCGCGATCCGCCTGCTAGAGGAAGGTACTGAAAGATCTCGGAACGAGACATCCGGAGTTATGTTGGCGGGAGGAGAACCGTGGTGAGCGCGGGCACTCCGTAGTAAATCCACCATGGAGGCCGGGGAAAAGCAAGGTGAGTAGCGGGTGAAGATCATCCCGAGAACGACCACGATGAAGGCGATCGCGACTGTCCCTCGGAGGGAGGGCAATAGACTTCTTCTGCGAACAGAGAATCTTAGGAGAGCAACGAACAGCAGCAATGCCGATGCCATAAAGACGACAAACCGGGCGGTATCAGTCATTAGCCTTCCTCTTGTATGCGCTGTGAGCAGCGAACGCTGAGAGAAGAAGAACAATATAGGACAGCCAGATCCAAGGCGATTGATCGCGAAAGAGGGTCCAGTTTGGCGCGCCGTGGCTGAAGAACGGAATGACGGCAATATACATAATCGAATCGAGACCGAAGGAGAGGATTATCCAAACCGCAGCGACCCAAAAGCTCTCCCTCAGGCTGGCCTGTTGAGTGGTCCTCAGCTTCCGTAAATAGGCGTAGATGAGTAGAGCGCTCAGGACGGGCATAATCGTAAATACCGAGATCCACATGGCCAGGGGGTTTAGGAAAAGATGTGTGGCAAACCCCAGGATCGTTGCAACGAGGTACATCACCAGAAATGTGCCAACCATCCAGCCCACTCGATTCACCGACAGCCTCTCTGGACAACCGCTTACCTACTTACGAGAGGTCGAGGGCTTGGTTCCGTCCGCGGTGGCGGGCGGGGAAGACGCGACACCCTTGGCCTGGTGCTCATCGCTCTATCGTTCCCTGCCTAGCCTCTTGAGGCTCGTCTCAAACGCGTCACCCAGGGGAAAGGTGACTCTCTCCACTTGGCCCCCGGCTTGTCACCAAGTCGAAATGTCGCTCTAGCGACGACCTTCGCTCCGATCAATGGATTTCGTAAGATTCTCGTTTTGGCCATGCCCATCGTCCCTCGCCCGGCAGAATGTGGGGGAAATTTTTCCGATGTGTTCAATTTTGACCAGATAGCACCCCTGGTTTTCGGTTAGAAACCAAGGTTGAGGCGAGTGCGGCGTCATTGATTGAATGCAAATTATGCACTCGCGCTTCGCAGGTGGGACGCCTCCCGGCGTCCCGATTTTTCCTGGGCGCACCCATTGGCAGTGCATCTTCCTCGATGAGCAAAGAATTCTGGCAGCTGGTGCACGACTCGCCCTGGTCGCGGTAGGCACGCCAGTCGCCTGGTACCCACAGGGTGGCAGGGTTAGTCACCCACCTTCGGCTCCCACCGAACGTAGCGTAAGGATTTCCCCGCACTGCGCTCGTCTCATGAAGGTTTTATTCCGGCGCACCCAACAGACCAACGCAAGAACAAAGTCTATGGTGAACGAAGGGCTATTCTTCCCCGGGGAAAATGGCCTTGCGAGATTATCTTCCCGATGGCGGCGCCTCCTGTTTTTGTTATGTCTCCCCGGGCTGTTATGCTAGCGCTTCCAATTGAGGTGAAAGCCGAAACCATGGGCATTGGGCTCTCGCTCAACAAATCGGCTACTGTCTTCCTCCTGGGTGTAGGGGTAGCAGGCTGCGACCGGGTGGCGGGTCGTGCGGAAGCGCCGTCGGCACCGGCTTCGTCTCACGGCCACGTCTTTGTTCAGGTTCGGTCCTCGGTGCCGAATGAAGTTCCGGTGAGTGGCCGCCTTCTGATCTTCATGAGGCAAGGGAGCGGCGACAAGAGTCTGAATCCGGGTGAATTCAAGGCGGAAAATACCTGGATCGCGGCGAAAGAAGTGCGAAATCTGACGTCTGGCGACAACGTCGAGGTCGATGCGGACGAAGTTGCGTATCCGAAGCCGTTTTCGGCGATGCTGGCAGGGAAATACGAGGCCCAGGCCGTCTTGGATGTGAATCACAGCTATAACTACCGCGGAAACAGTCCGGCGAACTGGATCAGCGCAGTGACTTCGTTGGGCGACTGGAGCCCGGCCGCTGGCGCCGAGCCTGTGCTGGTTCTCGACCGGCAACCGGAGGAGGGTATGAAGAGAGCTGCCGTCCGTCTTGCGGGCCTGGCAGCGGACCGGCTCAAGCTTGCCAATGTCCGCCTGGAAGAGATGGTTAGTCCTGCTCTGACCCGCTTCTGGGGCCGCCCAGTGAAAATAAGCGCCTGGGTGATTCTTCCTCCCCATTATTCCGGTCGCGGTCCCGCGACCTATCCTACGGTTTACTGGACGCACGGCTTTGGAGGAAACCTGGACAGCGCGCTGTACAACGGCAATCAGATACGAGAACGGATGAACGACAACAAAATGCCGCCCATGATCTGGGTGATGCTGGACGAATCCCTTCCCCAGGGGGTCCATGAATTCGCCGACTCGGTAAACAATGGCCCTTGGGGAACCGCGCTGACGACCGAGTTTTTGCCCTATCTGGAAAGCAAATACCGGATGGATGCACAGCCTTCGGGGCGACTATTGACGGGACATTCCAGCGGAGGGTGGGCGACGTTGCAGCTGCAGGTGAACTACCCCGGCATCTTTGGCGGGACCTGGTCGACATCGCCCGATCCTGCGGATTTTCATGACTTCAGTGGAGTCGATTTGTATGCGCCCAATGCGAACCTCTATCGGCGCGCCGATGGCTCAGCGGTGCCGATTATGCGGGAAAACGGGGAAGTTCTGGCGACCATGGAACAGGCCGCGAAGCAGGAGGAAGTGCTCGGCATCTATGGCGGGCAAATGGCCTCGTTCGAATGGGTTTTCTCACCTAAAGGGCCAGATGGAGCGCCGCGACCCATGTTTGACCGGAAGACAGGAAAGATCAATCCGGAGATTGCGGCATATTGGCGCGACCACTACGACCTGGCGCACCTTGTGGAAACCAACTGGCCGCAGAAAGGGACTGATTTCAAAGGCAAGTTTCATGTCACCGTCGGAACGTCCGACACTTTTTATCTGGATGGGGCGGTGCACAAGCTCGAAGCAGTACTGGCTAGGCTTGGGGATGAGCCGCATTTCGCCTACTTGAAAGACCGCACTCATTTCGACCTCTACAGGGTAGGCGAGGATCCGAATGGGCTTTGGGATGAGATTGGCGCAGAGATGTATGCGATCGCGCGTCCTGGGGTGGATTGGAAGGCAACCAGATAAGAAAGATCGCCTCGAAATTGTGACCAAAATTCACTTGTCTGCCTTGGGTAAATGACTTATAATCGAGTTACTTGTGTCTTTCCGGTGAAGTGCAAATCACAAGCAAGAGACGATGTCTCTCAGCAGTTTACGAGCCAAGGAGAAAGAAAAACATGGCGAAACGTCGTGGCAATCCTAATTGGGGAAAGCCGGAGCCGATAGGCCCGGTAGTACCTACCGTTACTTCCTTCGAACAGGTTGTGAAAGAGTTTAAGCTGACCCCGGATCAATACATTCGCTCCACCCGGTTGAGGGAGTGGGCACGCCGGAACAAGAATTCCAAATATATTCCCGAAGCCCTGCTGGAAGCCTGGGGTTTTGAGATCGAGTCAACCCTGTAGTCGGCAGCCTGATAGGAAGTGAGACGCCGTCCCGATCGCGGACGGCGTTTTCGCGTCATCCAGA
>Ga0302324_100013407_pt1 | contig 16625 bp, 12 predicted proteins | sample Palsa_T0_1_FD_201949 | JGI IMG/M metagenome (GOLD analysis project Ga0302324, IMG submission 201949) | Peat permafrost microbial communities from Stordalen Mire near Abisko, Sweden - Palsa_T0_1 | ecosystem: Environmental > Terrestrial > Soil > Palsa > Peat permafrost | place: Sweden: Abisko...
CCCGCTATGCAGACGCCCACTACAACCTGGCGCTGGCTTACGAGCGCAAGGGCGAGCGCAGGCAGGCGCTGCGCCACTGGCAGGCCTATATCAAGCTTGACCAATGCGGCCCGTGGGCCGAACACGCTCGCTGCCAGATCCGCAAACTGCTCAGCCAGGAAAAGCTCTCCATCGCGGGGCGGGCAAAAGGATTTATTCCGCCCAGGAAGGGAGCGGCCGCGCTGGAGCTGGTGAATCAAACTCCCTGACCGAAGCCCAGACTGGGTGAAGAACGCCAGCCACGGAGAAGGCGTCTGGTGGCGAAGTCGGGCCTGTTTTTCCACCAAAAAGTTGAAATCGCGATGCAACCCCCGGCTCTCAATTGACTCTAAGCAAATCAAGGAGAGATTATGTCACTCGGAAAAGTCCTTGCTTTGGCAACACTCGGAGTTGCGCTGTCCAGTTCGGCATCCCTGGGACCGGCTCAAGTTGCCGTCGAAATCGGAGCAGCTCCCGTTTGCCCCTACGGCTACTTCGACTACGCTCCGTACGATTGTGCGCCCTACGGCTACTATGGACCTGACTGGTTTGTCGGCGGGATCTTCCTTGGAGCCGGCCCGTGGTTCCACGGCCCGCACGGCTTTTATGGCCATGTCGATAACCGCTTTGACCCTCATCACGGTTACAACGGTCCGCTGCCGGGTCGCGGTGAGGAGCGTTTCAACCACTTCCACGCCAACGAAGCGCGGGATGGGCGAGGCAACGTAGGCAACGCCCCCCACGAGGGAGGCGGTGAACATGCGCTGCCCGGATACCGTGGCGGCGGTGGTCGGCCCCGCCGTTAGAGCACAATTCAGGCAAGCGACGAGAAGAGGCGCTCAGGCGCCTTTTTTCGCTTTTGAAAACGTCCACCGGCAGATGCCCAGCCCGTTTTGATACACTCCGATGCCGGAGGCATATCGCTTTTGGTCCATTCTGCGCATCCCCCTCTTACTCAGCTCTCCGATGAGGAGAGCCTGTTCTACGCAACGGTGAAGCAGTTTGCGGAAGAGACCATCGGGCCGCAGGTGAAGCAGATGGACGCGGACCAGCAGTTCGCTGCGGGCCTGGTCAAGAAGCTCTTCGACCTTGGCCTGATGGGCATTGAGGTTCCTGAAAAGCTGGGCGGAGCCGAAGGCAGTTTCTTTGATGCCGTGCTGGCCATTGAAGCCATCTCCACCGTCGACCCTGCCGTGGCCGTGCTGGTGGATGTCCATAACACACTGGTTGTGAACGCCCTGCGGCGCTGGGCAACCGATGAGCAGAAAACGAAATGGCTGCCGCGCCTGGCCGCGGGCACGGTGGGCGCCTACGCGCTGAGCGAGGCAGGTTCGGGATCGGATGCGTTCGCCTTGCAGACGCGCGCCGAACCGGTCGCCGGCGGTTACCGGCTCAATGGGCGCAAGTTGTGGATCTCCAATGCGCGCGAGGCCGGGCTGTTTATCGTGTTCGCCACGCTTGACCCGGCTGCCGGTTACCGCGGCATCACTGCATTCCTGGTGGAAAAAGACGCTCCAGGCTTTAGAGTCGGTCGCAAGGAAGACAAGCTGGGCATTCGCGCCAGCAGCACCTGCGAATTGATCTTCGATAACTGCGAGGTTATGGAAGAAAACCTCCTCGGCGAGCCGGGCAAAGGCTACAAGATCGCCATTGAGACGTTGAACGAAGGGCGCATTGGGATTGGAGCACAGATGCTTGGCCTGGCCGAGGGCGCTTTTGGACATGCGGTCCGCTACGCGAAGGAGCGGAAGCAATTCGGCAAGGCTATTGCCGATTTTCAGGCAGTGCAGTTCACACTGGCCGAGATGGCAACCGACATTGAGGCGGCCAGACTGATGGTCTACAACGCGGCGCGGCTGAAAGATGCGGGGCAGCCGTATTTGCGCGAGGCTGCCATGGCAAAGCTGTTTGCGTCCCAGGTGGCCGAGCGGGTGGCGAGCCAATGCGTTGAGGTCTTTGGCGGGAACGGCTTTGTGCGCGACTATCCGGCAGAGAAGTACTATCGCGACGCCAAGGTTGGCAAGATTTACGAGGGCACTTCGAACATGCAGTTGGCGACGATTGCGAAGTCGGTGCTGAGTAAGTAGATTCATCGGCCCAACTCAGAAGTGGCGCGAGGAGCCCTACCTGTGTTAGACTGGCTGTGTGAATGGTCCGGAAGGCACGCCTGCGCAAGGTCGTCGACGAAACCGCGCTGGTTCGCTGCGCTGCCGGCAAAGGGCTGATCCGCGAAGAAGTCTGGCAGAGCATGAGTGGTGAGGTGGTGCGCTACAACCTCGCCTTCATTTGCCACCCACTTTGCGCGGTCGATCAAGGACGCGTGCTTGGTTACGACAATCAGCATGAGCACCACCATCGACATTTCATGGGCCAGTCAGAGCCCATTGAATATCTCGGATACGAAGAACTGCTGACTCGATTTCTAAATGAGGTCACCTTGTTGAGGAAGCAAAAGCCATGAAGATCACAGTGCGCTCCGACGGATTTGAAGGCTACAAGAAACGTGCGCTGACGCGCGCCGCGAAGCTGGGCCGACGGGAACTGGTGCGCCCTGAGATCGTCATCACCTTCGACAATCCTCTGGACATGCTGGAGGTGCTTACGGCGGAGCGCATCCGGTTGTGCGAGACTGCCCGCCGCGAGCCTCTGTCCATCTCCGCACTGGCGACTGAGCTCAAGCGCGATCCCAAAAGCGTGCGCCGCGATGTGCTGAAGCTGGAGGCTGCCGGAGTGCTGCGCCTGTACGAAAAAATAAACCCGGGCCACGGCAAGGTGCGGATTGTGGAGCCGACCGCAAAGCGGTTCGAGTTGATATCCAGCTTTTGAGGAATTGCCCCTACTCGACAAGATGCTGACGAAGGAGGATGGAGTTGGTTGGTGCGGCTCAAATGGGATTGGCGAAAACGGTTATGACCATGAAGCGTACGAGTCATTCAATATTCGCCTTTACGATCTTCCTCGCAGTGACGATATCCGTCTCGGCGCAATCGACTGTGCAGGATCAAAGTATTTTGAGGCTGAATGCGGTGCAAAGCTACTGGGCCGATCCATCCACAGGCTTGATGTGGCCCACAAGAGATAGCGATAAGGATTTGAGTTGGAAGGGATCAATGAAATATTGCCGCACTCTGCGCCTTTCAGGGTTCGCTGACTGGCGTCTGCCGAACATGGCGGAACTACAAGGAATCTATGACAAGAATGTCGAGACTCCGGGATTGGCGGGCTACCACAACAAGCAACGCCCTTTTACGTGGCACGTAAAGGGCGGGATCTTCTTGACCGGTAGAGAGTGGAGTAGCAATTACGTTCAGGACGATCGCGGGCGGAATTCCGGGTATGAGATGCATTTTGATTTCAATTCGGGTGAATCGGATCATGACCCTGGAGATTGGCCCTACCCTCACGATGGCATGCGCGCCTTGTGCGTTCGAGGCGCAGGAATTTAGCGTGGTATCTCAGAAGTTCGTATCAGATCCAAAGAAGATGCAAACGCAGATTCTTCGACTTACAACCCCCAAACTGAAGTACGTTTGGGGCCCCGTGCGCTCAGAATGACATCCGCGATTTTGATAGGCACTTCAGAGACAGGACGCAAGTAATCGACGCCAGAGGCGCGCCGTTCACTGTCATCTGCCATCTGTAATCTGTCTATAGCTTTTGCGTGCGCTGCACGGCGCGGACGCCGGCTACGCGGCGGATGGCGAGGACCATGCGGTTCAGGTGGTGCAGGTCTTGAGCCTCGACCACAAATTCAACGATGGCCTCGCCGCTCTCTTCGCGTCGCGTCTCGATGCCGCGGATGTTGGTGTTGTCTTCGGAGACGACGGCGGTCAGCTCCTTCAACATACCGGTGCGGTCGTCGCAGAAGACGGTGATCTTGACGGGGTAGCGCTGCGGACTGTTGGCCGATTGATCGCCTACGCGCGACCACTCGACGGCGATGCGGCGGTCGCTCTCGTAAAGAAGGTTTTGCACGTTGGGACAACTGCGCGCATGCACAGCCACGCCCTTGCCGCGGGTGACGTAGCCGATGATTTCTTCGCCGCGAATCGGGTTGCAACAGCGCGCGCGATAGACGAGCAAGTCGTTCTGGCCCTCCACCTGCAGCGAGTCTGAGCCGGTGAGGTGCAGCTTTCTGACGGCGTCCGACATTCCCGGCTCACCGCCCGTGCCGGGCTTGGTTTCGGGGGCCGTCTCGGCATCGCCCTGCGTCAAAAGGGCCGGCGCCAGCTTGCCCAAGATCTGGTGCGCGGTGTGCTTGCCCTGGCCGAGCGTGGCCAGCAAGTCGGCGGCCGTGGCCACGCCGTATTCCTTGGCGATGCGGCCCAGGTCCTGGTCGTCGATCTGGCTCATGGGCACTTTGAACTTGCGCGCTTCGGTGGCCAGCAGCTTGCGGCCGATCTCGACGGCGCGGCGGCGCTGATCTTCGTTGAGCCAGTGCTTGATCTTGTTGCGGGCGCGCGGACTCTTGACGAAGGTAAGCCAGTCGCGGCTCGGCTTGTGGTCCTTCTGCGTGACGATCTCGACGATATCGCCGGTGCGCAGCTTGGTACGCAGAGGAACCATGCGGCCATTCACCTTGGCGCCTACGCAGGTGTGGCCCACTTCGGTATGGATGGTGTAAGCAAAATCGACCGGCGTACCGTCGGCGGGGACGACCACAACCTTCCCCTTGGGCGTGAAGGTGTAAACCTCGTCCGGATAGAGGTCCATCTTCAGACTGGAGAGGAATTCGTTGGGGTCGGTCATCTCCTTCTGCCACTCGACGAGCTGGCGAATCCAGTTCAACCGCTCTTCGTCGCGCGCCGTCACCGAGCCGTCGCCGGCCTTGTACTTCCAGTGGGCGGCAATGCCTTCCTCGGCAATGCGGTGCATGTCCTCTGTGCGGATCTGCACTTCGAATTGGTGTCCGCTGGCGCCCATCACCGTGGTGTGCAGGGACTGGTAGCGGTTGGCGCGGGGAATGGCGATGAAGTCCTTGATGCGGCCAGGAACAGGCCGCCACAGAGTGTGGATGAGTCCGAAGACGGCGTAGCAGGAGGCAATGTCCTGGGTGATGACGCGGACGGCGAGCAGATCGTATACCTGGTCGAAGGAGATCTTGGTGCGCTCAATTTTTTGAAACATGGAATAAAGGCGCTTGATGCGCCACTCCACGCGAGCCTCAATGTTGTTCTCGCGCAACTGTTCAACCAAAGTGTCTTCAACGCTGCGCAGGAACTGCTCGCCCTCAACGCGGCGGGCCTCGACGGCCGCCGCCAGCTTCTCGTAGCTCACCGGATCGGTGTAGCGGAAGGCCAGGTCTTCAAGCTCGCCGCGCACCTTGCCCATACCCAGGCGGTGAGCGAGCGGAGCGTAGATCTCCTGCGTCTCGCGGGCAATGGCTTCCTGGCGATCGGGCCTCAAATGCTCGAGTGTGCGCATATTGTGCAGGCGATCGGCCAGTTTGATCAGGACGACCCGCACATCTGAGACCATGGCCAGCAGCATCTTGCGCACGTTCTCCGCCTGGCGGTCTTCGCGGTTTGCAAACTGGATCTTGTCAATCTTGGTGACGCCCTCAACGATGTGGGCAACCTGTTCGCCAAAGCCGGCTGCAATTTCTTCGTTGGTGGCGGGCGTGTCTTCGACCGAATCGTGCAGCAGGCCGGCGGCGATGGCGGTCGCGTCCATCTTCATCTCCGCCAGCACCTCGGCTACCTCGAGCGGATGAATAATATAAGGCTCCCCGGAAGCACGCATCTGCCCATCGTGATGCTGCACGCAAAACTCCCAGGCCTTGCGGATGAGGGACACATCTTCGCTGGGGCGGTTGGCTTGGACGTGGCGGAGGAGGGCTTCAAAACGCTGGTCAATCGACGGCTGATTGGGGTGTTGCGGCGCAGGAACATCCGAATCCAGCGCAGGAATCTTCTCGTCCCCTTGAGCGGACAGGGGTTCGCCTGGAACATCTCCCGGTGTGGCCTGCCGGACCGTCGCCATACGCCATTATAGGCCGCAAGCGATCAGCGCGCACGGCGCCGCAGCGATGAACTCGAATGATCCACACTTGTTAAGATGAACCAGACGAACACTAATGTCAGGTCGCTCGGAATTGGCAACTTGAGCGGGCCAATGGGAACCATGCAGTCGAACCGGGGGCCGGCGGCCCGTTTGCTTCCGGTCCGGGGGGAGCCCAAAATGAAGCCGCGCGCATCGCGCTCCGATCCAAACCAAAAGGCGCCCAAAGCTTCCATGGCGAGGGCGCCTCTTGAGCGGACACACGAAAGAAATGCCCCAGCCCCGCAACCCGTTCACGGCCTCGGAGCGCAGGTCAACCGCCGCGCCGCCGACCGGCTTCGGAGCGGCCATCTATGGGTGTACGCGTCTGACATTGAGTCGATCGAACTGCCCGAAAACGGTGCGGACAACCCGCCCGCGCTGCTCCCCGTCGCCGACTCGCGCGGCCTGCTGCTGGGCACGGCGCTTTACAGCCCCTCCTCGCAGATTGCCCTGCGGCTGGTTTCCCGGGAGGCAATCGATGAAGCTGCCTGGCTGGCGTTGCTGGCGGAGCGCTTGCGCCGGGCCGTTGTGCGCCGCAAATCCATGCTCAGCGACGCGAACGACGCCTGCCGGCTTTGCTTCAGCGAGGCCGACGAACTGCCGGGGCTGATCGCGGACAAATACGGCAAGCTGGTAATTTTTCAGTTCCTGGCGAAGGGACTGGATTCGGCAGCAGTCCGCGAGACCTGTGTGCGCGTGGTCCGTGAGGAGATTGAACCCGATGCAATTCTGGAGCGGCCCGACCCGCGCATGCGCGAGTTGGAAGGCCTGAGCGTGCCCAATCTGGAGCCGCTGTTTGTCGCAGACGGGACAGCTTCCGCTTCCACAACCGACTTCCATCTCAACGGACTCAAGTTCCACTACGATGCCAATGCTGGACAGAAGACCGGGGCCTTCCTGGATCAGCGGGACAACTATGCCGCCGCGCAGCAGTGGGCGCAGAGGCTTGGCGCGGCGGGTCACGCGAACGCGGGACGCGCGCTGGACGTTTGCTGCTATCAGGGCGGGTTTGCGCTGCATCTGGCCCAGGTCTGCGGCAAGGTCACTGGGATCGACGCGTCCCGAGCCTCGCTGGAAGTGGCGGAGCGGAATTTTGAGACCAATCGCGACCGGATGAAGGCGGAAGTGGATTGGGTGGAGGGCGACGCCTTTCAGATTCTGCGCGAATGGTCGGACGCGGGCGAGAAATTCGACACCATCGTTCTCGATCCGCCTGCATTTGCCAAGACAAAAAGGGCCGTCGAGGGTGCTCTGCGCGGCTACAAGGAGCTGAACCTGCGCGCCCTGAAGATGCTGCGGCCCGGTGGTCTGCTGGTGACCTGCTCCTGCTCGCACCATGTGGGTTGGGCAGAGCTCGAGGCTTCGGTGGCGTCGGCCGCGGTGGACGCTGGACGGCGTGTGCGCCTGCTGGAGCGCCGCGGCGCGGCGCTTGACCATCCGGTGGTGCTGAATCTGCCGGAGACGGAATATCTGAAGTGCCTGGTGCTTGAAGTGGAGTGATCAGGCCTGGGCGACGCGCTCGTTGACCCGTGAGTGGGGCCAGAGCTGGGCCAGCCATTGAAACAACGTGCGCCGGTGCGGGACTGAAACAGGATGCTCCGTTGTCGGCGGTTCGTCGCGCAACTGCGCCAGCGTGTCTTTGACCAGCGCCCGCAGGGACTCAGCTTCAAATGTGCAGGAGCGCAGATAGGCTGACATGGTGAGTCCGGCCTCGGCAGCGCGTATACGCAGTTGCGCGCACTCGGCCTTGCTCATCCTGATGGTGATGCTTGCGGACTTCAGATTCCGGTCAAATGCGGGCAACGCCTCCGCAGCAGGTTCGCGTTCTGCTGTTGCGCTGACTGCAAATGTTGCTTCCACAATTGCGGGTCGCTCGCCTGCGTTCAGGTCCGGCAGCACTTCGAAGATGCTGACGGTTTCGGTTTGGGCCTGGGCGAGCTGGGTGAGGGCTCGATCACTCGCCTCGGGGGCTCTGTAGCGGGCGTGGGCACGCAAGGCGCGCTCATAGCTGAGGGTTGCGACGTCGTCCTCAAGGCCGTCCAGGTCTCGGGCCGGCGGACGTTTTTGTCCAGGCTCGACGAACGCGGCCAGCATCCCCGCAAAGTTGGGGGAGGGCGTCGGGGATGCGGCCGGCTGCTGCATGGGTTGGAGCATAACCGCGCGACAGCCTGGTGCGTGAAGAGTTTCCCCCGAGGCAACGCCGTGCTTGTTCTGGATGAGGAAAGCGGTGACCCAATTTCCCGAATCGGAATTCGGAGATTCATTTAGCCTGTGATGCCGCTTGTCTCAATTCAATCGAGGTTTCGGACTCGGCGTGCAGGCGGAGCCAGACGATCAGCGTGGATCTGTCCAGCGTGTCCACCAGGCCGAAGCGGGCATCCTTGCCCCACTCGACTGGCTTCCCGTTAACTACGAGCGATGGCGTTGCTTCGCCCCAGTTCTCAACCACAATGGCTGGATTCAGGAGCGGCGAATCTGCGTTTGCATTGAAGTTCAAACGAATTGACGCTGAATCAGCAGAGACATCTCTCAAGACAAATGCCCTCTGGGATGGATCGTAACCCTGGTTCTCGAATCGACTGCCGGCAACCGTCATCTTTGGCGGCGATGCCCACGAGCGCGCCAGCACGGCCAGGTCCGCTGCGGGACGATTCGTCAATCCGTCGAGCATGATCTTGGTGACTGAATCCGCAGTTCGCTGCCACGGCTGGCCCTCGATGTGGGAGAGCGAAGAGTGCGATGGCCTGTCGGCAGCGACGGCGGAGATGCCGCTGGACTTGACCTGCGCTACCGGCCAGTGATTCCACCACTCGAAGATCGAATATGTCTTCTCGCCCTGGTAGACCGAAATCAGCGGACGGTCAGGCAGGACAATTTGAAACGGCTTCCACTCGGATTTGAGATTGACGGACTGGATATTTGCGCCCTGCGGCTGCGTAATGGCCGTGGGCGGATGCAGCCAGGAATAGGTGTGCGTCTCGCCTTTCATGTTCACGAAGGTCAGCGCGTCCGTTTGGATATTGTCTTCGGGCCGCGTGCCGGGCTGGTTGATGACAATGGTCTCTTGAAACTCCGGAATCACTTTCAAATTGGATGACCATGCTACCGTTTTTCGCGCCGCGACCTCATCCGGATAGACGGTGTAATAATCGTCGGCGGAATCGGTCCAGCCGGTGAGCGGATCGGGATTGGCGCAGGCGTAATTCTCCACCTCGCACTGGCCGTAGCGAACATGAATCACAGCGCGGGCCGGCGTGTTCTCAAGAATGCGCACATGCGCGTAGCGATTCTGCTTGTCGGACATGGGCTCGCAGTCCCCGCCGCCGGGACAATCCGCATCGCCCACCGCCTCGACAAATTCGTCGGTGTACCACTTGCCGTTCTCCGTGACCCAGGCTGGAATGTAGTTGGTTCCCTGCCACGAAACGAGGCGGACAGGGGCGTCGTCGAAGCGGACAACGACGTCCGAGTCGCGGCCCACGCGGCGCGCGGCATCCCATAACTCGTCGTACTTCAACGTTGCATAATATGCGCCAAACGGACCCGCTCCCGGAGGACCGGAGGGCAGCCTGGGATAGGGCAGCACATCTCCCTGGGGAGCTTGAAAGCGGCTGTATTCGGCCTCAATCTGCTGCGGCGAGAGCGCCTGATTGAAGATGTTCAGCTCGTCAAGAATTCCATCGAACGAAAACGACACTGCGTATTTGGGATGAAGCCAGTGCGCAGGCAGCATGGGATAACGGGCGCGCCCGATCAGCAGGTCCTCGCCTGCTGCGGAGGCAAAGCTCCCCGTCACATTTCTGCTTTCCACTTGTTTTCCATCCACAAACAGAGCCAGGCCGGTTGATGGGCTGAAGCTGGCGGCGACGTGCACCCATTTCTTCAGCGGCAGCTGCCGGGCGGTGGTCAGCACCTGCCACGTTCCGCCAATTTCGGCCTGCAATCCCAGGTGGCCGAAGGAGTCGATGCCGAAAAGGAACCCTGCTTTTTCTTCGTTTCGCTGATCGGCAATCGGCGCCCAGTTCCATGGATATTCGTCGATTGCGATCCAGGCCTCGATGGTGAAAGCAGGAGCAACGCCGGGCAGCGTCGAGCCTTTCACAACGACACCGGAAGTTTCTCCGTCGAGCCGCAATGCCTTGCCGTGGACGCCTGCGACGCGGAGATAAACGCCTGAGATTGCGCCATCAGCACGATGCATTTGCTCCGCGGCTTGGTTGCCGTCGCTCTCGTCAAAGTGCCAGGACAATGCGGCAGCCGGAACCTGCGCCGAAACATGGGCGGCAAGAGCCAGCAGGGCCACGGAAAGGACGGCTGCGGCAACGCTTCTTTTCTTCGAGGTCAAGATCGGCTTGGCTGGAGGCATGATATCCAGCGAAGTGTACGGTGCGCGGATTGGCGGGTCAAGCGTGGGCCTGGTGACTAAGAGTCTGTCAAGAAAGCTGACTTCAAAAGGGCTTGTTGGGGTGGCGAAGCCGGGGGGTTCCCACCCATTCGCAAAAGCGCGAAAGGATGGGGTACGGAGCGGTTGTGATGGCACGGAGCGGTTGTGACGGATTGAAAGTCAACATTTTTCGGTTTTCGGGCATCCCCGGAAAGAGCTTCTCCGGAGATTGCTGCGATCAGTTCCCGGGGGCCTCGGCGGTCTCCGGATCGGGCATAATGCGGCCGGGAAGGCGCAGCAATTCGGTAATCGCTTCAGCGGCCAGCGGGCGGCAAAAGAGGTAGCCTTGACCGAATCGGCAGCCGAGAAGACGCAGCAACCGGTACTGCTCGCACGTTTCGATGCCTTCGGCGATCACATCCATGCCCAACACGCGGGCCAGCTCGATGATGGTTCTGACGATCTGCAAGGGCTGATCGCCATCGGTCATGCGACCCACGAAGGAGCGATCGATCTTAAGCACGTCAAAGGGGCAGGAATGCAAGTGATTGAGCGAGCTGTAGCCGGTGCCGAAGTCGTCCATGAGCAATGAGACGCCCAGGCGGCGAAGGCTGCCCAGCACTTCAAGGGCGATGCGCATGTTGGGAATCAGGCTGGACTCGGTCATTTCCAAACCCAACTGCCGGCTGGAGAGTCCAAACTGAAGGAGCAGCGCCTCGACGTGGTCGGCCAGCCCGTGGCGGGAGAACTGGCGGGCGGATAGGTTGACCAATATTCGTATGGAGTTATTGCAGGCATCCTCGCGGCACCATTTTTGAATCTGGGAGCAGGCCTCGGAGAGGCCCCAGTCGCCGATGGGCAAAATCAACCCGCTCTCCTCTGCAAGCGGGATGAAGTCCATGGGCGGAATGAGACCCTTTTCGGGATGTTCCCAGCGGATGAGTGCCTCGAGACCGACAATTTTGCGGGTGGAGAGGTCGACCTCGGGTTGGTAGTAGAGCACAAACTGGCGCTTGTCCAACGCAACGCGAAGTTCCTCTATGCTTGGCCAGCTTCGCGCCGGATCCACCTTGAGGCTCGGAGTCCGAGCGCGCCGCGGGCCCGGCTTACCAAACACAATGCGCATGCGCCGCAGCTCCAATTGGCTGCCCACCATGTCGGCCAGGCTCTCCAGCATGCGCAGCTCATCGGGCGCCATGCCCTGGCGGGGATGGCGGCAATAGATGGTCAACACGCCGAGTATTTTGTTTTCGAAGGAGCGCACCGGGACGCTAGCCAGAAAAGCGGTGTCAAGACGCCTGAGTTCCAGCAGCGAATCTCGCAGCCCTGGATGCTTGGACATGTCTGAAATGATCACCGGCCCGTCTTCGGCGAGCACCATATTGAAGATGGAGTTTTTTCGCGGAATCTCGCGCAGGGCCTGGCCGGCACAGGACTTGATCCATACCCGGCTCTCGTCGGCAAACTTGAGCAGCACCGTGTCGGCCTGAAAGTAGTCGGCGCACAAACGGGTGATTGCGTCGTAGCTGGCCTCCGGCTCGGTATCGAGAATCCCGGTGGAAGCCAGGGCAGCCACTCGCGACACCTCCTGGTCGGGATCGATTTTGTTGGGCGCGAACTCTACATTGGCCATATCCACTCCGGTCCGGCGATGCTTCCGCGGGCATGCGCCCGTCAGACGGGAGCCGGCCAACCCCCGCACCACACTTATCGGAGGGTATTACCAAGGGCATGAGGTTACGCTAGAGGATTCCCCTTGAGTACTCGCGCCGCAGCTGTTTACGGATGAGCGGCATGAACGCCCGGCTGTCCTGTTTCCGTCCACAAAAATGTGAGCTGGTCGGCGTCGTCCTGCACCTGTTGATCCACGCTCACCCCGGCGGAGTGGCCTCCGGCAAGGCTGTAATGCAGCAGGATGGGGCGGCCGCTGGAGGACGCGGACTGCAGCAGGGGCGTCATTTTGCGTGCATGGAGCGGGTCGACGCGGGTGTCGCTGTCGCCGGTGAAGAACATTACCGCGGGATATTTTGTTCCGGGCTTCACATTCTGATAGGGCGAATACTTGAGCAGGTAGGGAAACTGCTTCTCGTTCTCCGCCGAGCCGTATTCGGTGGTCCAGTAGTAGCCGACTTTGAACTTCTGGTAGCGCAGCATGTCCAGCAGCGGATAGCCGCACCATATCGCCGAGAACAGCTCCGGCCGTTGGGTCATCGATGCGCCCATGAGCAGGCCACCGTTGGATCGACCGGTGATGGCGAAGTGCTCCGGCGAGGTGTACTTGTTGGCGATCAGGTATTCGGCCGCCGCAAACCAGTCGTCGAAGACGTTCTGCTTTTTCTCGAACATCCCTGCTTCGTGCCAGGTTTCGCCGTATTCGCCGCCGCCACGCATGTTGGGCAGCGCAAACCATCCGCCCTGCTCAAGCCACCAGGCGATGCGGGGGTTCCATTCCGGGAGTTCGCTGCTGTCAAAACCACCGTATCCGGTCATCAACAACCGCTCTGTCCCGTCCATCTTCAGACCCTTTTTTCCGGCGATGAACATGGGAATCTGGGTTCCATCCTTGGACTTGAAAAACACTTGCTTCAGTTCGTATTGGCTGGAGTCAAAGGGGATTTTGGGTTGGAAAAAGACCTCGCGCTTGCCGGTCAAAGTATCGAGCCGGTAGATAGTCCACGGCTTGATGAATGAGTCGAAGTAGAAATAGCCGTAGCGATCCGTTGTCCTGCCAATGACTTGAGAGCCGGTGCCGATTCCATCGTATTCAATCGTTCCGGCCGGTTTTCCATCGAGCGTGTAAACAGAAGTTTCTGTTTTTACGTCCTTGAGCCGGTTCACATAGATCTTTCCGCCCACGATCGACCACCCATCGATGACATCCGGTCCTTCGGGCACGATCGTCTTCCATACATCGGGCATAATGCCCGGATCGGCCTTCAGGATCCTTCCCTTGGGTGATTGATAGTCGGTCTTCACATACCACGCACCCTTGGCGTAGGAGGTCTCAAAGCGAGAGTCGAGCCCCCAAACCAGCACCTCAAAGTGTGAGTCGGGCTTGGTCAAGTCGCGAAAGACAACGTCTACGCGCTTAGCCGGAACACCCCTCGAAATCCCGATCACCAGGTAGCGGCCATCGTCGGTCACCGTGCCTCCGAAGAGGTCATTGGGGCCCAGCGGCTCGCCGCGAAACTCGTGGCCAAAGACCAATGTATCTTTGGAGTTGCGCGTACCCAGAGTGTGCTGGTAGAGGAGCGTTCCTTGCTTGTCATTGTGCGCGTAGTAGAGGCTGGCGCCATCGGGGGCAAACTGAATGCTGAAGTAGCGGGCCGCGGGCAGCTCATCCTCCAGGGTCTTGCCCGTCATCACGTTTAAGATTCGAACGCTGGTCTCGTCCGCCCCGCCCTGCTTCACAAGGTAAGCTGCCAGTGTCCCATCACGGGAAACATCCGCCAATCCAACCGAAGTATTCGGATCGCGGCTGAGCTTGGCAGGGTCGATCAGGCGCTCGTCCTTCCCCGTCCAGCCATGGCGAACATAGATTGAAGATTGCTGTTCACCTGCCAGACGCCGGGAGAAAAAGTAGGTGCTAACCCGCTCGATGGGCGCGCCAGTCTCCGATACATTTTCCAGAGCATCCAGATCCTCCACGGCTTGAGGACGGATGCGTGCCTGCTTCAGATAACGCGCGGTATAGGCGTTCTGGGCATCAATGAACGCGCGGGTCTCCGGGCTAGCGGCGTCTTCCAGCCATCGATAGCTGTCGGCAATTTTGGTTCCGAAATAGTCGTCTGAAACGGGAATTGCCTGCACGGCCGGCGGCGCGGGCAGAGTAATTCCTTCGCGCCCATGGATTGTCTGTCCCAGCGCGCCCGCGCCAACGGCGACCCAAAGTACCAGCCCCAGCCCCAAGGTGCGATGCATGTGATTCCCTCCAGCGGACAGGATACACGGGAGCAGGATGCACGGAAGATAGTCCGGTTGTGCCGGAATTGCAGGCGGTTGCGCGGGGTGGAGAACCTGGGTACCCATCGAATGCCACCCGCTCACAATCCGCGCGTCAATGGGATAAGTCCCCGATAGAATCTAGTCCAGTGTCTGGCACGCTTCCAACTCAACCGCGCGCGCCCGCTGAGTCCCGCTGGGCTCGCGGCATTCGGATTTTGCGCCCCTCGCACGCGCACAGTGTATTTTCGGCGACCGTTGTGCTGATGGTGTCCACCTTTCTGTCGCGCATCATCGGGCTGGTGCGGGTTCAGTACATTGTCTGGCTGTTTGGGCGCGGAACCGAAGCGGACGCGCTGAACGCCGCCTTTGTGCTCCCGGACATGATCTCCTACTTCCTGGTGGGCGGCGCGGCCTCTATCACCTTTGTCACCATCCTCTCGCGCTATCGCGACACGGGGCGCGAGGCGGAGGGAGAGCGTTCGTTGTCAGTGATTCTGACGACGATGTATTTGGTGCTGGGCCCCGCCATTGTGCTGGCCGAAATCCTTGCGCCGTGGTTCGTCCGCCGGTGGTTCATCGGCTTCGATGCTGCAACGGTGGCGCTATGCATCCGGCTTACGCGCATTCTGCTTCCCGCGCAACTGTTCTTCCTTGCCGGCGGGGTTTTTGGCGCGGTTCTGCTGGTGCGCAAGCAATTCAGCGTGCAGGCGGTGACGCCGCTGATTTATGGGCTTGGAACCATTGTGGGCGGCCTGCTGCTGTTCAAGCGCGTCGGGGTCTCTTCGCTGGCTATCGGCACTGTGGCGGGAGCTTTCCTGGGGCCGTTCTTGCTCAATTGGATCTTCGCGCGCCGCGCGGGCACGCGCTACCGGCTGATTCTCGACTTCCAGGACGAGGGCTTTCGCGATTGGGTGCGCTTGTCGCTTCCGCTCATGATCGGCGTTTCGCTGGTGACTGCGGATGGCTGGATCATTGGCCACTTCGCCTCGACAACCAGCGGGGCGGTCTCGCTGATGACCTATGCCAAACAGCTTTTCTCCGCGCCCATGGCAGTACTGGCGCAGGCCGCGGGCGCGGCTTCCATGCCGTTTTTCGCCACGCTGTGGTCGCAGCAGCGGCGCTACGAATTTGCCGTCAGCGTGGCGGACTCGGTGTCGCGAGTGGCATCGCTGGGGCTGCTGGCGGCCTCAGGAATGGCTGCACTGGCGGTGCCCCTGGTGGAACTGCTGTTTGTGGGCCGGCGCTTTTCCGCAGGCGATGCGAGAGAATGCGCGGGCTACTTCGCGGTCTTTTGCGTCTCCATGTTTTTGTGGTCGGCGCAGGCGATTTATTCCCGCGCTTTTTATGCAGCGGGGAACACCTTGGTTCCCATGGCGGCGGGGACGGCAATCACGCTTGTTTCGTGGCCCATCTATGCGGCTCTCTACCGCTGGCACGGGGCCATCGGGTTGGCTGTCGCTTCTGACCTGGGAATCCTGCTTCAGACCGGGGCGATTGCGGTGCTGCTGCACCAGAGGCGCATGGTCTCACTGGCCAGCCTGGACTTTGCCGAGATGGGCCGCTGTCTGACTGCCGGGCTGGCTGCAGGAGGTGTGGTCTGGGCAGCCATTTGGGGCTTGGTTAACCTGCCGATCCTCTGGCTCCATGTGCAGGCGCCAGCGCAAATCCGCTGGATCGACCTGAGCATTGTGGTGGTGGGCTGCGCACTGTGGGTGTTGATCGCCAAATGGGTTCTGGAAAAGACCGGGTCGGCGCTTCCCAAGGTGGCGATGGAGCGGCTGGGGCTGGGATAATCCGCTCTTCGTTCATTTCTATCTCATATTTTTCTATGTATTTTTATTTTCTTTGATATACAGGCAGCCTTGTCGATTTCGTTTCTGTTTCATTTCCCGGATTTCTTGCAACTCGCACGCATTGACTCGTGGTTGGTCATGGCCTAGCCAGCGCCAGAACACAAAAGCCCCTGGCTACGCAGGGGCTCTTGTGGTGGGGCGAGGAAAGCGTGCTTTGCCTATGCAGTTCTGACTGCGTCGGCAACCACGGGCGTTGGGCCTGCCTGGGCGCCGGGCTTGACCTCGGGTTTGGCGTCCGGTTTGCGGATGTCGATGCCGCCCTTGAAGTAGGCGCCATCTTCGATGCTGATGCGGGACGCGGCGACGTCGCCCGAGAGCGAGCCCTCGGCGCGGATATCAACGCGGTCGGTGGCGGAGACATTGCCGCGCACCTTGCCCAGAAC
>Ga0302324_100013409_pt1 | contig 16623 bp, 11 predicted proteins | sample Palsa_T0_1_FD_201949 | JGI IMG/M metagenome (GOLD analysis project Ga0302324, IMG submission 201949) | Peat permafrost microbial communities from Stordalen Mire near Abisko, Sweden - Palsa_T0_1 | ecosystem: Environmental > Terrestrial > Soil > Palsa > Peat permafrost | place: Sweden: Abisko...
CTTCGCGTTCGGCAAAGGTCAGCAAGCGGATGTCCGTGACCGTTCCGGCGGCCGCGCCGGCATAGCGCACATCGGAGTGCAGTTTGATGCCGGTCACGTCGGGATAATCGATCTCGACGGTGCGATCGGACTTGCCGCCGCGCCGCCCGGAAAGCGCATAGCTCAGGGCGGCGAGAAGCACTCCGCTGCACAGGATGACGGTCAGCGCGATGATGTAGTCGGAAAGATTCTTTTTCATGCGGAGTAAGATTGGCGGCCTGGGCCGGGATGGCCGAGGAGGCGCTCGACGTAATCACCCTTGGAGAGCCGCAACGGCACCGGTCCATCGGGTTCGCCGTTGATGAATTGCTGGACCTCGCCGTGCGGATTGGCCCGCATTTCCGCCGGGGTGCCCGTGGCGATGATCTTTCCCTGGTTTGGTCCGGTGCCGAGCATGATCATCTTCGAGCCGATGCGAAAGGCGCTGGTCATGTCGTGGGTGACGACGACGGCGGTGACGCCGAGTTTGCGGGTCATTTCCTGGGTGAGGATGTCGACGACGCTGGTCATGATGGGATCGAGGCCGGCGGTCGGTTCATCGCTGAAGAGCAATTCAGGATCGAGCGCCAGTGCGCGCGCCAGGCCCACGCGCTTTTTCATGCCGCCGCTGATTTCCGCGGGCTTGAGATGCTCGAAGCCGGTGAGGCCGACCATCTCCAGTTTCATTTTGACCATGAGATCGACGATGCCGGCGTCGAGGTGGCCGTGCTCGACGATGGGCAGGGCGACATTCTCGCCGACGGTCATGGACTGGAGCAGGGCGCCGCTTTGAAAGAGCACGCCGAAGCGCCGGCGGACGCGCGCGAGATCCTCTTCCTCCATCGTGGTAATCTCCTCGCCGAAGAGCTTGATCGACCCGCTGGTGGGCTTCATCGCGCCAATGACGTGGCGGAGCAGCGTCGATTTGCCGCAGCCCGAGCCGCCCATGATGATCATGGTGTCGCCCTTGAGGACCTTGAAGGAAATGCCGTTGAGCACCTTGCGGCCGTGAAAATCGCGGACCAGGTCGGTGACTTCGATGACGGGCGTGGAATCGGCGGCCGCGCTCATGTGAAGAAGAAGAGCGCGGTGAGCATGGCGTTGGCGATGAGCATGATGAGGAGGGACCAGACGACGGAACCCGTGGTGGCCTGGCCCACGCCCTCGGCGCCGCCTTCGACACCCAACCCCATATGGCAGGCGATGGTGATGATGAGCCACGCGAAGACAAAGCTCTTGATAATGCCGGAATAGAGATCCCAGGGATGTGCCCGGGTGATCGAATGGAGGATGTAGGCGGGGGTGTTGAGGTGGAGGACAAAGTGGCAGATGGTCCAGCCGCCGATCATGCCGACATAATTGCCAAAAATGGTGAGCGCCGGCAGCATGACGAGCATGGCCAGGAAACGCGGCACGATCAGAAAACGGATCGGATTGATGGCCATGACCTGGAGCGCCTCGATTTCCTCGGAGACTTTCATCGTGCCCAACTCCGCCGTGACGGCCGAGCCACTGCGGCCGATGACGATGACGGCGATGAGCAGCGGCCCGAGTTCGCGGAGCAAGGAGAGCATGACGAGATCGGGCACGAAAGCCTCTGCGCCCATGCGCTTGAGCTGGCCGGCGGCCTGCATGGCTAGCGTCAGGCCGATGCTGAAGGAAGTGAGGGAGGCCATCGGCAGGGCGCGGACACCGATGAGCACCATCTGGTGAAAGACTTCGCCGACCTTGAAGAACTGGCCGCGGCATGGGGCGAAGAGCGTCCAGTAAAGAATCCGGGCGTTCAGCGCGAAGTAGTCTTTCACGCGCCGGGTGAAGCGAGCAGCGCAGCGCGCGCCTCGCCGAGCGTCAGAAAAATCGGCAGGAACTCCGTGAGCCGCACGAGGTCGAAAATGGTGCGCACGCGATCGCTCACGTGCAGGAGGCCGAATTTGCCGCCAAAATCCTGCGCCAGGCGCACGTACTCGACGAGGGTGGCCAGCCCCGAGGAATCGACATAACCCACGCCTTGGAAATCGAGCACCAGCGCCGGCGCTTTCTTTTTGGCGAAGCCGTGGAGCATCGCGCGGAGGTCCGGTGAACAGGCAAGATCGATCTCGCCCTCGATGACGAGGACGCTGAGGCCTTCTTGTTGCTGTTCCCGGGCTTGCATGCGGAGGGCTACGGTTAGCAGTGCGCCCAAGGGGGCGGAAGGGGAAAGTTGAGAGGGAGGGCTGAAACCCGAGACCTGAGGCCTGAAATTCAGGCTGGATGCAACCCTTCGTCTGGGCCACGGCTGCCCTCAGCCCGTTGTTCCTCTTGGGCAGCGAGACCGACTGTCGAGCAGATGAGAACGGAAGCGCCACGGGCCGTGTTGCGGTTGCGGTTCTGCTGCCCGCAGTATCTTGTCCTTCTCTCGAATCTCGACCATGCCCGCGATTTCCGTCCCCCAAGCCTTCGACCTTGCCCTCCAGCACCACCAGTGTGGGCGGCTGGCGGAGGCGGAGGCCCTCTACCGGCAGATCCTCGCGGCGGATCCGCGGCATGCCGATGCGCTGCATTTGCTGGGAGTCGTGGCGCATCAGGCCGGACAGAACGATGTCGCCGTGGGATTGATTCGTCAGGCGATTACCCTGAAGGCGAACTTTCCCGAAGCCCACAGCGATCTCGGCATTGCCCTGAGGAAAACGGGCCGACTCGACGAAGCCATCGCCACCTTTCGTCAGGCGATCACGCTCCAACCGAGCTATCCCGAAGCTTACAACAACCTCGGCAATGCACTGATGGACAAAGGGCAACAGGACGAAGCCATAGCCGCCTACCGCCAGGCCGTCGCCCTCAAGCCGACCTATTCCGAAGCCCACTACAACCTCGGCAACGCGCTGAGGGAAAAGGGCCAACTGGACGTGGCCATCGCCGCGTATCGTGGGGCCATCGCTCTTAAACCCGACTATCCCGAAGCTCTCAACAACCTCGGCGCGGCCCTGCAAGACAAGGGCCAACTGGAGGAAGCCACCGCTGTCTACCGCCGGGCCATCGCCCTCCAACCCGACTTTTCCAAAGCTCACAACAATCTCGGCGCGGCCCTGAGGGACCAGGGACAACTGGACGAAGCCCTCGCTGCCTTTCGTCAGGCCATCGCCATCCAACGCAACTTTCCCGAAGCCCACAGCAATTTCGGCAATGCTCTGTATGACAAGGGTCGACTCGACGAGGCCTTGGCCGCATATCGCCAGGCGATCGCGTTCAATCCAAACCTGGCCGAAGCCCACAGCAACCTTGGCAATGTCCTGAAAGACAAGGGGCACCTGGACGAGGCGGTTGCCGCCTGTCGTCAGGCCGTCGCTCTCCAGTCGGACTATCCCGAAGCTCACAGCAATCTCGGCGCTGCCCTGTACGGCAAGGGGCACCTGGACGAGGCAGTTGCCGCCTGTCGTCAGGCCGTCGCTCTCCAGCCGGACTATCCCGAAGCTCACAGCAATCTCGGCGCTGCCCTGTACGGCAAGGGGCACCTGGACGAGGCAGTTGCCGCCTGTCGTCAGGCCGTCGCTCTCCAGCCGGACTATCCTGAAGCTTACAGCAATCTCGGCGCTGCCCTGTACGGCAAGGGGCACCTGGACGCGGCCATCGCCGCGTATCGTCAGGCCATCGCCCTCAAACCCGATTATCCCGAAGCTCATCACCACCTTGCTCTTACATTGCTCCTGCAAGGGGATTTTCCCGGAGGGTGGCAAGAATATGAATGGCGCTGGAAATGGAAGGGCTTTCCTTCCGCCCAGCGAAGCTTTGGCCAATCTGTGTGGGCCGGTGGCCCGCTGGAAGGGCGCACGCTTCTGCTCCATGCCGAGCAGGGCTTTGGCGATGCCATCCAATTCATCCGCTACCTGCCGCTGGTTGCCGCACGCGGCGGCAAGATCATCCTCGAATGCCAGGTCGAACTTCAGCGGCTTTTCCAAACGATGGCCCCCGATCTCCCGGTCCTGGCCGAAGGCCAGCCCCTGCCAGACTTTGATGTCCACTGTCCGCTCGTGAGCCTGCCCCGCGTTTTCTCCACCGACTTGGGCAGCATCCCGCAGACCGTGCCTTATCTGCACGCCGATGCCGCAGAGGTGGCCATCTGGCGCGAGCGCCTTGCCGGGACTTCACCCTCGCTAAAGGTGGGACTCGTCTGGGCGGGCCGCCCGAGCCACAGGAACGATCGCTACCGTTCGCTTCAGCTGGCCAATCTCGCTTCGCTGGCCGAAGTCCCGGGCGTCCGATTTATCTCCCTGCAGAAAGACGCCGCTGCCGCCGAGGCCAGGACCCCGCCGGCGGGGATGGAATTGATCGACGTGGCGGAGGAATTGAAAGACTTTGCCGACACCGCCGCGCTCCTTGCCAATCTCGACCTGATCATCGCGGTGGATACCGCCGTGGTCCACCTGGCCGGAGCAATGGGCCGGCCGGTCTGGACACTGCTGCCCTTTGCCCCGGACTGGCGCTGGCTGCTCGAACGCTCCGACAGCCCGTGGTATCCGACGATGCGCTTATTCCGGCAACCCTCGATCGGCGATTGGGATTCGGTGATCACCGAGGTGCGCGAGCAACTCCAAGTGCTGGTCGATTCGCGGAGGGCAAAATCGTGACGATCCCCCAAACCTTCGAACTCGCCCTTCAGCACCACCAGGCCGGCCGGCTGGCGGAGGCCGAGGCGCTCTATCGGCAGATACTGGCGGTCCAGCCAAACCATGCGGATGCGCTGCATCATCTAGGTGTTCTCGCCCACCAAGCCGGCCGCCAGGACCTCGCTACGCAATGGATCCGTCAAGCAGTCTCGCTCAATCCCAACGATGCAGATGCTCATTGCAATCTTGGCGAGGTCTACCGCCGAAGATCGCACATGGAGGAGGCGATCGCCAGCTATCGCCGGGCGGTTGAGCTTAATCCTGGCCACGCACTCGCGTATTACAACCTCGGCTGTGCTCTCTGCGATCTGGAACGGCTGGACGAAGGCATTGCCGCCTACCAGTCCGCGCTCCAATGCAGGCCTAATTACGTGGAGGCGCATAATAACCTGGGTGCCGCGCTGGCCAAGCGCGGCCACCTGGATAAAGCGGTGGCGGCGTACTGTCGTGCCCTCGAGCTCTGTCCGAACCTGGCGGAGACGTACAACAATCTCGGCAACGCCCTCAAGGGGCTTGATCGAGTCGACGAGGCGACTGCCGCGTTTCGGAAAGCACTCGAGATCCAGCCGGCCAACTCCGAGGTCTATAGCAATCTAGGGAACACCCTGCGGCAGCGGGGCCAGCTTGACGAGGCCATTGCCGCCTGTCGCAGCGCGCTCCGACTCAAGCCCGGGAATGCCAAAGCGCACCTGAATCTCGGCAACGCTCTGAAAGACGCTGGTCTGCTGAAGGAAGCAATTGCCGCGTTCCGCCGAGCGCTGCAACTCCAGCCCGATCACGCCGGAGTGCAGAGTAACATTATCCTGACGCTTTACTTTCTTTCCAGCCGTAACGATCGAGCGATCGTTGAGGAAAAACAGGGATGGAACCGGTTGGTAAGCGAGCGAACGAAAGCGCTCGTCCCGGCGCATTCCAACGATCGCAATCCGGAACGACGGCTGCGCATCGGTTACATTTCGCCGGACTTTCGAGATCACGTCGTGGGCAGAAATGTCCTGCCCGTATTCAAATACCACGATCACCAGCAGTTCGAGGTCATCTGTCTTTCGGACATTACGCGGCCGGATCGATTGACAGAAGAATTCTGCCGGCGTGCCGACCACTGGCGGAGCACGGCAGGTTTGAGCGACGAAGCACTGACCAAGGTCATTCAAAATGACGGCATCGATATCCTCCTGGATTTGAGCCAGCACACCGCAGGCAACCGGCTCCCCCTGTTTGCCCGCAGACCGGCGCCAGTGCAGGTCAGCTTTGCCGGCTATCCGGCAAGTTCGGGAGTTGAGGCGATCGAGTACCGCATTAGCGACCGGTATTTGGAGGCTGGCGCCTCGGAGATCGGCGATGGGAGTTCGGAATGCGGAGTGCGGAACGCGGAGTGCGGAACTCCCACGCAAGAGTGCATGGCAGGCTCCGCATCACAAATCGGGGATAGCGGCCCGGTCATTCCGCATTCCGCATTCCAAACTCCACACTCCGAGCGGGTCTTTCTCATCGACAGCTTCTGGTGTTATGACCCGTGTGGGATGGAAGTTGCGGTGAACGGACTGCCGGCAAAGGCGGGCGGGCGGATTACGTTCGGCAGCTTGACCAATTTCTGCAAAATCAACGACTTTGTCCTCAAGCTGTGGGCGCGGGTGTTGGCGGCGGCGCCAGATTCGCTTCTGGTGTTATTGAGCGGTTTCGGGAGCCACCGGGAGCGGACGCTGGAGTTTCTTGCCCGGGAAGGAGTAGCGACGGAGCGGGTGGAGTTCGTGGCGCCGCGCCCCCGCCGAGAGTACCTGGAGCTGTATCATGGCGTGGACATCGCGCTGGACCCGTTTCCGTACGGCGGGCACACGACCAGCCTCGATGCACTTTGGATGGGAGTGCCGGTGGTGAGCCTGGCGGGCGAGCGCACGGTTTCGCGAGCGGGCTTGAGTATCCTGAACAACCTTGGTTTGCCGGAATTGGTGGCGTTTTCGGAGGAGGGATACGTGGCGATCGCGGCAGACCTGGCGGGTGATCTTTCGCGGCTGGCGGAATTGCGGCGGACGTTACGCCCACGGATGGAAGCGTCGGTGCTGATGGACGCGCCGCGATTTGCCCGAGGCATCGAGGCCGCCTATCGCGCGATGTGGCGGCAATGGTGCGCGGAGCAACGCGCATAAAAAAGAGCATCAAAGGATCGTGGCCGTGATGGTGGATGGGATGGCGCAGCCGTCACTGGAGCGCCACCCGCTCCCGGCGCACTGGGGCCAGTGCGCCCTACCTGAGCCGCTTTTACGATGCTGGCCGGTGAAGATTCGACGGAAAAGAGGGGGCTTGAGGCGGACGGCTGTTCGACCAACGCAACGCCTGGCGGGACTGCCGGAAGTCAGCAGGCCATCACGCGATCAACCCACCGGGTAGCCGGCGCCGAGCAATTGCGCCATGAGCTCGAATGCTTCCAGGTCGTCCAACTGGTCCACCAAGGGCGTCGTCGAGCCGGCGACCCGTTCCAGGCGTTGACGCACAATTTCGGATTTGGAGGTGTTGCGCGCCTGGGCGTCATCGGCGATTTGGGCAAATAATGACTCGGGCAGCCGCACCGTTAGGGTTTTCATCGTGGGTATGGTAATCGGTCGAAGGCCGGATGGCGATCTGCCAATCCGGTCAAAGTGGAGTTGCCCAAGCAAGGTTATTTGCCCTTGAGCGTCTCCAGAAATGCAACGAGGTCGGTGAAGTCCTCGGGCTTGAGCGCGAGGGTGAGGCCTTGCGGCATGAGCGAGGTCTTCATGTCGGCGCGGCTTTTGACGTCGGTCTTTTTGATGACGTGCTTCACGGCGTCCGCACCGACGAGGGTGAGGGAGTCGTCGGTTTGGGCGCGGAGCGCGCCGAAGAAGACGTCGCCGCCAGCGGTCTCGATCATGACCTGTTCGAAGCCAAGCGCGATGGTCTTGGAGGGTTCGAGGATGGAGGTGATGAGGTCGGGGCGCTTGTAGTTGGTGGCGATGGGGGTGAGGTCCGGGCCCACATCCCCTCCCTGCCCTCTCACCTTGTGGCAGGTGGCGCAGACGCCGGCCAGCGGACCCGCAGGATCGCGGAAGACCTTTTCGCCATTCCGGGGATTGCCCGCGTGCAACCACGAGCCGTCGGGTTTGGTGGCCAGGGCATAAGCGCGCTGGCGATCCTCGGGCGTCGGCTCTTTGGATGGCACGTACTTCGCGCCATCAAAACCCGGAATGCGCACGGCAAATTCCCAGATGCCGCTGACATTGCCAGTCTTCACGAGGAGATGATTTTGGCCCGCGGCGAAGTGCAGGTCGACGTGGTCCTGGTCGAGCTCGAAGCCGCGGCTGGCGGGGCCGCTATCGTAGACTTTTTTGCCATTGAGCCAGACGGCGATCTGATCGTCGCTGCCGGCGAGAAGTTTGCCGTCGGCTTCCTCAGTCGCGTCGATGCCGGTGTAAGCGTAGGCGCAGACCATGCCGTCGGTGTGAAAGAACTGGCCGAGATCGACCAGGCCCGTGTCGGTGTTGCCGCTGACGTCGCTCCAACCGACTTCCTTGCCCTCGGCGCTGAGATATTTCTTGGTGAGATCGGGCTGGCCGCCCTGCGCCAGGGCGTCGGTCTCGGGCGGATGCACGGCGTCCCAGACGTTCTCAAACGGGCCGATGATCTTCCATTTCGCGATGGTCCCACTGTTGAAGAAACTGCGCACCTCGGGCTCGTACTCGGCCGGCAGTTCGTTGCTGAGGAATTTCTGCTCGATGATCGGCCAGGCCTGGTCGCGGTACTTGCGCAGGGCCTTGGCGGATTCCTGGCGCACGCGGATGTTGCGGTCGCCCAGCAGGGTAATGAGGACCGGGACGGCGTCGGCACCGCCGAGGGTGGCGATGGCGCCAACGGTTTCCTTGCGGAACTTGTTTTTTTGCGCGAGGGCGATGAAACGAGGGAGAGCGGCCGGCTCGCGGGCATTGCTCAGCGCCTCGATGGCGGCGGTGACGATCTTGCTGTCCTTGTCGTCGAGCAAGGCGAGGAGGGCGTCCGAGGTGCCCGGCGCCCAGCTCTTATGGCCGAGCGCATTGAGCGTCTTCGCGGCCGCCGCGCGAATCGCGGGGTCGGGATCGCGCAGGCGCGGCAGGATGGCCGGCGCGGCGTCGGTGGCCTTCATCTCACCCACGGCCTCGATGACTTTGCGCGTGGCCAGGATGGAAAGCTGGGCGCCGGCGAGCTGGACGATGGTCTCTTTGGCCTCGTCGCCGCCGATATTGGCGACGGCGGCGATGGCGGTATCGCGGAAATCGGCGTCGGCTTTTTCGTCGAGCGCGATTTTGGTGAAGACGTGCAGGGCTTCAGGATCTTTTTGCACGCCGAGGGTTTCGATGAGCTGCCGGCGCACGGCGGGGTCGCTCTCGGCGGCGAGGCGTGCCCGGAGAGCCGGAAGCGCCTCGGGGCCGATCCCCTGCTCCAATGCCCTGGCCGCGGCAAGCGCCACCGTGGGATCGCTATCCGCGAGCGCAGCGGTCAGCGCGTCAATGGCGATCGGCGTGCCGGCATACGCGACATTGTTGTGCGGCGGCGGGTTTTTCACCGGTTGTGTGCCCCACCACGTGCCGGCGTACGGCGCGGGCAGATAGGAAACGCGGCCCAATGCCGCGGCAGCGTTCGCCCGGATGCTCGGGTCATCGTCGTGCACGAAGGGCGCGAGAGCCTCGACCGCGTTGGGATCGAAGGCGCTGTCAAACGCCAGCCAGGCCTGTTCGCGCACCCGTGAATCCTGCGTCTTGAGCAACGGCGCGAATTGCTTCCAATCGCCGATCTTGATGAGCGAAACACGGGCGGCAAAACGAATCCAGCGATCTTCTTCCGAAAGCGCCTTGAGCAGGGCGGGCACGGCGTCCGGCGCGCGCATGCGGCCGAGACCGATGGCCGCTTGCAACCGCACCTCGGAGTCAGCGTCCTTGAGGGCCTTGATCAATGGTTCCGCGGCCGGGGCGACCTCGCGCATGGCCAGTTCGCGCACGGCCTGGGCGCGCACTTCCGGCGCCGGATCGTCGAGCACCTGGCGAATGAGCCCGCTGACCTTGCCGCGCAGCTCCGGCGAACCGTCGCCGATCAAATCCAGCGCCCACAGGGCGTGGGCCTTCTTTACGGGCTTGGCGGTCGTATCGTGCAGCACTTGGATGAGCGGCGGAATGGCGACGTCGCCCTGCTTGACCAGAGCGAATTCCGCGCGCAGCCGTTGATCGCGATCGACGTGCCCGAGCGCCGCGATCAATTCCGGCACCGGTGCATTGTCCGAAATACGCGTCGCCGGCCGCGCTTCGGACCAGCTCAAGCGCCAGACGGCGCCCAGCGTTTTGGGTGCCTTCCATCCTCCCCAACCCCAGTCGGCAATGAAGACCGAGCCATCGTTCGCCACCGAGAGCTGCATGGGACGAAAGTCGCCCCCCTTGTCGGCCGAAACGAGCGTCGTGTTCTTCTTGACCCGGAAGGTCGCGCCTTCGGGCGCCAGGTCGATGGCGAAGACGGTCCCCTTCCCCCATTCGGAGAAGAACGGAACATTGCGATACCTGTCGGGGAGGCCATCGCTCATGTAGACAAGTCCGCCGGTGGGCGCCCCGCCACCATAGTCGGTCATCGCCGGCAGGAAGCGTTCGTTGGGCGAGAGCGCCGTGGGATTGAACTGCGCCTTTTGCGGCCCGGGCGCGAGGAGGCCATTGGTGGTGTCCTCCTTGAAATAAAACGGGTAGCCGTAGTAGCCACTCTCGATGTGCTGGGTGACGCGCGTCCACCAGCCGTTGCCGTCGTCGGTGTTGTCGCTGGTGAAAGCGCGGTCGAAGGCATCGAGGTCGACTTCGAGATGGTTGCGGGTGCCACCGGAAAAGATTTCGAGATGGGAGCCGTCGGGCCGGCAACGGACGATCCCGCCGCCTTGGAGCGTGACCGTCGAGCCGTCCTTCACGCTCTTCGCCTCGAAAATGCCGCGGTCACCAACGCTGATGTAAAACCAGCCATCCATGCCCAGGGTGAAGCCGCTGACGACGTGGTCGTTGAGCCCGGCATTCGGGACGATGCCGAGATTGGTGATCAAGTCCTCGCGGAGATCGGCCACGCCATCGCCCTTGGTGTCCTTGAAGCGGGTGAGCAGCGGGTCGTGCATGACGTAGAGCCAGCCGTCGTACCAGAGGCTGCCGGCGGGCGAATACAGCTTGTCGGCAAACACCGTGCGCTTGCGATCCGGCCCGGTGCTGGAATAGCGGACGATGGTGCAAACCGGTTGATCGGTGCTCAGCCGCTCGTCGCGGGTATCGTTGCCAACATAGACCGCGCCATCCGGGGCTGCGCAGACGGTGGTGCACGCCTCCACCTCGGGGACCGTGGCAAAGAGATCGACGCGGAGCGCGGGGTCGGAGACGAGGAGGGGCTTGGGCGCGGCGGGCGGGGTTTGGGCGACGGAAAGAACCGCAGAGGCGCAGAGAAGAATGAGAGAGGCGCGGACGGAATGGGGAATCATGCTCGGGGACCGTTACTTTGAAGGATGCGGGTGCAGCGTCAATCCCGGTGGGTGGGTGATCTTGGGCGACTTCGGCGCAGATCCAGCGGGCGTCCCGCAGTCGCGGGACGAACATCCAACATCTCCCGCAGTCGCGGGATCCCGCTACCGCGGGACAACAGAGGATATCCAACATCCAATGGCGCCTCCGGCGAACATCCAACATCCAACACCCAACACTCAATGGCTCCGCGCCGCGGGACACTCCCTCCTCGCGCCATCGTTGCGCCCGTAATGGCGTTCCCAACTGGCATTGGGAGCGGGGGGAGCGGCTCTCCTGGAATATGGGCTGTTCATCCGTCTTCTTTCGCTTTGCTCGTAGCTGGAGATCAGATAGGTGTCGCTCTGCGACCCGTCGACCACTCCCCCATCGAAGAACCGATGCACCAAATTCGCAGAACTCCCTCGAAAAGTCGATCCGCCGGCGTGTTCCTCATCTTTCTCGGAGTGGCGCTCCTGGGACTCCACGTGTATATGGGCCGTTACACTCCGACTCCGAAAAATGGACTAACCATGGTCACTGGCGGGGCGGCCAACGCCACCATCTCCCACATCCGTGGCCGCCTTGGGGTGGTGACCGACGTTATTCGCTTCACAGTGCAGGGCCAGACCGTGGAATACGAGAGCACCGGCACTGGCTATGCGAGACTCCTCCTGGCGGTGCAGAGAGGGGAGATCCTGACCCTGGGAGTTTCCCCGGGTGAGGAGTCGCTGATCCCGCGTCATGGCTGGGTTCCGCTCTACACGGTTTCGGTCGGGCCAGAGCAAGTGGTGAGATACGAAGATGCCATCGCCAAGCGGCAGTGGGGATCGTTCGCCATCCTGGGCGCCGCTGCGGTGTTCCTGCTGATGGGCGCTTCGCGTGTGTTTCGCTAACGGGAATGCCAGCGGAAAATCCATTTCTCCAAATTACCGCCGAGTTCAATGCCGGGCGGTTGCGAGCGATCATCTGTTCGGGCCGGGCAGTGGTACTGCACCGACTCGCCATGATGAGCAAGGACGGCGGATTTGCCACTGGAGGAGGCGCATGCCATGATGTGCAGGCGGCTGTGGCATTGCTGCCGCGTGTCCCGTGAAACCACCCGAAACCGTAGATCAATTCCTGAGCGACGAAGATTTGGGCCTGGCCAGTCTCTCCTGGGAGGAATTGCTGGCGCAATGGAATGCCTGGCTGCACGCCGCCAGCGCGACAGACGACGACGGCGGCGAATACGAACATGGCGTCTTCATGCGCTTGCGTGAAGAACTTCGGGACTACGACGCCTCCGGCGAACATCCAACATCCAACACCCAACATCCAATGGCTCCGCACCGGGGCACGCCCCCTCCGCGCGCAGTAGTTGCGACACGAAGATTTCGCTCCAAAATTGAGTTTTGGAACGAGGCAGAGTTATTTGCCAGCCCACCCCCTTTTGAATTTGCGGTAATGCTCCTGAACAAGCCCATCAAGCCGGTCGCGCGGGATTTGGATCGCCGCTGGATGGCCGATGATTATTTCGATTTGATTGTTTGGTACGAAGCCGGCGAACGCCTCCATGGATTTCAGCTCTGTTACGACAAAGGAGGCCGGGAACGAGCGCTCACGTGGACGCGGCAGGCCGGGTTTTGCCACGCGGCGATAGATTCCGGTGAGTCCAAACCGACAACAAATCGCTCCCCCATCCTAATCCAGGACAACGATTTTGCCGGCCCGGAGGTTCGCCGGGAATTCATTGCTCGCAGCGCTTGTCTTCCACGTGAGATTCGGGATTTGGTGCTGGCACGGATTGAAGAATATAGAGCCCGCCGGGAAGCTGAGGCCAGCAACCGTTCTTGATCCCGTTTTCGTTCCTTCTTGCGCATCCGGGCACTTCGCGTCAAACAAAGTGCCCCGTCCACAGGTTGTCCCGTGCAACCTCTCCCCAAAACTGTCATGTTGCTCCCCCTCCGCTGGCCTCTCGCTGCTCTCTTGGTCACCACCCTGGCGCCAATGGCGTTCGCCGGGGTCGAGCTGAAACAGGAGGCCGACAAAGTGACCGTGCAGATCGACGGGCACCTCTTTACGGAATACCATTTTACCGGGGCGCGCCGGCCGTACCTCTATCCGATCATCGGGCCGACGGGCGGCGCGATGACCCGCCACTGGCCCTTGCAGGACGACATCGCCACCGAGGAGCGCGACCATCCGCACCACAAAGGGCTGTGGTACGGCCACCGGAATGTGGACGACGTCGATTTTTGGGGAGATTCCGGCAAGCCGGAGACGAAGCTCGGCCAGCAAATCCATGACGGTTTCCTGGAGGTGAAGTCCGGCGAAGAGCAGGGCGTGCTGCGGGCGAAGGACCGATGGGTCGTCGACAACACCGGTGAAGTCGCTTGCACGGACGAGCGGACGATCACGTTTCACAAGGGCAAGGACGGCCCGATGATCGATTTCGACATCACGCTGAAGGCCGGGGACAAGGAAGTCGTTTTCGGCGACGACAAGGATGGGGCGATGGCCATCCGCGTGGCGGAAACGATGCGCGTGGAGAAGCCGAAGGCCAAGGGCGTGAAGACCGCGCCACCCGGGGACGGCCATATCGTGACCAGTGAGAGCAAACAGGATGGGGCCGCATGGGGCACGCACGGCGACTGGTGCGACTACTATGGGCCGGTGGAGGGAAAGACCGCGGGCGTGGCCCTCTTCGACAACCCGGCCAATCCGCGTCACCCGACCTGGTGGCATGTGCGGGCCTACGGTCTCTTTGCGGCGAACCCCTTTGGCCAGGCGGAGTTTGAAAAGCTGCCGGACAAGACGGCCGGCGCTTTCAAGATCGCGCCCGGCCAAAGCGCCACCTTCCGCTACCGCTTCTATTTCCATGAAGGCGACACCGAGGGGGCCAAAGTCGCCGAGCACTACCGGGAATATGCCGGGGCGGCGGCGGGCACCAAAAGTCCGGCGGCCAGCGCCGAAAATCCGGCACCCACTCGTGGAGCGCTAAGTTCCCAGTGCCTGGTGCTCAGCCAGAACTCCACTCCGAAAGCCGAGTCCCGCACTCCCGGGACAGACACCCGTGGTCCAGCTTTCGAGGGGGAGGCAAACCAGAACCCCTAACCTCCCACCGCGAAGCGCACTTCTCTTCATCCTTCATCCCTCATCCTTCCTATGAAATACAACCGCCGCAACTTCCTGAAAAACACCGCGCTCGCTGGCGCGGCCCTCTCACTTCCCGCCCGTGTCCGCGCCGCCGCGGAGGGCAGCAATAGCGACATCCGCATCGCCGTGGTCGGATTTCATGGCCGCGGCGAAGCGCACATCAAGGCCTACCTGGGGATCAAGGGCGTGCGCATTGTCGCCCTGTGCGATGTGGACAGCGACGTGCTCGACAAGGGCGTGAAGCAGCTCCAAAGCAAGAACGTCGAGGTCAAGCCCTTCAAGGACATCCGCAAGCTGCTGGACTCCGGGGAAGTCGATGCCATTTCCATTGCCACGCCGAACCATTGGCACTCGCTGGCCGCCATTTGGGGCATCCAGGCGGGCAAGGATGTGTATGTGGAAAAACCCGTCTCGCATAACGTGTGGGAAGGCCGCCAGCTCGTGAAGGCCGCGGAGAAATATCAGCGCATCGTCCAGATGGGTGTGCAGAGCCGTTCCGCCCCCGGCATCGCCAATGTGCTCGACTGGGTGAAGGACGAGCCGCTCGGCAAACTCACCTACGTCCGCGGCCTCTGCTACAAGCGCCGGCCCAGCATCGGCCTGGTGACGAGTGACCAACCGGTGCCGGCGACGATCGATTACGATCTCTGGTCGGGGCCAGCGCCGCTCGTCCCGCCCCACCGCAATGACCCGAAATATGGGATCATCCATTACGACTGGCATTGGATTTGGCACTACGGCAACGGCGACCTCGGCAACCAGGGCATCCACCAGATGGATATCTCGCGCCGTTTCACCGGCGAGACGGCGCTCTCGCCGAAGGTCTTCTCGGTCGGAGGACGCGTCGGCTACAAGGACAACGGGGAGACGCCGAACTCGATGTTCGTCTTCCACGACTACGAAAAAGCCCCGCTCATCTTCGAGGTGCGCGGCCTGCCCGAAAAGACCGGGTCCAACGAAATGGATAAATACCGCGGCGCCAACGTCGGCGTCGTGGTCCAGTACGAGCACGGCTACATTGTCGTCCCGGATTACAGCAACGCCGCCGTTTTCGACAATGACAACAAGCTCGTGCGCAAGTACGGCAATCCGTCGATGGCCAAGGGCCTGACGGAATCCAATCCCGTCCCAGCCGCCGAGAAGAAAACGATCCCACCGGAGGATGAAGGCGGGCACTTTGCCAATTTCATTTATGCCGTCCGCAGCCGCAATGCCGGCGAATTGAACGGCAAGATCATCGACGGCCACATTTCCAGCGCGCTCTGCCACACGGCCAATATCTCGTATCGGCTCGGGAAGACGGCATCGCCCGGGGAATTGCACGAAAAGCTTAAGGGCAACAAGGAAGCGCTCGATTCGCTCGACCGCCTGGCCACCCACCTCGCGGCCAACGAGGTGGACATCGAGGTCGATAAACTCGCACTTGGCGAGTTCCTGAAGATGGATCCGAAGACGGAGAAGTTCATCGACAATCCGGCCGCGGACAAGATGCTCACGCGGGATTACCGCGCGCCGTACATCGTGCCGGAGAAAGTGTGATTTTGGGAAAGGTGATGGTTGATAGTTGATAGTTCCATCCTCCATGCGCCTCCCACATCTCCTCGCCTTCCTTCTTACCGCCGTCTCCGTCCACGGGGCCGAGCTCGCCCCTGTCTTGCTCTGGCCCAGTGGGGCGCCGGGTGCGCTGGGGGACAAGGACGACGACAAGCCCACGCTCACCGCGTTTCTGCCCGATCCGGACAAGGCGACGGGTGCGGCGATCGTGATCTGCCCCGGTGGCGGGTACGGAGGGCTCGCCCCGCACGAAGGCAAAGGCTATGCCGAATGGTTGAACGAGAATGGCATCGCCGGGCTCGTCCTGAAGTATCGGCTCGGATCGAAAGGCTACCGTCATCCGGCCATGCTGAACGACGCCGCGCGCGCCGTGCGCCTGGCCCGCTCGAAGGCCGAAGAATGGCATCTCGACCCCAAGCGCGTGGGCATCATGGGATCGAGCGCGGGCGGGCATCTGGCCTCGACGCTGCTGACCCATTTTGACGCCGGCAAGGCCGATGATGCCGATCCGATCGAGCGCTTCAGTTCGCGGCCCGACATCGGCATCCTCTGCTACCCAGTGATTACCATGGGACCGAACACGCATGGCGGTTCGAAGAAGAACCTGCTCGGCGAGAACCCGCCGCAGGAATTGGTGGACCTGCTCTCCAACGAAAAGCACGTCACCAAAGACACCCCGCCCACCTTCCTTTTCCATACCTGGGAAGATGGCTCGGTGAAGGTGGAGAACTCGATCGCCTTCGCCGAAGCCTTGCGCGACGCCGGCGAGCCGT
>Ga0302324_100013410_pt1 | contig 16623 bp, 12 predicted proteins | sample Palsa_T0_1_FD_201949 | JGI IMG/M metagenome (GOLD analysis project Ga0302324, IMG submission 201949) | Peat permafrost microbial communities from Stordalen Mire near Abisko, Sweden - Palsa_T0_1 | ecosystem: Environmental > Terrestrial > Soil > Palsa > Peat permafrost | place: Sweden: Abisko...
CGAGACGCTCTTCATCGTTTCGTCGAAAACATTCACCACGCTCGAGACCATGACCAACGCCCGCAGCGCGCGCGAATGGACGCTGAAGGCATTGGGCGACGAGAAGGCGATTGCATTCCACTTCGTAGCGGTCTCGACCAATGCGGCCGAGGTATCGAAGTTCGGCATCGACACCGCCAACATGTTCGGCTTTTGGGATTGGGTCGGCGGACGCTATTCCATGGATTCGGCGATTGGCCTGTCGACCATGGTTGCGGTCGGTCCAGAAAACTTTCGCGCTATGCTGGGCGGATTTCATCAGATGGACGAGCATTTCCGTACGACACCTTTTGAAAGCAACCTGCCGGTTCTCATGGGCGTGCTCGCGCTTTGGTACAACGATTTCTTCGGCGCGCAGACCGTTGCCGTGCTGCCCTACGAGCAGTACCTGAAGAGGTTCCCTGCTTACTTACAGCAGTTAACGATGGAGAGCAACGGCAAACACGTTACGCTGGAGGGCAAACCGGTCGCTCACGATACCGGGCCTATCTATTGGGGCGAACCCGGAACCAATGGGCAGCACTCGTTCTACCAGTTAATCCATCAAGGCACGAGGCTCATCCCTTGCGACTTTATTGCGTTTTCCAAGTCGCTCAATCGGCTTGGCCGGCATCACGACATGCTCCTCGCCAATGTTTTCGCCCAGACTGAAGCGCTGGCGTTTGGAAAGACTGCCGAAGAGGTAAAAGCTGAGGGTACGCCGGACTGGTTAGTCCCGCATCGGGTCTTCGAAGGCAATCGGCCGTCGAACACAATTCTGGCAGATCGCCTCACGCCGGAAGTGCTGGGCAAACTTGTGGCGCTTTACGAACACTCGGTCTTCACTCAGGGCGTTATCTGGAATATCGATTCGTTCGACCAGTGGGGCGTGGAACTCGGCAAAGTCCTGGCCCAGCGCATTATTCCAGAGATCGAGAACCCCACCGAGCCGACGCTCAATCACGATAGTTCGACTAACAATTTGATTCGCCGCTACCGCAAGCTTAAGGATGCACAATGAGCTATTAGACGTGAACTCATAAGCCCTGCACTCGTAGATCGGAGCTCTTAGACTGGAGACAGCACCGCGCTTGCCGCGCCCGGGCGGTCCAACCCGTTCCGCGGATTGCTGATTTCGTGGCTAGAGCGGTTCGTGGTTTCGCTTAATTCCCGCAGCCACTGAAAGTTTGGATCCGCGAACATCGTTTCGTTACAGCGCCAGCGCCAATTTCCGCTGACGCTGCCCGGTACGTTCATGCGAGCGTCAGCCCCAAGATTGAGCAGATCCTGGAGCGGAGCAATCGTTAACGCCGCCTTCGAAGACCAGGCCAGCTGCAGCAAAGCAGGAGCAGCTTCATCACTTCCACTTAGCCTGCGGTTGAGACACTTCCACAAGTTCTGCCGCTGGTCATCGGGCAATTCTTCATACCATTGCCGTGTCGGCGCATTGTCGTGAGTGCCGGTGTAGGCGACGGTGTTGGAAACAAAATTTTGCGGCAGATATGGATTGTCTTCATGGCCATCGAAAGCGAACTGCAAGACTCTGGTCCCAGGAAGCTGAAACTGATCACGCAGAGCCCGCACGTCCGGCGTAATGACACCCAAATCTTCGACGATGAAGGGCAGAGATCCCAGTTCACGGCGCACCGCTTCGAAGAACTCCTCGCCCGGGCCAGGCACCCATTGTCCGGACTGAGCCGTGGCCGCACCTGCTGGGACGTACCACGCGGCGGCGAATCCACGAAAGTGATCCAGCCGAACCGCGTCAACGTGAGTGAGCAAGGCACGCAGACGATCAATTGACCAGCGATATCCGGTTGAACGAAGCGCCTCCCAGTTGTAGACAGGATTGCCCCACAGTTGCCCCTGCGCGCTGAAATAGTCGGGAGGAACACCGGCAACGAAACGTGGACGACGGTGCTCGTCGAGCAGGAAGAACTCTGGATTCGCCCACACGTCACTCGAATCGGGAGAAACGAAAAATGGCAGATCGCCAATCAATCGCACGCCTTTCGAGTGGGCGTAAGCGCGGAGTTGATCGCCCTGGCGGAAGAATAGAAATTGCGCAAAATGGATCTCGTCAACTTGGTCGACTAACTCGCGACGTGCAACATCCAGGGCTCGGGGCTGCCGCTCAACTAACTCTTGCGGCCAATCCAGGTAGTACGCATCGTGATATTTCGCTCGCAGCGCCCTGAACAATGCATAGTCTTCCAGCCAATGTTCCTGCTGACCGCAGAAGTCGTCGTACAAAGGCCGAAGATCCGTGCGCGCTCCTGCCTTAAAGTTTTTCCACGCGGTTTCGAGCAGCCGAATTTTAAAAAGGATCACTGCCTCATAATCGACAAAGTCCGACGGAAAGCTGGCTTCGCAATCTTTCTCCGTCAGCAGACCGTCTGAGATCAAGCTGGCGGGACTGATCAGCAGCCCGTTCCCAGCAAAGGACGACATCGCCTGATAGGGAGAGTTGCCGTAGCCGGTCGGACCGAGCGGCAAGAACTGCCACCATCTCTGGCCCGCATCGTGGAGACGATCCACCCAGGAGAACGCCGACGATCCTAGATCTCCGATGCCATACGGCGACGGCAGCGAAGTGACATGCAGCAGCAGACCGGAAGCACGATACTCGGGCGGAAACGGAGGAACGTTCGCCGGGCCGCCGACATTGCTCACGGCCGCGCTCCGGCGCTGAGCGCTCCGTTCACCATATCCTGTGCTTCGCTCAGGATCGCGTTCAGATGAGATTCGCTCTTAAAGCTCTCCGCGTAAATTTTGTAGATATTCTCGGTGCCGGAGGGCCGGGCCGCGAACCAACCGCTTTCGGCTACTACTTTCAGACCGCCAATGGGGGCTTGATTGCCCGGAGCTCGCGTAAGTTTGGCGGTAATAGGCTCGCCCGCCAGATCCGACTCCTTGACAGCATCGGGAGTGAGTTGTTGCAATTTTGCTTTCTGCTCGGGCGTGGCCGGCGCGTCGACACGCGTGTAGTACGGCGTGCCGAACTCCGCCGTTAATTCTTGATAGTGTTGCCCTGGATCCTTGCCAGTACGAGCGGTAATTTCGGCGGCCAGCAGATCCATGATTGGCCCGTCTTTGTCTGTGGTCCATACGGTGCCGTCAAGCCGCAGAAAGCTCGCTCCCGCGCTCTCTTCTCCGCCGAAGCAACATGATCCATCGAACAGGCCCGCCACAAACCATTTAAAGCCGACCGGCACTTCACGCAACTCTCGGCCAAGTTTTCTGACGACGCGGTCAATCATGCTGCTGCTCACCAGCGTCTTGCCGACAACAATGTGTTGACGCCACTCTGGCCGGTGCGTGAGCAGGTATTGAATGCAGACCGCGAGGTAGTGATTCGGATTCATCAGGCCGGCACCGGGCGTGACGATGCCATGGCGGTCCGAATCCGGATCGTTGGCAAAGGCCACCTGGTATTGATCTTTCAGCGCGACGAGCCTTTCCATCGCATAGGGGCTGGAGCAATCCATGCGGATCTTCCCGTCGTGATCCACGGTCATAAACGAAAAGGTCGGGTCGATGACGGGATTGACGACCACAACGTCGAGTCCGTAAATCGAATTAATCGGCTCCCAGTAGTACCGTGCCGCGCCGCCCAGTGGATCTACTCCAAGCTTGAGATGAGCGCCGCGAATGGCCTCCATGTCGACAACGTTCTTAAGATCGCGAACGTAAGGCAGCACGAAATCTTGCTGATGCGTGCTCGCCGCCTGGATTGCTTGGTTGAACGGAACCCGCTTCACCTCTGCATTTCCCGCTCGCATCAAGTCGTTCGCCCGGTTCTGGATCCAACTGGTCACATCCGTCTCAGCGGGGCCGCCGTTGGGGGTGTTGTACTTGAAGCCTCCATCCTCGGGCGGATTGTGGGAGGGTGTGATGACGATGCCATCGGCCAGGTGATCTTTGCGGCCTCGGTTGTAAACCAGAACAGCACGCGAGATAACGGGTGTGGGAGTTACGCCGTCTTTTTCCTGGATGATCGTTTCCACACTGTTCGCGGCCAGGACTTCGAGCGCGGTTCGCTGCGCGGGCGCGGACAGCGCGTGAGTGTCTTTCCCCATGTACAGTGGGCCATCAATTCCCTGCCCTCGCCGGTAATCACAGATGGCCTGGGAGATCGCCAGTATGTGGGCTTCGGTGAATGTGCCATGCAGCGGCGAACCACGATGTCCGTTAGTGCCGAAGTTGACCAACTGATCGGGATCATGGACGTCCGGGATCCGATCGAAATATTCTTTGTCCAGGCGAGCGACGTCGATCAGCATGTCTTTCGGAGCCGGCTTACCGGCCAACGGTGAAATCTTGCCAGGTGCGCTTGCGGTGGACTGTGTTTCTAAGGTATGGGGCATGGACTCACCTTCCAAATATCGGCTGTGTATTGGCCAATGGTTCGGTCACTGGAAAATTTTCCGGAACTGGCCACGTTCAGGATCGCTTTACGCGACCATGCGCCCGGGTCTTTATAGAGTGCACCCAGGCGTTCCTGCGCTTGAACATAAGAAGTCAGGTCCGCGAGGTGCATGTAGTGGTCGCCTGTCAGCAGTGTGTCCACCAGTGGAGCGAACGCTCCCGGCTCATAGCGGCTGAAATAGTTAGAAGAGATAAGGTCCAGTGCCGCCCGAGTCTCCGGTTCGTGCTCATAGTGCCACTTCGGACTGTACCAGGAGCGGCTGTTCTCGACTTGTTCCACTGTAAGTCCGAAGAGGAAGAGATTTTCCTCTCCTGCCTCCTCCGCCATTTCAATGGTAGCCCCGTCGCGCGTTCCAACCGTCAAGGCTCCGTTCATCATGAACTTCATGTTGCTGGTTCCGCTGGCTTCGTAGCCGGCCGTCGAAATCTGGTTGGAAACATCGCTGGCCGGAATTAGCCTTTCGGCCAGCGACACATTGTATTCCGGCAGAAAAACCACTTTCATCCGACCGCGCACAATGGGGTCACCGTCGATGGTACCCGCCAGGTTGTTGATAAATTTTATGATGAGTTTGGCCAGCAGGTATGCGGGCGCCGCCTTGCCGGCAAAGAAAAATGTACGCGGTATCACCTCCATCTCGGGATTTTTCCGCAGCCGGTTGTAAATCACGATGATGCGCAAGGCGTTCAGCAGTTGCCGCTTGTATTCGTGGATACGCTTAATCTGGCAGTCGAAGATGGTCTCAGGATCGACAATCTGTCCAGAGGTTGCCTTGAGCCAATCGGCAAACTGTCTCTTGGCCTCGCGTTTCGAGGCCTGGAACTCCCCCTGAAAAGCAGAATCGTCGGCCAGCGCTTTCAGATTGTTGAGCTGCTTCAGATCGGTGACCCATTTATCGCCGATAGCTGTTGTGATGGCGCGGGAGAGGCTGGGGTTCGCTTCGAGCAGCCAGCGGCGCGGCGTAACGCCGTTGGTCTTGTTGTTAAAACGCTCGGGAAACATTTCGGCCAGATCCTTCACGGTCGTCGTCCGCAGCAGCCTGGAGTGGACCTCGGCTACTCCGTTGGTGCTGTGCGAACCCACAATGGCGAGATTGGCCATGCGAATCTTGCGGGAACTCCCTTCTTCGACCAAACTAATGCGCTGGACCCGGCCGTCGTCTCCGGGGAAGCGAACGCGAACTTCGTCGAGCAGCCGGCGGTTGATCTCGTAAATAATCTCCAGTTGCCGTGGAATGAGAGCCGCAAACCATGCGACCGGCCATTTCTCCAGGGCCTCGGGCAGCAAGGTGTGATTGGTGTAAGCCAGCGTTCTCCGGGTCAAATCCCATGCCTGATCCCATCCCAGATGTGCTTCGTCCAGCAGGATGCGCATTAGCTCGGCAACGGCCATGGAAGGATGGGTGTCATTGAGTTGGATGGCGGCCTCATCGGGCAGCTTTCCCCAATCGGTGTTGTGCCGTAGAAAGCGGCGCACCAGGTCCGCGAGAGAGCACGCGACCAGAAAATATTCCTGCACGAATCGCAGTTGTTGGCCGGCAGTCGTAGAGTCGTTAGGGTACAAAACGCGAGTCAGCGATTCCGCTTCCAGCGTGCCGCCGAGTGCGCCCACGAAATCTCCTGTACCGAATTCCTTAAAATTGAAGTAATCCGGCGCTGCCGCCGCCCAAAGGCGGAGCGTGTTAATAGTTTTTCCTCCATAACCCACTACCGGGCGATCGAAAGGAATGCCAAACAGGCTCGATGGCCGGTTCGGAATTATGTCAACGTGCCCGTCCCGCAGCCTGAAGGTAACATTCAGCTTGATTTCCACTTTCTCGTGGTGGCGGCAAATCTCCCACGGATCGCCGTCGCGCAGCCAGTTGTCAGGATTTTCCTGCTGCCACCCATTTACGAACGACTGCCGAAACATGCCGTATTCATATCGCAGACCGTAGCCGGTGGCAGGCAACTGCATGGTGGCCATCGAATCGAGGAAACACGCGGCAAGCCGCCCCAGGCCTCCGTTTCCCAGACCCGCATCCGGTTCCTGCTCAACCAATTCAAGCCAATCGATCCCCGTTCTTTGGATTGCATCCTGGACTATAGGGTCGAGTAAAAGGTTCGTAACGTTGTTGACCAGCGAACGCCCCAAGAGAAATTCCATGGAAAGGTAGTAAATGCGTTTCGCGTTGCTTTGCTCGTAGGTGGCCTTGGTCGCCACCCAGCGATGCGCCAGGATGTCGCGGACAGAACGGGAGAATGCCTCGAAGCGCTCTCGGGGGCCTGTTGTTTCAGGGTCGATCGCCCGGTCGAAAACCAGGTGTCGTTCGTAGAGCGCGTCAGACGTCCCGGCAAAGGGAATGGCACCGGCCCCATACTGCCGAAGAAGTTCGGAAATACTTGCCGACTTTGTCTTCGGCACAACTTTGGCGGGGCTGGGAAGGGGCGCACTTTTTGTGCTCATTATGAGTCCTTCTCGAATCCGGGGTATCTGGAAATGGTAATGGGTAACTTCGGTTAACTGAAGAGCCTCAGCCATCTTTTTTGCGATTAAGGTTTGCGACTCATGGGTTGCGGGTCATGGATTGCGATTCATGGCACCACGTGGTGATCGTCATTCCAGAGCCGGATCACCGGCTGGGAGATGTTGTGCTCATAACTCAGCGCACTCAAACTCGCCGGACTGAGCAGAAAATATTTCCCCGTGTCGGGACCGAGCCCTAGCCAGCGGGCAGTCAAAATTCGAATAAAATGTCCACTGGAAAAGAGAAGTACATCTCCGGCCACGCGGCGGACACGTTGCACCACTCGGTCCGCCCGTTGGCTTACCTGGTCTGGCGATTCGCCCCCAGGAGCACCATCGCGGAACAGTTGCCAGTCCGGACGCTGCTTGAGAATATCGGCCGAAGTCAGTCCTTCATATTTCCCGTAGTTCCATTCCACCAGGTCCGGGTCGATTTCTGCGCCGGATCCAAAACCGGACAGGTCGCAGGTCCGGCGCGCACGCTGCAATGGGCTGGTAAATACTCTTGCGAACGTCATTCCCTTCAGCCGTTCTCCGAGCCGTTGGGCGTTGAGCTCGCCATTCGGGGTTAGGGGCAAGTCGGTAAGGCCCGTGTGCTGGCCGGACACGGTCCATGCCGTGTTTCCGTGCCGCGCAATGTATACCTGTTGCAACCTGTCGCTCATGCTCTCGCTCCTTCGCATACCCGGATCACGGCGGGCGGAAATGGGCGCCGCAAACAGGCTTACACACTTAAGATGCCCCGACAACTCCATCGTTGCACAACAACAGAAGATTCCCGCTCCCGCTTTTCCGGTTAACACTCTCAAATAGTAGAATCAGCAGGCTCTATTTCCATCACGCATCGAAATTTTTTGGCGAACGATGAACCCCCGCAATGGACGGGCGCTGGGCGCGGATGTTCGAATTCTTCGAGGTGCGACGTGCAATTGAAACCCTTCCTGCTGGACATGTGGCTGGACGCCTACGAGCACGACATTGAATTCAATCTGGCCGCCAGCGAAGGACCTCGCTGGACCCTGAATGAGATCCTGAGTCTCGCAAGTGAGCAGGAACGGCAGCGATTCCTCAACCACAAATTGGCCTACAGCCGACCCGCCGGCGCCGAGGGCCTGCGCGCAGCCATCGCCGACATGCAGGGCGTGAATGTCGATGAGGTCCAGGTTGTAACCGGAGCCTCTGAGGCGCTGCTCATTCTCTTTTGGCTGGCGGCGGAAGCCGGAGCCAACGTGGTCCTCCCTCGCCCAGGCTATCCGCCGTTTTCCGCTCTGCCGGAATCGCTTGGGATCGAGATTCGCTACTACGCGGTTCGTAAGGAGAACGATTTTCGCGTCAACCTCGATAAGATTAAGCAACTCGTAGATCGAAACACAAAGTTTGTTCTGATTAACAGTCCTCACAATCCTACGGGCGCAACGATTAGCGATGCGGAACTCGACCGCTTGCACGAGTTCACGGCGTCTCGCGAAATTCAACTGGTCAGCGATGAGGTTTACCATCCGATCTATCATGTCCAACATCATGGACTGGCGACCAGATCGGCTTCCCGTCTGCCGCATGCAACCGTCATTCACGACTTTTCGAAAGCTTTTCCTTTATCCGGAGTTCGGACCGGTTGGATGATCGAGCACGACCCCAAGCGCCGCGAACTCTACTGGAACGCCCGCACCATTTTTTCTATTTCGAATAACACTGCCGGAGAAATGCTGGCGGAGATTGCAATGCGCCACCGCAATGTAATCCTCGGGAAAACGCAGGAAACCGCAACTCGGAATCTTCGGCAGCTTGCCAGCTTTATGTCCGAACATCGCGAGACGCTGGGCTGGATTCCCCCTCGCGGCGGAGTAACGGCGTTCCCATGGCTGGTCAGTGGAGAGAACAGCCGCCCCTTTTGCCAGGCGGCGGCGGAACAGGGCATCCTGCTGGTTCCCGGGGATTGCTGGGATGCGCCGTCGCATTTTCGCCTTGGCTTCGCAGCGATGACCGATAAGTTTCCCGACGCTCTGGGCCGGCTGGCAGAATTTATTAAAAGCTGGTCAGCGCTAACCTAGCGATACTCCTTGCAACGAAGGCGTTGGCTCAGCTGGAAAAATGGAATGGACCTAAGGCTGCCGCTCAGTTCTTTCGAAGAGCGGTATTGAGTGCCTCGAGCAGAGCAATGTCACTGAAAGGCTTGAAAAGGCACTCCACCGCACCCTGCTCGAGGAGCCGGGGCCGAATGGCCTTATCCATACTGGCGGTGATGAATACGATCGGAATCTTCTGGTTGCGGAGCTTCAATTCCCTCTGAAGGTCAGGACCACTCATTCCCGGCATCGCGATGTCGAGGATCAGGCATTCGGTCTGGCCTACGCAATCGGATGCGAGAAATTCCTCCGGCGACGAGAACACCTGAGCTGCAAAACCAAACTCCTTCAACAGGTCGGGTAGCGACTCACGCACAGACTCGTCGTCATCCACTACTGACACAAGCGGACGTGTGGCCGTCATAAATTCATTCCGCTGTCCAGCCAACCGTGGGCTTCAGCAACGGTGGAATCTGCGTATCCCCATCCGCCTTGGTTGAAGAAATCGATGCACCTGTAAGGGAGCGCTGCCGAAGCCAACCCGGGCAGCGGATTGACGACGCGGCTGAACTCGTTCTCGATGGAATCCTTTCCTAGTGGCGCTGTTAAACGAGCATGCGCCTCTTCAGTATGGACCGTCTATTGCACTTTGGTATTGGTCTGCGTCTTGGTCAGAGTCCAACCGGATGGGCCGTACCGGCGGGCCGATCTAAATCGGCGAGTCCGGCGAGGAGTTGCCACACACTTGTTAGCGATTCCTCAGGCCGCGTCTGTTTCGGCAGGTGTCGGAATGTTGCGATTACTGTCGGAGCGAGTCAGACTTTCCGGTGCACGAGGAATCGAGAACGAAAACGCAGCGCCCGGACCATCATTCAGTGTTGCCCACAGACGGCCATGATGACTCTCAATAACGGAGCGACTGACCGACAGTCCGATTCCCATACCGTCATTCTTGGTGGTGTAGAAGGTTTCGAAGAGTCTGTCTGCCGCATGAGGGTCGAAGCCGACTCCCGCATCTTGAACGGTCAGACGCACACGATCGCCCTCGTCCGGCTCAGTTCTAATCAGCAACTGCCGCGGACGATTGTCGACGGCGCGCATCGCGTCCGATGCATTCCGAATCAGGTTCAGGATGACCTGCTGCAACTGGACACGATCGCCGGTGACAAGAGGGAGGTCTTCGGCAAGTTCCGGCCGCACGATCACACGATTTCTCTGAAGTTCGCTCAATGACAGGGCCAGTACCTCTTGTGTAGCCTCGTTCAAATCCACCGCTTCGGTGGTTGGAGCCTTCTTGCCATAGAGCGCGCGCAAGCGAGTGATCACCTCAGACGCGCGGTTGCCATCGCGAATCGTACGCCGCGCAGTTTCGCGAGCGCCATCCACGTTGGGAGGATCGGCCGCCAGCATCCGAAGACAGGTGCCGGCGTTGGTGATAATGCCCGACAGCGGCTGGTTCACTTCGTGTGCGATGGATGCGGTCAAGACTCCGAGACTGGTGATCCTGGTTACGTGCGACAGCTCGGATCGGGCCTTGCTCAGTGCATCTTCGAAGGCTCGGCGTTCCGTCACGTCCTGAACTGCGCCGATGTATTCCAGTTGGCCGTGATCGCCGCGGATATGAGCGGCGACGTGTATGTACTTGACGGCGCCATCCGGCATCTGCAAGCGGAACTCGAGCCGCACATCGCTGCCGTCACGGCGAGATCGCTCAATATGCTCTTGGAACGCTGACAAGTCTTCAGGATGGATCCGGGCACCAATCAGCTCAAAAGTCACCTGCGCATCCCGGTCGATCTGGAAGATGCGATAAAGCTGCTCTGACCAGGTGATTTCGTCTGTCGCTACGCGCCAGGAAAAACTGCCGATTCGACTAAGCTGCTGGGCTTCCGCGAGAAACGCCTCGCTGCGCCGCAGTTCGCGCTCCGCTTGTTTGCGTTCTGTAATGTCACGCAGATAGCCGGTGAAGGATGCTGGCCCTTCCAGCGGCACGCGCGTGATTGCCAACTCGACGGGGAATTCGCTTCCGTCAGCACGTACTGCCGTCATCTCAAGGCGCTTCCCAAGCACTCGCGCCTCGCCCGTAGCGAGGTAGCGGGCAAAGCCTTGACGATGCCTCTCCCGGAGAGCCGGTGGAATGATTACATCTGCAAGATGCTTTCCCAAAACATCATTCCGAAGATAGCCGAAGGTGCGCTCCGCCGCGGGATTGAACTCCGTGATACGGCCTTCGTGATCGATCGTCACAATGCAGTCGAGTGCCGAGTCCACGATCGCAGCCTTGCGGACCTCGCTTCGCTTTAGTTCCCTCTCCTCTTGCCCGAGCCTCTGTTCAACCAATCTGCGTTCAGCAAGTTCCCTTTTGAGCTCTTCGTTCGTAGCCGCAAGCTCGGCGGTTCGTTGCGCGACCTGCCGATCAAGTTCGCTCGCAACCCGCCTCTGATGGCTCAGGAGCCGTGCCTCCTGGAGCCCGATCGACGCCTGATTCGCCGCTACGTTCAGAAGGAGCGCCTCCGTTTGCCGGGGGAAATCTTCTCGCTCAGCCGCTACCACCATTAGGCCGAGTTCGCCCTGTAGTCCCAGTGGCAGTGCAACGATCGAGACGTCCGCCTCACCCATGAGCTTCCGAAGCAAGGGAGGCCACTTCCGCAAGTCGCTTTCTGAGCACTGCCTGAGCGCTTCGCAGATCTCGTGCGCCGAAGGCACCGGTCCTCGATGCTCGGCGAACCGGACGATCTCAACGGGCGCGTCGCCCAGTGGATCTGTCAGCCTCACTGAGACCATGTCCAAGCGCAGCATGCGCACGAGCGCATCAAGCAAGGTATGAAGAATATGGGATGGATCACCGCCGCTCCAGATGGCAGGAAGAGCAAGCAGGCTAATAAGATCGTTGATGCACCGTTGCAGGTGCTTGACTTCGCCGGAGGCAAGTTCGGGTTGGGCTTCCATATCAGGCAGCCGTGGAAGACAAGGAAGTTCGGATGGTCCGGCGGGCGCGGACCTCGCGCAGAAATTCCTCGGGCGGCACAAAGAAAGGATTCCGTTGGAGAATACCGCCGATAATGATCATCGGATGGGTCCGCATAATATCAATCACAGTGTCGCCGCCAAACTTGCCGAGTTGGTAGGTGCAGATGACCGCATCGTCGTGGCAGCTCCACACATCGTTCACGCGCGCTTCGAACTCAACGAGATCGTCAATGTAGGATCGATCCTGAACCGCCCAGTCCATGCGACAGCAAATGCGGCTGAGGGGGAAAGCGCCCGTGGCATTGCCACTGGCCATCTGCTCGAACGCTGTCAGCATTCGATCCTGATCAAAACGGCCGTTCCGAAGGTACGCCTCGGTGTTGATCCGAACCTCTAATTGCCCATTCTGCTCGGCGGCTGTGGGATCGATTCCGGCCGCGGCCAGCCGCTGCAGGTGGTCGTGGCGTTGATCCGGATTCACGACGTGGACCGCCTTGTCGCCACACTCGAAACCGTCTTTAATGAATGGAAGCAGCACGCGATACTCTTCGTCGTCGCTATTGAAAAATGCGCAGACGTGACGTACTTCGCCGAGCTGGGAGCCGGCAAGGGAGATCGGTGCTGTGGACTTCTTCATGATGTTTTCCTCCTCTAGGAGCAGGGCGCAGCGCGGTTTCCCGTGCTGCCACCCTCCCACAATTGATCTTGGCCGCCCGGTTTCGGGAGCGGCCGCCCACAGCACCGGCAAATCCTTGAAGGATCACGTCTACGAATACTGCGAATTCAGCAGTAACTTCGAGGACGGGTTTCGCGTTACGCCGCTGTAATCGTTGCGGGCTCGGGGCCGAGCCTAGTGGCCATTTTCACCAAGTCGGCAAGAGAATCGGCCTTCATCTTCTGCATCACCTTGCCTCGGTGTGCCTTCACCGTGATCTCGCTGATACCCAGCTCCCCAGCGACTTGTTTATTCAGCAGACCTGAGACCACTAACGACATAACCTGCCGCTCGCGTTGAGATAGCGACGCGTAACGATCTCGCAGTACCTGCATCTCAGCCTCGTGCCCGAGCGCCGCGTGGCTCCGTTCGAGGGCTGACCGAACGGCCGTCAACAACACGTCATCGTTGAAGGGTTTCGTCAAGAATTCGACTGCCCCCGCCTTCATGGCTCGGACCGTCATGGGCACGTCGCCGTGACCCGTGATGAAAATGATAGGCATGTCGGTGCGTTCATCGGCGACGAGGCGTTGGAGGTCCAGACCGTTGAGACCCGGAAGAGAAACGTCGAGCACCAGGCAGTTCGGAGTATGAACTCGTGGATAACCGAGGAATTCCTGTGCGGAAGCGAAGGTCTGCGGCTGCCAGCCTTCACAGCGGATCAACGACTCCAGCGACTCGCGCACGGAGATGTCGTCGTCGACAACGAAGACAATTAGTGTAGCGTGCAACATGGGTTGTAACCCCATTCATGGACAAGTGCGTGCGCTAAGTTCATGCTCCACAGCGCTCAATCACTGATGCCGCCCCTGCGATCTGGGAATTCTACCAGAGAGCCCCTGATTTTCACGGGAGCAGGCTGTGCGAGCATCCCGCACGAATATGAGGTTCCCGTGGACCGGTATTGGCCATTCTCTTGGGCTTGTCGATTAATACCAAAGTATTGCCAATACCATCGTCCAATTGTTCTCCTTCGAAGTATCGCGTAACGTTCGGTCTCTATTATGTCGGTCAATATCATGAAGTGCCGCCTCGGTACAATTAGCACACTCAGATAAAGGAGAACTGTCATGAGCATCACCCCCATCGAAAAAGTGATCTATACCGCGAAAGCGCACACCACGGGTGGCCGCGACGGTGGAGCGTCCCAAACCTCCGATGGCCGCCTCGACGTTAAGCTTTCTGTTCCAGGCCATCCCGGCACCGGCACCAATCCCGAGCAGTTGTTCGCTGTGGGTTGGTCTGCGTGCTACCTGTCAGCACTCAAGATTGTGGCTGCCAGGATGAAAGTGAGGCTGCCAGCGGATCTCGCCATCGATACCGAAGTGGACTTGGGCACAGCCGGGACCGGCTACCTGCTCCAAGCTCGTCTTAAGGTCAACCTTCCTGGCATCGAGGGCGAAATCGCCCAAGCACTTGTGGATGGAGCGCACCTGGAATGTCCGTACTCCAAAGCTACACACGGCAACATCAACGTGGTGACGACATTTGAAACGAACGCCGCCACAAATGCGGCGTGATCGACCCGACGGCGAAGGCCGTTCGCCAATTCGGAGAAGCTCATGTTCAAAGAGTTCAACCATAATCGGCGCAATCTCCATCGCTATCTCGGGATTGCGGCTACAACCCTCGCTTTCGCGGCGCTCGGCGTAGTCGGGTATGCGAGAGTGCAGACTGGTCGAACAGCACCGTCAAACTTTCGAGCGATCAGAGTGAAACCGGTGGCGTCCAACGCGAGTCAATTGCCTGTAGAAGGTAAGTTGCCTTCTCTCCGCAACGCCACCGCGTGGCTGAATTCAACCCCCTTAACGGCAGCCGACCTGCGTGGCAAAGTTGTCCTGGTCGAGTTCTGGACCTATTCGTGCATCAACTGGCGGCGCCAACTTCCCTACGTGCGCGCGTGGGCGGGGAAATACAAAGCTCAAGGATTGGTAGTCATCGGGGTTCACTCGCCTGAGTTCTCCTTTGAAAAACGCATTGATAACGTTCGCCAGGCGGCAAAAGAGATTGGGATCGACTATCCGATCGCGGTTGACAACGACCATGCAATCTGGCGCGATTTTAACAATGAATATTGGCCGGCACTCTATTTCATCGATGCGCAGGGACGAATCCGGCACCATCAATTTGGCGAAGGCGAGTACCAACAGTCGGAATTGATTATTCAACAACTGCTCTACGAATCCGGAGTCGCGAACGTCAGTCACGAACTGGTATCGATTAATCCTGAGGGCGCCGAAGCCGCAGCCGATTGGAACGACTTAAAGTCCGGGGAGAACTATGTCGGCTATGGGCGCACCGAGAACTTTGTGTCACCCGGCGGTGCACGACCCGACAGGCGTGACGGTTACGCTTTACCTGCACGGCTAGAGCTGAACCAATGGGCACTCTCGGGCGATTGGACGATGGGTAGAGAAGCAGTCGTATCGAATGAAGCTTCCAACAAAGCCGATGGGCGCATCATTTACCGCTTCCACGCCCGCGATCTTCATCTCGTCATGGGGCCCGCAACGCCGGGAATGCCCGTACGATTTCGTGTGCTAATCGATGGACACCCGCCCGGCACGGCACACGGCGTCGACGTGGACGAACAAGGCAACGGTACGGCTTCAGAGCCACGAATGTATCAGCTGATCAGGCAACCGGGCCCCATCGTTGATCGGCAGTTCGAGATCCAGTTTCTTGATTCAGGCGCGGAAGCTTTTTCCTTCACTTTTGGCTGATACGAGCTGTCGCTCTTGCCGATCTCGAATGATGCGAGAAGAAGAACCATGACAACTACAGCGGCGGCAGTCCGGCCTCCTTTGCCTCCGTTCACCCGTGAAAGTGCGATTCAAAAAGTGCGACTCGCTGAAGATGGCTGGAACAGTCGCGATCCCGGGAAAGTGGCGCTGGCCTACGCGATTGACTCACGGTGGAGGAACCGCTCGGAGTTCATCAGCGGACGAAAAGAGATCATCGATTTCCTTTCTCGCAAGTGGGCAAAGGAACTGGATTACCGCCTCATCAAGGAACTGTGGACGTTTGATGTGAATCGTATCGCGGTGCGGTTCGCTTACGAATGGCACGACGACTCTGCTCGGTGGTATCGGTCCTATGGCAACGAGAACTGGGAGTTCAGTGACGACGGGCTTATGACGTCACGGCACGCGTCTATCAACGATCTTCTGATCCCGGAATCCGATCGCAAATATCGCTGGCCGCTGGGTCGGCGCCCGGAAGGCCACCCGGGCTTGAGCGATCTGGGACTATAGCGTCGACTCATACGAACGTATCGCCAATACCAACGTCCAATTGTTTCACTTCTACGCTTCTGGTGTGATGCGTCCATCGCCGCCGATGCAATTAGAAATGCGCAGCGAGAGAAAAAGAAGAGGACCTTCACCATGATTTTAGAAACCGTGCGGCACAGCTGGTATATCTCCCGCGTCACCAGGCTCGTTGCCACTGCATCCGGCCTGCTCCTAGTAACTGCGTCCAGCTACGCCCAAACCGCTAAGAACGAGATCACTGCAAGCCAATTTATCGCGCTTCAGCCCGATGCGGTGCCACAAACGGACACAGCCGAAATTCGCCCTTTCCATTTCAAAGCTACCGACGAACAACTCGCGGACCTCCATCGTCGAATCGTGGCGACCAAGTTTCCTGAACGGGAAACGGTCGGCGATGCATCGCAAGGCGTCCAACTCGCGACCATGAAAGAGCTCGCGAAGTATTGGGCGACCGACTACGACTGGCGAAAAGTGGAGGCGAGGCTGAATGCCTTGCCGCAATTCGTTACGACCATCGATGGACTCGACATCCACTTCATTCACGTCCGCTCGAAAAACCCCAACGCTTTGCCGGTCATTATCACCCACGGGTGGCCAGGATCGATCATCGAGCAGCTGAAGGTCATCGGCCCGCTCACCGATCCGACT
>Ga0302324_100013412_pt1 | contig 16621 bp, 16 predicted proteins | sample Palsa_T0_1_FD_201949 | JGI IMG/M metagenome (GOLD analysis project Ga0302324, IMG submission 201949) | Peat permafrost microbial communities from Stordalen Mire near Abisko, Sweden - Palsa_T0_1 | ecosystem: Environmental > Terrestrial > Soil > Palsa > Peat permafrost | place: Sweden: Abisko...
TCCGGAGGTCGTCCGCTATCTGAACCGCCTTTCGGACCTGTTGTTCATTCTTGCGCGCTCGTGCAACAGCGGCGATGAGCCGCTGTGGGAGCCGGGCAAGTACCGCTGAAGTCGCCGCGGCCGTGAAAGGCGCCGGCCCGGCGTCACCGTCGCAACGTGGTGGCGAGCATGAGCCCGGTCGCGAGTGCGAAACCGAGGACGCCGATCGCTCCGGCACCGATCACGAAGACCGTGTGGGCGCGCGCGTAGGCAACCACCGAGTGGGGACGCGCCAGCGCGACCAGGCCGACGAGCGCCAGGCCGCCGAGCGCTGCTGCGACCGGTGGACCGAGCGCTTCGCGCGCCGTGAGGCGCACCGACGTCGTTCGAGGTGAACGGGCGTCGACCTTCCACAGGACCGCAGCGCCGATCAGCGTCCACGTTGCCGCGACCAGGAAGCCGCCGAGGACATCGCTCGGGTAGTGCCACATCAGCGTCAGGAACGAGAAGCTGACGGCGACCGCGAACGCGGCGCCGGCCGCGGCGACGAACGGCCGCCAGCGCGCCGGCACCGCCAGCACCGAGCACAGCGCCAGCGACATCGCAGCCGTCGCATGCCCGCTCGGCCACGATCCCGCTCGGATGACGTTCATGCCGGCGACATATACGGCGACGGGGTGGGCCTGGCCCAGCAGTGGCTTCAGGATCTGGGTCGTGGCGTTGGCGGCGAGCATGATGCCGGCGGCGGCGACCGCGACCCGGCCGCGCCGGCGGATCAGGGCAGTGATCACCACGACCGCGCCGAGGCACACATACGGCTTGGGGTCGCACAGCTTCGCGATCTTGATGGCGAACCAATCGACGGGCCCCCGCTGAAGGCCCACGAACCCGCGCAGGACGCTCGCGTCGGCCCGCTCGACGATCCCGATATGGAACGCGGCAAACCAGGTGACCGCCAGCAGGACCACGCCGGTTACGGCGCCAAGCAACGCGAACGCTACACGTCTAGGCACATCCAGAGGGTAGCCCGGCCTCGAGCCGGGCTATCCAGACTCCCTTGCTCAGGCGGCGTTCTGCGGCAGAACGGGCCCGCGCGAGACGCGGATCTCGGGCTCCTCGTCGAGGACCGAGATGTGCGAGTGGTGGTGCAGATCCTCCAGCGAGGCGACCTCCACGCTCAGGCCTGGCTCGATCTCGAACCGGCCTGACTCGTACAGCAGCTCGGAATAGCGTGAGGCCGGGGCCATCTCGACATCGAGGTCGTGGACAAGCCCACAGCGGAAGGACCAGCGCTCGCCGGCGGCGAGCTTCGCGCCGCTGAAGCGCATCTCCGTCGTCTCGGTGACGCCGTCGGTTCGCACCCGCGCATGGGCCGCCAGCAGCGAGTCGGCGAGGCGATCGAGGTTCCGGTGGTAGGGAGCGGGCACGATCGCGACGGGGCCGAAGGCGGTCGCATTCCCTCGGATCGCCTCGGCGGTCGGGCCCATCAGCACGTGCTCGACCCGGCCCTCGGCCAGCCAGCGCAGGACGGCTACCCACTCGTCCTTCAAATGCTCGAGACCCTTGGTCGTCTGGGCGGGTCGCGGATCGATACCTGGGGCGCGATGTCTTTGAAGCATGTGGGTGCGATTCGCCCCGCGCGCCCGGACTCCTTCTCTGAGCTGCGTGTTCTGTTCGCGGTCTTGCGCGCGTACGCTCCCTGTCATGTTCTCGCGCATCGGCCCCGATCTCCTGACTGGGGCGCGTCCACGGCGGGCTCTGGGCTTTGCCGTGGCGGTTGGAGCCGTCGCAGCGGCGACGGTTGCGATCTACCCGCTGAAGTCCGTGGCGCCGACGGTTTCGCTCAGCGTCGTCTACCTGCCGGCCGTGCTTCTGATCTCGGCCTACTGGGGGCTCGTCCTGGGCTTCTTCACGTCGCTGCTGAGCGCGGCCGCATTCAATCTCTTCCACCTTCCCCCCGTCGGCCGGCTCTCGCTCGCGGACAGCCGCAACTGGGTCGCGCTGGCCGCGTTCGTCACCGTCGCAGCCGTCGTCAGCGCGATGGCCGAGCTCGCGCGCAGTCGCGCGCTCGAGGCCGACCGTGGTCGCCGCGAGGCCGACCTGGCGGCGGCATTGGCCCGTGAGCTGCTCGCCGGCTCGGACACGCGGACGGCGCTCGGAGCGACGGCCCGCCGCGTCGCTGAGGCGCTCGCGATTCCCTCGGCCGCGATCGAGCTCGGGGCCTCCGACGGCGACGAGCGCCGCGCCGCACTCGCGCTGCGCGGCGGTGACGGTGCCCAGATCGCGACGCTGATGGTGCCGCGCGGGCTCGCTCCAGCGGTCGCCGGGCGGTTGCGCGCTCAGGTCGTCCCGGCGCTCGGGGCGCTCGTCGCGATCGCGCTGAGGCGGGACGCGATGCAGTCCGAGGCCGTCGAGACGGCGGCGCTCCGTCGCTCGGATGACGTCAAGACCGCGCTGCTGCGGGCGGTCTCGCATGACCTCCGAACGCCGCTGACCGCGATCGTCGCGGGCGGCCATGCGCTCGGCGCGAGCTCGCTGACCGATGAGGAGCGCCGCGAGCTGAGCGCGGCCGTCGTCGACGAGGGCACGAGGCTGTCGACGCTCGTAGACAAGCTGCTGGATCTCTCGAAGCTGCAGGCAGGCAGCGCGGAGCCACGCCGCGACTGGGTCTCCGTCGAGGACATCTTGCTCGCGGCGCGCGAGGGCCTGACCGATCGCTCCGCCGATATCCGACTCTCGATCGATCCCGACGTGCCGGCGCTGCGCGCCGACGGCGTCCAGCTCGAGCGCGCGTTCGCCAACGTGCTCGAGAACGCCCGCCGCTACTCCAACGGGCTGCCGGTGTCGGTGAACGCGCGGCGCATCGGCGAGCGAGTGGTCGTGAGGATCGTCGATCAGGGCCCGGGGATCCCGACCGCAGAGCGCGAGCGGATCTTCGAGCCCTTCTACCGCGGGCGCGGTCCCGGTGCACGGCCTTGGACCGGCTCCGGCCTCGGGCTCGCGATCGCACGCGGGTTCGTCGAGGCCAACGGCGGCGCGATCTCGGTCCAGTCGCTCCCTGGCCAGGGCACGAGCTTCGTGATCTCGCTCCCGATCGAGGGGGTCACCGAGGCGGTCACGGCATGACCGCCTCGAGTAGGCCGCGGGTGCTGGTGTGCGACGACGAGCCGCAGATCCTGAGGGCGCTGCGGGTGATCCTGCGCGATGCCGGCTTCGAGGCGGTCCCGGCGGAAACGGCCGAGGAGGCACTCGACGCGGCGGCGGTGCGGCGTCCAGACGCAGCGATCATCGACCTGGTGCTCCCCGACCTCGACGGCGTGGAGCTGTGTGCGCGCCTGCGCGAGTGGAGCGAGATGCCGATCATCGTCCTGTCCGCGGTCGGCGACGAGGACGCGAAGGTGCGAGCGCTGGCGGCGGGCGCAGACGACTACATCACCAAGCCGTTCGGCCCCCGCGAGCTGGTGGCCCGCCTGGAAGCGAACCTGCGGCGGATCGGGCCTGGCCCCGAGGAGGCGGTGATCAGCGCCGAAGGGCTCGAGGTCGACCTCGCCCGCCGGACCGTCGTCCATGACGGCGTCGAGGTCCACCTGACGCCGACCGAGTTCGACTTGCTTCGCCTGCTGGCGCGTAACCGCGGGCGCTTGATGACCCACCGCGAGCTGTTGCTGACGGTCTGGGGCGCCGGCTACAGCGACGATACGCAGGTCCTGCGGGCGCACATCGCCAATCTCCGTCGCAAGATCGAACCGCCGTCCGGGCCGCGATACATCAAGACAGACCCCGGCGTGGGCTACCGGTTCGCGGCGTAGCCCGGGGAGCTTCGCCGGCGCCGGGAGAATCGCCGGCCCGGAGAATCGCCCCCCGGGCGATTCTCCCCAAGGCTGGGAGCCGCTAGGCGAACCAGCCCGCCTTCACACGATCTGCACGCCCGCGGGGCGTTTCTGCACGCGGCGTTGACGTTCGCTCGCCGACGATACGTCCCATGGACATTGTCTCCGTACTTCTGGGCGTTCTCATGTTCGCGATCCTGCTCGGGCTGATCTGGGGGATCGACCGGATATGACGGGCCTTGGCCTGCCCGGCGCCTATTTCGTCGCCCACATGGGCGCCGCCGACTTCTTCGGGCTGATCGTCTCGGTGCTGATCTGCGCCTACCTGCTCTACGCGCTACTGCGTGGGGAGAAGTTCTAGCCAATGACCTTCACCGGCTGGCTGACGATCTTCCTCTTCGTCACGCTGCTGACGCTGTTCGCGATCCCGGTCGGCGGCTACCTCGCCAAGGTCTACACGGGCGAGCGCACGTTCCTCGACCCGCTGTTCGCGGTTCCGGAGCGGCTCGCCTACCGGGTGCTCCACGTCGACGCGGCCAAGGGGCAGGACTGGAAGCAGTACGCGCGCAGCCTGATCATCTTCTCCCTCACCGGGTGGCTGCTGCTGTACCTGATCCTGCGTACGCAGACACTCTGGGACTTCACGGGACTCAACCCGATGCACTACCACTCGGGAACGTGGAGCGTGTCGTTCAACACCGCTTCGTCGTTCATGACGAACACGAACTGGCAGTTCTACAGCGGCGAGACGACGATGAGCTACTTCAGCCAGATGGCCGGGCTGACAGTGCAGAACTTCCTCTCCGCCGGTGTCGGGATCGTCGTCGCGGTCGCGCTGATCCGGGGCATCATCGGGCGCAGCGGTAAGAGCCTCGGCAACTTCTGGCAGGACATGGTGCGCACCGTCCTCTGGGTGCTGACGCCGATGTCGATCGTGATCGCGATCGTGCTCGTATGGCAGGGCTCGATCCAGAACTTCTCGCATTACCTGTCGGTCGACGGGATCACCGGCCTCGGTCAGCAGATCGCCATGGGTCCGGTCGCCTCGCAGGAGGCGATCAAGATGCTGGGGACGAACGGCGGCGGCTTCTTCAACGTGAATTCGGCGCACCCGTTCGAGAACCCGAACGGGTTCACCAACTTCTTCGAGATGCTCGTCGTCCTGATCATCCCGGCGGCGCTCGTGTTCCAGTACGGGCGGATGTCCGGGAACCGCCGCCAGGGGCTCGCGATCTACTCGGCGATGATGATCATGTTCCTCGGCGCGGCCTCCGTCGCCTACATCGCCGAGGCGCACGGCTCGCCCGCCCAGCACGCGGCCGGTCTGCACACGCAGGTGCTCGCAGGCTCGACGGGCGGCAACCTCGAGGGCAAGGAGCAACGCTTTGGGATCGCGGGCTCGGCGCTGTTCGACGTGGTCACGACGGTAACCTCCTGCGGCGCGGTCAACAGTGCGCTCGAGTCCTTCACGGGCATCGGCGGCGCCGTGCCGTTCGCCAATCTCAGTGCCAGTGAGGTGATCTTCGGGGGCGTGGGCACCGGGCTCTACTCGATCCTCCTGTATGTCCTGCTGGCTGTCTTCATCGGTGGGCTGATGGTGGGTCGAACGCCCGAGTACCTCGGTAAGAAGATCGAGGCACGCGAGATCAAACTGGTCTCGCTCGGCATCCTGATCACGCCGCTCACCGCCCTCTTCGCAACTGCGCTGGCCACCGCCAGCAAGGCCGGCCGAGCGTCGATCGATACTGCCATCGCGCACGGCCCGCAGGCGTTCTCAGAGACCTTCTATGCCTATCTGTCGCAGGCGAACAACAACGGCTCGGCGTTCGCCGGCTACACCGGCTACATCCAGCCGAACGCCGGCAATCTCGGCGCCCACGGCATCACGTTCGCCGACCTGCTCGGTGGCTTCGACATGCTCTTCGCGCGGTATGCACCGATCCTCTTCGCGCTCGCCGTCGCCGGCTCACTTGCCGGCAAGCGCGTCAGCCCGGCCGGACTCGGGACCATGCGCACCGACAATCCGACGTTCGTCGTGCTGCTGATCGGCGTGATCGTCCTGATCGGTGCACTGACCTTCTTCCCTGCCCTGCTGCTCGGACCGATCGTGCAGGGCCTGACCGGACACCTCTACTGACATGAAACGCGACCTCATCACCTCAGCCATCGGCATCATCGTCTTCACGCTGTTCTGCGGGATCGTCTATCCGCTGTTCATCACCGGTGTCAGCCAGGTTGCCTTTCCGGGCAACGCGAACGGCCAGAAGATCTACGTGCACGGCAAGCTCGTCGGCTCGAAGATCATCGGGCAGAACTTCGGCGACGTGGTGATGAAGAACGGCAAGCCCGAGCTCACCGCCGGCAACCCGGTTACCACGCCTGATCCACGCTACTTCCAGACTCGCCCGTCCGGAACCACGCCGGCTGACAACGCCGCGGCATCGTCGTTCGCCAACTACGGTCCGAACAGTGTCGTGACCGAACAGGCGATCACGAGCAACATCCAGGCCTACATCGCGCTCGACAAGGCCCCCAACGGGACCCCCTACTACCCCGGAGGCCTGACGGCCGGCAAGGTCCCCGTCGACGCTGCCGACACTTCCGCGTCGGGGATCGACCCCGACATCTCGGTCAGGAACGCCGACATTCAGGCTTACCGCATCGCCGCCGTTCGGAACCTCTCGCTCGGGACGGTAGACAAGCTGATCTCGACCTACACATCTGGCCGCGGTCTCGGATTCTCTGGTGAACCGGGCGTCGACGTGCTCGAGCTAAACCTCGCCCTCGACCGCCGCACAGGGGGTAGCTGATGTCCACGACCGCACCCGCACCCGCCGCGCCCCACGAGCGCGAGGCGATCTCGCTGTTCCGGCGCGACATCGTCTACCGCGCGCTACTGGACAGCTTCAAGAAGCTCGACCCGCGCGTCCAGATCCGCAACCCGGTCATGTTCGTCGTCGAGGTCGGCGCGGTGGTGACCACGATCACCTGGATCATCCAGCTCTTCGGCGGCAAGGCGCTCGGCGGCAACGACCCGTCCTGGTACACGTTCACGATCTCGATCTGGCTCTGGCTCACCGTCGTGTTCGCGAACATGGCCGAGGCGTTCGCCGAAGGCCGCGGCCGCGCCCAGGCCGACACGCTGCGGTCGATGCGCCAGGAGACGATGGCGACCATGAAAGACGGCTCGAGCAAGCGCGCCGCGGAGCTCACCAAGGGCGACATCGTGGTCGTCGACGCCGGCGAGCTGATTCCCGGCGACGGGACCGTGATTCAGGGGATCGCCTCGGTAGACGAGTCCGCGATCACGGGAGAATCAGCGCCGGTCATCCGCGAGTCGGGCGGTGACCGCAGCGCGGTCACGGGTGGGACGCGCGTGACCTCCGACCAGCTCGTGATCGAGATCACCCAGGAGCCCGGCCACTCATTCATGGACCGGATGATCGCGCTCGTCGAAGGCGCCGAGCGCCGTAAGACGCCGAACGAGATCGCGCTCAACATCCTCCTCGCCGGGCTGACGCTGATCTTCATGATCGTCGTCGCGACCCTGCGTCCGTTCGGCCTGTTCGCCCACACCCCGATCTCCGAGACGACACTGATCTCGCTGCTCGTCGCGCTGATCCCGACGACGATCGGGGCGCTGCTCTCGGCGATCGGGATCGCGGGCATGGACCGGCTGGTCCGTCGTAACGTGCTCGCGCTGTCGGGACGCGCGGTCGAGGCCTCGGGCGACGTCGACGTGCTGCTGCTCGACAAGACGGGAACGATCACGATCGGTAACCGGCTTGCGTCGGAGTTCATCCCGATGCCGGGGGTCACCGAAGCCGAGCTCGCCGAGGTCGCGCAGCTCGCCTCGCTCGCCGACGAGACCCCCGAAGGTCGCTCGATCGTCGTCCTCGCGAAGCAGTTCGGCCTCCGCGAGCACGATATGGCCGACACCCACGCGACCTTTGTCGCCTTCACGGCTCAGACCCGCATGAGCGGCGTCGACCTCAACGGCAGTCGCCTGCGCAAGGGCGCCGGCGATGCGGTGATCGACTGGGTCAAGCGCGACGGAGGCCGCCCCCCGGCGGAGCTGCAGCCGGTGCTCGACCGGATCGGCCGCGAGGGCGGCACCCCGCTGGCGGTCGCACGCGACTCCCAGGTGATGGGCGTCATCTACCTGAAGGACACGATCAAGGAAGGAATGCGCCAGCGCTTCGACCAGCTGCGAGCGATGGGCATCCGGACGATCATGATCACAGGCGACAACCGGCTCACCGCCGCCAAGATCGCGGAGGAGTCGGGCGTCGACGACTTCCTCGCCGAGGCCACCCCCGAGGCCAAGCTCGCCCTGATCAAGGAGCAGCAGGCGAGTGGGAGGCTGGTCGCGATGACGGGCGACGGAACCAATGACGCCCCGGCGCTTGCCCAGGCCGACGTCGGCGTGGCGATGAACACCGGCACGCAGGCCGCGCGCGAGGCGGGCAACATGGTCGACCTCGACTCCAATCCGACGAAGCTGATCGAGATCGTCGAGGTGGGCAAGCAGCTGCTGATCACGCGCGGCGCGCTGACCACATTCTCGATCGCCAACGACGTCGCCAAGTACTTCGCGATCCTGCCTGCGATCTTCGTCTCGACCTATGCGTACACCAAGAACCACGTCGGCCCGTTGCACGTGCTCAACATCATGCACCTCGGCGATCCCCGCTCGGCGGTGATCTCGGCGATCATCTTCAACGCGATCGTGATCCCGCTGCTGATCCCGATCTCGCTGCGGGGGGTCAGCTACCGCCCGATCGGCGCGAGCGCGCTGCTCAGACGCAACCTGTGGATCTACGGCCTCGGCGGGATCATCGCCCCGTTCATCGGCATCAAGCTGATCGACCTGCTGGTGCACAACGTCCTCGGCGCGTAAGGAATTGGTCGCGCGGAGCCTGCCGAGCGCGATGATGTCCGCTCCATGGAACCGCGTATCTCCACTGACGCCGAATCGCCGATCAGCGAGAGGACCCGAGGGCGCTACAAGATCTTTCTCGGGATGGCCGCCGGCGTCGGCAAGACCTACCGCATGCTCCAGGAGGGCCAGGCCGAGGCCGAGGCGGGGCGTGACGTCGTGATCGGCTATCTCGAGCCGCACGACCGCGCGGACACGATCGCCCAGGCGGATGGCCTCGAGATCGTCCCCCGCCGCCGCGTGCGCTACCGCGACACCGAGCTCGAGGAGATGAACCTGCCGGCGATCCTGCGCCGCGCGCCCGAGCTGTGCCTGATCGACGAGCTCGCCCACACCAACGCCCCCGGCGTCGAGCACGCGAAGCGCTACGAGGACATCGAGGACGTGCTCGCGGCCGGGATCGACGTCTTCTCGACCGTCAACGTCCAGCACCTCGAGAGCCTCAACGACCAGGTCGCCGAGGTCACTGGCACGCGCGTGCGCGAGACGGTTCCCGACGCCGTGCTCGGCGCGGCGGACGACGTCGTGCTGATCGACCTCACGCCGCAGTCGCTGATCGAGCGACTGCTCGCCGGGAAGATCTACCCGAACGATCGCGTCCAGGCAGCGCTCAACAACTTCTTCACGGTCGAGAACCTCGCCGCCCTGCGCGAGGTCTCCCTGCGCCAGGTCGCCGAGGAGGTCGAGCACAAGCGCGTCATCTCCGAGCCCGTGCTCGGCAGCCGCGAGGAGCGGTTGATCGATACCGCGGCCCCGCAGGCGATCCACGACCGCCTGCTCGCGCTGATCACCCCCACCCCCCAGTCACAGCGGGTCGTTCGCCGCGCATGGCGCTCAGCGCAGCGCCTCGGCGGCGAGCTCGACCTGCTGTGGGTGACCGACCACGAGCCCGCCGAGGAGGAACGCGAGCAGATCGACGCGCTGCGCCGCCTTGCCAGCGTGCTCGGCGCGCACCTGCTGATCGAGCACGGCGACGACATCGCGGCGACCGCGGCACGGGTCGCGCAGGACCGCGGGACCACTTACATACTGATGGGCAGGCCAAAGCCACGATCGGCGATTCGACGGCTGCTGCAGCCGGCGCTGCCGTTCCGCCTGCTCAGTTTGCTGCCGGGGGTCGATCTGCGCATCGTCGCCGATCGCACGCTCCGCGCAGCCGGCGGCAACGGAGCAAAGGAGGAACCGTGACCGTTCTGCTGATCGTGCTGGTCGTGTTGCTCGTGATCGCCGTCTTGGCGCTCGCGACGACGCACCTTCAGTACAGGCGCCGGCGCCCGACGAAGCTTCCTTCCGCGAGCGCAGAGCGGATCCTGTTCCCGTTCATCGGCGGCGCGCTCTCGCAACGGGCGCTCGACGCAGCGCTTCGCCTTGCCCGAGCCGAGGACGCGACGCTCGTGCCGGTGTTCCTCGCGCGCGTCGCCCTGCACCTCCCGATCGACACCCCGCTGCCGCGCCAGAGCGGCATTGCGCTGTCGCTGCAGGAGGCGATCGAGCACCGGGCGACGGCGTGGGGAATTCCCGTCGACGCGCGGATCGAGCGCGGCCGGACCTACCGCCACGCGCTCCGGCAGACATTCGAGCACGAGCGCTACGACCGCATCGTGCTGGCCGCCGCCGCCCGCGGCAGCACCGGCTTCGATGCGGGCGACGTCGCCTGGCTGCTCGACAACGCGACGGGCGAGATCGTCGTGCTACGTCCGGGTCGCGACACGAACATCGAGCCCCCGGTGGCGCGCTCGCGCAAAGCGCGCGCGACGCCCACGCGCAGCCGGGCGCGCGTGGGCTGATCGCGGCGCCAAGCGCCGGAGCGACGCCGCGACGTCGCGGCGTCTCTAATCGTGGAGTCGGAACGGGACCGTCGCGACGATCACGTCGGTGCGCAGGCGCAGCGCCGCCGCGAGCAGCGCTCCGCGCTGGTTGTGGAGGATCTCGTGTCGGCGCTTGCGGGGCTCGATCTCGACGATCAGCACGGTGACGACTGCATCCTCGGTCGGAATCGACTCGACGTAGCGGAGAACCGAACGGATCAGCGACCGATGCGGGTCCAGCAGGATCTCGATCGGCACACCCGATTTCCACTCATCCCACTGGCTCTTGATCCGCTTGCACTCCTCCTCGTCGCCGGCGACCGCAACCGCGATTACGGTGCCGCCGAGCGACAGCGCCGCGCTCAGCACCCGCTCGGTCGCCCGGCTGACGGTCGTGGTCGGGACGACCACGATGCTCTCGCGACGCCGCGGCGGCGGCGGGGTCCTACCGAGGTGGAGCTCGGTCGCCACCTCGGCGTAGTAGCTCTCGATCCTCGAGAACATGATCATCAACAGCGGGATCGTGATCGTCACGACCCACGCACCCTCGAGGAACTTCGAGATCAAGAACACGACTACGGCGACCGCGGTCATCACCGCGCCGGTGCCGTTGAGGACCGCCCGCAGGCGCCAGCGCGGCGGCCGCGTACGGCGCCAGAACCTGATCAGCCCGGACTGGCTGATCGTAAAGCCGATGAACACCCCGATCGTGAACAACGGGATCAGCCGCTCGGTCGACGCGTTGACGGCGATCAGCAGCAGCCCAGAAAGAATCGCGAGCGCGACGATCCCGTGCCGGTAGATCGGGTGCTCGGCACGCAGGTAGAACATGTGCGGAAGCCGGTTGTCCTTCGCGAGCAGGCTCATCAGCACCGGCAGGCCACCGAAGCTGGTGTTCGCCGCCAGCGCGAGCACCAAGGTCACGGCAAGATTCGAGACGTAGAACGGCCAGCCGGTCCCGAACGCCCCGGCCGTCAGCTGCGCGAGGATCGTGACGTGGTCGCGCGGGACCACATGGTGGAGCTTGATCAGCAACGCGATCCCGACGAGCATCACGGCGAGCAGCACCCCGAGGCTGATCTCGGTCCGCTGTGCGGGCCGCACCCGGGGCCGCTTGAACGCCGGCACCCCGTTCGAGATCGCCTCGACGCCGGTGACCGCCGAGCAGCCGGAGGCGAACGCCCTCAGCAGCAGCAGCACGCCGACCGTCGCGGTGACCGGGAAGCGCTCCGGCGAGCCGATCACGGCGACCGGGTGCGAGCGAAAGGGCCCGACGACGATCACCGCGAAGACGCTGAGAATGAACACGAGCGTCGGCAGCAATAGGAAGCGGGCGGACTCGGCGATGCCGAACATGTTGAGTGCGGTCAGCAGCAGCAGGCCGATCAGGCAGACCGCGAGCAGGTGGTGCGATAGCGCGGGGAAGACGCTGCCGAGGCTCGCCGCGCCGGCCGCGAGGCTGACCGCGACCGTGAGCACGTAGTCGACGATCACGGAGGCGGCGGCCAGCAGGCTCACCACCCTCCCGAGGTCCTGCTTGGCAACCGCGTACGCGCCGCCGCCGTTCGGGTGCGCCGCGATCACTTGCGTGTAGGAGATCACCAGCAGCACCAGCATCGCGGTGAGCGTCAGCGTCAGCGGGAGCGTGAAGCGCAGCGCACCGGTCCCGGCCGCGAGCAGCACGATCACCATCGCCTCGGGGCCATACGCGACGCTCGAGAGCGCGTCGAGGCTCAGCGCCGCGAGCCCGGTGAGAACGCCCAGCTCGTGGCTGGGATCGTCGCTCGGGGCCCTCACCGCGCGCGCGACCGGGCCCGGCGCCAGGCCCCGTGGCAGGCCCCGACGAGCTCGGCTACCGGCCTGCTGAGGCTCCGGCGGCGCCGGAGTTGGATCGGTCACGCGAGCGTCTCGGTGTCACTTCCAGAACCCCGGCGGCAGCATGTCATAGCTGATCCGAGCGAGCCGCTAACGGCGTGCTCGCGGGTGGAGTGCTGCGCTCGATCGCCTCCCAGCTCATGTCGCTCGCACGTAGCCGCTCGTCGATCCGGCCGCCGCCGCGCAGCCCGAACAGCCGCTTGGCCAGCAGCAGGTAGATCACGACGGCGAGGTTGATCAGGAAGCCGAGGACCTTCAGGACGGTTCCGCGATGGACGATCTCGTAGATCTCCAGTGGCAGCAGGATCGTGGTCGCGAGGAACGTCAGGTACTCCGCCCAGCGCTTCGCGAACCACAGGCCGATCGCCTCGACGCCTTCCAGCAGGCCGTAGGCGAGCAGCGCGATCCCGACCGTCCGGACGGTGCCGGCGCTGAGGGAGAACAGCTTGTCGAACTCCCTGACGATCCCGACGTGGCCCGAGGTCTGCACCGGCCCGCCTGCGATCCCACCCTGGAGCGCGGTCAGGACCCGGTAGAAGGCATCGCGCAGGCTCTTGCGATCGGCCGCGAACGCGAGCGCCGCGACCCCGAGCAGGCTCAGGATCAGGAAGTGGAGGACGCGGTCGATCGCGATCAGCCGCAGCACGATCTTGTCGCGCAGCGCCTTGCCGCGCGGCGGAATCTCGATCTCATCGCGTTCAGGCGGATGCCGGCGGGCCGGGGCCGCCGGGCGCTCCACGGCAACCCAGCCGTCGCAACGCAGGCAGCGCAGCCAGCGCACAGCCCCGCCGTCACGGGCGATCAACGCGTCCTGCGGTCGCAGCTCCTCGGCGTCCGTTCCGCACAGAGCGTGGCCGCGGAAGCCGCAGACGACCAGCTCCCAGTCGATCTTGCGGCGGGAACGGGGCTGTGGATGCATCTCCGGAGCGCGCGCGATCGGTCCACTGTACGGACGGACTTGTCGTGCACGGCGTGCGAACCTCTCCCCCCGGCCCGCAACCACACATTGAGCGCTCAAGTGTTTCCGCGGAAGCGGGTTCCGCGAAGCACAGTGCCCTGCCGCGATCGAAGCGGTGCGCACGGCCGCCATGCGATAGGAATCCCAGCCTTTTCCAAGTAGTTCGATCGAGTATGCAATATTTCCGCAGAGAGGCGCAGGCGGCCGCGATCCGAGCCGAGCTCGCCCACGCAAAGTCAGGAGGCCATTCATGTTGCATCATCAGCTGGCGTGGTACATCGCCGGGCCGGTAATGGGGTTGTGCGTAGTCGCGTGCCGCGCGCTGTTCAATGGGCGCCTCGGTATCACGGGTGGATATTCGGAGCTGGTCAGCAAGCTGAGCCGCGGGAGCTTCAGCTTCGATTGGCGGGGCTGGTTCGCGATCGGGGTGTTCGCGAGCGGAGCCGTCTTCTTGGTGCTCTGGGGAGGACCGGACTTCCACGGCTACGGTTGGATGACTCGTACCTTCCACGGGACGGGTCGGATCTGGATCCCGATTCTGCTACTCGCCGCCGGCGGCTTGATCGGGTTCGGGGCAAAGCTGGCTGGCGGGTGCACGTCGGGCAATGGCCTCAGCGGCACCGCAGCGCTCTCACCGGCGAGCCTCGTGGCGACGGCGACGTTCTTCTCGACCGCGATCGTGGTCAGCTTCCTGATCAAGGCGGTGATCTGAGATGCGCTCGCGGATCGCCGGTGCCGCCATCGGGCTCGTATTCGGGATCACGCTCTGCTGGAGTGGGATGAGCAGCCCGGACGTGATCCGCGGCGCACTGCTGTTCGAGCACAGCTACCTGTTCCTGTTCTTCGCGTCGGCCGTCGGGACTGCCGCGCTCGGCCTGGCGTTGCTACGCAGGCGCGAACGGCGGGCGTTGCTGATCGACACGCCGCTGGTGTGGACGCGCGACTCGCCGGCTCGCCGGCACGTGATCGGAAGCGTGCTGTTCGGGATCGGCTGGGGAGTCGCCGATGCGTGCCCGGGGCCGATCGCGACCCAGATCGGACAAGGCATAGGGTGGTCGGTGTTCACCCTCGCGGGCACGGTCGCAGGGGTCTATCTGTTCCTGCACCGGTCGTTGCCCGAAACCGAGCCTGCAGTCGATGTCAAGACGGCCGCAAGCCCGGCGATCAATCCCGCCGGCGGCTGACGGACCGCGAACGGCTCAGCGACGAGGAGGATCCATGGCGAAGCGAGCTTGGTTGCAGATTGCCGGTTTGGTTGTAGGTGCAGCATTGATCGCGGCCTGTGGCAGCAGCAGCCCTACCACGGGCGCGACCAGCACGCGCGGCGGTTCCGTTGGGGCGGGCGCGGGCGGCTCGGGCGGCGCGGCTACCTCCCGCGCCGCCGTGGAACTCGCGACCTGCAACTCGACCGCGGCCCGATCGCGGCTGTCGACGAGCGGCAAGGCCAAGTATCTGACCCTCTGCAAGCAGGCGGTGACCGGCCAGGGGGCGAAGGTCAAGCAGGACGCCGCTCGACAATGTCAGCAGATAATCAAGCAGACGGTGCCGACGGCCGCTCAGGCAACCTTGATCGCAGGTTGCCCAAGGGCATAGCCGGACCGCTCTCACTGACTACAAGGACCCGTACGGTCCGAAACCTGGAAGGTCCTCCAGGATGGCCTGGATGTTCGACGAGCTCACGTCAAATTCGACCTCGGAGATCACCGACTCCAGGACCCCCACCGGGTCGGACGCGGGAGCCGAATCATCGGCACGACGCGATTCCAGCTTGGTCAGTGCTTTCCGGATCGCGGCCGCGTCTTGACCCCGGACGCCGGCCCGAGTCAGTGCGGCGTTGATTTCGCGTGTCGCGGCGTCGCTACGAGCGCGGCTTGCGGCCGATGCGTTGAGCGCTGCCGGGCCCGCAAGCGTGCCGGCGAGAACCGCGGTTACCACCGCTGTCTTGAGGCGCATGTGACTTTCCTTTCGTTCAGAGGTGAGCGGGCCGCGAGCGGTAGCTCACCCTCCCCTAGCTGGACATGGCGCAGGCGCCACGGGTCTTGAAGGTCCCGAGTATCGTGCAACTCTCTGGCCTCCAGAGGCGAAACGGGAACAATTGCCCGACAGCGGGGGCGAAGTGCCCAGGTGGGTGGCGAACCCGCATCACGCTGTCGCGTCGGACCGACAGCTCAGCTCCACGCGGCGGGGTCAGGCGCGCCGGCACCAGACCTGGGCGTCGGCACCTGAGGACTGAGCCAGCCCAGCGGCCGCAATCGCCGCGGCTCCGGTCGTTCGCGACGCTGTCGCACGGATCCGCCATGAGCGTTGCCGGCCGTACCGGCACGGCGCTCGTTGCCGGCGGGCGCTCCGGCGAGAGGGGTGGGCGAGAAAGCGGAATATCCGAGCCGAGCGCCGCCCGACGGCGGCCATAACGGGCCCGAAAAGAGGGGCGGGCTCGGTTGAGCAACGCCGCGGAAACGCTCAAGAGCTGTGACACCGTGTCACACGGCAGGCCCACCACGCGCGCCCCGGTCGACCCGAGCGAACCACCCTCCCCACGGCCGCCGGATTGGTGACCGCTCGTGTCCGCAAGCGGTCGTCGATGGGGCTGCCGTGGGCCTTGAGATCGTGGCTCCTTCCGTGCGCGAGCGGGACTGCGCGTTCCCCGATGTCGTGCTCCCGCCGCTCCCCAGGAACGACAGCGACGCCAGCGATGTCGTTGGACATGTTGCACCTCCGATCTGAGACTCCAACGAGAACTGGCTTGGTGTCCACGCAGCGCGAGGATCACCGGGGCCCATGCTCGAGTGCGCGGTACCACCATCTCCGAACACAGAGCAAGCGTTCGCCGCCGAGCAAGCGACCGCAATCACGTCATGCAGAACGTCGCCGTCGGGCAGTTGAGCGCGTCAACGCCACCAAGCGTGCCGATCCCAGCCGTGACGCCAAGACCGGTCATCTGACCGGTGTCTCGCACGCCCGCCGGTGATATGTTGCGCGACGATGTCGGCGGTGGGAGCTTGGGGACGGCCGCGGTGGGCCGGGGCGTTCGGCCTGTGCGTCGTGCTGGCGACGCTGGGCGGGCTGCTCGGCGGCGTGGCGGAGGCTCAGGCGGCGACGCTGTATGCGTATGCGGGCGGGACCTCGGCGGGCGCGAGTTGCCCGCAGACCGCGACGACCGCCGTCCAGTGCTCGCTCGGCACGGCGCTGACGGACGCGAAGGCCGGGGACACGGTGATGCTCGCGACGCCGG
>Ga0302324_100013416_pt1 | contig 16618 bp, 12 predicted proteins | sample Palsa_T0_1_FD_201949 | JGI IMG/M metagenome (GOLD analysis project Ga0302324, IMG submission 201949) | Peat permafrost microbial communities from Stordalen Mire near Abisko, Sweden - Palsa_T0_1 | ecosystem: Environmental > Terrestrial > Soil > Palsa > Peat permafrost | place: Sweden: Abisko...
GGCAAGCGGCGCGAGGAGTTCTCGCCTGAGCCGATCACGTACGACGACATGCGTCCGGGCTGTTACGTCCCGGCGGAGCGGGTGGCCGACATGAACCGCGGATCCGTCCTTTCGTCCTTGCTCTTTCCCTCGTTCCCGCGCTACTGCGGACAGGTGTTCCACGAGGCGCACGACAAGGAGCTGGCTCTTCTGTGCATTCAGGCCTGGAACGACTTCATCCTGGAGGAGTTCGCCGACGCCTACCCGGGCCGGTTCATCCCCATGATGCTCATTCCGTTGTGGGATCCCTCCGCTGCGGTGGGCGAGATCGAACGAACGGCAGCTCGCGGGGCCAAGTCGATCGCCTTCTCGGAGAACCCCACCAAGCTCAAGTTGCCGTCCATCCACACCGACTACTGGGATCCGGTTTTCCGCTGTGCCGAGGAGACCGGGCTCGTCCTCTCAATGCACGTCGGGTCCTCGTCGAACATGATCAAGACCTCCGACGACATGCCGACGTTGGCCGCCATGGCCTACGGTGCCCCCGTCAACCAGGCCGGGGCCCTGCTCGACTGGCTCTTCAGCGGCAACTTCGAGCGCTTCCCAAGGCTGAAGATCGCCCTGTCGGAGGGTTCCATCGGTTGGATCCCCTACTTTCTCGAGAAGGCCGAACAGGTCGTCGACAAGCAGCGGTTCTGGGCATCCCGGTTCGATATAGACCTGAACCCGAATCATGAGCGCGGTGAGGCCAAGAAGGAAGGCCGCTTCTCTCTGGACACCGACATCCGCCGCCTCTTCCACGATCATGTCTACGGCACGTTCATTGAGGATTTCGCCGGGATCCGTCTCCTCGACGTCATCGGCGAGGACAACGTCATGCTCGAGTGCGACTACCCGCACTCGGACTCGACGTGGCCGGAATCGATGAACCTGGCCCGCAAATGGCTCGGTCATCTCCCCGAGGACGTCCAGCACAAGATCGCCATCGGCAACGCAGCCAGGGTCTACAACTTCACCCCGGCCGATCCGGCCACCATCGCCCTCACCTGACCGGCGAGAGCAGTGGGGATCGTCGGAGACACGACAGACCAGAACCTTTGGTGAACCCCGGCGAGTCGGGCGGCCTTTTCGAGTCCGCCAACACCCAACCGTGTAGTGGCCTGTCGGTGGTGGAGGTCGCCATCGGCGTGAGCGAACTGGGACTTGGTCTCGCGGCAGGCGTGCCCGGCATGATCCTCGGTGACCTCGGCGCCCACGTCGTCCGGCTGGTGGGCCCCTCGGCTCCCGAAATCGACCGGACACTGGCCTGGGGCCGAGCGTGGCACAGGGACAAGGAGATCGTCGTGGCCGAGCATCGGGCCGACGTGCGGGCGCACCTCCAGAGCAGCGACGTGGCGCTGGTGTACGGACCCGAAGCCGCGGTGGAGGAGAACGGTCTGGGATACGTCGACGTGCAGCGGTCGAATCCCTCAATCGTCTACGCCCGCTGCCGGCCGAGCCGTACGTCCAAGGGGACGGTCGGCGACTTCGGTCTGCTGGTCGAAGCGCAGTCGGGGTTCTACAGCCAGGTGGCCGGCCACCGGCCCGGCCCGGTCTTCGTGGACGCCCGTGCGTCGGGTAGCGGCACGGCGTTTCTGATGACGGCCACCGTCCTGGCTCTCCTCGGCCGACGGGAGCAGGCGGGACTGGGTGGCTGGTCCGAGACGTCGCTCTACGACGGGATGCTGGCCACGCTCGGCGCCCTCATCGGCCGGCCCGAACGCGCTGCCCCCGATGTCGAAAGCTACTGGGCAAAGGGTCCGACCTTCCCGAACTTCATGTACCGCTGCGCCGACGGCGAGCTGATCCAGGTGTGGTTCGGCGGCAAGGGCATGTACCCCAAGCTTCTCGAGACGCTGGGCGACGAGCCCAGCACGGAGGGCTACTACACGGACCAGAGGACCGGCGCGCTCAACTCCCGAGCGGTGCGCTGGAAGGAGACGTTCGCGACCCAGCCGCGGGCCGTCTGGATCGACCGTCTCCGCGCCGCCGGCATTGCGTGCGAGCCCGTCCTCGCCCCGGGCGAGGCCCTGCGCGACCGGCAGTTGGCCGGGGCCATCATTGACGAACGGACCGAACGCGGTACCCGCAAGGTCTTCGTGGGGAGTCCGATTGAGGTGTCACCGTCGGCCGCCACCGCCCGCTCTGGCGCGGAGAAGCCGCGGACAGCGGCACACCTGGGCGGCGGCCTGCTCGAGGGGATCAGGGTGTTGGACTTCTCCGCCTTCGTGGCCGGACCCCTCGCTGCGGAGGTGCTGGCCGATCTCGGCGCCGACGTGGTGAAGGTCGAGCCTCCCGAAGGAGAGGCGATGCGGGCGGCCGCCTACGCGATCGCGTCGTGCCAACGAGGGAAGCGCAGCCTGGCGCTGGACATCGCCGCCCCCGAGAGTCGACCCGCCATCGACAAGCTGGTCAGGTGGGCTGACGTCGTGTTGCACAACTTCCGGGCCGGCGTGTCGGAGCGTCTCGGAATCGACGAGGACGCCGTGGCGCGGCTCAACCCGGAGGCCGTCTACTGCCACGCCAGCGCCTTCGGGAGCACCGGACCCAGGGCCGGCTATCCCGGCAACGACGCTCTGATGCAAGCTCTCACCGGCCTCGAACGGGCGGTGGGAGGTGCGGGGAACGACCCCATCGCTCCCAAGTGGATCCCGATCGACATGTCCGGAGGTTGGCTGGCCGCGATCGGCATCCTCGCCGGGCTGCTGGCCCGCGCCAGGACGGGAAGGGGGCAGAGGGTGGCGACCAGCCTGTTCGGCGCCGGCATGCTGCTGCAGAGCGGCACGTTCGAGTGCGACGGCGAACTCGTCAGTCAGCCGGGGTTGGACTCGACGCAGACCGGGTACGGACCGGGCTACCGCGTCTACCGGGGCGGCGACGGGCAGTGGTTCGCGCTCGTGCTCCCGGACGAGGCCGCCTGGGGGCGCCTTCGCTCCCTCCCCGGACTCTCATCGCTCGCACCCGACTACACGCCGCTTCGACGCGGCCCCGACGACGAGGTGGCGACGCGCGCCGAGGCCGTGCTCGAGGAGGCGTTCGGGCGGGTACCGGGCCCCGAGACGGTGGCTCGGCTTCGTGGCCTGGGGATCCCATCGGAGCTGATGGAGGAGATGAGCCCGGACGAGTTCCGCCAAGCCATCCTCGACGACCCGGTCAACCGCCAGTTCGCCCGGGTCGCGGCGTACGCCACAACCGACTGGGGCTGGTTCGAGCAGATCGGCCCCTTGCTGCGGTGCGGGCCACAGGTTCGCTCCGCCCCGCGCTCGATGTGGCTGCCCGGCATCGGTGAGCATACGGTGGACGTGCTCACCGACCTCGGCCTCGAACCCGGCGAGATCGACGCGCTGCTGGAGGCGAAGGTAGCCCGGCAGCTGTAGCCCGACCGCCGGCCACCGCAGGCGATGTCACACGATAACGGTGCGGATCCCCTCCGACCGGTGCAGCATGGCGATCCCCTCGTTAATGTCTTCGAGGGCGATGCGGCTCGAGATCATGGCGTCGAGCCTGAGCTGACCGGTCTCGGCAAGCCGGATGAACCGGGGGAAGTCTCGCAGTATCTGCGAGCCGCCCACGGCCGAACCGACCAACCGCTTTCCGGAGAACACAGCCTGGGTGGCCGACAGCGTCAGCTTCGAATCCCGAGGGGGCATGCCCACGAGCGTGACCGTCCCTTCGATTCTCGCCATGTCGAACGCCTGCACCATCAACTCCGGGTAGCCCACCACCTCAAAGGTGAAGTCGGCGCCCCTGCCACTCGTGAGCGCCCGGACCTCCTCGACCGGATCGCCTCGGGTGGGATCGATGGCGTGGGTCGCACCGACCGCCAGGCTGGCCTCACGCCGCGACGTCGCCGGGTCAATGGCGATGATGATGGAGGCCCCGGCGATCCGCGCCCCCTGCACGACGGATTGGCCGACTCCTCCACAGCCGATGACGGCGACGGACGAGCCCGGGGTGACGTGCGCCGTGTTCAGGGCCGCCCCGAGACCTGTGGTGACCCCGCAGCCGAGCAGGGCCAGCTGTTCGTCGGGCAGCGAGGTGGTCACGGAGACCACTGACGCCTCGTCCACGACCATCTCTTCGGCGAATGTCCCGCAGCCGCACACGGCCGTCGCCCACTGGCCGTCCGCGAGTTCGAACCTCGGGGTCTTGGAGACCACCGGTCCGCGTACGCAGTGGTTCGAGCAGCCGTTGAGACACCACCAGCAGCTCCCGCATGCGGGCGACACCGAGGCGAGGACCCGGTCGCCCACCGCCACCCGCCTCACTTCGGGACCGACCTGTTCTACTGTCCCGCACGCCTCATGGCCGGGGACCAGGGGGAGGGGGAGGGTGGACAGGCCATCGATGACGGTGACGTCGGTGTGGCAGATGCCGCTGGCCGCGATCCGGACGCGCACATCCCGGGGTCCGACCGAAGGAACCGGTAGGTCTTCGATGACGAGCGGCTGCCCCACTTCGAACGCGACGGCGACCTTCACCTGCGGCGAGCTCCTTCCCCCTCCCGGTGGCGGTGACACCCTACCGCGGCGGGACCGGCGGCGGATAGAGTGAAGGAGTAAGTACTCGCTCATGCTGCACGGAGGGGGTGATGCCCACCTCGGCGTGCCAGGGGAGCCCGGGAGGAGACAGATGACCGAGCGAACGCTGTTGAGGAATGCCCGTGTCCTGGCGTGTTCCGGGGATCCGTACGAGAAGCTCGCCGACGGTGACGTCCTCATCGAGGGGGATCGGATCGTGCAGGTGTCCGCGGGGCGCTCCGGCGTCGATCCCGCCTCGGCCCGTGTGGTCGACCTGGCCGGCGCCACCGTGATTCCCGGTTTGAGCGACGCCCACACGCACATCAGCTGGCCGCTCGACTTCGTGTTCGATCACGCCGGTGTCGGGGCGTCGCCGCCCCACACGCACATCCTCGACGTCGCCGCCGTGTCACGCACCTTTCTCGAGAGCGGCTACACGCTGATCATCGGCGCCGGCGTGCTCCAGCCGGACGACGACGTCGTGATGAAGGACTTCATAGACCGGGGGCTCCTACCCGGGCCGAGGATCGTGCCGAGCGGCCGGATGATCACCGAGCCGGGGGCCATCGGGTCGGACAGCGAGACGATGGACATTGCGAGCGGTGCGACGCAGATGCGGGAGATCGTGGGGCGTCAATGTGACGCCGGAGTCCGCGCCGTCAAGCTGTTCATCTCCGGTGATGGCGTCCTGCCCGAGTACCCGTCGGAAGACACGTACATGAACGACGACATGCTGACCGCTGCGGTCGACGAAGCCGGCAAGCACGGAGCGATCATCACCGTCCACGCCCGGAGCAGCGAGAGCATCGCCATGGCCGCCCGCACCGGGGTCCAACTGATCCATCACGCGTGCTTCGTTGACGACAAGGCTCTGAGCGCCCTGGAGGCCAGGCGCGACGACGTGTGGGTCTGTCCCGGAATGCACTACGTCTACGCCATGGTCCACGGCCACGCCGAACCATGGGGGATGACCCCCGAGCGGCTCGAGCGATCCGGCTACAGGAGAGAGCTGGACGCGATGGCCGAGGGGCTGCGCAAGCTTCATGCGGCCGGTATCCGCATCCTGGGCGGCGGTGACTTCGGCCACCAATGGACCCACCACGGCACGTACGCGGCCGAGCTCCAACGCTATGTCGAGTTGCTCGAGTTGACACCTGTCGAGGCGATCCATACCGTCACCCGAAACACGGCTCCGCTGGTGGGGCTCAAGACCGGTCAGGTGGCGGAGGGGTACCTCGCCGACCTCGTGATCATGGACGGCGATCCGACCGAGGACATCGCGCTGCTCCAGGCTCCCGAACGCCGGCGCGCCGTCCTCAAGGGTGGTTCGTTCGCCTACCTCAATCCATCCTTCTACCCGTGATCTCCTATCCGTGATCAAACGGATACGTTTCGCAACGAGAAAGTCCGGAGTCTCCCCCGACCAGTTCGCACCGCGTTGGCCAGACGCCATGGAGGCCTCGGCCTACGCTCCCGTGGACGCCAGGCCCTTGCGGATCGCCGTGTGCACGAGCCTCCCGGATGTCATCTCGGACCCGGTGCACGACGGCATCGGGATCGAATGGTTCACCGACGTCGAACATCTCGATCGATTCGAGAGCTGGCTCGCCGGTGCGGGCGGTGACTCGGTGCTCGCATCGCTGGACGCGGCGATCGACGTCGGTGCGAGCCCGGTCGTTGTGGCGCGCCAGCTGGTGTTGAGGGGCGCCGATTGGTTGGAGAACCGCTGGCGGTCAGGCGGAGCCAGGCTCAAGCACATGGCGATCGCCAGGCGAGCAGCGGAGCTCTCCCCCGAGGAGTTCTCGGAGCGGTGGAAGGGCCGGGCCGGCAGCCTCAAGGACGCGGATACGGGGCACGTGGTGGAGATTCCGGCCAAGGCGCGCGGCCACGCCTATCTGCAGAACCATCCGCTGGCCACGCCCGGCGGGGGTTGGGCCTACGACGCCCTCAACGAGGTCTACTTCGACGAGCTCGCCGACCTCCGCGTCCGGATCGCCTGGTTCGAACAGAACCTCGGGGACCACACCGAGGAGGATCTGGTGAGCGAGTCGTGGTTCATCGCCGCCCGAGAGGACGTGCTTCTCGAGTCCTAGTGCCGGCGCCCGGGACTGGCGTCGGGGCGCCAGAGATGATAGTAAGTGCTCATGCACGTAGGGCTTGGTCTGACTCTCCAACGGCTCGACGACAACCTCACCGACGCTGAGGTGTACCGAAGGGAGCTGGCCCTCGGCGTCCGAGCCGAAGAGGCCGGCTTCGACTCGGTATGGTTCTCGGAGCACCACTTCTCGGACTATCAGCTCACCCCCCAGACGCCGATGGTCCTGTCGTGGCTGGCTGGGCAGACCACGCGGATCAAGCTCGGCCAGATGGTGAGTGTCCTCCCGTGGAACGACCCGGTGCGGGTGGCCGAGAGCTACACGGTCCTCGACCATCTCTCCGGCGGTCGGGCGATTGCCGGGCTCGGCCGCGGTCTCGGGCGGATCGAGTTCAACAACTTCCGACTGGAGATGGGCGAGTCGCGCCAGCGGTTCACCGAGTACAGCGAGGCCATCTTGGAGGCGCTCGAGACCGGCTACATCGAGTACGACGGTGAGGTCTACACGCAGCCCCGCGCGGCCATCCGTCCGCGTCCGCTCGCCAGCTTCAAGGGACGTACGTTCGCTGCCGCCGTCTCACCGGCATCGATGGAGTTGATGGCACGCATGGCGGTGGGGATCCTGGTGATCGCGCAGAAGCCCTGGGAGACGGCGGAGGCCGAGCTCGCCGCGTACCGTCAGCGCTACCTCGAGGTCAACGGGTACGAGGCGCCGAAGCCGGTCCTGGTCCTGGTCGTCGGCGTGAGTAACGACCGTGCCCAAGTCCAGCGGATGCGCGAGGTCTACCTGCAACGCTGGGCTCGCTCGACAGTCGATCACTACGAGTTCGACAATCCCGGGTTCGCCGACATCCCGGGCTACGAGTACTACGGCGCACTGGCCAACAACATCGCCAAGCACGGGTTAGAGCGGTTCAACGGCTTTCTGGCCGACCTGCAGGTGTGGGGCACGCCGGAGGAAGTGACCGAGAAGCTGCTCGACTACAGCCGGCGATGCGATGCAGGCGCGCTGGTCGTCGACATGACCTTCGGCGGTATGCCGTACGACGAGGCAGACGCCAATTTCGAGCTCTTCTCCACGGAGGTGCTCCCGGAGCTCGCCCGTCACGACGTGGGCGGAGACATCGGCGTGACCTACGACGCGACCCTCCAGGGGGCCCCGGCCGGGGCCTAGGTCACTAGAGGCTCGTGAGGAGCGCGGCCCCGGCTTCGTAGCCGCCCACATTCCCGATGGCCGCGACCTCGGCGCCGGGGACCTGACGCTCTCCCGCTTCCCCGCGCAGTTGGCGGACCGCTTCGGCGGTATGGCCGAAGCCGGCGTGCAAGCGACCGCCCGAGAGTTGTCCACCCCATGTGTTGAGCGGCAACTGGCCGTCGAGTGAGATCCGCTTTCCTCCTTCGACAAAGGAGCCGGCCTCTCCTGTCCCGCAGAACCCCATCGCCTCCAGCCACCACACCGCCTCTATGGTGAATCCGTCGTACAGCTGCGCGACATGGACGTCGTCGGGCGTCAGATCGGTGCGGTTCCACATGGCCGCGGCCGTGGCGTAGCCAACCCGGCCCATGTCCTCCCACTGTTCCCATGACGGCCGCTGGTCGATCACACCGGCCATCGCCGCGATGCGGACCGGTGCGCGGAGATCGGGAACCGTGTCGACGGCGGAGACGACGATGGCGGTGGCGCCGTCGGCCGGCACGTCGCAGTCGTACAGGCAGATCGGGGAGGAGATCATGCGCGACTCCATGTACTCCTCCACGCTGAGAGGCGTGCGGTAGACCGCGTTGGGGTTGCGCGCCGCGTGGGCGCGCTGGGTGACCGGGATCCAGGCGAGCTGCTCACGCGTCACGCCGTACTCGTGCATGTAACGGGTGGCGAACGGCGCCACGTGACAGACCGGGGACAGCGCGCCCAAAGGTAGCCACCAGGCCATGGACCCCTCGGCCACCGGCTTGTTCGCACCGTAGGCGGGGCGCCCGCCGGCACGGCGGGCCGCGCTCCCCTCTTTGACCGTGCGCCAGATCACCGCATGGCGCGCCTGGCCCGTGGCCACCGCCTGGGCGGGTGCGGAGAACGGAAGGCTCATCCCCTCGACCTGCCCCTGGCGCCATGTGGTGGTGATGCGGAGGGCGTCCTGCACCTCGTAGAGGTTTCCGTTCGCGTACCCCGGCAGATTGGCGACTCCCCCGCCGGGGAACATGGCGAGTCCGTCGATGTCGTCCACGGTCAGGCCGGCATCGTCGATGGCGGCCAGCACGGCGTCCAACGTGAGCTGAAACCCGGACCGGTCCACCTGGCGGCCGATGACCGACTGCCCCACACCCGATATGACGACGTGCTGCTCGAACCGGTCCGGGCCCATCAGCGGGCGTCGGCGACGGCCACGAAGCTGGGGATGGCATAGCCGCCGGGCCCGGGCTCGAAACCCACCTCTACTTCATCGTCGATGGCGATGTCCTCCGGCGGACACCCTCTCAACCGTCCGACGACCCGCACCCCCGGGTAGTCGGGGAACTCCACCAGCACGATGGCGAAGGGCACGTCGAGCTCGGGAAGCCACCTCTGGTAGTTGACCGTGTAGCTGTAGATCCGCCCCCTGCTGGTGATCTCGACCGGGGACATTGTTCGACCTCGGCACGTCCGGCACATCCCCCTCGGGGGGAACGAGTATGCGCCGCACGTGTCGCAGCGATCGACGACCAACCGGCCCTCGGCCGCAGCCGCCCAGAACGCCTCTGTCTCCTCGGTGACCGCGGGAGGTATCCCGGCAGTTGCCTCCACAATGGACGGAGTATACGCTCACTCAGCGATGGCCGGCCCTCCCGCGAGCTCGCCGGCTGAGCGGCCGACGTCCGAAGCCGAACTGGAGAGCTTTCGCGCCGAGGTCAGAGAGTGGTGCGTCCAGCACGTTCCTCGGGGATGGCGTGAGGCGCAGACCGGCGTGTCCGAAATAGAGTTCGTCGCGTTCCAAAAAGCCTGGTTCGAGGAGTTGCGGCTCGCCGGTTTTGCCACGCCGCACTGGCCCGAGGAATGGGGAGGTGGAATGCCGGTGGCCCGGCAGATCGTCTTGTTCTCCGAGCTGGCGGCCCACGACGCCCCGAGGTTGGTGCTTGCCTTCATGGGGATCCACCACGCCGCCTCCACGCTGCTCGCCGCCGGCACCGACGAACAGCGACAACGCCATCTGCCGGCCATCCTCGAGGGCGAGATCTGGTGCCAGGGGTTTTCGGAACCCGAGGCCGGCTCGGATCTGGCCAGTCTCAGGACGTGGGCCCGCAGGGAAGGCCATCACTACGTCGTCAACGGCCAAAAGCTCTGGGCGAGTTGGGCGGCGCGGGCCGACTGGTGCCTCCTGCTCGTTCGAACCGATCCCAACGCACCCAAGCGCCGGGGCATCTCCTACTTCTTGATGGACATGCGAACGCCGGGAGTAGAGGTGCGGCCGATCAAGAACGCCAACGGTGAATCCCACTTCTGCGAGATCTTCCTCACTGACGTCGTCATCCACGAATCGAACCGGGTCGGCCCCGAGAACGCCGGCTGGCGAGTCGCCCAGGAGACGCTGGGCGCCGAGCGGGGCATGACCATGCTCGAGTTGGCCGAGCGGCTGGACAAGGCCGGGTTCAGATGGCTGGTGGAATCCTGCTCGACGGCCACCCCGTCAGGTGGCCGACCCCTGGACGACCCTCTTGTGCGAGACCGGCTCGCCGCCTTCGAGACCGAACTTCGCGGGCTACGCGGCATGACCCGCCGGCTCGTCGAACGCCACGAAGCAGGTACCGCCGGCGCCGCAGACGCCTCCATCGTCAAGCTCTACTACAGCGAGCTCCTTCAGCGAATGACCGACTTCGGGGTCGACGTCGCCGGTCTTCCTGATCACACGGTGCTCCAGAAGCCCATGTCGAGCGGCTGGGAGTCCGGGGCCTGGATGCTCGACTTCATCGGGTCCTGGGAGTGGACCATCCCCGGTGGCACGAACGAGATCCAGCGCACGATCATCGGCGAACGTGGTCTCGGGCTGCCGCGTGAGCCGGTCGAGGGAGCCTGATGGCGGAGTTCTCCGAGGCCCACGACGAGCTGCGCACCGTGGCCCGGGAGGTACTCAACGGGTTGAGCCCTCTCGTGACAGGCGGCACGGCGCCCCTGCCGGCCGACTGGGACGTCATGGCCGCATCGGGGTGGCTCGGCCTGGAGGTGCCCGAGGCGTACGACGGCGCCGGCGCGACCGTTGCCGAAGTAGCCGTGATCCTGCACGAACTGGGTCGGGCGGCCGTCGCGAGTCCCTATCTCGGCTCGGTGGTGCTGGGCGTCGGGGCGCTCAACCTGCTCGAGCCACGCCCTCAGGTCGCCGAGATGCTCGAGAGCGTGGCATCGGGACGGGAATGCACCGCCGTCGTCCTTCCCACCGGTGCCGAGTGTCTGGCTGCTCCCGCCGCCCCCTTCACCCTACGACGGGACGGCCGTGGGCTCGTCCTCAACGGTGCGGCCGACTTCGTGCCGGACGCAACAGAAGCAGATCGACTCCTCATCGTCGCCGGCGACCCCGACGGCGGCCCCGTCATTGTCCAGGTGGGCACTGGGCAACCGGGCCTCCAGCTCTCTCCGCAACCGGTGATCGACCTCACCCGGCGGCTCGCCCTGGTGCGAGCGGTCGACGTCGAGATCGACGCAGCTGCGGTCTTCACGTTCGCACATGATCCGCCCGGTTCGTGCGCACGGCTGCTGGATCGGGGTGCCGTGGCGACCGCCTGCGACAGCTTGGGAGTGGCCGAAGCCGTGCTGGAGGCCACGGTGGCCTACGTGGAGGTACGCCACCAGTTCGGCCGGCCCGTCGGCTCGTTTCAGGCGGTCAAACATGCGTGCGCCGACATGCTGGTACAGGTGACCGTGGGCCGGGAGTTGGTCGAGCAGGCGGTTGTGGCGGTCGCTTCCGGAGCGGACGACGCATGGATTGCCGTTTCGCAAGCCAAGTCGCATGTGGGCCAGTCGGCCGTGGAGGTCGCAGGGAAGGCGATGCAGCTGCATGGGGGGATCGGGTACACCTGGGAGCGCGGCATCCACACCTTCCTGAAGCGGGCCACCCTCAACCGCTCGTTTTTCGGGTCCCCCTCGGCCCATCGCCGGCGGCTCGGCGCACGGTTCACGTGAGCGGTGCTGTGCCACGGGTGGAGACCGGTCAGGACTCGATGCCCAGGTACTTCTCGTAGATCTCGTCGGCGCCGATCTCGGCGGCCTTGCCGACATGGATGACCTTCCCCCTACTCAAGATGTAGACCGTCTCGGCGAGGTCCAGGGCCCTCTGCACGTACTGTTCAACGACGACCAGGGAGATCCCTTGCGCCGCGAATCGGCGCAATACCTCATAGATCTTGTCCACCACCAGCGGTCCGAGGCCCAACGAGACCTCGTCGACCAGAACCACCTTCGGGTGCGTGGTGTACGCCCTCGACAGCGCCAGCATCTGTTGTTCACCCCCCGAGAGACTTCCGGCCGTCTGGCGAAGCCGGTCGCCGAGTAAGGGAAACAACTCCGTCGCCTCCGCCACGATCTCGTCGGTATCCCGGGTCCGGGCATGGATCGTGAAGTTCTCCAGCACGCTGAGAGAGGGAAAGATGCCCCGACCCTCGGGGAGAAGGCAAAGACCCCGACGGACGAAGTGGTGCGGCGCCCGCCCGGTGAGATCCTCGTCGGCGAGCTCGATGCGTCCAGACCGTGGCCGCACGAGCCCGGTTGCGGTCCGCAGCAGCGTCGTCTTGCCCGCGCCGTTCGGCCCGATCAGGGCAACCACCTGGCCGTCGTCAACGCTGAAGTCCACGTCCCGCAGGACGATGGACTCGCCGTAGCCGGCCGTGATCGAACGGAGATTCAGCATCTGGGCTCACTCACCTGCCGGCGTGATCGACTCGCTCGCGTGGACCGAGTCGCCCGGGTCAGCACCCGCGGTGGCCGTGGCAGTGCCGAGATAGGCCGCCCGGACCTCGTCGGAGAGGTGCATCTCCTCGGGGGTGCCCTCGAAGATCAGCACCCCGAAGTCCAAGACGTAGACACAGTCACAGATCTCACGGACCAAGGTCATGTCGTGCTCGACTAGGAGGATCCCGCACTCTCGTTCGCGCACCACGGTCTTGAGCACCCGCCCGAACCCTTCGGTCTCGTGGCCGTCGAGCCCCGAGGACGGCTCGTCGAGAAGCAGAAGATCGAACGGTGCCGCCAGAGCCCGGGCCAGTTCGACCAGACGCCGCTGTCCGATCGGGAGCAGCCCGACCTGCAGATCGGCGAGGCCGCCGGTCCCGGTCAGGGCCATCGCCTCCTCGGTCCTCGCCGCCACCAGCCGGTTGGCGCGCCGCGAACCCACGATCTGGGCCAGCGGGTTGCGCCCGGCCAACGAGGCTTCGCGGCCCATCGCCACGTTCTGGCGCACCGTCAGGCTGTTGAACAGCTCGGTGCGCTGGAACGTCCGCCCCAGCCCTCGCTGGGCACGCTGGGCGGGCCCCTCGCCGCTGACATCCACGTCGCCCAGCAGGATCTGCCCCGAGGCCGGACGGTTGAGGCCACTGCAGGCGTTGAAGGTGGTCGTCTTGCCGGCACCGTTCGGACCGACCAGTCCGGTGATGGCCCCGAGGGGCGCCCTCAGGCTGATGCCCCGCACGGCCCTCACCCCACCGAACTGCACCGACAGGTCCCGTACCTCGAGGCCACCCCCCACCTTAGGCCGCTCGTCTCGTGACACCGGCCGGGCGTCGTCGAGCGGGGTCGTGGCGAGCGGGGTCGTGGCGAGCGGGGTCGCGGTGAGTAAGGCCGGCGCCGGCACGGTGGCCGGCTCCCGCGCCGTGCGACCCCCCAGACGGTCGAGCAGCGTGCGCAGCGCGGCCGGAGTGGTGCCGCGTTGGACGCCGTAGGCGGCGGTGGCGGCCGCGATGCCGAACAGCAGCTGGAGATAGGTGCTGGTGTTCGCATTGGTGATGTACCCGGGGATGACCGCGTAGCCGATGGCGCCGATGACGGCATACCAGGGGTCGCCGATGGCGACGATCACCACCAGCGCCACCAGGGTCAACGAGCCGAACGAGGCGAAGTCGGTGCCGACGCTGAAGTTGTCGAGCATGCCGATGAGCGCTCCGGCCATAGATGCCAGGGCGGCCGAGATGCAGAACACGATCACCTTGAGGACACTGGTGGTGGCTCCGTTGGTCTCCAACGCCAGCGGCGAATCGGACATCGCCTCGAGCATCCTCCCGAGGCGGCCGTTGCTGATCAGGGTTACGAAGCCCACCACCAGCACCACCACGATCAACAGCACGTAGTAGAAGCCGGTGTCGGTGGACAGGTTCCATGCACCGATCGACACGTCCGGGCGCGGATCGGCGATGCCCAAGGGCGATCCGCCGAACAAAAACTCGCGGTCGTAGAACACCTCTTCCATCACGACGCCGAACCCCAGCGTGGCCAGGGCCAAAAAGACCCCCGAGACCCGCACGGCCGGAATGGCGATCAGGGCGCCGACGGGTACCGCCACCAAGGACGCCAGCACCAGGGCCACCAACCACGGCAGACCGGCTGCCGCGAAATGTCCGAAGGTCGCCGCCCCCACCGCGGCAAACGCCAGTTGGCACAGCGAGATCTGTCCGGACCGCCGGACCAAAAGACCGAGCGAGAGCAACAGGATCATGTCGGTCAGGGCGCCCGACCACACCGCCAGGTGGGCGCTCTGCACCACCGGCACGATGGCCAGGAGACCGACCACCACCACGCCCGCGGAGACCCGAACCCGAGCCGGCGCGTGATAGGCCCGACGGGCATGGAGTTGGGCCACCAGGCGGGTCTGCGCCAAGAGCCGGGGTGGCATCACGATCAACACCACGAAGAGGACCAAGAACGGCAGGCTGGGCGGCAGTCCCCCGATCCACGAGATGGTGGCGGAGTACTTGTCGACCAGCGCACCGGCGATGCCGATCACCAGTCCCCCGACGAAGGTCAGCGGGAGATTGGTGAAGTACCCGATGGCGGCCGCCCCGAAGGCGGCGAAGACGGCCGTGGTGAGGGCCACCCCGTCCAAGGTGAGGGTCGGCGCCAAGAACAGACCGGCCACAGAGGCGAACACCGTCCCGATGATCCAGGCCCAGCGCCGGGCCCGCGCCGGATCGTCGCCGCTCATCGACACCAGTTCGGGATTGTCCACCACGCCGCGCATGACCACGCCGAGCCGCACCGATCGGAAGAACCAGTACAGAACGCCCGACGCCATCACGGAGATGACGAACAGGATCACCTGCTCCCAGGTGACGTTGACCCCGAGAATCCTCACGGTGGACTGCGAAAGGAAGTGGGGGAACGTCGGGGGGTTGCTCCCGAACCACAGCTGGGCGAGCGAGTCGACGATGAGGATCAACCCGACCGTCGACACCACCTTGATCGTGTCGGAGGCACCGCTGAGCGACCGGGCCAAAAGTTCGAGCCCGAGGCCGAGAAGCGGTGCCACCACCCCGAGGCAGATGACGGCGGCGGCGGGCCACGGCACCCCGTGCTCGCTGTGGAGGTAGTAGAAGACGAAGACGTCGAAGGCGGCGACCGACCCGTAGCCGAAGTTGAAGATACCCGAGGTCTTGTAGGTGAGGACCAGGCCCATCCCGGCCAGGCCGTACACCGCCCCGGTGGCGAGCCCAATGACGATGAATGGAAGGACGTCGTTCACTGCAGTCCGAGCCTCAGTTCGTTACCGGTGGCTGGGGTGACGGCCGGAGTAACGCCTACTTCTCGCAGGTCACCTGACCACCGTTCACCAAGGTGGGCACGCCGTTCTCCACTCGGGCGGTGAACCAGCAGTTGACGTCGTGGACCTGGCCTGCCTTGAAGGTCAGCGGCGGCGCCATCCCGTCCAAGGTGTTCCCCTTGATCGTGTCGAGTCCCTTCACGATCTCATTGGGGGAGGGGGTACCGCTGGTCCCGAGGCCACCCGCCTTCACGGCCGTTTCGAGGAGGAGTCCCGAGGCCCAGCCCTCGGCCCCGAGCTGGCTCCACGAGGTGGTGTTGGTGCGGAGGCCCGGGTAGTACTTGTCCACTGCCTTGTTCATGGCCGTGATCTGCGGGTTCTTGGCAAAGATCGGCAGCGTGCCGTAGTCGGACCAGAGCTTGTCCTTGAGTCCGGGAGCAGCTGCCATGGCCAAGCCGAAGCCTTCGCCCTCGGTGACGTAAATGGGCTCGTAGTTCTGCTGCGCGCAGTCCGTCGCCACGTTGACGATGACAACGCTCGCATCGCCGATGAATATCGATTGGACATGGTCCTGCTTGGCGGCCAGGCACTGGGCGGTGTAGTTCGGCGCGGTCGCCGCAATCTCTGCGTTGTAGACGACCGGCACGCCCACCTTCTTGCCGGCCGCTTCGATCAGGGGGACACCCTCGGCGCATGAGGCCGCCTCCGCGCAGTAGAGGTCACCCATGTTGGTCGCACCGGCAGTCTTGGCCGTGATCGAATTGGCGTAAGTGGTCGTGTTGTTGGTCTGGCCTTCGGGATAGAAGTCCGACTCCGTGTAGAAGGGCGTCTCGGTCTCGTCGAGGCCGACGACCGGGATGTGCGACGCCTGCACGGTGGCTGCCCATGTCTGGTCCACGATGGAGTCGTCCACGATGGCGTCGACATGGTCGGAAATCAGGGTCTGGGCTTCCGTCGCGGAGGTGCCCGGGTTGGCGGCATCGTTCTCGAGGGTGAGTTTGATCTGGTGTCCGTCGATCCCACCCGATGCGTTGATCGTCTTGACCCAGGCGATGTAGACGTCTTCAGAGGCGAGAATATCGGCCCCGAACGGCCCGGAGCAGGTGCAGACGACACCGACCTTGATCGGAGCCCCACTCGCCGATGCCGCCACCGACTGCGCCGAATGCCACGAACATGCTCAGCACCGCCGCGACACGGAACAACCTCATTTTCCTGTTCACGTCGTAACCCCCCTTGTTCATCGTTACGGCACCCAACATGGGCCCCCGCCCCCG
>Ga0302324_100013417_pt1 | contig 16618 bp, 11 predicted proteins | sample Palsa_T0_1_FD_201949 | JGI IMG/M metagenome (GOLD analysis project Ga0302324, IMG submission 201949) | Peat permafrost microbial communities from Stordalen Mire near Abisko, Sweden - Palsa_T0_1 | ecosystem: Environmental > Terrestrial > Soil > Palsa > Peat permafrost | place: Sweden: Abisko...
AACTCTTGGCGCCTTTTTTGCCGCGCTTGAGGAGCCGCGAGGACCCACCCGAGCAACATGAGCAGCCGGCGCCGTGGGAATCGCGCATCGACGACAGCGTGTGCGGAGAGTTGGCGCTGCGCTCATTGGTGGCATGTGCGATCCGCGTTTGCGCCGACACGGTCGAGCAATGCGGGGCGGTGAGAATGACGCGCGGCGCGCTCGCCGCGCAGTTCGGGCAATCGGACGGCAGTTCGTATTCCGACATCGCCCGCATCCGCGTGAAAGGCCCGCAATCCCTGCACAGATATTCGTAGACCGGCATGGTGTCCTCCCTCGATATCCTACAATAGCCGTCTCCGGGGGCGCGGCAGCGCTCGCTTCGCCGCCGCGCCCCCCGATCCTACTTGTCCGGCGACGTCGGGATGTCGATCCCGCCCTTGATGTGCTTGATGGGTCCGACCGCACTGGGCAGTATATCGAAGTCGAAGATGTCGGTCGGCAGATACAACGTGGCGCACGCATTCGGGATGTCGACGACGCCCGATATGTGGCCATGCACCGGCGCGGTGCCGAGGATGGCATAGGCCTGTGCCTTGGAATAGCCGAACTTGGTCAGGTATTCGATCGCGTTGAGACAGGCTTGGCGATAGGCGATGTGGACGTCGAGGTAGTATTGCTTGCCCCATTCGTCGACCGAGATGCCCTCGAAGATCAGGTAATTGTTGTAGGTCGGCGTGATCGGCGAAGGCTTGAAGATCGGGTTCTTGATGCCGTATTTGGCGACGCCGTCCTTGATGATCTCGACCTTGAGGTGCAGCCAGCCGGCCATTTCGATGGCGCCGCAAAAGGTGATCTCGCCGTCGCCCTGGCTGAAATGCAGGTCTCCCATCGAGAGGCCGGCGCCCTTCACATAGACGGGGAAGTAGATTTTCGAGCCGCGCGACAGATCCTTGATGTCGCAATTGCCGCCGTGCTCGCGCGGTGGGACCGTGCGGGCGCCTTCGGCGGCGATCTTGGCCTTGACGTCGCCTTTGGCGGTGCCGGTGTGGGCGGTGGCGGCAAACGGCGGATTGGCGAGCGGCGGCACGCGCGTCGGATTGGTCGCGATGAAATCGACCTCGCGTTTGTTCCAGGTCTCGAGCAGCTTCTGATCCGGCAGGCAGCCGATCAGCCCCGGGTGGGTGAGGCCGGCAAAGTTCACGCCCGGCACGTGACGCGAATGGGTATAGAGGCCGGAAATGTCCCAGATCGATTTCTGCGCCAACGGAAAGTGCTCGGTCAGAAAGCCGCCGCCGTTCTTCTTGGAGAAGAAGCCGTTGAAGCCCCACCGGCTGTCCGGCAGCGCGCCGACATCGAGCAGATCCACCACCAGAAGGTCACCCGGCTCGGCGCCGTGGACGCCGATCGGGCCCGACAGGAAATGCACCGTCGACAGGTCGATGTCGCGCACGTCGTCGGCCGAATCGTTGTTCTTGATGAAGCCGCCGGTCCAGTCGTAGGTCTGGACGATGAATTCCTCGCCCGTCTTCACCCACGCGATCATGGGGATGTCGGGATGCCAGCGATTGTGGATCGCCTCGTTCTTGTAGGGTGAGTCTGCAAGGTCGACTTCGATCAGGGTCTTAGGCATTACCAACTCCTTCTTCTCTCGTGGGCCTTCTTGAGGTACTCCCGGCACTGACGCAGCCTGCAGCGGCCCGCGGGTTCGCGGGCCGTCGCAAGCAATTTCCTGTTCAAACTGCGAGGAACCGGGCGATCGCCGCCTCGTCGACATGCTCGCGGGTGTCGCTGTGCACGACGCGCCCGTTTTCCATCACCAGGATGCGATCCGCGATCTCGAGGATGAAGCTCAGAACCTGCTCACAGACCACGATGCAGAGATTGCGCAGCGCCCGGATCTCCTTGAGCAGCTTCGCGATCTCCTTGATGACCGAGGGCTGGATCCCCTCGGTCGGCTCGTCGAGCAGGAGGATTTTCGGATCGCTCGCCAGCGCCCGCGCGATCGCGAGCTGTTGTTGCTGCCCGCCGGAAAGATTGCCGCCGCGGCGCTTGTCGAACTCCCGCAGCACCGGGAACAGCGTGTAGATTTCCTCCGGAATCTCGCTCTTTCCGGTGACGACCAGCCCGGTCTCGATGTTTTCGCGCACCGTCATGGTGCCGAAAATCTGGCGTCCTTGCGGCACATAGGCGAGGCCGCGCGCCACCCGCGAATGGCTCGGCAGGTTCGTCACGTCTCCCCCGTCGATCAGTACCTGTCCCGAGCGGGTCGGCATCACCCCGATCAGCGACTTCATGAGCGTCGACTTGCCCATGCCGTTGCGGCCGACGACCGCGACGATCTCGCCCGGCGCGACCGTGAAGTTGACGCCGTGGAGAACCTGGCTTTGACCATAGGCGACGTTGAGATTGCGCACATCGAGCACGGGCGTGCCTCCTTGACAGCATGATCCGGAATGGCCGCAGACCGTTCGGATCGGACCATGCGCGTGACAAAAGGGATGAAAGCGCTATCGAAGCGGCATGATAGCGCCTCAGCATGATCCCGAAAAGTTGCAGACTTTTCGGACGAGATCATCCTCAAACCAACGACTTTGGAGCGCTATCCGATTCAACCCGGGTGGATGGCGCTCTAGTGACCGAGATAAACCTCCTTCACCTGCGCATTGTCCTGGATCGTCGCCATGCTGCCTTCGGCGAGGACCTTGCCCTGATGAAGTACGGTCACCCGGTCGGCGATGCTTTCGACGAACTTCATGTCGTGCTCGATGACGATGACGGAGCGGCCCTTGGACACGAGTTCCAGCAGTTCCGCGGTGCGGGCGCGCTCCGATACGCTCATTCCGGCCACCGGCTCGTCGAGCATCAACAGCTCCGGGTCCTGCATCAGCAGCATGCCGATCTCCAGCCACTGTTTCTGGCCGTGACTGAGCGTTTCGGCGAGGCGGTCGAGGTGCTCTTCGAGAAAGATCATCCTCGCGATTTCACGCACTCTTTCGATGACTTCCGAAGTGCGCTTCCAGAACAGCGCGCCGGCGACGTCGCGGCCGCGCGGCACCGAGATTTCGAGATTCTCGAACACGGTGAGGTCTTCGTAGATCGACGGCGTCTGGAATTTGCGGCCGATGCCGCGGCGCACGATCTGATGTTCCTTGAGGCCGGTGATCTCCTGATCCTTGAACTTGATCGATCCCTCCGTCACCTTGGTGCGGCCGCAGATCAGGTCGAGCACGGTGGTCTTGCCGGCTCCGTTGGGGCCGATGATGACGCGCAGCTCGTTCTTGTCGATGTAGAGATTGAGCGCGTTGACGGCCTTGAAACCGTCGAACGACACCGTGACGTTTTCGAGCGCGAGCAGGAAGTCGGTACTGGAGGACATCGCGTTCGTCTCCTATTCGGCGGGCGCGGCGCTGGGCGCGGCGCCGGGATGGGTCGGGCGGGTGCCGCGCAGCCGTTCGATCCAGGGCAGGATCTGGTCGGTCATGAGGCCCGCGAGGCCGCGCGGGAACGCCAGCACGATGGCGATGAACAGTCCGCCCATCGCGAACAGCCAGAGCTCCGGAAAGCTCTCCGAAAACAGCGTCTTGCCCCAGTTGACGAGGAGCGTTCCGATCACCGCGCCGACCAGCGAATGCCGTCCGCCCACCGCGCAGAAGATCACCATGTCGATCGACGGCACGATGCCCACGAACGAGGGCGACATGAAGCCGACCTGGAGGGTGAACATGGCGCCGCCGATCGCGGCGATGCCGGAGGCGAGGCAGAAGACGAATATCTTGAAGTTTGCCACGTCGTAGCCGGAAAAGCGCACCCGGTCCTCCTTGTCGCGGACCGCGACGAGGATGCGCCCGAGCTTGCTTTTGATCACCGCGCGCGCGAGCAGCATCGATGCGAGCAGCAGGCCGGAACAGACGAAATAGAGCACGAATTTCGCATGGTCGGTCCGGATGTCCCAGCCGAGCAGCGTGCGCAGGTCGGTGATGCCGTTGATGCCGCCGGTATAGCCCTGCTGTCCGACGATCAGGATCGTCATTACGGCCGCCAGCGCCTGGGTGATGATGGCGAAATAGACGCCGCCGACCCGCCGCTTGAACATGGCGACGCTCACGATGAAGGCCATGAGCATCGGCACCGCGACGATGGCGATGATCGTGAACGTCAGCGACTTGAAGGGCACCCAGAAGAACGGCAGCTCGGTGATCTGGTTCCAGTCCATGAAGTCGGGAATGCCCGGCGTCGACTGGATCTTGGTGTTGGCGACGCTCGACGCTTCGAGCTTGAGGAACATCGCCATGCAATAGCCGCCGAGCCCGAAGAAGACGCCCTGGCCGAGGCTCAGGATGCCGGTATAGCCCCAGCACAGCACGAGGCCGACGGCGGCGAAGGCGTAAGTCAGGTACTTGCCTACGAGGTTGAGGCGGAAGTTGTCGAGCAGCAGCGGCAACACCACCAGGATGACCACTGCGATCAAGGCGAAGCCGATGAGCTCGAGATTGCGATTGTTCTTGAGTGCGACCGACATATGCGTTGTCACCTTCTGACCTTGAGGACGAACAGCCCCTGCGGACGCAACATCAGGAGCCCGATGACGATGAGCAAGGTGAGGACCTTCGCATTCGACCCCGAAGTGAAGAACTCCAGCGTCGATTGAGACTGCGAGATGGTGAGGGCCGACGCGACGGTGCCGAGCAGGCTCTGGGCGCCGCCGAACACGACCACGAGGAAGGTATCGACGATGTAGAGCTGGCCGGCGCTCGGACTGGTCGATCCGATCATGGTGAAGGCCGAGCCGGCGATGCCGGCGATGCCGCAGCCGAGACCGAAGGTCAGTCGATCGATGCGGCGGGTATCGATGCCGACGGCTTCGCTCATGGTGCGGTTCGACACCACGGCGCGCACCTGCAGTCCCCAGCGCGAGCGGTACATCAAAAACGCCACGATCCCAGTGATGACCAGGGTGAGCGCCATCACGAACAGCCCGTTGATCTGGACCTCGATGGTGTCGGTGACGGGAAGCGATCCCATCATCCAGGTCGGCAATTCGACGCCGACTTCACGCGCCCCGAAGATCGAGCGGAACGCCTGCTGCATGATCAGGCTGAGACCCCAGGTCGCGAGCAGGGTATCGAGCGGGCGGGCGTAGAGATGGCGTATCAGCAGCCATTCGACCGCGAGCCCGAGCGCACCGGATACGATGAACGCCACCACCATCGCGATGAAGAAGTAGCCGACATAGATGCCGGGAACGTAGGTCTGGACCAGGTGGGAGCACAGATAGGTCATGTAGGCGCCGAGGATCATGAACTCGCCATGGGCCATGTTGATGACGCCCATCTGGCCGAAGATGATCGCGAGTCCCAGCGCCATCAGAAGGAACACCGAGAACAGGATCAGCCCGGCGAAGCCTTGCATGGCCAGGATCGAGCCCAGTTCGCCGAACGAATATCCTCCGAGCATTTGCGGCTCCTGCGTGGTTGTCGGTTCGCCTCTCCCCGCGTGCTTGCGGGGAGAGGCAGACGTTGCGGCCTCGGCCGGAGTTACTGGTAGCCCTTCGGGAACGGATTCGGCTCCATCAACTCGGCGGTCTCGTAGACGACGTCGTATTGGCCGTCCGAGCGGGCGCGGCCGACGCGCGTCTTGCTCCAGAGATGATGGTTTTCGTGGATGCGGACATAGCCTTCCGGCGCGCCCTTGAACTCGACGCCGGGCGAGGCCGCCGCGATCTTGTCGATGTCGAACGAGCCCGCCTTCTCGGCGGTGAGCTTCCATAACCAGGGGCCGAGATAGGCGGCCTGAGTGACGTCGCCGATCACGGTCTTTTCGCCCCACATCTTCTTGAACGCCGGCACGAAGGCCTTGTTGTTGTCGTTCTGGAGCGATTGGAAGTATTTCATGCAGGCATAGGCGCCGACGATGTTCTCGCCGCCGATGCCGTCGATCTCGTCCTCGGTGACCGAGATGGTCATCAGGGTCTGCTTGGTGAGGTCGATGCCCGCCGCCTTGAGCTGCTTGTAGAAGGCGACGTTGGAGCCGCCGACGATGATGGCGTAGATCACGTCCGGCTTGGTCAGCTTGATCTTGTTGATGACCGAGTTGAACTGGGTGTTGCCGAGCGGGAAGTATTCCTCGCCGATGACCTTGAGCTTGAGCACGTTCTCGATGTGCTTGCGCGCGATCTTGTTCGAGGTGCGCGGCCAGATGTAGTCGGAGCCGAGCAGGTAGAAGGTCTTTGCTTTCTTCTCCTTCTCGACCCAGTTGAGGCCGGCGAGGATCTGCTGGGTCGCCTCCTGGCCGGTGTAGATGACGTTCTTGGACTGCTCGAGGCCTTCATAGAAGGTCGGGTAGTAGAGCATGCCGTTGTACTGCTCGAACACCGGCAGCACCGCCTTGCGCGAGGCCGAGGTCCAGCAGCCCATCACCGACGCGCATTTGTCGTTGACGAGGAGCTTCTTCGCCTTCTCGGCAAATGTCGGCCAGTCGCTGGCGCCGTCTTCCTGGATGAACTTGATCTTGCGGCCGAGCACGCCGCCCTGGGCGTTGATTTGCTCGATCGCGAGCTTTTCCGCCTCCACCGAGCCGGTCTCGGAGATGGCCATGGTGCCGGTGACCGAGTGGAGGATGCCGACCGTGACTTCGGTGTCGGTCACTGCGAGCCCGGTCGTGTTGATTTTTGCGGTGGGGAATTGCTGAGCAAGCGCGAAGGGCGGCAACAAGGCTGTCGCCGACATGGCAGCCGTTCCTATGAGCAACTTCCGGCGGAACGGGGATTGCAAATCCGTGGGCCGATTTTCTGAAGACATGCGACGCCTCAATTCAGCTTGTTGTGCGTGGGAGTGGGTCCGGGGAGCCGAGCTGTTCGCGCTCCACTGGGGGGATAGTGATGCGCTAATGGTGCAATGCAGCATACGTTAATTGACGTATGTCCCTACGCGTTTTTCCCGGTAAAGATGGAGGCGAACTTGCGCCATGGAGGCGTTTCGTGACCGAATCTAGCTTTAGCAAGTCTATTGCATCATTTTGCAGCGCACGTTGCTGGATTTCGTGGCATAATTTCTGGTCGTCTTGAGCGGAATGCTTTGTTAAACCATGCGGTGCAAACGCCGAAAAATAGCGCGAAGGATGATTTTGCAACGCAGCATGGAACGCTGATGATCGCCGGGGAAGGTCGCGCCGGGCCCGGACGATCGATGGAGGAGGAGCCGTTCAGGCGAACGCAGCGGACAGGAGCGGCACGATGACTGCTCACCAGCGTATCGTTCGGGTTCGGCGAAACTACAACCGGTGGGTCGCCAACCAGACGCTTGAAGACTATGCGCTGCGCTTCACCGCGAAGAGCGCGCGCAAATGGTCGAGCCTGCGGGTCGCCAACACCGCCATCGGGGCGATCTCCTTCCTCGCCCTGGAGGCGATCGGCGGCGCGATCACGGTCAATTACGGGTTCGCCAATGCGACGACCGCCATTCTGGCCGTCGGCGGGCTGATCTTTCTGACCGGGCTTCCGATCGCCTATTACGCCGCGACCTACGGGGTGGACATCGATCTCCTCACGCGCGGGGCCGGCTTCGGTTATATCGGCTCGACCATAACGTCGCTGATCTATGCCTCCTTCACGTTTCTGTTTTTTGCCATCGAGGCGGCGATCATGTCGCTCGCCCTGGAGTTGTGGTTCCACGTTCCGCTCTTCCTCGGCTACATCGTCAGCTCGGTGGTGGTGATTCCGCTCGTCACTCACGGCATCACCTTCATCAGCAGGCTTCAGCTCTGGACCCAGCCGATCTGGCTCGTGCTCCATATCCTGCCCTTCGCGTTCATCGCCATGTCCGACGCCGGCTCGTTCGAAGGGTGGACGCATTATGGCGGCCGCGCGGGAGCCGACGGCCAGTCGTTCAACCTCCTGCTGTTCGGCGCGGCCTCGACGGTGGTGTTCTCTCTCATTGCGCAGATCGGGGAGCAGGTCGATTTTCTGCGCTTCCTGCCGCCCCGTAGCGCCGGCCGGCCCGCCGCTTGGTGGACCGCCTTTCTCGCGGCCGGGCCGGGATGGATCCTGCCGGGCCTTGCGAAGCTGCTGGCGGGCTCGTTCCTCGCCTATCTCGCGGTCCGTCATTTCGTTCCGGTCGAGAAGGCCGCGGAACCGACGCAGATGTATCTCGTCGCGTTCCAGTCGGTGTTTTCCTCCCCGCCGCTGGCGCTCGCCTTCACCTGCACCTTCGTCATCATTTCTCAGATCAAGATCAACGTCACCAATGCCTATGCGGGCTCGATCGCGTGGTCGAACTTCTTCTCGCGGCTGACCCACAGCCATCCCGGGCGCGTCGTCTGGCTGGTGTTCAACGTGGCGATCGCGCTGCTGCTGATGGAGCTCGGAATCTTCCAGGTGCTCGAGCACATTCTCGGGTTGTATTCGATCGTCGCGGTGGCCTGGGTCGGGGCCCTCGTCGCCGACCTCGTCGTCAACAAGCCGCTGGGGCTGAGCCCGCCCTTCATCGAGTTCAAGCGTGCCCACCTCTACGATATCAATCCGGTCGGCGTCGGCGCCATGATCCTCGCGACCAGCGCCGGGATACTCGGCTACTCCGGCGTGTTCGGCACCACCCTGCAGGCGCTGGCGAGCTTCCTCGCCCTGGCGACCGCTTTCGTCGCCGCGCCCGCCATCGCCTATGCCACCGGCGGCAAGTTCTACCTGGCGCGCAAGCCGTGGACGTTTGCCGCCGCGTCCACGGTGCGCTGCTGCATCTGCGAGCTTTCCTTCGAGCCCGAGGACATGGCGCAATGTCCCGCCTACTCCGGACCGATCTGCTCGCTGTGCTGCTCGCTCGAAACCCGCTGCCACGATTGCTGCAAGCCGGAGGCGAGGCTCGCGAACCAGATCGGCGGCTGGATCGACCGCACCTTGCCGTCAAGCGTCGTCAAAGCGATGAACACCGACATCAGCCAGTATGTCGGCGTTCTCCTGCTGTTCGCCGCGATCATCGGCGCCGTCCTCACCTTCGTCTATTTCCAGGTCTCGTTCGAATCGAACGTGCAGAAGGGCATCCTCAAGTCGGCGCTGTGGACGGTGTTCTTCATTCTCTCGATCATCGCCGCCATAGCGGCGTGGGTGTTCGTGCTCGTGCATGAAAGCCGCCGCGTCGCCGAGGAGGAAACCGAGCGCCAGACCGAGCTGCTGATGCAGGAGATCGAGGCCCATAAGCGCACCGACGCGAAGCTGCAGCAGGCCAAGGAATCCGCGGAAGCCGCCAGCAAGGCGAAGAGCCGCTATGTGGTCGGGCTGAGCCATGAGCTGCGCACGCCGCTCAATGCGGTGGTCGGCTACGCCCAGATCCTGGAGCGCGACCCGGCCATTCCGGTGCGCCGCCTCGATGCGATCCGGGTGGTCCGCCGCAATGCGGAATACCTGTCCGGCCTGATCGACGGCCTGCTCGATATCTCCAAGATCGAAGCCGGCCGGTTCCATCTCAACCGCAACGAAGTGCGCCTTCGCGAGTTCCTCGATCAGCTCGTCGACATGTTCCGGCTGCAGGCCGGCACCAAAGGCATCGAATTCGTTTTCCTGGCGTCGGACCGGCTTCCCGTCGCGGTCTATACCGACGAGAACAGGCTGCGGCAGATCCTGATCAACCTCTTGTCCAACGCGATCAAGTTCACCGATTCCGGCCGCGTGATCATGCGCGTGCTCTACCGCAATCAGGTCGCCCGTTTCGAAGTCGAGGACACCGGGATCGGCATCGGCGCGGGCGATCTCGAGCGCATCTTCCAGCCGTTCGAACGCGCCCATCTCGGCCAGGCCAATGCGGCGGGGACCGGATTGGGCCTCACCATCACCAGGATGCTGGCGGAGACGATGGGCGGCGAGATCACCGTGCGCAGCGAGCCCGGCAAAGGCAGCGTGTTCCAGGTCAAGCTGCTGCTCTCCGAGGTGCCGCGTCCGCGCACCGCGCCGCCGATCGAGCATCGCGTGCGCGGCTATGAGGGGCCGCGTCAGACGATCCTCGTCGTCGATGACGATCAGGTCCACCGCGATCTCGTGCGCGAGCTGCTGGAGCCGCTGGGATTCAACGTCTTCGCCGCGGCGAATGGCGCGGCGTGCCTGTCGCTGGTGAACGAATGCAGGCCCAACCTGATCCTGCTGGATGTTTCGATGCCGGACATGGACGGATGGACCGTCGCGCGGCTGCTGCGCCAATCGACGCGGGAGCGCCCGGCGATCATCATGCTTTCGGCGATCACGATGGAAAAGGAACGCGAATTCGAGCCCGATCGCGTCTATGACGACTACATGATCAAGCCGCTCGATCTGCGGCAGATGCTGGAAAAATTCCAGACCTTGCTCGACATCAAATGGACGACCGGTGTGGGCCCCGACGCGCCGCCGCCGCCGCCCGCCGCGCCGCCGCAAAACGGCAAAGGACCGCCGCTCGGCGAGATCGAAGCGCTCATCCACCTCGGCCAGATCGGCCACGTCCGCGGGATCAATGCCAAGCTGGCCGAGATCGAAACCAACTCCCCGGAGCACGGGGCATTCGTGAAGGACCTGCGCGTCATCGTCAATTCGTTCAATCTGAGCCGGTTCCTGACAGTGCTGGAGGCGCAACGTAGCCATCATGCGCCCTAGGGATGCCAGCGACATCGTATTGGTCGTCGACGACTCGCCGGACACGCTGCGCATGCTGACCGACGCGCTCGAGGACGCCGGGATGACCGTGCTGGTCGCCCTCGAGGGCGCGCAGGCGCTTGCGATCGTGGCCAAGATCACGCCCGACGTCGTCCTGATGGATGCGGTGATGCCGAGCATGGACGGCTTCGAGACCTGCCGCTCGCTCAAGCGCAACAAGATGCTCGCGCACGTGCCCGTCATCTTCATGACCGGGCTCAGCGAGACCCAGGACATCGTCAAGGGGTTAGAGGCCGGCGGCGTCGACTACGTCACCAAGCCGATCGTTCCCGACGAGTTGCTGGCGCGGATTCGCGTGCATCTCGCCAACGCCCGCCTCGCCAACAGCGCGCGTGCCGCGCTCGACGCCTCCGGGCGCTATCTGCTGGCGACCAACACGTCCGGCGGCGTGCTCTGGTGCACGCCGCAGACCGCAAAGCTGCTCGGACTCGCCTTCGTCGACTTCCACGGCGAGGGCTACCTGCTGCCGTCCAATGTGCAGGAATGGCTGCAAATCCGGTCCCGCAGCGACTCCAAGTCGACCTCCGACCTGGTGGCTCTCCAATCCGGCACCAGCGCCATCAAACTGCAGCTGTCCTATGTGGGCCAGGTGGCGCCCGGAGAAATCCTGCTCCGCCTCCTGGAAGGCGAGTTCGAGAACGACAACCTCGTGCTCAAGCGCAAACTGCAGCTGACGCAGCGCGAATCCGAGGTCCTGATGTGGATCGCGCGCGGCAAATCCAACCGCGACATCGCCGAAATCCTGAGCTTGAGTCCGCGCACGGTCAACAAGCACCTGGAGCAGATCTACGCCAAGCTCGGGGTGGAAAACCGCGCATCGGCGGCGGCTCTCGCGGTGCGGATGCTGGGCCGCTGATCGGCGAGACGTATTGTACGCCTGTCCGATAAGCGGCGCGGTCCGATCATGGGGGCTCGCTCCGTCGTCCGCGATGAAGCGCCGGAATTCTCGCACGGCGCTCAGGGATGGAAAATCGCACCAGAAAGCTGATCGATCGGATGAGCCCCGATGCCTGCGGGCCGCCGGACTGGACATTTGCCCGGAGCGCAGGCAACTCGGCGACATCGGCCGGCCATTGCTCGCCGCTCTTGCGTCGGGCGCCGCGTCGGCGCCCGATCGTGGTGTAAAGGGGCCAGGATTGCGGCGACGCACCATGATGGTTTTCAGACGAACTCCGCGCGAGGAAGCGGGGCGAGCTTGCGCCGTTCGAGGCGCATCAATGCCAGCACCGCCAGCACGGCGATGAGAGCCGGCACGGCGCTGGCGATAAAGATGCTCGACCTGCTCCAATGCAAGGCCAGCATGATGCCGCCGACGCCGGGACCGACGACTGCGCCGACGCGGCCGATACCCAATGCCCAGCCCACGCCCGTGGCCCGGATATAGGTCGGATAAAACGCCGCGGCATAGGCGTTTGCGGTGACCTGACCGCCGACGATGCCGCCGCCGGCTGCGCATGCCGCAAGCATGAGCCAACCGACGGCCGTGCCCACGGATCCGAGCGCGGCAATGCCCAACGCAGCCAGTAGATACGCCGGCAACAGAACCGAGAGGGGGCCGCGCCGGTCGAGCTGAGGTGCGGCCACCAGGCAGGCGAACACGCCGCTCAGCTGAGTCATCGCCGTGATGACGACCGAGACCGGCAACGAGAGTCCGGCATCGTGAAGGAGGGTCGGGAGCCAGCTTGCGATCAGGTAGATGTCGAGCAGGCTCATGAAGAAGATGGTCCAGATCAGTGCGGTGCCCAGCGCGCGCCCCTGCCGGAACAGGTGTCCGACCGCGAGCCCGTCCCTTCGCTCCTCCGCGACGAAGAACCGCGTATCCGCGGTGAGTGCCGCGCGCGGATTGATCCGCTCGAGGATCGCCGCCAGCTGCTGCGTCCGCCCCCCGCGAACGACGAGGTGGCGGATCGATTCAGGGAGCCAGATCGCGAGCAATACGGCCAGCACGGCCGGCAGAATGCCGCCACAGATGAAGACGGCTTGCCAGCCGAACCGCGAGATCAGATAGGCCGATAGAAATCCCCCGAGTGACGCGCCGAGCGGAAACCCGGTGAACATGATCACGGTCATTGCCGAGCGCTTGCGCTTGGGAAAGAACTCGAAGGTGAGGGCAATGGCATTGGCCATCCCGCCTCCGATCCCGATACCGGTCAGAAAACGAAGGATGCTGAGCGACTCGAGCGTCGTGGCGGCTGCGCTGAGAAAGGAAAACACGGCGAAGGCGGCGATGCTTCCGACGATCACTTTTTTGCGGCCCAAGCGATCGGCGAGCGGCGCGACCGCGAGACAGCCGATAAGGAGCCCGATAAGCCCGCTCATGAATGCCGGGGTGAAGCTATGCGGGGGAAGCCCCCACTCGCGAATGACGGCGGGCGCCACATACCCGATGTTCTGGGCATCGAAACCTTCGACCAGCGCGCACGCTCCGCACAGGCAGATCACCAGGATCTGAAGTCCGCTGATCTTTTGCCGGTTGATCCATTCCGAGATGTCGATGCTTTGGTTCATCGTGATCCTCCCCGGCCATCGCCTGTTGCAAGGTCAATCCGCGCTCGCGCTTCGATCGAGATAGGAACGCGCCGCCTGGAGCTGCGCATCCCGCGCCGTTCCGATGAGATCTGGCTTCATCGGGGGCGAGTACACCGCCTTTCCGGCCGCCGGCTTGGCGGTTTTGGCAGCGCTTGCCCGCTCGAGCGGCCCGGGATTCGAGATTGCGCCATTGAGCGTGCCCTCGCTCAGCCTCGCGGCGCTGGCAACCTGCTCGTCCTTGGGCGCCTCGACGACGACATCAGGCGAAATGCCCTCGCCTTGAATGGATCGTCCACTGGGGGTGTAATAGAGCGCGATGGTGAGCCGCAATGCGCCGTGGCCTTTGAGAGGGATGATGGTCTGGACCGACCCCTTGCCGAAACTCTGGGTGCCCATCACCGTGGCGCGGTGCTGGTCCTGCAGCGCGCCGGCCACGATCTCGGAGGCGGAAGCCGACGCGCCGTTGATGAGGACCACCATGGGTGTGCCCCGCAGCAGATCGCCGTTCGAGTCCGACTTGAACACCTGATCGTCGCCGTGGTGCCGTCCATGGATGGTGACGACGGTGCCGCCGTCGAGAAAATCCCCGGCAACGCCGACCGCCGACGTGAGGAGGCCGCCGGGATCGTTTCGCAGATCGAGAACGAACCCCTTGAGATGTCCGCCCGCCTGTCGCTGGAGGTTTTCGATGGCTTGCCGGAGGTCCTTGGGGGTATCGCCGATGAACTGGCTGATCCGCGCGTAACCGAGACCGTCGGGCTCGAGCCGCGATTTGACGCTTTGCGCGTGGATGATGCTCCGCTTCAACGTCACGTCGAAGGGCGTCTTCTCGCCGCGAGAAAGGGTGAGCGTCACTTCGGTGCCGGGATTGCCGCGGAGGGCGCCGATGATCTTGGCCGGGTCCATGCCAGATGTGCTCAGGCGGCCGATGGAAACGATCAGGTCACCGGGTTCGATGCCCGCTTGGGCGGCCGGCGTGCCGTCGATTGGGGCGATTACCTTGGGTACCCCACCCTGGGTCGAAATTTCGATGCCGATACCGCCGAATTTACCGCCGATATCGGCCTGGGCCTGCCGGTACTCCCCCTCGTCCATGTAGTCGGAGTGCGGATCGAGACGGGTGAGCATCCCCTTCAGCGCATCCTTGGTCAGCAGGTCGGGTCCGACCGGATGGACATAGTCGCGCTCGACGACCTGCATGATCCCCGTAATGAGCTCGAGATCGGTCGGGGCCGACGAACTGGTTGCAGCGACCAGAGGGATTGCGGCAAGACCGGCGGCGGCGATGCCGATGGCGATCAGATGAGAATTTCTCATGAGCTTTCCCTGAGCCTCCGATGATCAACGCGGCAATGCGCCGTTCTGTGCCGCGTCCATGCGCCGCACCGAGATCGACAGGCGCTGCATCGAACGAAGCATGCGACACCCGCTTCACGCTTGCGCGGCAACCCTTGCCGCCAGTTCCTCATCCCACCACCACAGCATCGGAAAGGCCGACAGGCCGTATTTCGGCATCCCACCCGGATGACCGAACCGATCCCAGCGCGCCGTGCGCACCGCGTTGAAATTCCATTGGGGTACGACGTAGTGGTTCCATAGCAATACGCGATCGAGCGCCTTGGTCGCAGCCATGAGGTCCTCCCGGTTTTCGGCGAAGACGATGCGCTCGATGAGCGCGTCTACGGCCGGGTTCTTGATCCCGATCAGATTGCGTGAGCCCGCCGTGTCGGCTGCACGCGAGCCCCAATAGTCGCGCTGCTCGTTGCCGGGCGTCAGCGACTCCCCCCAGTTCGCGATGACGATATCGAAGTCCCGGTCCCGCAGGCGGTTGACGTATTGTACATCGTCGACGCTTCGCACCGTGACCTTGATGCCGAGACGCTGCAGCGGCGGCTGGTAGAACAGAGCGATCCGATCGAGGCTCTGGTTGCCGATCAGGAACTCGACTTCCATCTGTTCGCCGGATTCGGGGTCGACCAGCGCGAGGTCCCTCACCTCGAAACCGGCCTGGGACAGGAGACGCATCGCTTCCAAAAGATTGGCGCGCTCCGCCGCGTCGTCACAGTTGAGCGGGTTCCAGTAGGGGGTGGTGAAGACGTCCGGCGGCACCATGGAGCGGACCGCCTGCAGCAGCTCGAGCTCGCGGCCTGCCGGCAGCCCGGAAGACGCCAATTCGGTGCCGTCGAAATAGCTCGAAATCCGCGTGTATGCCCCGTAGAAAAGCTCCTGGTTTATCTTTTCGAAATCGAACGCGAAGTTGAAAGCCCGCCGCACCCGTGGATCCTCGAACTTGGGCCGCCGAATGTTGAATGCGAACGCCTGCATCGTTCCGATGCTGCGGATGGGGAATTCCTCGCGCACCACCTGCCGTCTCAAGACCGCCGGAAAGCCGTATTCCGTCGCCCAGTTCTTGGCGACGTTCTCGTTGTGCCAGTCGAGTGCGCCGGCCTTGAAGGCCTCGAAGGCCACGCTGGGATCACGAAAGTAGTCGAACCGCAGCTCGCGCAGATTGTCGGCCCCGACATTGATCGGCAGATCTTTGGCCCAATAGTCCGGGACGAGCTGGTAGACGATCGAGCGCCCCGGCTCGAACGCCTTGATCCGATAGGCTCCGGAACCGAGCGGAGGCTCCAGCGTGGTCTGCGAGATATCCCGCCGCTTTCCGGAATTGTCGACCCCCTCCCACCAGTGTTTCGGCAGGACCGTGAGCTCCCCGAGGATCTGAGGCAATTCACGAATGCCCGGGGTGTCGAACACGAATCGAATCTCGTTCGCTCCGATCTTTTCCGTCTTGACCACGTGCCGGTAATAGGATGCGAGCTGAGGATGCAGCCGCTTGAATACTTCCAGCGAATAGATGACGTCGTCTGGCGATATGGTTATGCCGTCGTGCCATTTCGCGGCAGGGCGCAAACGGAAGCTCACCCAGGAGAAATCGGCGGGATAGCGCACCGCCTCGGCGATGAGTCCGTATTCGCTGGCGACCTCGTCCAGCGAAGGCGCCATGAGGGTGTCGTAGATGGTCTCGATGCCCTGTGCCAGATCACCCTTCACTCCGGCGACAACCATGTTGAAGCTGTCGTAAGTTCCGATCGCCGCGCGCCTCGCCGCTCCGCCCTTGGGCGCATCCGCATTGACGTAGTCAAAATGCGTGAACCCGGCGGGATATTTCAGATTCCCCAGACGGGATATGCCATGCGTCCAGGCGGCTTCACCGTGAGAAGGACTTGCGGGCGAAGGTGCCGCCGAGACCTTCGCGCCGTGCATCAGCGCGGCGAGCGCTATGCCCCGGACCAGATCTCTGCGAGTGAGGGCCAAGGCGTCGAACAAGAGTTATTTCTCCAATCGGCGAACTCCGCCCTCACCGAAGGGGCCGCCTCGTGGGGACACGAGCCGAGGACATACGGCCCCCAACGGACAACCCTGTCGCGATCAGGC
>Ga0302324_100013418_pt1 | contig 16618 bp, 16 predicted proteins | sample Palsa_T0_1_FD_201949 | JGI IMG/M metagenome (GOLD analysis project Ga0302324, IMG submission 201949) | Peat permafrost microbial communities from Stordalen Mire near Abisko, Sweden - Palsa_T0_1 | ecosystem: Environmental > Terrestrial > Soil > Palsa > Peat permafrost | place: Sweden: Abisko...
GGCTGCGAAATGCTCGATGTCGGTGATCTTGCCGCCCTTGGCCGTCACTTCGTCTTGGAAAGCCTTCGCCACGCGGTCGCCATAGATCGTCTGGGGAACCAGCGCCGCGAAATTGCTGCGGCCTTGCGCGGCGGCGAAATCGACGATGCGCTTGACCTCGTTCTCCGGCTGGAAGCTCAGCAGATAGATGCCGTCGCCCGCCACATTGCGGTCGGTGGAGAAGGAAATCACCGGCACCGCGCGGTCGCGCGCGATAGGGGCGACGGCGCTCACCGATTGGGCGAACAGCGGCCCGATGATGATCTCCGCGCCCTGGGCCAGAAGATTGCGCGCGCCTTGCGCGGCCGCGTCCGGCGAGCCGCCTTCGTCGGCGGTGATGAGCACGATGTTCTGATTCTTGGCGTCGAACAGCGCGAGCTCCGCCGCTTTCAGCATGCTCTGGGCCAGCGCACGCGTCGCGGCCGATCCATTGGAAAAGGGCAGAAGCACACCCACCCGCACCGGCGTCCCGCTCGGCAGGTTCGGCAGCCTGAGGAAATCCGGCTGGTCGGCATCGAGCGGATGGGTGGAGGGTGCTGTGGGTCCGGTTTCCACGGCGAGCGGCGGCGGCGGCGCGGGCGGCTTGACCGGCTGCACGGCACAGCCGGCCAGGGCCACACTCGCAACCAGCCCGGCAATGGCGCAAACTCGCGCGGCGAGGCGCTTTGCGGCGGCACATGAAGCGATTGAGAGATTCATCGGGCGGCGGACCTTCCTGGCAGCAGGCCCAAATTAGGCCGGACGGCGCCGAATCGCAAAACCCGCTCGCGCCCGGCCTTTACGTGACGGCGACGCCCATCGGCAATGCGCGGGACATCACTTTGCGGGCGCTGGACGCGCTGGCCGCCTGCGACGCCATCGCCGCGGAAGACACCCGTGTCACTTCCAAGCTTCTGGCTATTCACGGCATCGCCAGGCCGTTGTTCGCCTATAACGACCACAACGCCGCCGGCGCGCGGCCGAAACTGCTGAAAAGACTGCGCGAGGGCCAGCGCATCGTCCTGGTCAGCGACGCCGGCACGCCGCTGGTCAGCGATCCCGGCTACCGCTTGGTGCGCGAGGCGCTGGCCGAAGGCATAGCGGTCCATGCGCTACCGGGGCCGTCTGCGTTGCTGGCGGCGCTGGCGCTGGCCGGGTTGCCGACAGATCGTTTCCTGTTCGCCGGATTCCTTCCGCCCAAGAGCGGCGCGCGGCGAAGCGCGCTTCAGGAAGTCGGCGATGCGCGCGCGACGCTGATCTTCTTCGAATCGCCGCACCGGCTTGCGGAAAGTCTCGCCGACATGGCGGACGTTCTGGGTCCGCGCCAAGCCGCAGTGGGTCGCGAACTGACCAAGCTGCACGAGGAAATGCGGCGCGGCGACCTGCCATCGCTCGCAAGCGCCTATGCAGGCGAAACGCTTCCCCGGGGCGAGATCACGCTGGTCGTGGCGCCGCCGAAAGAGGCCGCGCCCGATCTGGCACGCGCCGACGGCTTGCTCGACAAGGCCTTGCAATTCATGCCGGTGCGGGCGGCCAGCGATCTCTTGGCCGAAGCGCTCGACCTGCCGCGCCATGCGCTCTACGAACGCGCGCTGGCGAAGAGGAAGGGCGCATGAGCGCGAACCGCTTCACCGCCTCGCGCCGCGCCGCCGAAAAGCGCGGCCGGCGCAGCGAGACCTGGGCGGTGCTGCTCTTGATGCTCAAGGGCTACCGCATCCTGGGCCGGCGGGTGCGCACCAAGGCCGGCGAGATCGATTTGATCGCGCGCGCGCCCGGCGGCGTGGTCTGCTTCATCGAGGTCAAGGCGCGCGAGCGCGAACGGGACGCCGTCGAATCCTTGCGCCCAAAACAGCGCCATCGCATCGCGCGCGCCGCATCCCTATATCTTGCGGCGCGGCCGGGTCTTGCGGCCAAGGGCCTGCGCTTCGACACGGTCACGATCGCGCGCCGCGGCTGGCCGCGTCACGCGCGCGATGCTTGGCGGGTTTGAGGCAGATGGAACAGGACGATCCGGCGGAATTCCTCAGGCAGCTCGGCCAGGCGGGCTCCGGCCCGCATGACGTCGCCACGGCCGCTTTGATGCTTTCGGCGCTCGATCATGCCGGGCGACCGCTCGCGCCCTATCGCAAGCATCTCGCCGAGATCGCCGAGCACGCCAAAAGCGAAGCCCGGCTGGCGCTTCATATCGAAGACGGGGCGCGCGCGCTGTCGGCGCTGCTGGTCGGGCGCTATGGCTATGACGGCGACCGGCTGAACTATGACGATCCGCAAAACGCCGATTTCATGGCGGTGATCGATCGCCGCCGCGGCCTGCCGGTGGCGCTGGGCGTTCTCTACATCCATGCCGCGCGCGCGGCGGGCCTCGAGGCCGTGGGGCTGAACACGCCGGGTCATTTCCTGCTGCGCCTGTCCTTGCGCGGGCGTGAGGCGCTGATCGATCCGTTCAACGGCGGCGCGGCCCTCGACCGCGAGCGGCTGGGCGCGCCGCCCGGCATGGGCGCGCCGGTGCCCGACGATCCCAGATTGGCCGAGCCGGTCGGCGATATCGAGGTGCTGCTGCGCCTCGAAAACAATCTCAAGCTGCGCGCGTTGCAAGCCGGCGAGCGCGGCCGCGCGCTGGAGATCGCCAAGCGCATGGTGCTGATCGCGCCGCGCCTGCCCGAATTGTGGATCGATCTCGCCCGGCTCAACGAAGCGGCCGGCGCGCTCGGCGCGGCGAAGACGGCGTATGAAGCCTGTCTGACGCTTGCGAAGACGGGACAGGGCCTGCACAACGAGGCGGCGCTGGCGCTTCACGCGCTCAAGCGGCGTCTCAATTAGGCGGGGAGCGCGATCCCCCGAAGTGTGAAGCGGTTCGGGTCAGATCGCGCGACCAAACAGGGAGACTTCCATGGCGCTTAGCGTCGCGATCCAGATGGACCCGATCGAGCGGATCGACATTTCGGGCGATTCGACTTTCGCGCTGGCACTGGAAGCGCAGGCGCGCGGACACAGCCTGCTCTATTACGGCCCGCGCGATCTCACCTTCCGCACCGGCGCGGTGACGGCGCGAGCGCGACCGCTCAGCGTGCGCGAGAAGAAGGGCGATCATTTCACGCTCGGCGAATCCGCGGTGCAGGATTTGTCGAAGATGGATGTGGTCTTGATGCGCCAGGATCCGCCCTTCGACATGGCCTATATCACCGCGACCCATATCCTGGAGCGCATCCATCCCGGGACATTGGTGGTCAACGACCCGTTCCATGTGAGGAACGCGCCGGAGAAATTGTTCGTCACGCTGTTCAAGGATCTGATGCCGCCGACGCTGATCACCAGCGACCGGCGCGAGATCGACGCGTTCCGCGCAGCCCACAAGCAGATCATCCTTAAGCCGCTCTATGGCAATGGCGGCGCCGGCGTCTTCCGCGTCAAGGAAGACGATGAGAATCTGGGCGCGATGCTGGAGATGTTCACCGCCTTCTATCGCGAGCCGGTGATCGTGCAGCGTTATCTGCCGGAGGTGCGTCAGGGCGACAAGCGGATCATCTTGGTGGACGGCGAATTCGCCGGCGCCATCAACCGCGTGCCGGCGGCCGGCGAGGCGCGTTCCAACATGCATGTCGGCGGCCGGCCGGAAGCCTGCACGCTGTCGGCGCGCGAGAAGGCGATCTGCGCCGCGCTGGGGCCGGAATTGAAGACGCGCGGCCTGATCTTCACCGGCATCGACGTGATCGGCGATTATCTGACCGAGATCAACGTCACTTCGCCCACCGGCATCCGCGAGGTCAAGCGCTTCGGCGGCGCGGATATCGCGGCGCTGGTGTGGGATGCGATCGAGGCGCGCAAAAAAGGGAAGTGAGCGGCGGCGAGATTATTGCGCGCCGTCCATCGTCACCACGACGGCAATCGCGCGAAACAGGATCTCCAGATCGAAAGAGACCGAGCGGTTGCGGACATAGCGCAAGTCGAATTCGCGGCGCTGCTGGTAGGAAAGCTTGCTGCGGCCGGAAACCTGCCACAGACCGACGACGCCCGGCTTGACCGAGAGGAAGACCTCTTGCGAGCCGTCGTAATAGCGCACGATCTCCTCGCGCGTGATCGGCCGCGGGCCGACCAGCGCCATCTGGCCGATGACGACCTGAAGGAGCTGCGGGATTTCATCGAGCGAGGCGCGCCGGATGAAGGACGAAAGCCAACGTCCATGGCTGTCCGGCGAAGGCGTCGCCTTCACGAACGAGACCTTGTCGCAATATTCGTAGAGCTTGAACGATCCGGGTTCTTCGACGGGCCACAATGATCTGACTTTGAGAACCCACAGAGGATGGCCGTGCAGCCCCACCCGGCGATGCAGGATGAAGGGCGACGCCTTGGAATAGTACCGGACCATGGCGGCAAGAACGACGAGGAACGGAAACGCGACGACCAGAACGGCTAAGGCCGAAACCCGCTCGAAGCACGAATAAACCAAACGAACGGCGAAATTGCTGCGGTCATTCGTTTCGCCGGAAACGGAGAAAAATTGCACCGCTGGAACGTGGCGGGGATACTGCTTCCCGCTGCTTTCTCGATTGATATTCTCCATTGCCCCCGCCGACAATTTGAGTACACCTATAGTACAACTCTTGGCTGTTCTGTCACGAGCCAAGACGGTCTGACCGAGGCCGACTGGCGGTTTGCCACGGGCGGCAAAGCCCGTCAAATCGGCGTCGGCACGAGTTCCGCAACGTAGCGGCGGCCTATAGAAACATTCACCCAAGCTGTTCGGAAGGCTTCTGATCGGCCTTCGTTTCCGCTATTGGGCGCCCAACCCGGCCGAACTATATACGGTTCGGCGTTTGCGGCAAAGGCCCATGCTGACCCAAGTCTGAAGGGCGCAGCCGCCACGGTTTAACTCTTTCGGCGATTATCGCGGTCCCGCGCGAAGGAACTTCGGGCCGTTGATTAGAATTGGATCATAGCCGGCGGCGGCATCGTGCCTGCCGAGCTCATTCATCTGTTGCAGATATGGATCGCTCCGCCGAAAACCGGCATCGGACCGTCTCATGAGCGGAAGGCGGCTGATGGCCGGCGACGCCATGGGCGTCATCGACGAAGACAAGACCGTGCTGCGCGCCGTCGGAGGTTTTGCTGTTCGACAACATGTGAGCGCGATTACGCGGTGGGCCCGAAGCGGCTTGAATAGCGCGCGTTCATGTTCGAAACCGGGAAATGGATGAACACGTCGGTGGTGCCGAACTGCCGGTCGATCACCGCGCCGTCGCCGATGCGCGCGCCCGCGCGCACATAACCCTTGATCAGCGGCGGCAGCGCGCGCAGCGCTTCCTTGGGATCGATCGCGTCCTTGGGCATGCGGTTCATGTCGACGTAAAGCTGCGGCAGCGCGCGCACATGCATGCTCTGCGGCATGGGATGAAAATGATGAAGATAGGACAGCGGCAGCGCCAGCGCGTCCGGATCGGTGCCGGCCAGCGAAGCGCAGCCGAACATCAGGTCGATCGAGAAGCGTCCGTTGAAGACGGCGAGGCCGCGCCACAAGAGCTGCAGGCAAGCGGGCTTGGCGCGATAGCTCTTGAGCACGCAGGAGCGGCCGAGCTCCAGCAGCTTGGTGCCCTTGGCCACGCCCGACAGCAACGGTGCGATGTCGAATTCGCTCGCGGTGTAGAAGCCGCCGGCGCGCCGCGCATCGACGTCGCGCATCATGCGGTAGGTGCCGACCACCTTGGGCTGGCCGTCCTCGTCATGGTTCTCGCGGTCGACCACAAGCATGTGATCGCAGACGTCGTCGAATCTGTCGAAGTCGCGCCGCTCCTCGCGCATTTGCGGCGATGGGACGGCGCTCATCTCTTCGTAGAAGACGCGATAGCGCAGCTGCTGGGCGGCCTCGACCTCGGCTTCGGTCTCGGCCAGACGCACTTCCAGGGCACCCCAGCTGGCCAGGACCGGCCATTGCGAGAGGCGCCCTTCGGCGGGTTCGTGAACGTTGACCACGGAAGTTCCTTTGTCTCGAAGCCTATATGGCCCCGAATCGCCGGGCTCCAAAGCCCTACGCCAGATATATGACAATTCTACCGGAGTTGGAGGGTGTCGGCAAACTCTTTGATTTTAATGGCTAATATGGCGCTTGCGCGGTTTCTGGCAACGCCCGTGTCCGCCAGGCGAGCAGCGCGAACAGCAGCACGGCGGGGATTCCGATCAGGCCGGCGCCAACGAAGAACATCGCATAGGCACCCATCAGCCCGTGGCCGGCGCTCAGGCCCTGCACGATCACGCCCGAGAAGCCTTTCGAGATCTTTCCCACCCAGGCATAGGCCGAACTGAGCAGTGCATATTGCGTGGCGGTGTAGCCCAGGCTCGTCAGGCTCGACATATAGGAGACCAGCGCCACGCCGGCGAAGCTGATGCCGAAATTGTCGCCGGCCATGACGGCGGCGAACAATCGCAGATGCGGATTGGCGAGCACCGCGGCGAAGGTATCGCCGAACGAGGATGCGAACAGAGGCGGCAGCGTCATATGCGGATCGAACAGCGCGAGACTCGCGAAGCCCGCGACCGCGAGCGCCTGAAGAATCCCGCCCACGATCAGCGCGCTCATATAGCCGAAGCGCAAGGCCCAGAAACCGCCCGCCGCTATCCCCGCGAAGGAGGCGATCAGCCCGACGGAGACGCGCACCGCGCCCACCCAATCCTTGGACAATCCGATGTCGTGATAGAGCGGATTGGCCATCGGCCCCATGACGAAATCGGGCAGCCGGTACAGGCTGATCGCCGCCAGCATCAACAGCGCCAGCACACCATAGGTCTTGAAGAAGACGATGAAAGGCCCGACCACCGCGTCGAAAAATCCGCGCAGCGACCACAGCGGCGTCTCGCGCGCTTTCTGCGCGATGATCGCGTCGGCGCTTTCGGGTTCGCGCGCCACGAGCGTGGCTGCGAAGCCGATGCCCATCAGCGCGCCATAGAGTCCGTAGGAGATCGGCCAGCCCAGATGATTGGCCGCGATCAGGATCAGCGCGTCGGTCGCGATCAGCGCCACGCGATAGCCGAACTGATAGGCGGACGACAGAAGCCCGAGCTCCTCGCCGCTCTCGGCCGATTCGATGCGCCAGGCGTCGATCACGATGTCCTGCGTCGCGGAGGCGAACGCCACGACCAGCGCCAATGCGCCGAGCACGGCGAGCCCGTGCGTCGTCCCCACCACGCCCATCGCGATCAAGGCGAGGGCGACGACGATCTGGGCCAGCGCCATCCAGCCGCGCCGCGCGCCCAGCCGGCCGAACAGCGGCGCGCGGATGCGGTCGATCAAGGGCGCCCAAAGGAATTTCAGCGAATAGGCGATGCCGACCCAAGAGAGGAATCCGATCGCCGCCAGCGTGGTGCCTTCGTCCCTGAGCCAGTAGCCGAAGGTGTTGCCGACGAGCAGGAACGGCAGGCCGGACGAGAAGCCCAGCACCAGCATCACCAGCACGCGCGGACGCAGATAGGCCCTGAGCGGCACGCGCGGCCTGGTGCTCATGCGGCGTTGCGCGGGCGGGTCTCGGCGGCGAAAATTCTGGCAAGCATGGAATCAAGTTCGGTGGGATCGATCGGCTTGGCGAGAAAACCATCCATCCCCGCCTCCTGGCAAGCCCGCTTGCCGGTCTCCAGCACGTCGGCGGTGACCGCGACGATGGGCGTGCGCTTCTGGCCGGCGCGCAATTCGGCCAGGCGGATGCGCTTGGTCGCTTCCACCCCGTCCAGGCCCGGCATGTGGATGTCGGTGAGCATGATGTCGAAGCGTTCCTGCGCCATCACCTCGATGGCCGCTTCGCCCGAACTCACTTCGCTCACCTGATGGCCGCGGCGGCGCAACAATTCGCGCGTCAGCATGGCGTTGATGGGATTGTCCTCGACCACCAGGATCCGCAAGCCTCGCGCGCGGCCCGTGGCGCGCGAATCCGCCAGGCGGGCAAGTTCGTCGCTGGGCTGTGCGTCCGTCGTCACGTTGGTCATGCCGGGGCGGGCGCGCAACCGCTCGACCATCGAGGTCTGGCGCACCGGTTTCACCAGATAGGCGCCGAAGCCCATGGCCTTGAGCTCGGGCAAGCGCCCGCGCGCCTCGGGCACCAGAAGCACCATGGCGCGCTGGCCTTCGCGCGGCAGCGCCGGCAGATCGGGCACGGATGCCGTTCCGGCGTCGACCAGCACGATGTCGATCTCCGGGCGCGATCCGTTTTCGTTTTCGGTCAGCGCCACCACTTCGCCGCCGGCGGCGCGGATCTGCGCGCTCACGCCTTCGCGCAGCACCGCGTTGCGGGTGACGATGGCGATCTTCTGGCCCAACAGGCGCTCGGGCTCGAACAGCGCCTCGCGCGCCACCAGAGCGGGCGTGGTGAACCAGAACAGGCTGCCGCCGCCGGGTGCGGCCTCTATGCCGATGTCGCCTCCCATCGCGGCAACCAGCCGGCGCGAGATCGCCAGACCCAATCCCGTGCCGCCGAATTTGCGCGCATGGCTCGAATCGGCCTGGACGAATTCGTTGAAGATGTCCTTGCGCCGCTCGATCGGCACGCCGACGCCGGTGTCGCGCACTTCGAAGCGCAGGAAGCGCCGGCCGCTTTTCTCTTCGACGCCGACGTCGACGCGCACGCCGCCCTTCTCGGTGAACTTGACCGCGTTGCCGACGAGATTGGTGAGCACCTGGCGCAAGCGCACGCCGTCGGCGCGCACGACGGATGGCGTGCCGGGCGCGACCACGGCCACCACTTCGATGGATTTGGCGTGGGCGCGGGGCGACAGAAGCTCGACCACGCCTTCGACCACGGCGCGCGGCTCGACTTCGTCTTCTTCCAGCGTGACGGTGCCGGATTCGATTTTCGAGAAATCGAGGATGTCCTCGATCAGGGAGAGCAGCGACTCGCCGGATTGCGCGATCGCCTCGGCATAGGTGCGCTGCTCGGGCGCCATCTTGGTCTCGAGCAGCAATCGCGCCATGCCGAGCACGCCGTTCATCGGCGTGCGGATCTCGTGGCTCATGGTGGCGAGGAAGCCCGACTTGGCGCGGCTCGCCGCTTCGGCATTGTCGCGCGCGTCGGTCAGCGCATCTTCCAGCGCCTTGCGCTCGGTGATGTCGCGCCCGACACTCTGCACTTCGATCAATTGCCCGGCGGGATTGCGCACCGCGTAATCCTCCCAGGCGATCCAGCGCCAGCCATAGGCGGTCCTCACATGCTGGTCGTATTTGACGCGCGCGTGCCCGGTCTCGCGCCCCGCGAAGGAGCCGAAATGCGGCGCGCGGCTGTCGGGATGAAGCTCGGGCGCGAAGGGTTGACCGATCGCGCTCTGCGGCACGAGGCCGAACAGCTTGAAGAAGGCGTCGTTGGCATAGGTGATGCGGCTGTCGGGGGCGCGGCGCACGATGGCGTCGCCCTGGCTGTCGACCAGACCTTTGTAGCGAACCTCGCTCTCATGCAGTCGCGCGTTCATCGCGGAGACGGTGGCGAGCGAGGCTTCCAGCTTCTCGGCCAGCGTGCGCAACTCCGCTTCGCTGGCGGCGAGCGCGCGTGCGCGGCCACGCGCCTCGATCAGAGCCTGGAACAGCAGCACGACGCCGATGAGCAAAAGCGCGCCCAGCACGAAAGGCGAGACCGACGCCAGCCTGCCATGCAGCGCAATATTGATCAGCGACGCCGCGCCGATGGCGAGCGCACCCAGGCCAAACAGGATCTTGCCGGCGCGCGCGAACACGGCCACTCCCCGAGAGAAACGCAATTTAACCTTGAGGGCCTTTGCGAAATGTTTAACCGGGGTGGGTTTTGGCGGTAAAAAGGTTAATATGGGCCGCCGCCCGGTCCACGGGCGCGGCTATCCCAGGGAGGACTTCATGCTTTTGCGCACGATCATGCTTGCCGGCGCCTTCGCGCTCGCGACGACTGCGGCCTATGCCGACGACCCCATGTCGAACACCTATGGCAACACCGTGATGACCAAAAGCCACAAGACCGGGGCTGCCGGCACGCTCTATTTCGACCAGAACATGACCTATACGGCCAAGGCCATGGACGCGAACGGCCAGCCCGTCAGCTATGGTGGCGCCTGGATGCTCAAGGATGGCGGCAACACGATCTGCCTGACGCCCAACCTGCCGCCCAATTCTCCCGGCGCCGGCACCTCCTGCTCGCCGCTGGTCAAGCACGCCGTCGGCGACAGCTGGACCACCACCAACGACCAGGGCGAGACCTTCGACGTCTCGCTCAGCGCGGGACGCTGAATTTCCACCGTCTGCGGTGAAAGGCTGCGGGCTTGTCCTGCAGCCTTTTTCTTTTGAAAACAATATATTAGTTGATCGTTCGCCAGCCGTCGCAAAAGCTTCGCAGAACTGTGATCGACGTTTGACTGTAGCGCGCCCTTATCCCGCTCGGCCGGCGTTTATGGGGCGGGAGCGCGCGGGGCCGCGTTCCCGCAAACAGTCTTGGACGGTCACGGCCGGAAATTTCGCGAGAGGAACTTCATGAAGCCGATTATCAACCGCCTGATCGGATTGGCCGCGGGCGTAGCCGCAGGCCTGCTCGTCACGGCCGCGTCCGCCGCCGACATTTCCGGCGCCGGCGCCACCTTCCCCTATCCGATCTACGCAAAATGGGCCGAGGCCTATAAGGCCAAGACCGGCATCGGCATGAACTACCAGTCGATCGGCTCGGGCGGCGGCATTGCGCAGATCAAGGCCAAGACGGTGGATTTCGGCGCATCCGACAAGCCGCTTTCGCCCGGTGAGCTCGACGCCGCCGGCCTGACCCAGTTCCCCACCGTGATCGGCGGCGTGGTTCCGGTGGTCAATCTGACCGGCATCCAGCCGGGCGCCATCGTGCTGACCGGCAAGGTCCTGGCCGACATCTTCATGGGCAAGATCATCAAATGGAACGACGGCGAGATCAAGGCGCTGAACCCGTCGGTCAATCTGCCGGGCCAGGCCATCGCGGTCGTTCACCGCTCCGACGGCTCGGGCACCAGCTTCATCTTCACCGACTATCTCTCTAAGGAGAGCCCGGCCTGGGCGAGTTCCGTGGGCGCCGCCACCGCGGTGGAATGGCCCACCGGCGTCGGCGCCAAGGGCAATGAAGGCGTCGCCGGCAATGTGAAGCAGACCTCGGGCGCCATCGGCTATGTCGAATACGCCTATGCCAAGCAGAACCACCTCACCTTCGTGCGCATGATCAACAAGGACGGCCACGCGGTGGAACCGACCGCGGAGGCGTTCCAGGCGGCTTCGGCCAACACCGATTGGGCGCATGCGCCGGGCTTCTATGTGGTCTTGACCGACCAGCACGGCGCCAATGCCTGGCCGATCGCCGGCGCCACCTTCATCCTGGTCTACAAGCAGCCGGCCGACCCGTCGCGGACCAAGGACGTGCTGAATTTCTTCAACTGGGCCTATGAAAGCGGCAGCGGCCTGGCGGAAAGCCTGGATTACGTGCCGCTGCCCGCGTCCACGGTGGATGCGATCCGCAAGAGCTGGCACGCAAACATCACGGCCGCGGCGGTTCCCTAGGCCGGAGGAAAAATGTTTGGGGGGTCGATGGCTCCATCGGCCCCCCATTTCGTCTAAAACCGGCTGGCATTTCCAATGGTCGATCTGGCCTTGACCGAGAACCTTGTCGCCCACACCCGCGTCGCGGTCCTGCGCCGATTCGGCCGCAGCGATTCGCGCTTTCGCGGCTTGACGCTCGCGGCGGCGCTGCTGGTGGTGGCGATTTTCATCGGCATCATGATCTCACTCATCGGCGGCTCGTGGCTGGCGCTCAGCACCTTCGGCTTCGGCTTCCTCACCAGCACCGCGTGGAATCCGGTCACGGAGAAATTCGGCGCGGGTGCCGCGATCTACGGCACGCTGGTCAGCTCGGCGCTCGCCATGATCATCGCGGTGCCGCTGGGCATCGGCATTGCGATCTTCCTGACCGAGCTGTGCCCGCGCGCGCTCAAGCGCCCGATCGGCACCGCGATCGAACTGCTCGCCGGCATCCCCAGCATCATCTACGGCATCTGGGGCCTGTTCATCTTCGCGCCCTATTTCCAGCAGCACGTCCAGCCCTGGCTGATCGATTTCTTCGGCAATGTGCCGCTGCTGCAGGATCTCTTCGCCGGGCCGCCTTACGGCATCGGCATGTTCACCGCCTCGCTGATCCTGTCGATCATGATCCTGCCCTTCATCTCGGCGGTGACGCGCGACGTGTTCGAGACCGTGCCGACGGCGCTCAAGGAATCCGCGTACAGTTTGGGCTGCACCACCTGGGAGGTGATGTGGCGCATCGTGCTGCCGTTTGCGCGCTCGGGCGTGGTCGGCGGCGCGATGCTGGCGCTGGGGCGCGCGCTGGGCGAGACCATGGCCGTGACCTTCGTGATCGGCAACGCGCACCGGATCAACGAATCGCTGTTCGCGCCCGCCACGACGATTTCCGCCACCATCGCCAACGAATTCACCGAGGCGCTGGGCGATCTCTACGTCTCGTCGCTGATCGCCATCGGGCTGATCCTGTTCGGCATCACCTTCATCGTGCTGGCCTCGGCCCAGATCATGCTGCGCAGCCTGGAACGCCGCGCCGGAGGCCGCGCCTCATGAACCGCGCGATCTATGCCAGGCGGCGCTTGGTCAACCGCACCTTCCTCACGCTCTCCGTCGCGGCGGCGGGGATCGGCATATTGGCGCTCGCGCTCATCCTGGGCGCGCTGCTGTTGAACGGCGTCGCCGGTCTCTCGCCCACGCTGTTCACGCTCGATACGCCGGCGCCCGGCTCGGTCGGCGGTCTCGCCAATGCGATCGCCGGTAGCCTGCTGATGAGCAGCATGGCGGTTCTCATCGGCACGCCGATCGGCATTCTCGCCGGAACCTATCTCGCCGAATATGGCCGCCATTCCTGGCTCGCTTTCATCGTGCGCTTCGTCAACGACATCCTGCTCAGCGCGCCGTCGATCCTGATCGGGTTGTTCATCTACGAATTGCTGGTGGTGCGCATGGGCCATTTCTCGGCCTGGGCCGGCATGGCGGCGCTGGCGGTGATCGTCATTCCCGTCGTCGTGCGCACGACCGAGAACATGCTGCTCTTGGTGCCCAACACGCTGCGCGAAGCCGCCGCCTCGATCGGCGCGCCGCGCGCGATCTCGATCCGCGCGGTGACCTGGCGGGCGGCACGCGCCGGCATCGTCACCGGCGTGCTGCTCGCCATCGCGCGCATCTCCGGCGAGACCGCGCCCCTGCTGTTCACCGCGCTCAACAACCAGTTCTGGTCGACCAACCTCAACGCGCCGATGGCGAGCCTGCCGGCGATGATCTTCACCTTCGCCAATTCCGCCTATGACGACTGGCATCGGCTGGCCTGGGCCGGCGCGCTGTTGATCACGCTCGCGGTCCTGACGCTGAGCATCGTCGCCCGCTTCCTCGAATCCCGGCAGAGATGACCATGAACGACATGACACGCGTGGACCAGAAGGTGCGGATCGAGATTCGCGATCTGTCTTTCCATTACGGAAAGACCAAGGCGCTGAAAGACATCTCGCTACCGCTCTACGACCGCAAGGTCACCGCCTTCATCGGTCCGTCGGGCTGCGGGAAATCGACCTTGCTGCGCGTGCTCAACCGCATCTACGAGCTTTATCCCAACCAGGTCGCCAAGGGCGAGGTGCTGCTCGACGGCGAGAACATCCTCACCAGTTCGCAGGACCTGAATCTGCTGCGCGCCAAGATCGGCATGGTGTTCCAGAAGCCGACGCCGTTCCCGATGACGATCTACGACAACATCGCCTTCGGCATAAAGCTCTACGAGCGCATGTCCAAATCCGAACTCGACGGGCGCGTCGAGAGCGCGCTGCAGCGCGCCGCCCTTTGGGGCGAGGTCAAGGACAAGCTCAAGGAGTCGGGCCTCAGTCTTTCCGGCGGCCAGCAGCAGCGGCTGTGCATCGCGCGCACGGTGGCGACCAAGCCGGAAGTGATTTTGCTCGACGAGCCGTGCTCGGCGCTCGATCCGATCTCCACCGCCAAGATCGAGGAGCTGATCGACGAATTGTCGAACGACTACACCATCGTCATCGTCACCCACAACATGCAGCAGGCGAGCCGCGCCTCGGACTACACCGGATTCATGTTCCTGGGCGAGCTCATCGAATTCGGTCCCACCGATCAGGTCTTCACCGCGCCCAAGAACAAGCGGACGGAAGAGTACATCACGGGGCGTTTCGGTTAGGCAGTTTTCCGAATTTTATGGCGTGTCGATCTGTTCGGCGGTTTGTCGAGATTCAATGCCCGTTCCACCGCGGCGGGATTGTGTTTAATGACGGTCAGCAGGACGCGCGCCGCGACATCGACTTTCTTGCCTTGTTCCCAGCCTTCCAGAGTGCGCGCCGGCACGCCGAAACGCTCCGCAAACTCGCGCGGGCTTCTGGCAACCGACTTTCGGATCGCCTTGACGCGCTCGGCCGGCATCGGTTCGACGATCCGGCTGGGAAGCGTGATCTCGCCTCTTTGATGCGCAAGCACCTCCCGCAACGCCGCTTCCAATTCCCGCCCGAACGCCGTTCTTTTCTCAGCCATTTCTTATGTCCTTGATCAGAGGCTTTAGAACCCGCTTGTCATCTTCCGTCAGATCGCTCTTGCGCGACTTCGAATAGGCCGTAAGCAGATAGACAGAATCGACACGATAAACGACGACATAAATCGCTCGTCCACCGCCACGCTTTCCTTTTCCGCCCATTGCGAAACGAAGCTTACGTGCGCCTTCCAGACCGGGGATGACGTCGCCGCGCTCCGGATCGGTCGCGAGCATAGTCTCCAGAGCCAAAATCTCAGCCGCGCTGGCGCCCAGCTTCTTGATGGCTCTTTCAAACAATGCCGTTCGCACTATCCGCATTTCAATATATACGCTACTAGCGTATTCCTGTCAAGAGATCACACATAATCCGCCGCTTCCGTCGCATCCGTGCGCGGCCCCTTCGCGAACGCGTTGAACGCCAAGCTCAGCGTGCCGCTCACCGCGATGTTCAGCGCCAGCGAGGACAGTGCGGCGTAGCACGGCACCGTCACGCCGAGGATATGCAGCGCGAAGATCGATTTGGCGAAGGCGAGCTGCCAGGCCATCCATGTCCCGCTGCCGATCCCGAAGGCCCAGCCGATGAGCAGGGCGCTCGGATGAAGCCAGCGCGTGTAGAGGCCCAGCATCACCGCGGGCAGAGTTTGTATAATAATGATGCCGCCCAGCAATTGCAGCTCGATCGCCTGCTTGGGCAGTTCGAGGATGAAGACGAGCGCGCCCAGCTTCACCACCAGCGAGACGATCTTGGCGACCTGGCATTCGCGCGCCGGCGAACAGTTCGGATCGAAATATTCGCGCCAGATGTTGCGGGTGAACAGATTGGCGCAGGCGATCGACATGATCGCGGCCGGCACCAGCGCGCCGATGGCGATGGCCGCGAAGGCGATGCCGACGAACCATTTGGGAAACATCGACAGGAACAGCGCCGGCACGGCGAAGTTGGGGCCATAGGTCTCGAACTGCGCGGCAAAGGCCGGATTGCTTTTCACGCCGGCCGCGAGCGCCATGAAGCCCAAAAGCGCGATCAGGCCGAGCGCGATGGAATAGGCCGGCAGCGCCACGGCGTTGCGCTTGATCGCCTTGGCGCTCGAGGAACTCATCACCCCGGTGATGGCGTGCGGATAAAGGAACAGCGCCAGCGCCGAGCCCAGCGCCAGCGTGATATAGGCCGATTGCGCGCCGAGGCTTGTGGATGTGGGTGCGGCCAGCAGCAATGCTTTCGCGTCGACACTGGCGAAGATCTTGGCGAAGCCGCCGAGCTTCAATGGGATCACGATCACCGCCGCGATCACGGTGATGTAAATCAGCGCGTCCTTGACCATCGCGATCATCGCCGGCGCGCGCAAGCCGCTGGAATAAGTGTAGGCGGCGAGGATCACGAAGGCGATGATGAGCGGCCATTCGCCATGGATGCCCAGCCCCGCCAGCACCACTTCGATGCCGACCAGCTGCAGGGCGATATAGGGCATGGTGGCAACGATTCCGGTGAGCGCGATGGCGAGTGCCAAAGTGCGGCTGCCGAAACGGCCGCGCACGAAATCGGCCGCCGTCACATAGCCCTTGGCGCGGGCGACCGACCACAGCCGCGGGAACACCGCGAACATGATGGGATAGACGAAGATGGTGTAGGGCACGGCGAAGAAGCCGGCCGCGCCCGCGCCGAACATCAAGGCCGGCACCGCGACGAAGGTGTAGGCGGTGTAGAGATCGCCGCCGAGCAGGAACCACACGACCCAGCTTCCGAAGCGCCGCCCGCCCAAGCCCCATTCGTCCAGCAGCGCGAGATCGCCCCGGCGCCAGCGGGCGGCGAAAAAGCCAAGGCCCGTCACCAGGGCGAACAGCACGAGGAAGATCGACAGCGCGGTCCAGTCGATCATGGTGCGCGCTCGACCAAATAGACCGGCAGAAGGATCAGGGCGCCCAGCGGAATCCAGAGCAGCTGATACCAGTAGAAGAACGGAATTCCGGCGATGTCCGGCAGGGCGCGGTCGTAGAACGGCACCCAGATCAGGGCGAGATAGGGCACGAGCAGAAGAAGCCGGATATAGCGAAACTTGCGCACGATA
>Ga0302324_100013420_pt1 | contig 16617 bp, 13 predicted proteins | sample Palsa_T0_1_FD_201949 | JGI IMG/M metagenome (GOLD analysis project Ga0302324, IMG submission 201949) | Peat permafrost microbial communities from Stordalen Mire near Abisko, Sweden - Palsa_T0_1 | ecosystem: Environmental > Terrestrial > Soil > Palsa > Peat permafrost | place: Sweden: Abisko...
TGCCAATTTCTCGCCCAATGAGTCCGTTCTCATCACCAGGGAACGTCATCGGCGCTTGCTGTCGATCTGCCATAAAGCGCTTGAGCGCGCTCTGGGCGAAACAGCCGGCCGCGAAGAGATCATTGCCGAAGAGCTTCGCCTCGCCGCGCGCGACCTCGGCCGGCTCACCGGGCGCGTCGATGTGGAAGACGTGCTGGACGTGATCTTCCGCGATTTCTGCATCGGCAAGTGAACAGGATAGTTCTTGAATTCATTGCTCGGTGTTTCACGTGAAACATCTTTGACGCGCCGGCAGCACTCCACTAGATCATCTTCCGTCTACGATTGGCCCCTGACGATGTCATTGCCCGGCTTGACCGGGCAATCCAGGTTCGCCCGGTCGGTGTTTACTGGATCGCCCGGTCAAGCCGGGCGATGACAGCAAAGTGTGTGTCAACGAAACGGAAAGCGCTCTAAGAGCTCCGCTATTCGGGGATCCTAAGTCGATGGACACCCATTACGATGTCGTCGTGATAGGCGGCGGTCATGCCGGCTGTGAGGCGGCGGCCGCGGCTGCGCGCATGGGCGCCAAGACCGCCCTGGTCACGCATCGGTTCGGCACCATCGGCGCCATGTCCTGCAATCCCGCCATTGGCGGGCTGGGCAAGGGCCATCTGGTCCGTGAGATCGACGCGCTCGATGGCCTGATGGGCCGGGTCGCCGACCAGGGCGGCATCCAGTTTCGCGTCCTCAACCGGCGCAAGGGTCCGGCGGTCCGCGGTCCGCGGGCGCAGGCCGACCGGCGCCTCTACGCCGCGGCGATGCAGCGCGCCATCCGCGAATGTGCGAACCTGACGGTGATCGAGGCGGAGGCTGACGATATCCTGGTCGATGCGGGTTCCGCAGCCGGCATCAGGCTCGGCGATGGCCGGACGCTGGCGGCGGCCGCGGTGGTCCTGACCACCGGCACGTTCCTGCGTGGGCTCATCCATATCGGCGAGCAGCGCACCCCGGCTGGGCGGGTCGGTGAGGCACCGGCGATGGGCCTGTCGCTGACCTTGGAGCGGCTCGGGTTTGTCCTCGGTCGGCTCAAGACCGGCACACCGCCGCGGCTCGATGGCCGCACCATCGACTGGTCGCGCCTGGAGATGCAGCCCGGGGACGAGCCGCCGGAGCCTTTCTCCGCGCTCACCGATCGCATCGAGAATCCGCAGATCGAGTGCGGGATCACCCGCACCACCGTGACGACCCACGCCATCATCAAGGCGAACGTGCACCGCTCGCCCATGTATTCCGGCCAGATCCAAAGCAGGGGGCCGCGTTATTGCCCCTCGGTGGAAGACAAGATCGTCCGCTTCGGCGAACGCGACGGACACCAGATCTTCCTCGAGCCGGAGGGCCTGGACGACCCCACCGTCTACCCCAACGGCATTTCCACATCGCTTCCCGAGGAGGTACAGCGCGCCTTCGTCGCCACCATTCCCGGGTTGGAAAACGCCGTGATCACCCGACCGGGTTATGCCATCGAATACGACCATGTCGATCCCCGCGAGCTGCACCCGACGCTGGAAGCGAAACGGCTCAGGGGGCTGTTCCTTGCCGGGCAGATCAACGGCACGACCGGCTACGAGGAGGCCGCCGGCCAAGGCCTGGTCGCCGGCCTCAATGCAGCTGCCCGGGCCGGTGGCTCCGCGGACATCAAGTTCGATCGCTCGGAGTCCTATCTCGGGGTCATGATCGACGACCTCGTCAGCCGCGGCGTCACCGAGCCTTACCGCATGTTCACCTCGCGGGCGGAATTCCGGCTGACCTTGCGGGCAGACAATGCGGACCAGCGGCTGACCGCCCGAGGGATCGGGATCGGCTGCGTGGGCACCGCGCGGCGTTGCCATTTCGAGGAAAAGATCGCGCTCCTGGACGCCGCGCGGGGGCGCGCCCGTGCCCTTACCGTGACGCCGTCGGAGGCTGGGCGCTGCGGTTTTTCCATCAACAAAGACGGCCAGCGGCGCAGCGCTTTCGAACTGTTGTCCTATCCGGAGACCGGGATCGCGGACATCGCCCGCATCTGGCCGGAGTTTCTGGAACTGCCGGCGGCGATCGCCGCCCAGCTCGAAACGGACGCGAAGTATGCGGTCTACCTGGAACGTCAGGCGGCCGATGTCGCCGCGTTCCGGCGCGATGAAGGCTTCGAGCTGCCGGAGCATCTGGACTACGCCGCTGTTCCCGGGCTTTCCAACGAGTCCCGCCAGAAGCTCGCCGCAGCCCGGCCCCGAACCATCGGCCATGCCGGCCGACTCGATGGCATGACCCCGGCCGCGCTGACGCTGGTCGCCGCCTATGTACGCCGCGGGCGGCTCAGGGGCATCAAGTCGGCACAGTGATTCCTCGGGGCCCGGGCGGCGAGGCCTGACGCAATGGCGCCCGATGCGATAAGGTCCGATGCAATGGATCTTGCCCGACCGGATGTGACGGACGACGGCGCCGAGCGCGACCGGGTCTTGGCACCGTTCCATGTTTCACGTGAAACATCGCAGCGCCTGAGCCGGTTCATCGCGCTTTTGCTGGATCGGCAGCGGACGACCAACCTCATCGCTTCGTCCACCATCCCGGTCATCTGGACCCGGCACGTGGCGGACTCGCTTCAGCTCCTGTCGTTGGCACCCGATGCCCGCCGCTGGGCCGATCTGGGATCCGGCGGCGGCTTTCCGGGAATGGTCATCGCCTGCGCTCTTGCGGAAACCCCCGGCGCCCACGTCCATCTGATCGAGAGCATCGGGAAGAAAGCCGCGTTCCTGCGGGATGCGGTTCGCGAGACCGCCGTACCAGCCACCGTCCATCACGGTCGCATCGAAGACGTCGCGCCGCGCTTGGCCGGTGAAACCGACATCGTAACGGCTCGAGCGGTTGCGCCCCTTAAGGAACTATTAACCATGATAAACCCTTTGCTACAAAGGGGTGCACAAGCGTTGGTCATGAAGGGTCAAGATGTAGATGCTGAATTGACCCAAGCCGCTAAATATTGGACTATCGACCACACTGCCGTTCCCAGTCAGACTAGCCCGACCGGACGCATCTTGATCGTCCGCCGCCTGGAGCGGCGTCGGGGACACCAGGGCGCCAGCGGTTCGGGTCGAACCAGATAGCGCTCTCAAGTTGTTGATTTAATGCATGATCTTGACTTTGTGGATCATGCCTTCAAGCGAGGCCGCATGTCCGACCCATCCGCTCGCGTTCCGGACCAGCCGGTAAGATCATCCGCCCCGGCCTTGGGACCGCGCGTCCTCGCCATTGCCAATCAGAAGGGTGGCGTCGGCAAGACCACAACTGCCATCAATCTCGGCACCGCGCTGGCCGCCGTCGGCGAACGGGTGCTGATCATCGATCTCGACCCGCAGGGCAACGCTTCCACCGGCCTCGGCATCGACCGCGCCAGCCGGCGGTTCTCGACCTATGACGTCCTCGTGGGCGACACCCGGCTGCGCGCGGCGGTCCTTCCCACCACGGTACCGAGGCTGTTCATCGCGTCGTCGACCATCGATCTGTCGGGCTTCGAGCTGGAAGTCGGGCAGGCGCGCGACCGCGCCTTCCGCTTGCGCAATGCCCTGCAACCGCTGCGCACCGCGGGGCCGGATGAAATCGCTTTCAGTTACGTGCTGGTCGACTGCCCGCCGTCGCTCAACCTGCTGACCGTCAATGCCATGGCGGCCGCCAACGCGATCCTGGTGCCGCTGCAATGCGAGTTCTTCGCGCTGGAAGGTCTGTCGCAGCTCCTCAAGACCGTCGAGCAGGTACGCGCGACGCTCAATCCGGGGCTCTCGATCCACGGCATCGTGCTGACCATGTTCGACGCGCGCAACAATCTCTCCGGCCAGGTGGTGGCCGACGTGCGCGAGTTCATGGGGAGCAAGGTCTACGACACCGTGATCCCGCGCAATGTGCGGGTCTCGGAAGCGCCGTCCTATGGCAAGCCGGTGCTGGTCTATGATCTCAAATGCGTGGGCAGCGAGGCCTATCTCAGGCTCGCCACCGAAGTCATCCAGCGCGAACGCGCACTGATGGGACATCCCGCAAGCTGAGCTCGCGACGAGCATCGTGACAGAACCGGGCGAGGTACGGGCATGAACGACTTTTCGGGAGAACCGGCGATGGCGGACGAGCCCGTACGCTCGCGACTGGGTCGCGGGCTGGCATCCCTGATCGGCGACATGGGCGCCGAGACCAATCCCAGCGTCGAGCGCGCCCGCAGCCAGCGCCGCGTAAGCATCGAGTTCCTGCATCCCAACCCCCGCAACCCACGCCGTCACTTCGCTGTGGCCGAACTCGACGAACTCGCCGCCTCCATCAAGGAGCGCGGCGTGATCCAGCCGATCGCGGTGCGCCCGGCGCCCGGCGCCACCGGTGCCTTCGAGATCATCGCGGGAGAGCGCCGCTGGCGCGCCGCACAGCGTGCCGGCATTCACGACGTACCCGTGGTCGTCCTCGAGGTCAGCGACGCCGAGGCGCTGGAGCTCGCGATCATCGAGAACGTCCAGCGCGAGGATCTCAATCCGCTGGAAGAAGCCGCCGGTTATCAGGCGCTCGGCGACGCGTTCAAATACGGCCAGGACGACATCGCCAAGATCGTCGGTAAGAGCCGCAGCCACATCGCCAACATGCTGCGCCTGCTCAAGCTGCCGGAAGCGGTCCAGGCCTGCATCCGCAGCGGCGAACTCAGTGCCGGCCATGCCCGCGCGCTCATCGGCAACGCCAATGCCGAGGCGCTGGCGCGCGAGATCGTCGCGCGCGGCCTGAACGTGCGGCAGGTCGAGGCGCTGGTCCGCGACCATGTCGCGCGCAAGCCGCGCGCCGCGCCGGTAAAGGATGCCGACACCGCGGCACTGGAAAAGCGCCTCGGCGATGCGCTCGGATTGAAGGTTGGCATCGATCATCGCGGCGAGCGCGGCACCGTGCAGATCGCCTACAGCGATCTCGATCAGCTCCAGGACGTCGTGAGGCGGCTGGAGCGCGCGCCGCGGTAGGCCTGCCCTACGCGGGCTCTGCAATTGCCGGGGATCACGCGGCGGTCACGCCTGCCAGGCGTAGGCCACCTTGTCGAGCGTCTTGGCGCCGAATTTCTCGCATGAACGGGCGACCGGACGGCCGCCGAGAGCGCGATAGAATTCGACCGCCGGCTCGTTGTCCGACAGCGCCCACACCACGAGGCTGCGAATCCCGCTCTGGGCGAGGTCGCGCCGCGCCGCCGTGAACAGCCGGCGCCCGAAGCCCAGGCCCTGGAACTCCGGCCGCAGGTAAAGTTCGTAGATTTCGCCGTCATAGGTCAGGCTGCGCGCGCGGTTGCGCCCGTAATTCGCATAGCCAGCGAGGGTATCGCCGAATGCGAGGATCGAGATGCGGCTGCCCTTGCGAATGGCACCTGCCCACCATTCGGCGCCGCGCCGGTTGATCAGCTTGTCGAGTTCCGGTCCCGGGATGATCGCCTGGTAGGCGGTGCGCCAGGCGTCGTCATGGGTGGACGCCAGCGCAACCGCATCGGGCACTTTGGCGCGGCGGATTTCGATGAGGCTCGTATTCATGTGCGGATTCGCGCCGACACGGCCGCTCCCCTTTTTCCCCGACATTAACGATCCCTTAACATTGCCGATTATCGCGGCTGCGCCAGCAAAATCAACTGCCCCCTTCGACTGGGGGCAATCGCCGGGCTGATCGTGGCGATTTCGCAACACTTTTTTGAAGGCTGTGTCTTATTGGCACGGTTGGCACGTGCCGGTTGAATGCGGAGAATCCACCGGGGATGGGGTCAAACCTCTTCCGATTCCTTGCGGCGCTCGTCGCGCTTGCGCTCGTTGGGATCGAGCAGCTTCTTGCGCAGGCGAATCGATTTGGGCGTCACTTCCACCAATTCGTCGTCCTGGATATAGGCGAGTGCCTTCTCCAGAGTCATCCGGATCGGCGGGGTGAGGCGCACCGCCTCGTCCTTGGCCGTGGTGCGGATGTTGGTGAGCTTCTTGCCCTTGAGCACGTTGATCTCGAGGTCGTTGCCGCGGGTGTGCTCGCCGACGATCATGCCGCGGTAAACCTTCCAGCCCGGCTCGATCATCATCGGGCCGCGGTCCTCAAGGTTCCACAGCGCATAGGCGACCGCCTCGCCGGCATCGGTGGAGATGAGCACGCCGTTGCGGCGGCCCTGGATCGTGCCCTTGTAGGGGGCATAGCCATGGAACAGCCGGTTCATGATGGCGGTGCCGCGGGTATCGGTCAAAAGCTCGCCCTGGTAGCCGAGCAGGCCGCGCGTCGGCGCATGGAAGACGAGCCGCAGCCGTCCACCGCCGGACGGCCGCATCTCGACCAGCTCGGCCTTGCGCTCCGACAGTTTCTGCACCACCACGCCGGAATGCTCCTCGTCGAGATCGATGACGACCTCCTCGATGGGCTCCATCATCTCGCCAGTCGTGCGGTCGAACTCGATGAGAACGCGGGGACGCGACACGCTGAGCTCGTAACCCTCGCGCCGCATCGTCTCGATCAGGATGCCGAGCTGCAGTTCGCCGCGCCCCGCCACTTCCATGGCGTCCTTCTCGTCGGACTCGGTGACGCGCAGGGCCACGTTGCCTTCCGCCTCGCGCAGCAGCCGGTCGCGAATCATGCGCCCGGTGACCTTGTCGCCTTCGGTGCCGGCGAGCGGGGAATCATTGACGCGGAACATCATCGACAAAGTGGGTGGATCGATCGGCTGCGCCGGCAGCGGCTCCGACACCTCGGGTGCGCAGATGGTATGGGCGACGGTGGCCAAAGGCAGGCCGGCGATCGAAACGATGTCGCCCGCATTGCCTTCCTCGACCGGCACGCGTTCCAGCCCGCGAAAGGCCAGCACCTTGGAAGCCCGGCCCTGCTCCACGATCTTGCCGTGGCGGTCGAGCACCTTCACCTGCTGGTTCGGCTTGACCGAGCCGGAGCTGATTCGCCCGGTGACGATGCGGCCGAGATAGGGATTGGCCTCGAGAATGGTCCCGAGCATGCGGAACGGGCCGTGCTCGACATGGGGCGGCGCCACATGGGCGAGAATGAGATCGAACAGCGGTGCCATCGACGTTTTCGGGCCGTCGATGCTGGTCGCCATCCAGCCTTCCTTGGCGGAACCGTAAAGCACCGGGAAATCGAGCTGCTCCTCGGTCGCGTCAAGTGCGGCGAACAGGTCGAACACCTCGCTCGCGACCACCTCGGGGCGGGCGTCGGAACGGTCCACCTTGTTGATGGCGACGATCGGCCGAAGCCCGACCTTGAGCGCCTTCGACACCACGAACTTGGTCTGGGGCAGCGGCCCTTCGGCGGCGTCCACCAGCACGATCGCGCCGTCCACCATGTTGAGGATGCGCTCGACCTCGCCGCCGAAATCGGCGTGGCCGGGGGTGTCCACGATGTTGATCCGGGTGCCCTTCCACACGATCGAGGTCGCCTTGGCGAGGATCGTGATGCCGCGCTCGCGCTCGAGGTCGTTTGAGTCCATGGCACGCTCGGCCACGCGCTGGTTTTCCCGGAACGAGCCCGATTGCTGCAGGAGCCGGTCGACCAGGGTCGTTTTGCCGTGGTCGACATGGGCGATGATCGCGACGTTGCGCAGGTTCATGTGGAGTTGCTCATGGTACGGGAAGAGAATCCGTAGCCGACCGGAACATGCCGGCGCGCCGGATCATGTTTCGGGACGAAGGGTTCTCATCGCAAATGGTTCCGGGCCCGGGCACACGCACGGACCCCCAAGGGACGCCTTCTTGAAGTGACGCCTTCTTACTGAGGCCGCTAATTTGCGCGGAATATAGTGTTTCGCGGCCATTGTGCAACGCGAAAAGTAGCCGAAATCGTCACCTTAGCGTCATTCCGCGGCGGCGACGTGCAGCGGCAACACGTCCGGTGCACTGTGCGGGGGCGCGGGCACCACGCCCTGAACCGTCAATATGGCCCGGCGCTCGGAAATCGAACTTTGCGCCTGATTGAGCGCGATCGAAAAGGCAACCATGGCGGATTCGTCGAGATCGTTGTGCTCGACCTGGTGCATCGTGCGCCGCACCAGCTCGTCGACATCGCGGCGCAGCTTGTCGAGCTGCTCGTGGGTCTCCGCGGAACGGGCAGTGCCGGCGATGTCGAGCAGGATCTCCAGCGCTCTCAGCTTGCGGATGCGGTCGTCCGCCCGCGTATAGCTCGTGAGCCAGGCGGCACCCGACCCGAGGCCGGAAAACACCATGATGCCGAGATAGATGAAATCGCTGTACTTGTCGAAGAAGGTCTTCTCGTCGTCGTCGATGAAGGCGGCGGCACCGGGATGCGCGAGCACCGCGGCATCCTTGTCGGTGTCGGGTTTAGTGATCTGTGCGATCGCCGGATAGTCGGAGGCGAGGCTCTGGCGGACGCCGAACACGAGCCTGGTGATTTCACCGGCCAGTCCGTCCGACACGGTCTTCCTCGCCACGATGTAATGGGAGAAGCCGATGGTATCGACGTCGTCTTCGGGCAGTGGGGAGTGCCCGCCGAACACGCCTTTCTTGATCTCGGTGGCTTCGTAAACCGGAAGCCGTTTGGCGATCGCCGCCGCGGCATCGATGTCCAGGAATTTCGGCTTGTCGTCACCCTTGCCGGCAGCGGCGATCGCATCGACGAAGAAGCGGCTCGTCACCGGGCCGGCACCGAAGATCACGTCTACCGGATTGTTGCGCAACGCCCCCGCCACGTCATCGGGATCGAGGGAGACGACCTTCACCTTGTCGGGCGGAATTTCGTATTGCTTGAGAACCAGATTGAGGAGATCGGTATTGGCCCCGCTCCGGCCGATTACCCCGATCGTGTGCCCGGCGATCTGCTCGACCTTCTCGACCTTTTTCACCTTCGGCGCCTTGGTGCGCTTTGCGGGAGTCCCGCCCGCCGCCGGCGACCCCGCCGCCGGCACGATCATCACCACGACATTCTCGCGCAGTACGGCAATCGCCAGGCCTTGCCTCGGATAACCGCGGTCGCGCCGGATGACGGCGAGATCGGCCTGGTCGGCATCGAGCGCGGCGGCGCTGTCGGCGGTATTGTCCTTGAGGATCGGCCGCAGCCGGACCGCCGCGCGGTCGCGGGCAAATTGCTGGGTGATGGCCTGGATCAGGCGTGCATCCTCCCCGTTCGGCGGCCCCACCGCGATCCGCAAGGTGGTCGGCTGGGACTCGAAATAAAGCGAAGCTCCGACCAAGCTGCCGAACAGCAGGACGACTCCGAGTGTGATCAGCCAGGTCTGCCGCAGCATGATGCGCAGGCGCCGCCTCGATTCACGGCTGCTCATCGGACCGAAGATCCGCCGCGTCAGAACAAACCAGGATACGATGTAGAATCGGCGCAGCTTCATCGTTCGTGTGTCTCCCCCGCCGCATTCGACGAATGGCGAACCACGGCGGATGGGGATCGGCTAGTCGGGTTTTTCATAGCACCCAAGGGTTGCCGCCTGAATAGTGCAGTGAATTATGGTTATTTGTCTGCGGCCCGGTTGATTTCAACCGGTCCCGGCGCAGGTGGTCAGGCGAAAAAAATCAGCGCTGCAGGGCCGGTCGCTCGCAATTGACGCATGCCGGCCCCGTCGGCGCTCCGTCAGCGCAGGTTGTTCCCGAGCGAAAGCAAAGCTTGATCAACGGTTTGGCGGGAGTGAGACAATTCGCTGTCCGCTGTAGGCAGGCCGCCCTCCCTGCGCTATGTTTCGTGCGGTCGGGGAAGGCAGCTCATTTCCGCCGTCCCCGCGCCAGCAATCCGCATTCGAGCGAAGCAAATTCGCCTTACCGCAAGCCTTGCGAGGAACGCTCATGGCCAAGCTCAACATCAATGGACGGGTTCGGGTGGTGCAGGTCGAGCCGGACACACCGCTTCTGTGGGTGATCCGCGAGCATGTCGGTCTCACCGGAACCAAATATGGCTGCGGCATCGCCCAGTGCGGCGCCTGCTCCGTGCACATCAACGGCGAGGTGGCGCGGTCGTGCTCGATCCAGGTCGGCGACGTCAAGGCGAGAGACAAGATCGTCACCATCGAGGGCCTGTCGGCGACGAGTTCCCACCCGGTGCAGAAGGCTTGGGCGGCGATCGACGTGCCGCAATGCGGCTACTGTCAGTCCGGCCAGATCATGGCGGCGGCAGCGCTCCTCAAGAAAACCCCGAAGCCGACCGACAAGGACATCGATGAAGCGATGACCAACATCTGTCGCTGCGGCACCTATCAGCGCATCCGCACGGCGGTTCACATGGCGGCTGGGATGGGCAATGTCGGCAAATCGGCCGACCATGCCACCACGAAGTCCAAGGTCTGAGGCTCGGGAGGTCCGCCATGACAAAGAAGAATTCATCCGCGAAGGTTTCGTCCCTCGGTGCCACCGAGGTTTCCCGCCGCAGCTTCGTCGTCGGCTCCGCTGCCGCGGGCGGCGGCCTGGCGCTCGGCTTCCATCTGCCGCTCGGCGGTTCCGCGCAGGCGCAGAGTGCCGCCGCCGGTGTCGAGGTCAATGCCTGGGTCGTCATCAAGCCGGACGACACCTGCGTGATCCGCATCGCCCGCACGGAGATGGGGCAGGGCACCCGCACCGGACTTGCCCAGCTCGTCGCCGAAGAGCTGCAATGCGACTGGAAAAAGGTCTCGACCGATTCCATCACGCCCGGCCAGAACCTCGCCCGCAAGCGGGTGTGGGGCGAAATGGGGACCGGCGGCAGCCGCGGCATCCGCACCTCCCAGGATTATGTGCGCCGCGGCGGTGCCGCCGCGCGCATGATGCTGCTGCAGGCGGCCGCCGATCAATGGAAGGTGCCGGTCGAGGAACTCACCGTCGCCGATGGCGTGATCACCCACGCGGCGTCGAAGCATTCGACCAGCTACGGCAAGGTCGCCGCTGCCGCCGCCAAGCTGACACCGCCGGACCCCAAGAGCATCAAGCTCCGCGATCCCAAGGACTGGAACATCGCCGGCAAGCCGATGAAGCGGCTCGACACCGCCGACAAGCTCAACGGGAGCAAGATTTATGCGATCGACCTGAAGCTGCCGGGAATGCTGTGCGCCGCGATCAAGGATTGCCCCGTGTTCGGCGGCAAGGTCAAAAGCTATGACGAGGCCAAGATCGCTGGCCGGCCCGGCGTCCGCGGCGTCGTCAGGGTCAAGGATTCCGCCGTCGCCGTCGTCGCCGATACCTGGTGGCGGGCGAAATCGGCGCTCGAGGCAATGCCGATCGAGTGGGACGAAGGACCGAACGCCATCCAGTCCAACACGACCATCGCGGAGCATCTCCGCGACGGCTTCGCCGCCGCCGCCAACAATGGCAGCCGGGCGAACGGCGACGCGGTCAAGGCGATCGCAGAGGCCGCGAAGAAAGTCGAGGCGGTCTACACGACGCCGTTCCTTGCCCACGCCACCATGGAGCCGATGAACTGCACGGCCAAGATTTCGGCCGACCGGGCGGAGGCCTGGGTGCCGTCGCAGAACGCCGAGGCTTCGCTCGCGGCGCTGTCGGAGGCCTCCGGACTACCGCTCGCCAAATGCGAGGTCTACCGCACCGACCCGGGCGGCGGCTTCGGCCGCCGTGGCGGCACCCAGGACTATGTCCATCAGGCCGCCGCTATCGCCAAAAACTTCCCCGATGTTCCGGTCAAGCTGATCTGGAGCCGCGAGGAGGACATGACGCACGACTTCTACCGGCCGATCTCACAATGCGAGCTGTCCGCCGGCCTCGACGAGAGCGGCAATCTGGTCGGCCTGCACGCGCGCATTTCCGGCCAGTCGATCAACGCCTTCCTCAACCCGGCGCTGATTTCCGGCGGCACCGACATGCGCCAGCTGCAGGGCTATGACGTGAAGCCCGGCGAGGCCCAGCTCGGTTACGGCGCGCCCAACATGCTGATCGAATATGTGATGCGCAATACCCACGTTCCGGTCGGCCCGTGGCGCGGCGTCAACACCAACCAGAACGCCGTCTACATGGAATGTTTCATGGACGAGGTGGCGCACGCCGCCGGCAAGGACCCGGTCGAATTCCGCCACTCGCTGATGGGCAATTACCCCGGCCATCGCGCCTGCCTAGACGCGGTCGCCGAGAAGGCCGACTGGGGCAAGCCGCTGCCGGCCGGAGTCCATCGCGGCATCGCGCAGTTCCACGGCTACGCCACCTATTCGGCGGCGGTCGCAGAGGTCTCCGTCAGCGATGACGGCAAGGTCAAGGTGCATCGCATGGTGCTCGGGGTGAATTGCGGCCACGCCGTCAATCCCGACCAGATCGCCGCCCAGATCGAAGGCTCGGTCGCCTTCGGCCTCACCGCGGCGCTCTACGGCGAAATGACGGTCAAGAACGGCCGCATGGCGGAGACGAACTTCGACACCTATCACATCATGCGGTTGGCGGAGATGCCGAAGGTCGAGACGCTCATCATGCAGACCCACGACTTCTGGGGGGGCATCGGCGAGCCCACGATCTGCGTTGTCGCCCCCGCCGTTCTCAACGCGATCTACGCCGCCACCGGCAAGCCGGTGCGCAGCCTGCCGCTCAAGAACGTGAAGCTGGTGTAGTCCGCGGTCATTCCGGGGCGCCGCGCCAGCGGCGAACCCGGAATCCAGACGGCCTCGCCGCTCGCACCCAAAACGCGCGCCCCGGAATGACAGCTCTGGCCCGGGGCTACACCTGCCCACGCAGCTGCGACACCGCGTCGGCCAGCACCTCGCAGCCGAACACGATGTCGACGTCGGCGGTGTTCTCGGTCACGTCGTGGCTGATGCCGCCGATCGAGGGGATGAACATCATCGCCGCCGGCATGTAGCGCGCCACCACCATGGCGTCGTGGCCGGCGCCGCTCGGCAGCGACACCGGCTGCTCGCCGCGTGCAATTGCTGCCGCGGCGATCGCCGCGCCGAGGTTCGGGGCGAGGGCGGTGGGCGCGAGTCTCGCCGTCGTTTCGACCTCGATCTTCACCGGCCCGCGATTGGCCTCTGCGACCCGCGCCAGGAATCGCTCCTCGATCCGGTCCATCACCGCGCCGTCGATGTCGCGGAACTCGAGCAGCATCTCGCCTTCGCTCGGCACCACGTTGGCGGCACCGGGGCGGAAAATCATGTTGCCGATGTTCCACACGGTATCGGGTCCGGCGAGGCGGCGCATGTCGTCGCCGATCCCCGTGGCGAGCGCGATCAAGGCCGCGCCGGCGTCCTTGCGCATGGTCATCGGCGTGGTTCCGGCGTGGTTGGCGGCGCCATGGCTCTTGAGGCGAAACCGCCTGATGCCGACCAGCCCCGTCACCACCCCGATGCGGTTGCCGCCCGCTTCCATGCGCGGGCCCTGCTCGATATGGGCTTCGAGGTAGCAGACCTCACGCTTGGCGTCGAAGCGATGCGGCGGCGGCGCCGCCGCGATGGCCGCCAGCGCCGCGGCGAGCGAGGCGCCGTCCTTCGACTTGGCCGCCGCGATCTCCTTGTCGTCGACATCTGCGCAGAAGCTGCGGCTGCCGAGGAGAGGCAGGTAGGTGCCTTCCTCGTCCTCGAATGAAATGACGTCGACGCCGGTCGCGTGTGGCTCGTCGGCCTCGATGGCGCTGCGTGCGATCTCGAGCGCATAGCCGACGCCCAGTGCGCCGTCGAGCCATCCCCCCTTGGGCACGGTGTCGGTGTGCGAACCGATCAGGATCGCCTTCCTGGCATTGGGGTCGCGTCCCAGCACATTGCCGACCCGGTCCATCGACGCCGTCAGCCCGGCCGCCGCGAGCTTGCCCACCAGCCAGCGCCGCGCCGCGATGTCCTCGGCCGACAGCGCGACGCGGTCGACCCCGGTCTTGTATGCGCCGATGCTCGCGAGCTCGCGCAAATCCGCCAGCAGCCGGTTGCCGTTGATGCGTATCATCTGATCAATCCCGCACGATTCCCGTGTCTGCCAAAGCATGTTCCGTTCCCGGAGTCGATGCGGCTCCGGAATAGGCATGCTGCAGGAATATGCGACCTGCGCGGAGAGGGCCATAGCGCCTCTATCAGGATGGTCAGGATCATGCCTAAATGTGTGCCGATGGGTCTATGCGACGATGTGCCGGAGGGATTTGTCATGCACCACGCGATCAAGGGCATTGCAGCCGGTTTGGCAGTGGGGCTGCTGGCGCCGCTCGCCGCCGCGGCTGCCGAGACCGATGCGCGCAAGGCGCTCGCCTATGAGGCGATCGATCGCAATGCCGATCAGATCGCCACCATCGGCGACACCGTCTACTCGTTCGGCGAACTCGGCATGCAGGAGACCGAGAGTGCGAAATTCGTCAAGGGCATGCTCGAATCGATCGGATTCGCCGTCGAGACCGGCACGGCCGGGATGAACACCAACATCTGGGCCCATTGGGGCACCGGCAAGCCGCAGATCGTGATCGTTTCGGAAATCGATGCGCTGCCCGGCGGCTCGCAGGCGCCCATGAGCATCGACCGCAAGCCGCTGGTCGAGGGTGCGCCCGGCCACATGGAGGGCCACAACACCCATGCGGGCGTGGCGATCGGCGCGGCCTATGCGGTCAAGCAGGCGATGCAGCGCTACGACATTCCCGGCAGCGTCGCGATCTCGTTCGGCCCCGCCGAGGAGCAGATCGTCAGCCGCCCCTTCCTGGTGCGCGCCGGGCTATACAAGGATGCCGACATCGCCATCCTGCTCCACATCGGCGACACCTTCGCCGCCGGCTACGGGCTGATGAATTATGCCGCGATCAGTTCCAAGTTCACCTTCCACGGCAAGACCGCCCACGGCGCCATCGACCCCTGGGATGGCAAGGATGCGGTCGACGCGGTGGAGCTGATGGACATCGGCTTCGACAAGCTGCGCGAGCACCTCCACCCGACCTACCGCGCCCACCGCACTATCACCGCGGGCGGCATCCAGCCGAACATCATTCCCGACTACGGGCAGATCTGGTGGTTCGTGCGCGACGCCGACATGCCGTCCGCCAAGGAAACCTTCGACAAGCTCGTAAAGATCGCCGAAGGCGCCGCACTGATGACCGGCACCACCTGGGAATACAGGATCGATGCCGCCGCCTGGCCGCAGCTTGGCCTCAAGTCGGTCGCCGAGACGATCCAGGCGAACATCAATACTGTCGGCATGCCGCGCTGGAGCGAGGATGAGCAGGCGTTCGCCCGCAAGTTCCAGACCGCCATGGGCAAGAAGCCGATCGGGCTCAACACCACGCCGACGCCGCTCGGCCAGCGCCCGCAATCGGCCTCGTCGAACGACAATGGCGACGTGACCTGGGTGGTTCCCAGCGCGGCGCTGAACTTTCCCGCCAGCGTGCCCGGTATCACCTATCACAATTGGCAGGCGGCGGTGACGCCGACCAGCACCATCGCGCACAAGGGCATGATCGCGGGATCCAAGGTTCTCGCCGGAACCATCATCGACCTGCTGACCAGGCCGGAGCTCGTCAAGGCGGCGCACGCCGAGTTCGAGAAGGCGACGGCCGAGACGAAATACTTCGCCGTGTTGCCCGCCGACGCCAAGCCTCCGCTCGACCTCAACAAGGAGACGATGGATCACTATCGCCCGACAATGAGACAGTTCTACCTGGACAAGCCCGTCAAGTTCGAATGACCGCTACGGCGGGAATGACGGAAGAGGTACGGCGGGGCCGTCCGCTGCTGCGCCGCACCATCAAGCCGTGGTCACCGTGAAGTGACCGCAAGCCAGCTGCGCGATCGTTTGGGCGCCCGCGCAATTGGAGTAAGGTCCAGGCGGTGGGTGTGAGGTTGACAGGAGGCCAACATGCGCTTGCCGATCCTCTCCCTTGTCGTCGCCGCGTCCGCGCTCGCCGCAGCAAGCCAAACGGCGTCGGCGCAATCCGCCTATTCCTATCCCTGGTGCGCCAAGTATTTCGGCAAGCTGGAAGGGACCAGCTGCTACTACAAGAGCTATCAGCAGTGCATGGTTACGGTTTCGGGCATCGGAGGCTACTGCTACGAGAGCCCGTATCACCGGCCCGAGCTTGCCGGCGGCGGGCGCCAATCGCATCACTGATCATGCTCCCGCGGCGCGCAGGCGTAACCGCGGGGACGGCACGACACGCTGAGGAAACCATGATGCGCTTGCCGATCGTCTCGCTCGTCATCGCCGTGGCGGTGCTGGCCGCAGCAACCCGAATGGCGTCCGCGCAATCGCCCAATTCCTATCCCTGGTGCGCCAAGGTCATCACCAGGACGGCCGCGACCAGCTGCTACTACACGACCAAAGAGCTCTGCATGCTTACGGTTTCCGGCATCGGCGGCTATTGCTACCAAAACCCCGGTTACCGGGGCCCGGCGGCCCGGGCCGCTCAACCCCGTCATACGCGTCGCCGGGTGAGGCCGTCCTGATGGCGGACGGGAGAACGTTTATGAGCCTGCCGGCTTTGTCATTCGCGCCCGCCTTCTCGCTCCTGGCCGCGGTCGCCCTGGTCGGCGCCGTCGCGCCGGGCCATGCGCAGTCGGCCTATTCCTACCCGTGGTGCGCCCGTTACCCGCGAGTGATAGGCGGATATGCCTGTTACTACACCAGCTTCGCGCAGTGCATGGCAACGATGCAGGGCATCGGCGGCTATTGCATGCGGAGCCCGTTCTACCGCGGATCGGCCGGCTCGGTCCCGGGTCGCCGAAACAGCCACCATGGC
>Ga0302324_100013422_pt1 | contig 16616 bp, 14 predicted proteins | sample Palsa_T0_1_FD_201949 | JGI IMG/M metagenome (GOLD analysis project Ga0302324, IMG submission 201949) | Peat permafrost microbial communities from Stordalen Mire near Abisko, Sweden - Palsa_T0_1 | ecosystem: Environmental > Terrestrial > Soil > Palsa > Peat permafrost | place: Sweden: Abisko...
GGCACCAGTTCGGACAGTTCGTTCCGCAGCTCGGCGACGGCCGGGCGCTCCTCCTCGGCGAGGTGATCGGCCGCGACGGCAGGCGCCGCGACATACAGCTGAAGGGCTCCGGGCGGACGCCTTTCTCGCGCAGCGGCGACGGCCGCGCCGCGCTCGGGCCGGTGCTGCGCGAATATCTCGTGAGCGAATCCATGCACTCGCTCGGGATTGCCACCACCCGATCCCTGGCAGCAGTCACGACGGGCGAACCCGTATTCCGCGGCGCTCGATTGCCGGGCGCCGTCGTGACGCGCGTGGCCGCGAGCCACGTGCGAGTGGGTACGTTCGAATACTTCGCCGCGCGCGGTGATGTGGAGGCGGTGCGCCGCCTCGCCGATTACGTGATCGAGCGCCACTACCCCGAGCTCGAGTCCAGACCCTATGTCGAACTGCTGGCCGCGGTGGTCCGCCGCCAGGCCGCGCTGATCGCCGGGTGGATGGGCGTCGGATTCATTCACGGCGTGATGAATACGGACAACACGGCGATTTCCGGAGAGACCATCGACTTCGGTCCTTGCGCTTTCATGGACGGCTACGATCCGGCCACCGTGTTCAGCTCCATCGACAGCCACGGCCGCTACGCCTATGGCAATCAGCCCGCCATGGCGCAGTGGAACATGGCGCGCTTCGCTGAAACGCTGTTGACGCTGATCGATCCCGACGACATGCAGCGCGCGGTGGACGTCGCAAGCCCGGTGGTCGACTCGTTCCGCGAGCATTTCGAGGCCTGCTGGATCGCCGGGCTGCGGCGCAAGCTGGGTCTGGTCACGAGCGAGGAGGGCGATCCTGCATTGGCCGGCGACTTGCTCGATCTCATGCTGCGAACGGGCGCCGATTACACGCTCACCTTCAGGCGGCTTTGCGAGGCGGCTGCGACGACGACCGGCGCCGGCGCCGCAGCCGCCGGCGCTGCCGGGGCCCCCGGAGCTGCGACCCCCGCTGCCGGGGAGATCCCCGGCGCTGCGTCGCCGGTCGAGCTCGCGCAATGGATCGCCATGTGGCGCTCGCGGCTCGAGCGCGACCCGCAGTCACCGGGCGATCGTGCGCGCGCGATGCGCATGGCCAACCCGGCTTATATCCCGCGTAATCATCGGGTCGAGGCGGTGCTCGCCGCCGCCACAGAACGGGGGGATTTCGGGCCATTCGAGGAGATGCTGCAGGTGTTGTCGCGACCCTACGAGGAACAGCCCGGCCGCGAGTCCTATCGCGCGCCGCCGTTGCCCTCGGAGCGCGTGCTGCAGACATTTTGCGGCACTTGACGGCGGCGAGCTCTAAATCCCCGCAGGTGCTTCCCTGGTGGCAGGCCGGCGGTGTTTCCGCCGGGCTACCGGAGCAACGTCTCCCTGCCCGGACGGACGTGCTCATCGTCGGGGGCGGGTATACGGGCTTGTCGGCTGCCCGCGAGACGGCGGCGGCGGGGCTCACGACCTGCGTGCTCGAGGCCGGTTCCATTGGCACGGGGTGTTCGGGCCGCAACGGCGGCCAGGTCGCCTATAGCCTCAAGCCCTCGTTCGCGAAGCTTCGATCCCTGTACGGCGCCGAGCGCGCCTTTGCCATCTGTCGCGAAGGATTCGAGTCACTCGACTATTTGCGGGCGCTTTGCCGCGAGCTCGACTGTGATTGGCGCGAATGCGGGTGCTTCTTCGGCGCACACAGCCCGCGGCATTTCGAGCGCATGGCGCACGAGGCACGGCATCAACCCGCCGGTCTCGAGCAGCGCATCTCCGTCGTGCCGAAAGCGGAGCAGCGCGAGGAGATCGGGAGCGAGTTCTATCATGGCGGTTGCGTGTATCACGACGACGCGTCGCTCGATCCGATGAGGCTGTTGCTCGGTCTGCTGGATCGCGCCCGCCGCGCCGGGGCGGCGGTGTCCGAGGGATGCGCGGCGCAGGCCATCCGGCGCACGCGCGATGGGTTCGAGGTGTCGACTTCGCGGGGCACAGTGCAGGCGCGCAAGATCTTGATCGCGACGAACGGGTATTCCGGGCCGTTGTCGGCCTGGCATCGCCGCCGGGTAATTCCCATCGGCAGCTATCAGATCGCGACCGAACCGCTCGGCAAGGAGCGGGTGCTGTCGCTCATCCCGCGCGGCCGCAACATCGTCGATTCGCGGCGGGTGGTGGTTTACTTCCGGCCCTCTTTGGACGGCGAGCGCATCATTTTCGGCGGCCGGGCGGCCCTGGGCGAGCGCGATCCGCTCGCCTGCGTGCCGCGCCTGCGTGCGATGCTCGCACAGATATTTCCCGAGCTGCGCAATGTCGAGCTCCACTACGCGTGGGTCGGCTGGGTCGCATACACCTTCGATACGCTGCCGCATATGGGATGCAGAGACGGCATTTATCACTGCATGGGCTATTGCGGCCAGGGCGTGCCGCTCGCTCCTTATTTCGGAATGAAGATCGGGCGGCGCATGGCGGGGATGCAGCAGGCGGACACAGCCCTCGACGGATTGGTCTTTCCCACTCGGCCTTATTATTTCGGGACGCCCTGGTTTCTAGCCCCGGCCGTCTGGGCCAACCGGATGCTCGATCGGCTGGGCATCTGAGGTGCCGCGCGCCGGCAGCAAAAAAAAATCCCGGTCGGCACGGAGACAGACCGGGATGAGGCTCGCGCTAGGGCGCGAGTCGAAGATCACATCGTGCGCGAGGGCGGCCTGTCGTAGACCCGGGATACACCATAGAAACTGTGCACGCTCGTCGCCCAGGTGGGGTCGGCCATGCTGGGCCAGTGATCCTTGTCGAATCCCGGCGCATCCTTCAGCTTCTCCTTGACGACGTTCAGCGCGAAGCGCTTGTTGGCGGTATCGAGCTTGAGCGCTTGCCAGGGAACGGCAAACAACCGATCGCCCATCCCCAAGAAGCCGCCGAAGGACAGAACGGCGTAGGCAATTCTGCCGCTCGCCATGTCGATCATGAATTCCTTGATGTTGCCTAGATTCTCGCCCCGCTCGTTGTAAACGTCGTTACCCAGCAAAGTGTCCGCGCCCATGAGCGCGGGCCCGGGGCCGCTGCTGCCGTAATCCTTGTACATGCCGTAGGTATCTCGTGAAACGTAGTTCGTTTGCATGATTGCTCCTGAAATGTTGATGTCTGGACTCGGGCGCCAGCATCACCGACCTCCGGCAGCTCACCTGTCGGACGTGGGCAGCGACACCGGGTGCGTTCGGGCGCCCTCTTGTCGTGGGAGAGTCCTGACGGGAGCTCGGAGAAATACCCAAGCCCGGCTAAGGGCGATAACGTGCGGCCCTGCCGCAATACAAGCGACGCCCCAGCTCCAGCGCCCGGCGCTGGAGCTTTTTGCGCCTGCGTGTCACGCCGCCGATGAGCTCGCGCACTTCCCGATTGACGGCGGGAGCGTCCTCGCCCTTGGCGTGCTCGTAGATCTGTTCCCTCAGAATCGCGAGATCGTGATCCTCGCCCAGCCAATCCGCCAGCTGCTTCGCTTGCGCGTGGCTTTTTTCGAACAGTTTCGAGCCGAAGGGCGCGACCATCTCCAGCTGATTGGCGAAATACTTGGTCTGTTTGCGCCACTCATGCAGGCTTTCGTCGGTGCCTCGTTGCCGCGCCACGGCAAAGGCGGCACGCGCCTTCTTGAAAGCATGCTCGAGCCCGCGCGGGTGAGGTTTCGCGAGACGGCTCTCCGGCAGCGTGGCCGCTCGGCGGCGAACCCCGCGCAGCACGCGCGCCGCGGCAATCAGCTCGGCGGGACGCAGTTGGAGGCGCGCGACCCGCCGTTTGGCCTCCAAGAGCTTCTGAAACCGGGCGAGGAATCCTCTGCGCCCGGTCCCTTTCTTCGAGTCGAGCTGTTCGAGCGTCTGCAGCAACACCTTTGCATCGCGAATGGGTGTCAGGGGGCGCGCGGCCTCGCGCAGCAGGGCGTTGTCATGCCGGTACTCCATGATGCCCATGCATTCGCGGATCATTCTGATCGCGGCACGCGCGCGCTTCAGCTCCTTGCGGATGTTGTGGACGCTCGCATCGGAGCGGCGACGTTTGCCCAGCTGATAGACGGTCTTGTCGAGCTGAGCGAGCAGCGACCGGCGGGCAATGTGAGTCGGGGTGTCAGTGGAAGGCTCTGGCATGGGATGAGCCATGGGATGAGGGTAGCGGTTCTCCGCAGCCGGCGCCCCGAATTCTGGCCGATGCGTCCGAATTCAGGGGTATCCTGGGGTGAGGAATAAATTGGGGTGCGCGTCATGGGGTTGAGTCGAATACACAAGCTTGCCGTCGCGGCAGTGCTCTGGGGGACGCTGCTCCCGGGCGCGGGACACGCCGATCAGGCGGAGAAGCGCGCCATCCTCGTCTTCGGGGCGGCCTCCTTGACCAACGTGCTGCAGGATCTGGGCGACGCTTTCTCGAAGGAGACATCCATTCCGGTGAAGTTCTCGTTTGCCGCGAGTTCGGCTCTCGCGCGGCAAATCGAAAGCGGGGCACCGGCCGACGTGTTTTTCTCGGCCGACCTCGACTGGATGGACTATCTGCAGAAGCGCAATCTCATCCAGGCCGCCTCACGGCACGACGTCCTCGGCAACCGCTTGGTTCTCATCGCGCCTATCGACAGCGCCATCAATCTCAAGATCAAGCCTCACTTTCCTTTGGCGATAGCGTTGGGCAGTAAGCGTCTGGCGACCGGCGATCCCGATGCGGTCCCGGTGGGGCGCTATGCCCGAGAAGCGCTCACCAGTCTCGGCGTATGGGACGAAGTCGCGGATCGGATCATCCGCGCGGACAGCGTGCGCTCCGCCCTGGCGTTCGTCGATCGAGGCGAGGCGCCGCTCGGCATCGTGTACGAGACGGATGCGATGGTCGACAAGAATGTGCGCGTGGTGGATGTCTTCCCGGCGACCTCTCACTCGCCCATCGTCTATCCGATCGCGCTCACGGTGAATGCGAAGGCGGACGCCGCGAAATTCGTGGCCTACATCGCGAGTCCCGCCTCGGACGTGACGTTCAAGGCCTACGGTTTCGTGCGTCTACACTGATGATCGCCGACCTCGGGGCATTTTAAGGATCTGGGTCGGCTACCCGATCCACTGCGCCGGGCAGTGGCGGCGGACTTGTCGATACTTCCGGCTTTGGGAGATTCTGCACCGTCTTCTCCCAACCACCGCCCAACGCTCGATACAGCGACACGATGTCGTTGACAAGCTGGACGTTCGCCTGCACCAGAGCCTGTCGATCTGCCAGTACCGTGATCTGCGCATTCAACACGTTGATGAAGCTGGAGAGACCGTGCTCATACTGGTTGCGAGCCAGGTCCCAGGTCATCTGCGCTGAATCCAGCGTATCCTGCAGCAAATCGCGTGATGCGCGGTCTACCCGGTAGGTAACCAGCGCGTCTTCGACTTCGCGCAGGGCGTTCAACACCGTGGCGCGATAGCTCAAGGCGGCCTCCTTCTGTTGGGCACGCGCGAGTGTCAGGCCCGCGGTAAGCCGCCCGCCTGAGAAAATAGGCAGCGAGACAGCCGGTCCCGCGTTGTAGAAATGGCTGGCCCAGTTGGTCAGATAGGAAGCATCCAGAGCGCGCATGCCAATATTACCGGTCAGCGAGATATCAGGATAAAAGCTGGCCACCGCCACCCCCACATTCGCGGTAGCGGCATGCAGGTTCGCCTCGGCCTGGCGGATGTCCGGGCGTCGACGCGCCAGTGTCGATGGCACGCCCACACCCACGACCTTAGGGATCGGCGGCACAGGCTTGCTCTCGCGCAACTGCTCGTCCACCGCGCCGGGTGCATCGCCGATCAATACGCTCAACGCATTCATGGCCTGCTGGAGCTGCCCGTCATAGGCGGGCAATTGTCGGCGTGTGTCGTCGAGCTGTGTGCGCGCCTGGTCTACGTCGAGTTCGGTGGTCAACCCATTTTGCTGCCGGCGTTGAGTCAGATCCAGGTTTTCCTCAGCAGCTTTGACATTCTCCTCTTGGCTCGCTTTCAGGGCCTGCGCACCGCGCAGTTGCACGTAAGACTGCACGATCTCGCTTTCGAGGACGATGAGCGCATCGTTGAGCGATTCGGACTGTGCCTGGGCCTGCGCCCTTGCCTGCTCCACCGAACGGCGAACCCGGCCAAACAGATCGAGCTCCCAGGAGGCATCGAGCCCGTACTGAAAAAGGTTCGCCGGTGCCGTTAACTCGTTCAGCGCCTGGGTGCCTCCATTCACGATGTCGGTGCTCAAACCCGGTACCGTCGCATCGTAGGGTTTCAGTCGATTGGCGAGCGTGTTGAGGTCCTGGTATGCGCCGTTGGATTCGAGGTAGCCCTTGTAGCCCAGCTGCTCGCGGCTGTAGCTGGCATTGCCGCTTAGCGTAGGCAATCCCGCAGCGCGTGCCGTGGCAATCGACTGACGAGCCTCCAGCACCCGCACGACTGCCTGCTGTACGTCCAGATTGTTCTTGATCCCCTTCTCAATGAGTCCCGTCAGGATGGGGTCATTGAATGAAAGCCACCAGCTGGGATCCGGGTCGCTCTTCTGATCGGCCAGGATGCCTTGTGCCGCCTGGTCTTTCCACTGGGGAACGGCGGGAGGATCCGGCGGTCGATAGTTGGGTCCCACCGTGCAGGCCAAGAGACTCATCGCTGTGCCGGCAAAAACAAGAAATATGCGGAAGCTCATTCGCCACTCTTCCCTTTTGCCTTGCCGCCGGACATGAAAAGGCCGAGCGGCACGAGCAGCAATGCCAGCACACCGGTAATGATGAAAGTGTCGTTGTAAGCAAGCACTGCGCTCTGGGTCTGAAGAATCTGAAAGACCTCGCCGGGCGCCATCTGCTTGGCCATTTGCGCGGCGTGCCCGAGGCTCATTGCAGCACCCTGCAGATTCTGCAAGAGGACATTGTAGGGCTGATTCGTAGGGTCCAGATGTTCGCCCAAGTACTGCTGACGAATCTGTTCGTGGTTCGTGATCAAGGCGGTCGAGACCGAGATGCCGATCCCACCCACGACATTGCGCGACATGGTAAATAACGCGGCGCCGTCACCTTGCTCATCTTTCGGCAAGGTGACGTAGGCGGCCGTGCTGATGGGCACGAACAGCAGCGCCAATGCGGCCGTCTGGGCGGCACGAAAGAACCACAGGTGAAAAAAGTCCAGATTCGGAACCAGATTGTCGGAGAAAAATAGTGCGCCCGACAGTGCCAAGCCGCCGGCTGCTATCAGGTATTTCACCGGGACGACTTTCATGATCCGCCCGACGAGCGGGATCAATGCAATGAGCACCAGGGCACCCGGCGCGAGGGCCAAACCCGCCCAGGTCGCCGTGTAGGAAAGCTCCGTCTGGGCGAACTGGGGAATGATGACTGCGCTCGCGTACAGCACGAAGCCCATCACACCTATCGCAACAGTACCGAGCGCGAAGTTGCGATCGCGAAATACCCTCAGGTTCACCACGGGATTGCGGGCGTTCAGCAAGTAGACGATGCCCACGATAAAGCCGACGAGGGAAACGCCATAGAGCATGCGGATGGTGCCGGACCCCAGCCAATTGAGGTCCTCTCCCCGATCGGTCGCTACGTCGAGGCACCCGAGCGCCATGGCAATGAACACCACCCCCCAGTAATCAAATGGCGGGGCGCGTTTCGCTCTGCGTTTGCTCTCGGGAGACTCCTCGACCAGGTGCATGACCCCGAAAAAGGTGCCTATGCCGATCGGAATGTTCACCAGAAATATCCAGTGCCAGGAATATTGGTCGGTCAGATAGCCGCCGACCACCGGACCCAGAGCGGGAGCGACAATCGTCGCGATCGCGGTGATGGAGAATGCCGTCTGGCGCTTCTCCGGCGGGAATGTGTCGAGGATGATTGCCTGCTGAGTTGGCTGCAAGCCGCCGCCGAAGAAGCCCTGCACGGCGCGGAAGATTAGTAGTTCGCCGAAATTGGTAGAGATGCCACAAAGAAATGACGCCACCGTGAAACCCGCTATGCTCAGCAGAAAGTAGTTCTTTTGCCCCAGGCGCATGCTCAGGTTGCCGGAGATCGTCAGCACGATCGCGTTAGCCACGAGGTAAGTCGTCAGCGACCAGGTGCTTTCATCGTTGCTGATTGCAAGCGCCCCGGCGATGTGCGGAAGCGCCACATTGACGATCGTGGTATCCAGAACCTCCATGAATGCGCCCATCGTGACGACGATGGCGATCAGCCACAGATTCGGGTTGCCACGCGAACCACTCATTTGAAATATACGGTCGGCTCCACCGACAACCCGAGTGGCAGGAAGGGCCAGTTCTCCAGGCCGTGATCGATGAGGATCTTCACGGGTACCCGGCGAACGATCTTGACGAAGTTGCCGGTCGCGTTCTCGGCAGGAAACGCAGTGAACCGCGCGCCACTGCCGCCCTGGATGCTCTCGACATGGCCGCTCAGGTGCAGATTAGAATAGGCATCTACCGCAATATCGACTCGTTGCCCGACGCGCATCCGATCAAGTTGCGTCTCCTTGTAGTTCGCAACCACCCAGACATCCCGGGTCACAAGGTAAAACACCTGCTCGCCGGCCTGCGCGAAGGTGCCCAGATCAACATTGCGGCGCGTGATCTGTCCGTCCTGCGGCGCAGTGACGTCGGTATAGGAAAGATTCAGCTTTGCCTGGACCAGGTTTGCCTGCGCCTGTTCCACCTGAGCTTGACGTTGCTTCAGTGTCGCCTGCGCCGTCTCGATGGTCTCCTTTACGAGGGCAGCGACGGAAAGCTGAGCCTCAGCCGACTGTACGTTTGCGGCGTTCGAACGCACTGCCGTTGTCGCCTGATCGACGTTGGTTTGCGTCGTTGCGCGAGGATCCACTCCATGCTGGCGCTTCGAATCATTATCACTTTGCACCAGATTGGCCCGCGCCTGCGCCAATTGAGCCTGCGCCTGGGCAAGGTTCGCCGGCGCCCGGACCTTTGTGGTGTGCAGGTCCACTTCGGCGCCTGTCTCCTGAGCCACAGCGGCGTCGAGATTGGCCTGGGCCTGGTCGCACGCGACGATGTAGTCCCGCGGATCAATCTTCAGCAGCAGATCACCTGCATGGACAAACACGTTGTCGTTAATGCGGTTTTGCACGATGTAGCCGGACACCTTGGGAGCGATCGACACCGCGTTACCCTCCGTATAGGCATCGTCCGTGCTTTCCTGATTGCGTGTCATCAGCCAGAAGATCAGGCCGCCGATGATGGCGATGACCGCGATGACGATCAGAATGATGATCGGCGTACGGTTCTTGGGCTTCTCCTTCTGCCCATCGTCGCCGTCCTTATCCTTTTTGTCGTCCTTGCCTTTGTTCTCGTCCTTGCCGCCTTCCTCGTCATCTTTGTCGCCCTTGTTCTTGTCAGCCTTGTCATCCCCCTTCTCGTTCTCCTTCTCCTTCTCGTACTTGTACTTGTACTTGTACTTGTAATCACGGGGCACCTCTGCGCCGTCCGTCCCCGGCGGAGCCTCCTGCCTGCTCCGACGTGCACTGACTTCCTCGGTATCGTCCATACTGAAAATTCCTGGGCAGAAGTGGCTCAGTATTTCGCCGTTCGTCAGTTCGTTCTGTCAGCGGAGCGGCAACACGTGTGCCAGAAGGTAAGAGGGCAACGAACTTACAGCCGCGCCGTCGCGCCGGGGCTCATCCAGAGCGCGACTTGCATCGAGTGCGGCAATGCTGCTGCGTTGCGCTCCGGCTCGTCTGTACGCTAACGCACGTACGGTGTCGCCTCGGGCAAGCGCTCGGCGGGGGGGGTGGGAGGATGCGCCCGTGGTACTGCCGCAATCCTAGCGCTAGGGCAACGGCGACTAGCCGAGCAGGCTAGCTGCTTGCGTGGCGGCGGCTGCCGGGCTCCGGCTCGCTCGACGCCCGCGATCCGTCGAGCAGGACTTGCTCCAGCACTTCCAGATATTCCAGGTATCGGCGGCGCCCGAGCGGCGTGAGCCTGCAGACCGTTTGCGGACGGTTGTTATCGTGCCGTTTTGCGACGGTCACGAGCCGCGCCTCTTCCAGCACTTGCAAGTGGCGATTCAAGTTGCCGTCCGTCAGGGCGCAATACTCCTTGAGCTCGCTGAACGAAAGACCCTTCGCGTGCGTGATGAGCGAAGTGAGCAAGCTCAAGCGCGCGCGCTCGTGAATGACCCGATCCAGGCCGTCATAGGCAAAGCGCGGCCCCGCGGATCTCGACTTACGTTTGTTCATCGCTGCTCTCATAACCGTACTGGAAGACGCCGGCGACGAGTAATTGGCCGATTCCGAAAGAGATGCCCATCGTCCACGGCAGCAATGTCCGAGATTCGCCCTGCAGCATCAGGGTCGTCAATCCCGCGATCAGGTACCAGACCCCGACTGCAAAAGTGAGGCGCGGCAAGAAGCGGCACGAGGCGAATACACCGAGGCTGAACAGCAGCTGCCACAAACCCGGCAGCATCCAGGCCTCCTTCGGAGCGGCGCGCAGCACGACGGCAGTCAGCAAAGTTCCGATCACCAGGGCCGGCAGGAACTGTTCGGCGGCGGCGAGCACCATCTCGGTCGCGAACCCGTCGTGTACGCGAGGCGCGCGAAACATCGTCTGGACGGCCACCATCGTCAAGGACAGAAATGCGGTCGTGATCCACACTGCGGCGAACGCGTGGAAGTCGGTCTCGTTTCTCATCCAGTGGGACTGCCCCGCGGCAACGAGTAGGGCGAGCACGCCGCTCGCGGCGACGGAGGCCGGGCCGTAGCCGCGGAATTGCGTGTCGCGCGCAACCTGGCAGCGGATGTGCTTGATTTCGGCCAAAGCGCGGTGCAATTCGCTCACGGCGGCGGGTTCCAGGTGCGTTTACTTTACGATACCAAGTATCCTAAAGGCATGGAGGCGAATTGGAAAGTCTTCGCCGTGGGCTCCGCGCTATTTGCGGCGCTCACCGCTATCTTCGGCAAGATCGGCGTCGCCTCGATGAGCTCCGATCTGGCGACGTTCCTGCGGACTCTCGTGATCGTACTGGTGAGCGCTTTCGTCGTGAGCGTGCGCGGAGAATGGCAGCGGCCGGGTGAGATCTCGGCGCTCGGCGCGACGTTCCTCGCCCTGTCCGGAGTCGCGACGGGCCTGTCGTGGCTTTGTTACTATCGCGCGCTGCAATTGGCGCCCGCCTCGCGGGTCGCTCCGGTGGACAAGCTGAGCGTGGTATTCGTTGTGATACTTGCAACGCTTTTCCTGCACGAGCGCTTGGACTTGAAGGTGGTACTCGGCGCGGTTCTGATCACCGCGGGGGCCGTCGTCATGGCGATCTGAGATTCCGCCGATTGCGGATCGTTCTGCTCGCGCTCCTGCTCTCGCCTTGCGCCGCTTACGCGCAAGGAGGTCCGCCGTTCCTGACCAACGATCCGGGAACGCCGGGCGATGGTCATTGGGAAATCAACGTGGCTGCGGCGCAAACCCTCGCGCACGGCATCGATTCGTACCAGGTGCCGCAATTCGATTTCAACTACGGCGTGGGAGAGCGGGTTCAGCTCACCTACGAGGTACCCTATGTGATCGACTCGATGCCGGGTCAGCCGCGTCACGGCGGATGGAGCAACGCTTATCCGGGCCTGAAATGGCGATTCCTGGATCAGGGGGAGGACGGTTGGCAGGCGGCGACGTTTCCGCAGCTCGAGACCGGCGCCGCGGTGCCTGCGCAGCAACGAGGGATCGCATCCGCCGGGCCGCGTTTTCTCTTGCCGTTCGAGGCGGCGAGGAAAATCGGGCCGGTCGACCTCGACGTCGAAGCCGGATACTACTTTCCGAAACAGGGCTTGCGGGAGCGCTTCGTCGGCCTGGTCGCGGGCCATTCATTCGGCGAGCGGCTGGAGCTCGATGCAGAACTGTATGACGATCGTGCCATCGGCGGCGCGCCGCGCTACACACTCCTCGATCTCGGGGGCCGATACAGGCTGACCCGCGGCCTGAATGCGCTGTTCATGGCGGGCCGCAGCGTTACCGGCGCCGCGGGAGGTGGCCCCACGTTCATCGGCTATTTCGGCGTCCAGATCCTGCTGAAAGATCATGGCCGCTCGCTCGCAGCGGAATGATTTCACCGACGGGTATCGATCACGGAGACGCGGGAGAGATATAATCGATGCGCGGCGGAAGCGTCGTACGCGGTAAGCTACCATGCCCGACTTGCATTCCTTCATCGTCATGCTCGGATTCGCCAGCCTGGTCGCGGCCGCCGGCTACGTCGTGCTTGCGGTCGTTGCGGTACTGGCATGGCGGCTGCGGCGGCGCTCCGGCGCCGCCCTTTCGCCGCCGCCGGTGACCGTGCTCAAGCCGCTTTGCGGCGCAGAGCCCGGTCTGTATGCGCATCTGCGCTCGTTCTGTGAACAGGATTATCCGGAATTCGAGATCGTGTTCGGCGTGCGCGAGGCCGACGATCCGGCGTGTGCGGTGGTCGATCGGTTGATCGCCGAATTTCCGGCGGTGCCCATGAAGCTGGTCGTCGATGCGGAGCTCCACGGCAGCAACCGCAAGGTCAGCAACCTGATCAACATGCTGGCACATGCGCACCACGAAGTGCTGGTGATGGCGGACAGCGACGCGTTCGTCGGCAGCGATTATCTCGGCGCCGTCACGGCTCCGCTGCGCGACAGCGCGGTGGGACTGGTCACGTGTCTGTACTGCGGCGTGCCCACGCCGGGCATATGGTCGCGGCTGGGAGCGATGTACATCAACGAGTGGTACATCCCCTCGGTGCTGCTCACCTGGCTGTTCGGCTACCAGGGGTACGTCTCCGGCCAAACGCTGTGCCTGCGGCGCGCCACCTTGCAGGCGATCGGCGGGTTGCAGGTGTTGGCCGATCAGCTTGCCGAGGATTACCGCCTGGGAGAGCTGGTGCGCGGATTGAATCTGCGCATCGTGCTGTCGCCGTATTTGCTGAGCGGCGAGCATCACGAGCCGGACCTGTCCTCCATGACCCGCCACGAGCTGCGCTGGATGCGCACCATCCGGGTGCTGCGGCCGCGCAGTTTCCTCGGGATCTTCGTGACGTTCAGCCTGCCGCTTGCGCTCGTCGGCATCACCTTCGCATCCAGCGCCGCGGGCGTCCCGTTCGTTGCGTGGAGTTTGTTCGGCCTGATCCTGATCGCGCGGATGACATTGCATTTCGCGCACCGCATCCGCGGACAGCGCTCGATGCTGTCCGATTTCTGGCTGCTGCCCGTGCGCGACTTGCTGATATGCTGGATCTGGTGCCGCAGTTTCTCTTCCTCACGGGTCAATTGGCGCGGCAATGAGTTCGACGTCGACGCCAACGGCGTGATGCGCCGCCTGACCTGATCCAGGCACGAGTGAATATGCCATGAAAACGCCGGCCTACATCGGCGCGGCGCTCGGCGTGGTCGCGCTCATCATCGTCGCGGTTCACGCCGATTTTCCCGCCATGCTGCGCACGCTGAGCTCGGGCGGCGCGGCGATTCTGTGGCTCGTACCGTATCGTGCCCTGTTCTTCTTGCTGTACGCCCTCGGCTGGGCTGCGCTGCTCAAGCCGAGCGATCCGACAGCTCACCTTGGCTTGGGATATGTGTTCTGGGCGACCACGGTGCGCGACGCCGTCGACCGGCTGCTGCCTGTGGCGAGCGTGGGCGGGAGTGTGGTCGGCGTGCGCATCCTGCAGTGGCGCGGCATCTCAGGCGCCGCCGCCGGAGCCAGCGTCATCGTGGAGATTCTGCTCACCCTGGTCGCGGTGTACCTGTTCACCGCGCTCGGGCTCGCGCTGCTCGCCGAGCACGGCGCCGGGGGTCATCAGTACCATCGAGTGGTGCTGGTATTCGTGCTGAGCTTGCCCGTGCCCGCGGTCATGCTCGCGATTTTCAAGAGCGGAGCTTTGCTCGAGCGCGTACGGGCGCTCATTCATTCCTGGGTGGGCGAGGGAGCGATGTCGCGTGCCACGGAATCTCTCGATCAAAAAGTTCGCGCGCTGCTGCACCGGCCGCGTGCCCTCGTCTTCGCGGGTGGATTGCAGTTGGTCGCGCTGTTGTCGGGTGCCTTCGAGATCTGGTTTGCCCTGTGGCTGTTCGATCATCCCGTGAGCATAGGCGCGGCGGTCATGCTCGAAAGCATGACGCAGGCAATTCGCCATGTGGCTTTCGTGGTGCCGGCCGGGCTGGGCGTGCAGGAGGCGGGGCTGATCCTCTTCGGCCATATCGTCGGCATCAGCGGGGAGATGGCGCTTGCGGTCGGCATGGTGAAGCGCATCCGCGAGCTTGCCTGGGGCCTGCCGACGCTCGTGAGCTGGCAGTGGGCCGAGGGACGCCGGCTACGCCGGGCCTGAAGCACCATGAGTTTCGTCCTGCGCCTCCCGACCGGCATCGAGCGAAAGCTCGAGATGCTCTGGCGCGGCTCGCCGGGCCCCGGCGACGCCTGGAACGTCGATTTCTCGACTCCGGCCGGGGAGGCAGCGCTGGTCCCTCCGCAGTCCGTGTCGTGGCGGGTATTCAAGAACCCGGTGACGGTCTTCATCGGGGGAGTTGCCGCCGTCATTCTCGAATTGGCCGAGCCCCGCGTGCGCACCGGCGTTTGGGAGCATTCTCGGTTTCGCGAAGATCCCGTCGGGCGGCTGAAGCGCACCGGGGCGGCCGCGATGCTCACCGTGTACGGGGCGCGCAGCATCGCGACGCCCATGATCGAGCGCGTGGCACGAATGCACGCGGCCATTTCGGGAGTCACGCCCTGCGGCGCGCCTTATACCGCAGCTGATCCCGCGCTACTGACCTGGGTGCAAGCCACGGCCTCTTATGGCTTCATCGGCGCTTACCGCGAGTACGCGTGTGCGCTCGACGAGCTCGAGATCGACGCGTTTTTCGAGGAGGGTCTGGCGGCCGCGCACCTCTATGGCGCCGTCCAGGCTCCGCGATCGATGCGCGAGCTCGAGGGCCTGTTCGCCTCCATGCAAGGTCGGCTCGAGGGCTCGTCGATTCTGTTCGAGTTTCTCGATTTGCTGCGCGCGGCGCCGGTGTTGCCGCGGCCGCTCGCCTGGATGCAAAGCATGCTGATTCGCGCAGCCGTGGATATCGTCCCGGGGTGGGCGCGCGCGCGCCTGGGTCTCGATGCACGCCGGGGCTTGCGGGGCCTCGAGCGAGGCCTGGTGAAATCGATCGCCGGCCTCGCGGACCGCGTCGTTTTGCCCGGCAGCGCGCCGGCTCAGTCCTGCATGCGCCTTGGCCTGCCGGCGACTTTCCTCTACCGGTGAGCACGACGCACGAGCAATGGCGCCCGGCCGATGCGGCCACCGGTTGGCGCGCCGCGGCGATCGGTATCGTGGCGCTGGCGGTGGTCCTGCGGTTCATCTACACGGGAGGCGTGGAGCTGATGCCGGAGGAGGCGTACTACTGGAACTACGCCCAGCATCTGGACATCGGATATCTGGATCATCCCCCCATGGTCGGATGGCTGATAGCGGCGGGTACCGCAGCACTTGGCGATACCGAGTTCGCCGTGCGGATCGGGGCTCTGCTATGCGGGGCGATCGCGAGTGTCTTCATCTATCGGCTGACGCGCGAGATGTTCGGTGCTTTGACCGGCTGGGTGGCCGTGGTCCTCGCCCAAACGCTGCCCTTCTTTTTCTTGACCGGAATTCTGATGACTCCCGATGCGCCGCTTTCGGCCGCCTGGGCGGGTACGCTCTACTATCTATATCGCGCGTTGATCATGGAGCGGTCGCGGGCCTTTTGGGGAGTGGGTCTGTGCGTCGGCCTCGGCCTGCTCTCCAAGTACACGATCGCGCTGCTGGGATTCTCGACTCTGGTCTTCATGCTCATCGATGCGCGCTCGCGCCACTGGTTGAAGCGCTTCGAGCCCTGGGCCGCGGTTTTGCTCGCAGCGATCATTTTCTCTCCGGTGATCGCGTGGAATGCGCACAATGATTTCGTGTCATTCGCGTTCCAGACCTCGCGGCGACTTGCCGATCGCCCGCAGTTTGCGCTGCCCAAGCTCATCGGCTCGATACTGGTGCTGCTGACACCGACTGGCGCGGTCGCGGCGGTCCGGGAGTTGCTGCGAAAAAATGTGCCGAGCGCGTACCAAGACGGGGCGCCGAGCGCGCATGGAGAGCGGGGGGTTGCCGGGCCGTCTCGCGGTGCGGAGGCGGCCGGCGCCGAGCGGCAACGCGGCTGGCGCTTCCTGCAGGTCGCGGTGTTGACGCCCCTCGCGGTGTTTGCGCTCTTCAGCCTGCGTCACGAGGTCAAGCTCGACTGGACGGGTGCTCCGTGGATCGCCTCGCTGCCGGTGCTTGCGGCCGGCATCGCGCATTCGTTGCGCACCACGCGCAAGGCGATTCGCCGAGCCTGGGTGCCCACGCTGATCGTAATGTTGTTGCTGTACGGGGCCGGCCTTATCTACCTGCTACGCGGCATCCCGGGCCTGGGATACGGCCGGCATGCGGAGCTCGTGCCCGTCGGCTGGCGCGAACTCGGACGTGACGTCGGTGCGATCGCCGGCGACATCGCACGGCGGACCGGCACCGACCCACTCATCGTCGGCATGGATCGCTACGCGATCGCGAGCGAGCTCGCCTTCTACCTGCCTGATCGAGCCAAGGCGGTGAGTGACACCTCGAGCGCACACCTCTTCGGTCAAGTCGGTCTCATGTACGAGCGCTGGTTTCCAGCGGCAGGG
>Ga0302324_100013424_pt1 | contig 16615 bp, 20 predicted proteins | sample Palsa_T0_1_FD_201949 | JGI IMG/M metagenome (GOLD analysis project Ga0302324, IMG submission 201949) | Peat permafrost microbial communities from Stordalen Mire near Abisko, Sweden - Palsa_T0_1 | ecosystem: Environmental > Terrestrial > Soil > Palsa > Peat permafrost | place: Sweden: Abisko...
CCCCTGTCACCGGCCAGGCGCGTCGTCGCCGGATTGGCTTACGTCCCCCAGGAAGCCAATATCTTCGGTAATCTGACCATCCGCGAGAACCTTCAGCTCGCGACCGAATTCCTGCGCGGCCGGCCGGGTGCCGGCCCTGCGCAAAAAGCGAGGGTCATGGAGCTGTTTCCACAGATCGCTGCTCGACCGAAAATGCTGGCCGGCAATCTATCCGGCGGCCAGCGGCAAATGCTGGCTTTTGCCTGCGCGCTGCTGGCCAATCCGGAGGTGCTGTTGCTCGATGAGCCGTCAGCCGGTCTATCGCCGAAATTCGTCGGCGAGACCATGGACGCGGTAACGCGGGTGCGCGAATCCGGCGTCACCGTCCTGCTGGTCGAGCAAAATGTGGCTGCGGCATTGGATGTCGCGGACGAGGTGATGGTTCTGGTCGCCGGCCGCCAGAGCCTGCGCGTACCGGCCGGCCAAGTATCGACCACGGATCTCGCCGATCTGTTCTTTGCCAGGGTGACATGAAATGAAGGCGATCTGAAATGATGGCGCAGCTCATCCTCAATGGATTGGTCACCGGCCTGCTGCTGGCGCTGCCCGCACTGGCGCTAACGCTGATATTCGGCATTCTCAAATTCCCGAATTTCGCGATCGGCTCGATGCTGACAACAGGCGCCTATGCGGCCTGGATCGGCAACAGCCTGCTCGGGATGCCGCTCGCCGTCGCCGCTTTCTTTGCCGCGTTGGCGATGGCAGCGATCGCAATGCTCTCCGACGTTCTGGTTTTCGCGCGCCTGCGCGATCGCGGTTCGATCACGCTGCTGGTCGCATCGATGGGGCTCTCCCTGATCCTCGAAAACATTTGCCGCTTCGCATTCGGCAATTCGACGCGCAACTTCGCCTTCGATGTCGCGCGTCCAATTCGCTGGCATGGACTGCGCATCAACCATGAACAGCTGATTACGGCGGTCACGGTCATCATCTGCGTCATCCTGATCCAGTTGCTGCTGTACGGTTCGCCATTGGGCCGTGCCATGCGCGCCGTCTCCGACAATCCTTCGCTGGCCGCGGTGCGCGGCGTGGAGCGCCAAACCATCGCGCGCATCACATGGTGCCTTGCCGGGTCGCTTTGCGCTTTGTCGGGGGTTCTGGCCGCGCTGGATCGCGCGGTCGATCCATTGCTGGGCTGGAACTATCAGATTCCGATCTTCGCCGCCGCGATCCTCGGCGGTCTCGGAAGCCCTGCCGGTGCCGTTGCCGGCGCGCTCGTGATCGGTCTGGCGGAAGAGCTCTCATCGCTGGTTCTTCCCACCAACTACCGGCAGATCGTCAGCTTCGCTGTAATCCTGGGATTACTGCTGCTGCGCACGGAGGGTCTTTTCGGCCGCAAGGCGGTGCGCAAATGATCGCCTATCTCAGCACCCTTGTCGTGCTCGTCGCCATCTCCGCACTGGTCGGGCTGGCGCTCAATCTGCAATGGGGCGTGACTGGACTTGTTAATTTCGGCGTCGTCGGCTTCGTGGCACTTGGCGCCTATGCAACGGCGTTGCTGGCGCCGGCATTGGGATGGTACGGCGCCATGTTCGTCGCCGCATTGCTGTGCGCGGTCGTCAGCGCCGTGCTGGCCCTGCTATCGATCCGACTCGAGGAGAACTACCTGGCGATCGTGACGATCGGATTCGGTGAAGTCGTGCGCATCCTCCTTCTCAACGAGAGCTGGCTCACCGGCGGAGCAATCGGCATCGCCGATATTCCGCGGCCGTTCGTCAGCCTGGTATCGGCCGTCCATTACGATATCGTCCTGCTGTTGTTTTCCGTCGCGCTCGTGGCCGTCATATTCGTGCTGCTGGAAACCCTGGTGCGCTCGCCGTTCGGCCGCGCACTGCGCGCGGTCAGGGATGACGCGACCGTCGCGGCCGCGCTCGGCAAACCGGTGCTGGAGCTGCGCGTCAAGGCGTTCGCGATCGGCGGTGCGGTGATGGGCCTGGCCGGCTCGCTGCACGCATTTTACCTGACCTACATCGATCCCAGCCAGTTTACCTCGATCATCACCGCCTATGCCTTCATGGCGGTGATCGCCGGAGGCCGCGGCTCCAATATCGGCCTGCTATTCGGGGCCGGTACTATTATGGCGCTGCTGGAAGCCGCCCGCTTTCTCAAGGATGCGATCGCCGTCATCGACGGCACCCAGCTAGCGGCGCTGCGCCTCGGACTGATCGGCGTCGGAATCGTCCTGATGCTGATCCTGCGGCCACAAGGACTGTTCGCCGAGCCGCGGCGGCGCGTCCATGATTTCTTTCCCGACGACGGAGGACCTTGAAGATGCCGCGTGTAACCCCCCTGCCATCGACGACACTGCCGCCCGCCATTGCCGACGTCTACGAGCGGTTTGCCGCTTACGGCCCGTTTGCGGACCAGGTCGCCGTATTGGCGCATGTGCCCTCCGCGCTCAATCATCTTTGTCAGATGCTGATGGAATTGAAGTCCGGCAAGGCGGTGCCGTGGCGCTACATCGAGCTCAGCATCGTGGTCGTATCCAAGCTGAATGCCTGCGCCTATTGCGTGGCGAGCCATTCGCCGGTGCTGGCAACTGAAAACCTGTCAGCGGCGGCCATCGCGCAGCTTCCGGATGGCAATCATCCTGACTTCGACGATGTCGACCGGCTGGTGATCGAATATGCGACGCTGGTGACGCAAAGCTCGGGACGTATCCCCGAGCGCGTATTCAGGCAGTTGCGGCTTCATTTCAGCGAAGCGCAGATCGTTGAACTGACGCTGCGCGTCGCGCTGACAGGCTTTTTCAACCGCTTCAACGATGCGCTGAGCATCGACGATGGCGCCGCCGCCGCGGCGCTTGGCGAACTCACCTTTCATCCCGCGACCATGGAGACCAGCAAATGAACGACAGACATCGCCTGCCCGATCGACGGCGCGTGATTGCCGGACTGGGCGCCTCGTCGCTGGTCGGCCTTTCCGGCGTATCGGCTTTCGCGCAGGACGCCGCCGAAGTGCCGGTCGGCATGGTACTGCCCTTCTCGGGCGCCACCGGCCCTTATGGCGCCGACATGAAGAAGGCCGCCGATATCGTCGTCAAGATCATCAACGATGGCGGCGGCATTCTCGGCGGCCGCAAGCTTCGTTTGCACGTCGAGGATTCCGAGACCAATCCGACCGTCGGCGTCACCGCGACGCGGAAATTGCTGGAGGTCGACAAGGTCGAACTGGTCGGCGGGTTCTGGGGCAGCCCGATCGCGCTGGCAGCGAAGCCGCTGATTCTTGCCGCCAACAAGGTGCAGATGGTGTCCGCTGCGGCGAACGGCATCACCGACGGCGATACCAAGGGGCTGGTCTACCGGTTCCAGGCGAAAAGCAGCCAGTGGGGACCCGCCGGCGCCAAGGTCATGGCGGGGATGAACCTGAAAAAGGTGACGATTCTGGCGCAGCAGAACCCGTTCGTGATCTCGATGATCGAACCCTTCAAGGCCGAGATGGCGAGGCTGGGCGGTCAGGTCATGGATGTCGTCCTCTACAATCCGGATCAGCCGTCATACCGCGCCGAAGTCGAGAAGGCGTTTGGCCCGGAGCCCGAGGGCGTGTTCTGCCTCCCGCTGCTCACCGATTTCGTAGCCATCACCAAGGAAGTGTACCGCGGCGGCTTCAAATCGAAGATCCTTGCATTGGGAACCGGTGCCGACGCGGATGGCGCCTATCTGAAAAGCGTCACCCCCGAAGTCGCCGAAGGCATTCATCACCTGCAGCCGGCGCCACCGATGGATTCCGCCGCCTACAAGAAATTCGTCAAGCTGATGGGCGCACCGGAAGGCACCGTCTTCCTGTTTGCCGGCAACACCCACGATCAGATCTGTGTGACCGCACTCGCCATGGAACACGCCAAGAGTTCGGAGGGCGCGCGCTGGGCGAAGTCAATCCGCGAAGTCTGCAATCCCCCCGGCGAAGAGGTCGATGACATCCTGAGCGCGCTCGCGATGGTTCGGGCCGGCAAAAAGATCAACTTTGTCGGGGCCGGGGCCACGGTCGATTTCGACGAACGCGGCGATCAGCTCAACCGCTCGTTCCTGCATCAGGTCATCGAGAACGGCAAGAACCGGATCATCGGCGTGGTGACCTGACGTGAGCCTCGCCAATACCAACAACCGCGCCAGCGGCCCCAGCTTTACGCGACAAGAGCTTTCCAGGAGGACGACATGGCCAATTCCAGGATGATGCATCTTTGCGGTTTTCTGATTGCCGGGCCGGTGGTTCACAGCCACGCGATCTGGCGCAACCCGAAACACAAGACCAACTTCCTAAGCCTCGATCACTACGCACATATCGCCAGGGTATTGGAGCGCGGTCGATTCGATTTCCTGTTCTTCGCCGACCGGCTCGCGATCGCCGACCGTTACGGCGCAAGCCACGTGACCGGAATTCGTCACGGCGATCAGGACGCCACGCGGATGGATCCGTTGCCGATCCTCGGAGCGCTGGCCGCGTCGACCAACCGCATCGGCCTCGGAGCAACCCGGTCGACCACCTATGACGCGCCTTACAATATCGCGCGCGAATTCGCGACGCTCGATCACATCTCCGCCGGCCGTTCGGCATGGAACGTGGTGACCTCGATGAACGATGGTGAAGCGCTGAATTTCGGCAGCGTGCCCCATCTCGGTCATGACGAGCGCTACGACCGCGCCGACGAGTTCATGGAAGTGGCCTTCAGGCTTTGGGACAGCTGGGAGCCCGACGCCCTCATCCTCGACCGCGAGCGCGGCATCTATGCCGATCCGGACAAGGTGCACTACCTCAATCACGTCGGAAAATGGTTTCAGTCGCGAGGCCCGCTGAATATCCCGCAGGGTCCGCAGGGCCGCCCCGTAGTGATCCAGGCGGGCTCGTCGGGCCGCGGCAAGGCCTTCGCCGCGCGCTGGTCCGAAGTGATCTTCGCCTTGCAGCCTAATATGGAGCGCATGCGCGTCTTCACCGCTGAAGTCCGCGCTGCTCTGGCCCAACAGGGACGGCCTGAGGACGCAAGCCGGGTCCTGATGTCGATCATGCCGTTCATCGGCGAAAGCAGGGCCGAGGCCGAGGACAAGCGCGATCTGCACGATTCCCTGGTCGATCCGCTGGTCGGCCTCTCCACGCTTGGAGCCCATGCCAATGCGGATTTCTCCGGTCTGGCGCTCGACGCCAGCGTCGAGGCGGTGACGTCATCGGGCAGTCAGGGCAACATTGCGGCGTTGAAGAGCATTGCGGCTGGCAAATCGATCAGTATCGCCGATGCCGGCCGCATTTACGGCCGGGGCGTGATGTGTCCCCGCCTGGTAGGAACCGCGAAAGACATTGCCGAGGAGATGGCCGAGATCGTTGCTTCCGAAGCGGCGGACGGCTTCGTGGTTTCGCCAGCGTTTCTGCCCGACACCTTCGAAGACTTCGTCGATGGCGTGGTGCCTATCCTGCAGGACAAAGGCCTGTTTCGCCGGGACTACCAGGGAACCACGCTGCGCGATCATCTCGGTATCGCCGCTTCATCGGCGTGAGGGCCTCAAGGTTGGCTCGTCAGCCTGTGTGACGCGACGGCCGCCGTGCCGCGCGCAATTCCACCGATCATGGCGTCGATCTCACTTATCACCAGTTCGGGCGCGGCATTTTGCACGAGGTGACCGACACCCGGCAGCATGATCAGTTTCGCGTTCGGCACCGCGGCGGCGAAGGGCCGGGAGTGGATGGTCGGCCACACGGTGGTGTCGGCGTCGCCGGCGATCACCACCGCCGGCACCTTGATTTCCAGGTAACGCGGGGATTGCTCCCTGACCGCCGCCTTCAAGGTCACGAGATCGCGGGCATTGGCGAGGAATTCGCGCGGGCGCAGCAGTAATGCCGTCGCGGTGTCGCTGACGAAATTTTCCGGCATGGTCTGCGGCAGGAACGCGCGGCGGGCGCCGGGCGCGGTCAGGAAGTAGCCGAGCGGCAGCGTGATCGTATAGGCCAGCAACGGACCGATCACGGGGGTGGTGACGACATCATTGTACCATCCGACGCCGCCGGACCACGGATAGAGCGCCGGCGCCAGCAGCACCAGACCCGCGACGCGGTCGGGATAATCGAGCGCCATCCGCGCACCCAGCGCACCGGCCCAGGAGTGGACCACCAGGATCGCCGGACCGATGCCGAGCTTTTCCAGCGCCGCGTCGATCATCTGGCCCTGGATCGCGGGCGTCGAATCGGCCTCGCGCGCGCGTGGGCTCCAGCCATGGCCGGGACGGTCGATCAGAATGACCCGATGCCTGCCGGCGAGCAGATCACCGAGCGGTTGCTGCATGGCCTTCAGATTCGAGCTGGCGCCATGGATCAGCACAATCGGCGGACCAGCAGCGTCGCGCGGCCCGATATCGACGACGTTGAGGGTCGCGCCGGTCACCTCGACCATCACGCCCTGCGCGGGATAGCTGCGCTGCAGGACCAGGACACCGGCCTGTGTGATCAGCGCCAGAATCACCAGCGCCGCCACGAAAACGACCGCCATCATTGCGAGGATCCGGATGAGTTTGAGCACACATGAGTTACGGTTTGACGGCAATCCGGTTTCGCCGGGCCGGGGCGGTTCAAGGTCGCCATGCAGGTTTTCCACTGTACGGCGCTGAGGCGACGCCGGTCTTCATACAACCGTCATCGGCAGCTTTCTATAACCCTCTGCAATAGTTCTACGGTCGGATTAGCGTGCCCGTCGAAATTTCCGCAACCTGGCTTATCCACGCAATCCACAGCAACGCGCGGGGGCGCCAAGGCTTTATCACACCGGCAATTTGGAGGATTTTCGATGACTTCCACACAAAATGAAGCCGCCATCGACGAAATCGTCGCCAGCTGCGACGGCGACATGCGCGGCGCGCTAAGAGCACTGCTGCTGGTCAACGAGCAGCTGGAAGCGGAACTTCAGCAGCTCCATGCGGTGATGGCGCATGGCGGGCCGGCAGGATCCGGCGGCAACGTTCTGCACTAGGTCAGAAAGTTTCGCGCGATCAGATGTCGCGGCCTTCGACCTTCTCGGTCAGGGTCTTGACCAGTTCCGGCACCTTCTCCAGATGCGGATTGACCGCGAGCGCCTTGCGGAAGGCCTCGAGCGCGCGCTTCTCGTCGCCGAGATCCTGCATGATCATGCCCAGTCCCGCCAGCGCGCCGAAATGGCGCGGTTCGCGCACCAAAACCTGCTCGATGTCCTGCAGCGAATGGGCGTAATCGTTCTGCAGATAATACAGCGTCGCGCGCCGGTTCCAGCCCTCGACGTAATCGGGACGCAGCTTGACCACGGCATCGAGCAGCTTTAGCGCGACGCCCATCTGCTGGGCATCCATTGCGGCCTTGGCGCGCATCATCAGCAGCGCCGTGGTGTCGCTCGGGGTCTGCATCCACAGCGCCCAGATCCGGGCCTCGACATGCTTGGCGCTGGCCTCATCGGGGGCCGCCTTCAGCGCCCCGAACAGAAAGTCCAGGCCCCGCGTGCGATCGGCGCCGGTGGTCTTCGGCAGCTTGGCCGGGGCTTCCGGCAATTTCTTCTGCTGCTTTGACGGCGTGGTTCCGGGATCCTGCGCCAATACCGCAGGCGGCATCACGGCGGTGATCGCGGTGAGCAAGATCGCTATCCGGCAGCTGCGCGCGGCAGGGAATCTCAATGCCATAGGCAAAGTCTAGACGCAGTAAACCGCGCTGCAAAGCAGCAAAAGCGTCAAAGAGCCGTGATAACGACAGATCGTGTGCCGGCCAGGACCGCCAGATTCAGGCCTGAATCAACCTCGAATCAACCTTGGCGCGCCTTGAAACGGCGCTGAACCTTGTTGATCACATAGACCCGGCCCTTGCGGCGGACCAGACGGTTGTTGCGGTGGCGACCACGCAACGATTTCAGCGAGTTACGGACCTTCATGGGACAATCCTGATGCGTTGAAAGGCCGTGGGACAGGCCGAAAGTGGCAAAATCTGATTTATCCCGCCGGCGGCTGCGCCGCCCAGGACGCGCGGTTTCTAAGCCATTGCACGGTCGAATGTCAATCCAAACGGGGCGTTCGAGGCCCTTTTCGCAGCCTTGGCCAAGCCATCGGGGGCCAATCTCGGCCCACCCCTCCCGATTGAAATCGCACACAAATCCAGTGCCAGGGTCCAGTGCCAGGGGAATTCTAGTGCTGGGGGAACTCGACCATGGCCTCACCGGTGGCGACCTTCTCGTCGTTCTGGTTGCGGACCATGACGTCGATCAAGACCCAGCGCGAGTTCGCCGTGGCCTGTTTGGACTTCACGATACCGGTCGGCTGGATGGTGTCGCCCGGCCTGACCGGCTTGAGCCATCTGGTTTCGAGGCGGCGGTGAATGGCGCCGGCAGGATAGGCCCAGTCGGTAATCATCCGCGAGATCAGCCCGAAATTATTCATGCCGTGCATGATGATGCCGCCGAAATTGGTCTTGCCGAAATTGCCCTTCATATAATCGTCGTCGAGATGCAGCGGGTTGTAGTCGAGCGAGGCATCGCAGAACAGGCGGATCGATTCGCGGCTGACCGCGAATTTCGGCCCGTCGATGGTGTCGCCGGCGGCAAGGTTATCGAAGCTGGTTGTCATGATGTTCACCCTCACTGCGGCCGGATGGTCCAGCCACGGCCCGAGCAGATCACCTCGCCATGCTGGTTGAAGAAAACATTGTCGTGCACGACAAACAGCCGTTCGCGCTTGATGAATTTGTCGAGCGCGCGGGCCTGCAGCGTGATGAGATCGCCGGGGCGCGCCGGAATATGATAGCTCCATGATTGCCCGGCATTGACGGTGCCGGGGCTGCGCATCCAGTCATCCGCCGGCGTGCAGGCGAACATCAGCAGGATGTGGATCGACGGCGGCGCGATCAGCCCGCCATAGCGCGTGGTCCGGGCATAGGCTTCGTCGAAATAAATCGGATGATCCTCGCCGACCGATTTGCAGTAGAGCGCGATGGCCTCGTGCGTCAGCGTATAGGGAATGGTTTTGCGCGGCTCGCCGGGAACGATGTCGTCCCAGAGCTTCCGCAGATTGGCGTCTTTCCAGAAATCGGTCTCGAAGGCCTCCGCCGGCGCCATGCCATCCTCCCCGCTCGGTCGTCTTGTTTGTTCCGTCTTGCGGAATTTGTTATATGGTATAATCAATTTGCCACGCCGAAAAATCAAGGCGAACTTCCGGGAAGAACCAATGTCCAAGCTGAAGCTGCCCAATATCGAGGACGTCGTGGCGATCGACATCCACACCCACGCCGAAGAGCCCTGCGGCATGCATGGCGACGACGGCTATGACGACTTCCAGGCGCAGATGGCCGAGTATTTCAAGTCGCCGAACAAGCATCCGCCGACGGTGCCGGAAACCGCGGCCTATTACCGCGCCAAGAAAATCGCGGCCGTGATCTTCCCGGTCGATGCCGAGCGCGAGACCGGATTTCGCCGCTACAACAATTACGAAATGCTGGAAGTCGCCGCCGATCATTTGGACGTGCTGATCCCGTTCGCCAGCATCGATCCGCACAAGGGCAAGCTCGGCGTTCGCGAGGCGAAGAAGCTGATCGAGGACTACGGCGTCAGGGGTTTCAAGTTCCATCCGACCATGCAGGGCTTCTATCCGAACGACCGCATGGCCTATCCGCTGTACGAGGCCATCAACGACGGCGGCGCCATCGCGCTGTTTCACACCGGGCAGACCGGCGTCGGCTCCGGCATGCCCGGCGGCATGGGGATGCGGCTGAAATATTCCAATCCGATGTATATGGACGACGTGGCGGCGGATTTCCCCGACCTGAAGATCATTCTGGCGCATCCGTCCTTTCCCTGGCAGGAAGAGGCGCTGTCGGTCGCGACCCACAAGCCGAACGTCTATATCGACCTGTCCGGCTGGTCGCCGAAATATTTTCCGCCGATCCTGGTGCGCTACATCAACTCCATGCTGCAGGACAAGATGCTGTTCGGTTCGGACTGGCCGGTGATCACGCCGGATCGCTGGCTGGCGGATTTCGCCAAGCTCGACATCCGCGACGACATCCGGCCCAAGGTGTTGAAGGCCAACGCGCGCAGGATCCTCGGCATCTGAAGCGCGAAAATCAGCGCGACACGTCCGTTCCGCTCTATGGCCGCATCACGATGCATTCGAGATTGCCGGCCGTGGCCGCGGCTGCCATCGCCTCGGGCAAGGCCGCGAGCGGGAAAACGCGCGGGCGAATGGCGCTGATGTCGAGAAGTCCGCAGCGCAACAGGTCCAGCAGCAGCCGGTAGGCGCTGGCCGGATACATGAACTGGCCGATGATTTCCCAGCTGTTCAGCATCACGGCGGTGTAGGGCAACGGAAGCTCGGTTGTCATGCTCCCCATCAGCACCAGCCTGCCGCCGCGGCGAAGGCCGTGAAGGGCCGAAAGCGTCGAGTTCGGATCGCGCGCCTGCCCCACCATGTCGAACGCCAGATGCGCGCCGCCGCCGGATGCCTCGCGAAGCGCCCGCGCATCTTTCTGCACCTCGCCCGTCAGCGTCACCGGCACAACGCGCGGCCCGCCGGCATCCGCCACCGCCTCCAGCGCGCCGCGATTGCGGCCGGCTGCGATCACGCGAGCCGCCCCCATGGCGACCCCCAGCAACACCGCCGCCGTGCCATAGGCGCCGGTGGCGCCGTTGACGACCAGCGTCTCGCCGGCCGCGAGCCGGCCTCGCAGCAGGCCGCCGAACGGGATGATGCAGCGGCCGATCGTGACCAACTCGGTGGCATCGAATGTCTCCAAGCCATCCGCCGGCGTGACCGCCGCGACCGGCATCAGCGCGTATTCTGCCAGCGTGCCGTCCGGCCAATCGGCGAGAACCGCCGCAGCGTCTGGGCTCGAGGTCAGTCCGATCAGGATCTGCGCGGGGTCTTCGACATTCTCCGGCACGACAAAATGCGACGACAGCACCACGCGCTGGCCGGGCTTCAGATGCCAGACGTCCCGCCCCACCGCCTCGATGACGCCGACGCCGTTGGTTCCGATCGTGAACGGACCTGGAGGCGGATTATAGACCGGCAGTTTTCCTTCCACATAGGCTTTGAGGTATGACATCAACGCCGACGCCTCAATCCGCACCAGCACGCTGCCGGGGCGCGGCTCCGGGGTGCGCACATCCTTGAAACGCAATTCGCCGCCGAGCCGATCCAACTGCCATGCCTTCATACGGGACTCCCTTGATACCGAACGGCCTGATATGGCGCGGTGATCGCATGTTCGCTAGTATGATGCCGCAGATGTTCGGTGCCTTGCCTCAGCCGAGTTGCCGCTCATTTGGCCAAAATCTACCAATTCAAGCCTCCAGCCGGACAACCATCTCCCACCACTCAGCGAGTCCCCGTGACCATCAAAGCCGTTGTGTTCGATGCCTATGGCACACTCTACGACATTCAGTCGGTGGCGGCCGTCACCGAGGAGGCATTTCCCGGCTATGGCGAGATCGTCACCCAGATCTGGCGCATCAAGCAGCTCGAATACACCTGGCTGCGCTCGCTGATGCGGCGTTACCAGGATTTCTCCGTCATCACCCGGGAGTCGCTGGTCTACACCCTCAACGTGCTCGGCCTTAAACATGACGGCGCCGTGTTCGAGCGCATCATGGACAAATATCTGCATCTGGATCTCTATCCGGATGCGATGGCCACGCTCATAGCAATGAAGGGCCGCAAGCTGGCGATTCTGTCCAACGGCTCTACCGACATGCTCGACGCGCTGGTGCACAACAGCGGTCTCGACCGCGTGCTGGATGCCACCATCAGCATCGACAGCAAAAAGGTCTTCAAGCCTGCGCCGGATGCCTACACCCTGATCGAAGCCCGCCTTGGGATAGCGCCCGCGGAGGTGCTGTTCGTGTCGTCGAATCCATGGGACGCCTGCGGCGCCAAGGCCTTTGGTCTCAACGTCGCCTGGATCGAGCGGGTGACGCCGCAGGCAATGGCGCTGGCCTGCGTCAAGAGCGATCTCGTCACGCCGCTGACGATGTTCAAGGCGCTGCGGACGCAGGTGGACGAATTAGGGGTCACGCCAGACCATCGCATCCATGCGCTGTCGGAACTGCCCGATCTGGTGGCCGCCCCGTGAGCCTTGAATCCGTCCGCGCGTTTTTCGCCGAAAACGCCCCGGACATCACCGTGCTCGAATCCCCGATGAGTTCGGCAACGGTAGCGCTGGCCGCCGAGGCCTTCGGCGTCGAGCCGGCGCGGATTGCCAAGACCCTGAGCCTGCGGATCGGCGAGCGGGTGGTGCTGCTGGTCGCCAGCGGTACCGCGCGGATGGACAACAGGAAAGTAAAGGTGCTGCTCGGCGGCAAGCCGAAGATGCTCGGCGTCGACGAAGTCGCCGACATCACCGGCCATGAAGTCGGCGGCGTCTGCCCATTCGGCCTGAAAACGCCGCTGCCGGTTTACTGCGACGTGTCGTTGAAAGCGTTCGATGAAGTGGTGCCGGCGGCGGGCTCGATCCACAGCGCGGTGCGGATCACGCCCTCGCGGATGGCCGAACTGGTCGGCGCCGAATGGGTCGATGTCTGCGAAATGCGCCCGTAAGGCGACGGCCTATTGGTCGTCGTCGCGGGGTCTCGGCACAATCTGCTGGGGCACGCTGGCGCTTGAATCGAAAACCGCGCGGCACGGCCCCGAGAGCTGCGGGGTGTTTTGTCTCAAACACGCCACGATTCGATTGACGTCAGGCATCGCGGCGCCACACAGCCGGAACACATCGGGCGTGCAGGCCATTTGCTGCTCCAGCGTTCCCCGGTATTCGTCGGAAAAAGCCGGCGTTTGAACCACGATGCCGAAGGCGATCGGTATTGCAAGACTGAGGAGAATTCGATGGCTCGGGAGTAGTCGATGCACTCGCATGTCCGATCCTTCTTTTCCGATCTTTCTTTCGGATTCTGGGGGCGTGCTTGGTCAATGGGACAAACTGGTCCGTCTCAGGGTTCAAAATAAATGAGACCAAGGAAGGTTCGCGCCGAACAACAAAATGTGAAATCGGCGTTCCAAAAATAACGCGATCGCTACTCCACCTTGCCGATTTTCTTTACCGCCGCGACCAGGCGCGCGCTGTCGACTTCGACGAATTTCGAGAATTCCGGCGCATCCATGTAAGCCACCGGGCTGCCTGCGGTCTCGAAGGTCTTGATCACCTCCGGGCTGACCACAGCCTGCGCCATCGCCTCGCGCAGCCGCGTCATGATCGGGGCCGGCAGCGCGGCTTGCGCGAACAGCCCCGCCCAGATGTAGAACTCGACATCCTTGTAGCCAAGTTCCTTGAAGGTTGGCAGATCTGGAAAACTGGCGATCCGCTCCGCGCCCCAATTGGCCAGCACGCGCATCTTGCCGTCATCGACCTGCTGCTTCAGCGTGCCCGGCGCCGATGCCAGCGCCTGCACCGTTCCGGTCAGAATGGCGTTGAGCGCGGGGCCGGCGCCGCGAAACGGGATGTGCAGCAATTTGATGCCGGCAGAGGCCGCAAACATTTCCATCGCCACATGCAGCGTGCCGTAGGGTCCCGATGAACCATAGGGAATCTGGCCGGGGCGCTGTTTGGCGTCGTCGACAAAATCCTGCAGCGTCTTCCATGGCGCCGATGCCGGCACCGCGAGCAGCGTGGGATCGGCGAGCACACGCGCCACCGGCGCGAATTGCGCGACTTCGTAGACCGCAGGACGATCGAACAGGCGGTCGGCTTCCGGCAGCACCGCCAGCGACGACAGCGTCATCAGCAGAGTGTAGCCATCGGCGTCGGCGCGCGCCGCCGCCGCGTTGCCGATCGCACCGCCGGCGCCGCCGGCACGGTTGTCGACGATCACGGACTTGCCGAGCAGCCTCTCCAGCGCCAGCGCCACCGGCCGGGCGGCGAGATCGGCCACCGGCGGGAAACGGCACGATCATGCTGATGGTGCGCGCCGGCCACACCGCTTGGGCGAAAACGGATTTGGGGCGCGCGGCCAGCAGTGGCAGCGCTGCGGCGAGCTTGAGAACGTCACGTCGATCCATCGGCAGTTTTCCCTTGAGACTTTTCGTTTGGTTGATTCGCAAACTAGCGCGAACCGCAGGATGGGCAAGGGCACCACCGGGCGCCATGCCGCGCTCAGCCCCGCGGCAATTTCCTGGCCTTCGCAAAATGCCTGGTCAGGAAATCCGCTAGTACTTCGACGCGCGCGGGGCGCGGGCCGCCGGGAGGCATCACCAGATGCACCGCACCCTCGGTCTGCTTCCAGCCTTCCAGGATCACTTCGACCTTGCCCGACGCAATGGCGTCGCCGACGAGGAAGTCGGGCAGATCGGCGATGCCGAGCCCCGCGAGCAGCGCCGGCATCACCGCTTCCCCGTTGTTGACGCGCAGCGGCCCGCCCGGCCGTACGCTGGCCTGTTCTCCTTTCGCATTGGTGTAATGCCAGACATCGGGCGTCGATAAATACGCGTAGCCGAAACATTTGTGCTCCGCGAGGTGCATCGGATGCGTCGGCCGGCCATGGCGCTTGAGATAGGCCGGCGATGCCACCGTATAGCGCGGCATCGCGCATAGCCGCCGCGCGATCAGCGATGAATCCGGCAGGCTTGCGATCCGCAAACCCGCATCGAAGCCCTCGCCGATCAGATCCACCATGGCATCGCTCAAATGCAGGTCGATCGCGACATCGGGATATTTTTCCAGAAACTCAGGCAGGATCGGCGCCACTTCCCTGACCCCGAACGTCATCGGCACCGCGAGACGGACCAGCCCGCGCGGCGCCGCCGATTGCGCCAGTGCCTCATTCTCCACCGCCTCGCCGTCCGACAGCAGGCGCGCGGCGCGTGCGGACAATTTCTGCCCGGTATCGGTCAAGGCCAGCCGCCGCGAGGTGCGGTTGAACAGCCGGGCGCCGAGCCGCCGCTCCAGCCGGGTGACGGCTTTCGAGACCGTCGCCTTGGACAGCGCCAGCTCGGCGGCAGCGGCCGCAAATGACTGCAATTCAACAACTTTCGCAAAAATCGCCAGGCCTTCAAAATCGGGCAGTTTTGTCATCGGGGGATCTTCCCATCAACGATCAAATGGAAACAATGTGTTTCTATTGTTTCTATTTATGCATCAAACGGAAAGGCATATCCAGAGCCCTTCAGAAGTTGAGGAACATCCCATGATTGAACTCAGACCTTTCGCCAAGCTCGGTGCCGCCGACCACGGCTGGCTCAAAGCCAAACATCACTTCTCCTTCGGCAGTCACCACGATCCCCGCAATATGGGTCATGGCTCGCTGCGGGTGTGGAACGACGACGAGATCGCCCCCAACACCGGCTTTCCCGCCCATCCCCACGCCAACATGGAAATCATCACCTATGTCCGCGAGGGCGCGATCACCCATCAGGACAGTCTCGGCAACAAGGGCCGCACCGAAGCGGGCGACGTCCAGGTGATGAGCGCCGGCTCCGGCGTGCGGCACTCCGAATACAATCTCGAGCCGACCAAGACCAAGATCTTCCAGATCTGGATCGAGCCGGTGGCGCAGGGCGGCCAGCCGACCTGGGGCGCGAAGCCGTTTCCGAAGTCGGATCGCTCCGGCAATTTCGTCACCATCGCCAGCGGATTTGCCGATGACAAGGACGCGCTGCCGATCCGTGCCGACGCGCGGGTGCTCGCCACCACGCTGAAGGCCGGCGAGAGCGCGCAATATGCGCCGGGCAAGACCCGCAACCTCTATCTGGTGCCGGCGGCCGGTTCCGTCGAGATCAACGGCGTCCGCGTCAATGCGCGCGACGGCGTCGCGATCCGCGACGAGGCCCAGCTGAAGATCACGGCGCTGGAAGATTCCGAACTGGTGCTGGTCGACGCGGCGTAGCCAACGATGAATCCCGATCTCCAGTTCGTCATGCCCGGGCTTGACCCGGGCATCCGTCCTTCTTCCTGAGACTCCTTCGAAAAGGATGGATTGCCGGGTCAAGCCCGGCAATGACCCCCCCTTAATAAATCAAGCCACAACCACACCCTCACCTCACGGAGACCAACCATGACGAAAGTTCTCGTTCTCTATTATTCTGCCTACGGCCACATCGAGACGATGGCCAATGCGGTCGCGGAAGGCGCCCGCGAGGCCGGTGCGACCGTCGATATCAAGCGCGTGCCTGAACTGGTGCCGCCCGAGGTCGCGAAGGCGTCATATTACAAGGTCGATCAGGCGGCGCCGGTGGCGAAAATCGACGACCTCGCCAATTATGACGCCATCATCGTCGGCACCGGCACCCGTTTCGGCCGGATGGCGTCGCAGATGGCGAACTTCCTCGATCAGGCCGGCGGCCTGTGGGCCAAGGGCGCGCTGCACGGCAAGGTCGGCGGCGCCTTCACCTCGACCGCGACCCAGCACGGCGGACAGGAGACCACCCTGTTTTCCATCGTCACCAATCTCCTGCATTTCGGCATGACCATCGTCGGCCTGAATTACGGTTTCGCCGGCCAGATGAAGCTCGACGAAGTCACCGGCGGCTCGCCCTACGGCGCCACCACGATCACCGGCGGCGACGGCAGCCGCCAGCCCAGCGCCAATGAGCTCGCCGGCGCGCGCTATCAGGGACGCGTGATCGCGGAGACTGCCAAAAAACTGCATGGCTGATGCGATCAG
>Ga0302324_100013425_pt1 | contig 16614 bp, 15 predicted proteins | sample Palsa_T0_1_FD_201949 | JGI IMG/M metagenome (GOLD analysis project Ga0302324, IMG submission 201949) | Peat permafrost microbial communities from Stordalen Mire near Abisko, Sweden - Palsa_T0_1 | ecosystem: Environmental > Terrestrial > Soil > Palsa > Peat permafrost | place: Sweden: Abisko...
CGAGGGCATCACGACCTTCCAGCCCGGGATGTGGGTCATCACGCTCTCGAAGCTGTGCGAGTGGTAGATCGACCCGTGGATGCCGCTGCCCACCGGCGTCATCAGGACCATGGGAAGGTGGAACTGGCCGTTCGACCCCCAGCCCATGTTCCCGGCCAGCTTCAAGAGGTCGATGGCGTTGAAGATGTAGTCGCAGAACTGGATTTCGGCGACCGGCTTGCGACCGGCCAGGGCAATTCCAATGGCGGTGCCGATGATGCCGCGTTCGTCGAGCGGCGAGTTCCAGGCGGTGCGCAGCCCCTGGGTGCAGGTGAAGACTCCGCCGAGCGGCGGCCCCACATCCTCACCGAAGATGTCGCTGACGCCGAGGTGTTCTTCGCCGTAGTGCAGCGCGAGCCGAATCGCTTGGGCCAGGGTTGCCACTTAATTGCCTTCCATTTCGGTCTGGTCCGCGTCGCCCTCGAAGAAGGTGTGGCGCATCAGGGTGCCGGCTTCCGGGTAGGGCTCGTCCCGCACCTGGTCGAGCGCGTCGCGCGCCTCCTGACGGTACTTGTCCCACACCTGCTTGGCGCTGTCGGCTGAGAGCAGCCCGGTCTTGAGCAGCTTCTGCTCGTAGTCGGCGATGCAGTCGCGCTCGTTGATGCGGCCCCCGCCGGTCGAGCTCGAGTGACCGTTGAGGCGGCTCACGTTGCCCTGAAGGCAAAACGGCTTGCGGGTCTCGCGGATGTAACCGATGGCCTCCTCGAGGGCGAGATAGGCCGCCTCGGGATCGTTGCCATCGACGACGGCACGTCGGATGCCATAGGGCACGGCGCGCTGGGTCAGGTCTTGAAGGGGCCACTCCTCGCTCGAAGGAGTGCTGATGCCGAACTTGTTATGGCCTACCAGGATCAGCACCGGCAGCTCGTGCCCCGGCCGCGAGCTCCAGATCAAGCAGGTCTCGAAGTCGCCCTCGGCCGCGCCGGCGTCGCCGCCGTTCACGATGCTGATGCCGCGCCCGCCCTCGCGCTTTTGAACCCAGGCCGTGCCGGGAGCCATCGCATACTGGACCTCGATGGTGGGCGTCATGGGCACGACGTTCCACTCGTGCAAGGCGTAGTGGTTCACGAAGTTTCGGCCGCCCGAGTAGGGGTCGGTGGCGGTGGCCCGCATCTGGCGGATGGAGTCGATGATCCGCGCTCCCATGGCGATGAGGATTCCGCTCGAACGGTAGTGCAGGTGCAGGTAGTCGTGCTGGGGGCCCTGTCCCTTGTCGACCTGAAGTCCCAGCGCGACACCCCAGGCCTCTTCGCCCGGCCCACCGATCCAGAAGTAGCCATCGCCGAGCTTGGTCATCGCGATGAGCTGTTCTTCCATGACCCGGGTCTTCACCATCAGGTCATGCATCCTGATTCTCAATTCGTCCGTGATCACGTGGCCTCTGGTCTCGGTGGGCGTTCGGATCCTTGCCGCGCGCCCGACGACGGGGATTGGCTTACCAAAGGGCGGCGGTGGGGAGCAATGGGCTAGTATGCGCCAATGCCTGACCTGCGCCCCCTTCTCGTCCTGTCAGTTCTCCTGAGCTGCGGCAAGTCCGACCCGCGAGTGCCCGAGGCCCGCCAGGAGCTCGACTCCTTTGCCAAGTCGCTCCGCGACTTCCGCGACCAGAAAGGCCGCTGGCCGTCGACCCTGGTCGAGGGTGTCGGCGTGACCTGCTCGGGCGAGCACCACGACTGCGTCACAGACCAGGGGAAGCGCCGCGATCCCTGGGGAAGCGTGTACGAGTACGATCAGAGCCTCAAATCGGCGCTGCTGCGTTCGCCTGGCCCCGACCTGAAGCTCGGCACCAAGGACGACCTCGAGGTCTTCATCCCGGCCCAGGGGCCGCAGAAACCCTGAGGCTCGGTGTCCGCGTTGACGCTTACGCCACGGCCACTTATAAAGCGCTGCGTCACATCTTCCCTGGAGCACATCAATGGCAGAGAAGCTCGAGATCGATCCCAAGACGCTCGACCGCAGGCTGGCGGCACGGCTGGTGCGGCGCGGTGTGATCACGGAGAAAGAGCTCGAAAAGAGCGTCCGAACGCTTCCCGACATGGCCGACAAGGCCAAGCCGGTGGACACCATCCTGGACGCTGACGAGGACTAGGCATGGCCGAGAAGGCCGACGGCAAGCAGGACAAAGGCTTCAAGGTCGTCGATCGGCGTCGGGTCGGGGTGGACGAGCCCGCGGCTGACGCTCCCACGCCGGACGCAGCGCCCCCCGAGCCAGCAGCGCCCTCCCCTTCTGAGCCGGCGCCGCAGTCCCTGCACGAGCAGGTCCTCGGGTCAATCGACTTTCAAACCTTCATGGTCTCGCTGGCCTCCTCGGCCCTGATCCATCTGGGCGAGGCCCCCAATCCGGATACCGGCAAGACCGACGCTTCGCTGCCGCACGCCAAGCAGACCATCGACCTGCTCGCCCTGCTGCAGCAGAAGACCTCCGGCAACTTGACCCCCGACGAGTCGAAGCTCTTGCAGGACCTGCTGCGCGACCTGCGGCTGCGCTTCGTGCAAGTGACGTCGATGCGGAAGTAGCAGTAGCGCCGACCCCGCTCTCATCATCGAGGCGCCCGCTCTGATGATCAGTGCTCGTGTCGATGGTGCAGATCCTCGCTGTGCTCGTGCTCGTGCGCGACAGTCTCGTGACTGTGCTCATGGGAGTGCGGTCCGTCGGGCATCACGTCGTGTGAGTGATCGTGGTGGCCGTCGTCGTGGCGATGCACGTGAGAGTGGCTGATGGCGACGTGGACGTGCGCGTGCCGATGGCGCTCGCGGGCGTGAAGCCAGAGACCGCAAGCGATGAGGGCGCCGGCGACGACGAACGGCCAGCCGGGCCACGGGTCGCCCAGGGCAAGAGCCGCCCCAGCCCCGAGGAACGGCGCGGCCGCGAAGATGGAGGCGGTGCGGGCCGTGCCGATCCTCCGCTGGGCGCGCAGATAGAGCTGCAGGCTCAAGCCGTACCCGACGGCGCCGATGGCGAGCAGGCCGGCTGCCGAGCCAAGCCGGGGCCACGCTTGGCTCAGGGCGACGGCCGCCAGGGCTGAAGCGCCGGCGCCGATGAGCCCCTTCCCCGCAACGACGGCCACGGGGTCGCGGTCGGCGAGCGGCCGGGAGAGCACGTTGTCGAGCGCCCATGCAGCGGTGGCACCGATGATCAGCACGGCCCCGACGAACGTCGCGCCGGCGTCCACCAAAGCTTCAGGCCGGCCGACGAGAACGAGCCCCCCGGCGAAGATGCAGGCGAAGGCGGCGAGCACTCGGGACCCCAGGCGCTCGCGATGCACGAGCCAGGCGAGAAGCAGAGTGAGGGGCGCCTCGAGCGCGAGCAGCAACGCGCCGCTGGCGGCATCCACTCGCCGCAGCCCGAGGACGAAGAGCGTCGGGGCGAGCATGCCGCCGAGAAGGGCCACCACGACGAGACGGCCAATCATCGTACTGTCAAGCTGCGCCTCCTTGGTCCCGCCGCGGACTGCGCTGCCCAGCAGGGTCGCGACCGCCGCCCCGAGATAGAGGAGGCAGCCGCACGCGAGCGCCCCGGCGTCCGCGGACGCGCGTTGCACGAGTGGCGCCGTGGCCCCGAAGAGGAGCGCGGCGAGGAGCGCCTGGGTAACGCCCGGAAGGATGGGGGCGCGATTCATGTCGCCAACGAGCGATCGGAGCACCCCAAGCCAGAAAAGCCAAGCGATCCAGTGGTCTTGCCGTTCTCAGGCCAACTCGACATCGCCGCTTTCTGCATTAACTTGTAGCCATGAAGCTCGACAAATTTACGCTCAAGGCCCAGGAGGCCGTCTCCGAGGCCCAGTCGCTGGCCCGCCGCCAGGACCACCAGGCCATCGAACCCGAGCACCTCGCCAAGGTCCTGCTCGACCAGCAGGACGGCATCGCGTTGCCGCTCATCCAGCGCATCGGGGCCGACCGCAATCTGCTGCAGAGCCGCATCGACGAAGCGCTGAACAAGCTGCCCCGCATTCAGGGGGCCGACAACTACCCTTCGCAAAGATTTCTCAAAGTCATCGACAAGGCCGAGGACGAGGCCAAGAAGCTCAAGGACGAGTTCGTGTCCACCGAGCACCTCCTGCTGGGTCTTCTCGCGGATCCCAAGGAGATCGGACAGGCCTTCAAGGACACCGGCATCACGCGCGATCGCGTGCTGCAGGTCCTCAAGGACGTCCGCGGCGGTGGCCGCGTCACCTCCGAGAACCCCGAGGGCCAGTTCCAGGCGCTCGAGAAGTACACCCGCGACCTCACCGAGGCCGCCCGGGCCGGCAAGCTCGACCCGGTGATCGGCCGCGACGAGGAGATTCGCCGCGTGATCCAGGTGCTCTCGCGCCGCACCAAGAACAACCCGGTGCTGATCGGCGAGCCGGGGGTAGGCAAGACGGCCATCGTCGAGGGCCTGGCGCGGCGCATCGTGGACGGCGACGTCCCCGAGGGGCTCAAGCGCAAGCGGCTCGTGGCGCTCGACCTGAGCGCGCTCGTCGCTGGCGCCAAGTTCCGCGGCGAGTTCGAGGAGCGGCTCAAGGCGGTCATCAAGGAGATCACCAAGGCGGAAGGCCAGATCATCGTCTTCATCGACGAGATCCACACCCTGGTCGGCGCCGGAGCGGCCGAGGGGGCGATGGACGCCGGCAACATGCTCAAGCCCGCCCTGGCTCGCGGCGAGCTGCACTGCGTCGGGGCCACCACCCTCAACGAGTACCGCAAGGTGGAGAAGGATCCCGCGCTGGAGCGCCGCTTCCAACCCGTCAACGTCGGCGAGCCGAGCGTCGAGGACACCATCACGATCCTGCGCGGGCTGAAAGAGCGCTACGAGGTCCATCACGGCGTGCGCATCCAGGACGCCGCGCTGGTGTCGGCCGCCACCCTTTCCAACCGCTACATCGCCGACCGCTTCCTGCCCGACAAGGCCATCGACCTGATCGACGAATCGGCGAGCCGCCTGCGCATCGAGATCGACTCGATGCCCGCCGAAGTCGACGATGTGCGGCGCAAGATCCTCCAGCTCGAGATCGCCAGGCAGGGGCTCTCCAAGGAAACCGACGCGCTTTCCAAGGGTCGGCTGGCCGAGATCAACCGGGAGATCGGCGAGCTCAACGAGAGCTTCACGGCCCTCAAGGCCCACTGGGAGGCCGAGAAGGTCGCCATCGAGGCCATCCGCGGCGTCAAGGGGCGAATCGAGAGGACCAAGTCCGACATGGAGGCCGCCGAGCGCGTCTCCGACCTGAACCGGGCCGCCGAGCTGAAGTACGGGACCTTGCCGGGCCTCGACAAGGAGCTGGCTCAGAAGAATGGCAAGCTCGCCGAGATCCAGAAGGACAACGTCATGCTCAAGGAGGAGGTCGACGCCGAGGACATCGCGGCGGTGGTCTCCAAGTGGACCGGCATCCCGGTCTCGAAGCTGCTCGAGGCCGAGCTGCAGAAGCTCGTGCAGATGGAGGGGCGGCTGGAAGAGCGGGTCATCGGCCAGCGTGAGGCCGTCGAGGCCGTCTCGAACGCCGTGCGGCGCGCCCGTTCAGGCTTGCAGGATCCCAACCGACCGATCGGCTCGTTCATCTTTCTGGGGCCGACCGGAGTCGGGAAGACCGAGACCGCGCGGGCCCTGGCGGAGTTCCTGTTCGACGACGAGCAGGCCATGGTCCGACTCGACATGAGCGAGTACATGGAGAAGCACTCCGTGAGCCGACTGCTCGGCGCCCCTCCCGGCTACGTCGGCTACGAGGAAGGTGGTCAGCTGACCGAGGCCATCCGGCGGCGGCCCTACGCCGTGATCCTCTTCGACGAGATCGAGAAGGCCCACCGCGACGTGTTCAACGCCCTGTTGCAGATCCTCGACGACGGGCGGCTCACCGACGGTCAGGGTCGAACCGTGGACTTCAAGAACGCGGTCCTGATCATGACTTCCAACCTGGGTGGCGAAGAGATCCAGCGGTTGACGGGGATCGGCGCCTCGGCAACGAAGCTCCACGACGCCGCCATCGAGGCCCTGCGCCAGCAGTTCCGGCCGGAGTTTCTCAACCGGCTCGACGAGGTCGTGGTGTTTCACGAGCTGCACAAGAAAGACCTCGGCCGGATCGTCGAGATCCAGCTCGGCCGCCTGCGCCAACTGCTCGGCGAGAGGCAGCTCGGGCTCGAGCTCTCGGACGCCGCGCGCGACTACCTCACCGAGAAGGGCTACGACCCGGTCTACGGCGCCCGGCCCCTCAAGCGCGCCATCCAGCAATATCTCCAGAACCCGCTCTCGATGGCCATCCTTCAGGGCCAGTTCAAGCCCGGCGAGACCATCGAGGTCGATCTGGCTGGCGACGCTCTGACCTTCACGACCAGTAGCTCCGGCCTCACGGGCAGCAGCTCCGGCGGCCCGGCCAGTAGCTCCGGCGGCCCGGCCGGAGGCAAGAAGACGCGGGCCACGCAACGGCCGGCGCGGGCGTAGGACCGAACACCGCGCGCAGTGGTGGCCACCTAAGCCGGAATGGACGCTTGGTGGCCACTTCGAGGCTTCTCTCCCGGTCGAAGAAGGCCGTGGCATCGCCAACCGACCCGTACGAGCCATGTGCGGCCGCGAGCAACCATGGGCGCCGTGGCGCTCGGGGGCGGCGGCCTGGTCCACCCATCGAACCAGAGAGCCGAGGAGCCTGGATCGAAGTCCCCGCCAGGGCCGTGCTTCGCCCAGTTCTGGAGCACGTAGACCAGCGCCGCGCGTGTTTCACGCGGGGTCTCGAGCTGATGCGCGTGATAGCGGTCAGCAAAGACAGTACCGCCGTGCCCAAGCGCACGATGAGCCGCACGGGCCATGCGAATCGAGAGTCCCTGTATTCCGCGCGAAAGGGCCTGCTCGCTCTCGGCTTCGACGATCAGATGCATGTGATTGGACTGGATTGAGAAATGCACGACGCGGAAGTCCTGCTTCTCGCTCGCCGCGATCGAGCTGCGCATCGCCTCGAAGAGCAGCCCATCGCTTCGGAAGCTGGGCAGCCCCTCGCGTGCCCGCAGCGTCACGTGCACCGGATGACGGGCAAGATGGCATTCGCGTCGACGGTGCGGCACACCAACTCGGCGGCCCGACGGTTTGCGTCCTGCCCCCGGCCGAGCACCGCCATGTCTAAATGCCGGTCGAAGCGGAAGCTCTTGCTGGAGAAGGCGATAGCGCATCTTGATTAAGGCTGAAGTCTACCAAGAGCCCCTGACATCGATGCTCGCAGCGTTTGCACCAGCCCCCGCGTCACTCCCCGCGATGCCTTTGGTTCAACGGGGACAGCCCGAGCGTTCGTCGAAGCTCGAACGCATCAACCTCGGGGAGGGGTGCCATCGAGCCGGGCAGCGACCGTTGAATCGCCAGCGCACCGATGCATCGGCCGGGCGCCCGGCCGATGCGTGGCGCCCGGATCGCACAACAACTCCCCCGCGGCTTCGGAGTCGATGGGCATCCCCGCTAGCTTTGATCCGGCGTTCGCCGCGGGCCTTCGGCCCCATCCAGCTCGTCGTTGCCGGCCTCGGCGATCAGCCGCGCCCCGCGATCGTGCATGAAATACGCGAAGGCCCATTCGGTCAGCACGAAGTAGCGGTTCCTGAAGCCGACCAGATAGAGGATGTGCACGAAGACCCAGGTGAGCCAGGCGACGAAGCCTGACAGCCTCAGCGGGCCGATCTGCGCCACGGCGCGTCCCCGGCCGATGGTCGCGAGCGTCCCCTTGTCCCAGTAGTGAAAGGGCTCGGCGGACTGGCCCTTGAGCGCGCGCCGCACGTTTCTCGCTGCTAGGATCCCTTCCTGGATCGCCGCGGGAGCGAGGCCTGGGACCGGCTTTCCATCCACCACCAACGACGCCAGGTCTCCGATGACTTGCACTTCAGGGTGACCCGCCAGGCTGAGATCCGGCTGCACCAGCACTCGGCCCGAGCGGTCGAGCGGTACGCCGAGACTTGCCCCCAGGGGAGACGCTTTCACGCCGGCGGCCCAGATCACGGTGCGGCTCGCGAGCCGCTGCTCGCGGTCGCCGATCTGAAGCGTGACGCCCTCGGAATCCATCCGGGTGACCTTTGAGTCCGCAAGCAGCTCGACGCCGAGCCGCATGAGGTCGCGCACCGCTTGCGCCGACAGCTTGGGATCGAAGCTGCCGAGAATTCGAGACCCAGCCTCCGCCAGCACCACACGCGCCTCGGCCGGTTGGATGCGGCGAAAGTCCCGATCGAGCGTCGAGCGCGCGATCTCGCTGAGCGCGCCCGCGAGCTCCACTCCAGTCGGGCCACCGCCCACCACCACAAAGGTCATCCAGGCTTCGCGCCGGGCCTGATCCTCCTCGCGCTCGGCGGCCTCGAACGCGCGCAGGACGCGGTTGCGGATCTCGAGGGCCTGTCCCAGCGACTTGAGGCCAGGGGCAGCCGCGGCCCAGTCGTCATGACCGAAGTAGGAGTCAGTCGAGCCCGCGGCGAGGATCAGGCGATCGTACGAGAGATCGCCCTGCTCGAACGTCACCCGACGCGCGGCGAGATCGATGGCCACGACGCGGGCCATCAACACCTCGGCGTTGGCCTGGCCGCGGAGAATCCGGCGCAGTGGCGAGGCGATGGCAGTCGGCGGAAGGGCGGCCGTCGCCACCTGGTAGAGCAGCGGCTGGAACAAGTGGTGGTTGTGGGCGTCGACGAGCATGATTCGCACCGGCGCCCGCGCCAGATGCCGCGTCGCGGAGAGGCCGCCGAAACCGCCGCCGATGACAACGACTCGAGGCCAGTTCGCATCCATTCGCGAAAGCATAGGGGGCGCGCCTCTTTCCGGCATCAGCGTTCGAGACTACAGTTTACTCGTGAGGCTCTCCGGGGCTCGATTGACGTCGCTGCTTGCGATCCTCGTTTTGGGGTCGTTGGGCTGCCTTCAGACGACGATCGCCGGCGTGGGTGTTGGCGGAACGTCCGGAGGGAACGGGTCAACCGGCGGACGATCAACAACCGGCGGGGGATCGACGACGGGTCCAAGCTGCGTCGGCGTGGTCTGCGGGGCCTTCTACGCCTGCGATCCCACCGATGGCCTGTGCAAGTGCGGGGGCCAGGTATGCAATTCAGGGAACTGCGACCCATCGGGCGCCTGCTCGGCTGGATGCGAAGGAACCACTGGGACGCTCACCATCCCAGGTTCCAGCGGACCCGGCTCTGCTCTGACGCTGCCACCGGCCTATCTGAATGAGTTCTACAGCTATGACCTGTCGCCGGCATGCGCAGGTCTCGCGAATGTGGTCTGGATCCCCTGCCTCCTTACGGACGGCGGCCCGGTTTGCACGGACATGGCGAGGCTCAAGTTGCCTCCCGGCCTCACCCTCTTCAGCAACGGCCAGATCCAAGGCATTGCTCTCGAAGCCGGCTGGGAAACTATTTCGTACGAGTTCCTGGTCGGGGCATTTTTCGGTAGCCCGAACGATGACACCAACGACGGCGGCGTCTTCCAGAACGTCTTGATGACCGTTGAGAGGGACGCTGGGCCGCCGCAATAGCGGACGCCGCGCTAGATTCGTTCCGGCATTCGGCACGGGCCTTCGGCCCGACTCCCGTGTGCCGGCGGAAGAGTTTCCGCTTACCGCGGCCGGCGGGGACGCCGGAGCTACTTCTGGTACTTCACGCTCACGAGCGTCAACCCGTGCGCGGGCGCCGTTCGGCCGGCGAGGCGCCGATCCCGACTCGCAAGCAGGCGTTGGATGTCACCGGGCGATCGTTGCCCGTACCCGACCTCCACCAAGGTGCCGACCAGGTTACGCACCATGTGCTTGAGGAAGGCCGGCCCTTCGACCTCGAAGAGCCACTCGTCCGCGACGCCAGGCTCGAGCGCCAGCCGGTCGAGTCTTCGAAAGGTGCTCTTGGCCTGGCAATCGGAGGCGCGAAAGGCGGCGAAGTCGTGCCGGCCGAGGAGCACCGCCGCTGCCTCGCGCATGCTCGCGATGGCGAGCGGTCGGTAGATCAACCAATGGCTGCGGCGCAGCAGGGGGTTGCGCGTGCGCCGATTCAGAATGCGGTAGCGGTAGTGCTTCGCCACGGCATCGCGGCGCGCGTCGAAGCCCTCCGGGGCTTCGGCGGCCTCGAGAACCACGACATCCTCGGGCAGGAACCGGTTGAGCCCGAACACGAAGGCCTTCACGGGCAAGCCCACTTCGTCGGGCACCGGGAGACTCAGCACCTGCCCGCTGGCGTGCACCCCCGCGTCGGTCCGCCCAGCGGCCATCGGCCTCAAGGGGCGTCCGCACAGGCGCGCCAGACCCTCCTCTATCACGCCCTGCACGGTGCGGGCGTTGGCCTGCAGCTGCCAGCCCGCAAACTCGGCTCCGTCGTACGCGATGGTGAGGCGCAGGATGCGCACTACCGGTACTTCAGGAAACTCTCGACCAGGTCGCTGAGGATGGAGCTGACCGGGACCTGATTCTTTTCGGCCAGCGCCTTGAGCGCCTCGTAGTCGCCGCTGGCCAGGTCGACCGTCACCTTGCCCACGCCGTTCGAACGGGGACGCAGCCCCGCCGACGTGTGGACCGGCGCGTCCAGGCGTCGCTCACGGGGCCGCAGCGGGATGGGCTCGACTCCCGACTCTTCCTCCAGCTCGAATTGCCCGGCCGGCAGCGGCACCTCGCCGGAGAGCAGACGCTTGCGCTCCTGGTCGAGCTCGTCCGTGAAGAGCTGCTTCATGAAATTGGCGAGGTGGATGCTGCTGGGCGTGAACTCGTACTTCGAAAGGAATTGATCGAGGTCGTACTGCATGTCCCAGGCGCTCTGGTAGCGCTGGTCGCGGTCCTTCTCCAGAGCCTTCATCAGGATCTGCTCCACCGCGTCGGGCACGTCGGCCTTGAAGTAGCTCGGCGTGTAGATCTTTCCCTCGGTGATGGTCTTGAGGATCGCCACCTCGCTGTCGCCGGTGAAGAGCTTGAAGCCGGTGATCCACTCGTAGAGCACCACCCCCAGCGAAAAGAGGTCGGAGCGGTGGTCGAGCACCTTCCCCATGCACTGCTCGGGACTCATGTAGCTGAGCTTGCCCTTGATCTCGCCGGCCCGGGTCTGCTCGATCTGGTTGGCGGCCTTGGCGATCCCGAAGTCCAGGATCTTCACGGTCCCGTCGAACGACACGAAGATGTTCTCGGGGGTGACGTCGCGATGCACGATCTGCAGCGCGTTCCCGTACATGTCGGTGCGCTGGTGGGCGTAGTAGAGCCCCTCACAGACCGAGGAGGCGATCTTCAGCGCATAGACCATCGGAAAGGGGATCCCCATCCCCTCGGCCTTGGGGATGATGCGCCGCATGTCGCGCCCGGAGATGTACTCCATGGCGATGAAGTACGACTCGCCGATCTTCCCGAGGTCGTAGATCTGCACGATGTTGGGATGGTTCAGGTGCGCCGCCAGCTTGGCCTCGTTGAGGAACATCTTCACGAAGCTCTTCTGGTTCGAGAGATGCGGCCGGATGCGCTTGATGACGATGGTTTTCTCGAACCCCTCCAACCCCTCCTGGCGCGCCAGGAAGATCTCGGCCATGCCCCCGACCGCGATGCGATCGAGCAGCACGTACTTGCCGAAGCGGATGCCGCCGACCTGTCGCTCGTTGGTGGCCAAAGGGGGGATACAACCGAATTATAGGTCAGCCAGCCCCTGTCACAAACGTTTCCACACCTGTTCGGCGCGCGCGTAAGCATTGGTGGACAGCTGTCGGAGATCCTGCCCCAACAGCTCCCCTTCGCGCACCAGCACCCGTCCCGCCACCACCGTCCACGCCACGCGCGCCCCGCCCATCACCTGCGCGAGCTGCACGATGGAGCCACTCTCGGGCGAGCCGATCCCGGGAGCTGCTCCCCCCGCCGGGGTGGCCCCGTAGTCCTCGACCAGCACCAGATCGGCGGCGTCGCCCACCTGGAGCCGCCCCGGCTCGAGCGCGCCGCGCTCGCCGGCCCGAGTCAAGGCGAAGATCCGCTGGACCAAGCGGGCCCCGCCGATGGCGAGCCGCTCCAGGGCATAGAAGCCCTGCCAGGCCAGCGGCCGGGCCGTGCGCCGCCAGAGCGCGAAACCGAAGGCCAGCTCGGCTGCCACGTCGCTCCCGACTCCGTCGGTTCCGACGGCACCATGCGGCCCGGCATCCAGCAGGGCTTCCAGCCGCGGCGGCCGCTCCTCGGCGAAGAGCGCGGCGCGCGGTGTGAAGACACAGGTGGCGCCGGCATCGGCCAGCGTGAGCGTTTCCCGCCGGCTGACGTGGTTGAGGTGCGCCGCCAACGTCCGGCCGTTGAGCAGTCCCAGCGCCCCGAGCCGCTCGAGGGTCCGGCGCCCGAAGACGTGAAACCCCTGCGCCAGCTCGGCCTCGGTCTCGGCAGCATGAAAATGCAAGCCGTGGCGCGACACCAGATCGGCCAGCGCGTCGAGGGCGGTGTCGCTGGCGTCGTCGGGATGGGTCAGCCCGACCATCCCGCGCACCAGCGGGTGATCCTTGTGGGCCTCGCAGAAGCGCGCGTTCTCCTGCACCCCCACCGTGAAGGCCCCGTCCCGCTGCGAGCAGCCGTAGGCCAGGACCGCCCGGAGCCCCACCGACTCGGCCGCTTGCGCCAGCTGGTCCAGTGCTCCCTCGGCGCAGGCCGGCGCCCGGCAGAGGGCGAAGACCGTGGTGGTGCCCGCCAGGACCGACTCGGCCAGTCCGAGCCGGGCCGCGGCCTGCAGATCCTCGTGGTTCAGAGCCCGCTCGAAGCGACTGCGCAGCGGCTCCTCGAGCTGCGGATGACCGCGTGACGCACCCGTCCCCGCGCTCAGACCGCGCGCCAGCCGGCGCTCGAGGTGGGTGTGGGCGTCCACGAAACCCGGCAGCAGCAGGCGGCCGCGGGCCTCGATGTCCCAGTCTCCGGGGGAGCGCGGCAGCGGGGCCTGGCTGATCTCCGCCACGCGCCCGTCCTCGACCAGGAGGTCGGCGGTGCTGCCGCGAGCGTCCCAGAGCGCAGCGCGGCGAAAGACGAGGCGCTGGGGCATTTCGGCGCCAGAGTATGTCGCCCACGGTAGAAACCACTAGCTTTTTCCGGTAGTGGAACTCGCATGCTGGATTCAGCCGTCCTGGAGAAGCTCGAGCAGGTCGAGCAGCGCTTTGCCCGCTTGACCCAAGACCTGGGCACCCCCGAGGTCATCGCCGAGCAACGCCGCTTTCAGCAGGCCGCCAAGGAGCGATCGCAGCTCGAGCCGCTGATGCGCGCGCTCGGGCTCTACCGCGAGACCGCCCGCGAGATCGCCGGCCACGAGGCCCTGCTCCTGGATGCCGATCCCGAGATGCGGGACCTGGCGCGCGCCGAGCTCGGGGCCCTGCGCGCCCGGCTCACCGATCTCTCCGACCAGCTCAAGATCCTGATGCTGCCCAAGGATCCCAACGACGACCGCAACGTCCTGATCGAGGTCCGGGCCGGCACCGGCGGCGACGAGGCTGGGCTGTTCGCCGCCGAGCTCTTGAGAATGTACATGCGCTACGCCGAGAGGCGCGGCTGGAAGATCGAGATGCTCTCGCGCAACGAGAGTGGCGGGGGTGGGGGCGGCATCAAGGAAGGGGTGGTCTCGATCCTGGCCCAGGGCGCGTATTCGGCCCTCAAGTACGAAGGCGGCGTGCATCGGGTCCAGCGGGTGCCTGCCACCGAGACCCAGGGGCGCATCCACACCTCCACCGTCACGGTGGCGGTGATGCCCGAGGCCGAGGACATCGACATCAAGATCGAGGACAAGGATATCCGCATCGACGTCATGCGCGCCGGCGGTCCGGGCGGCCAGAGCGTCAACACCACCGATTCGGCGGTGCGCATCACGCATCTTCCCAGCGGCCTGGTGGTCCAGTGCCAGGACGAGAAGAGCCAGCTCAAGAATCGCGGCAAGGCCATGAAGATGCTGCGCAGCCGCCTCTTCGACATGGAGCAGAAGCGCCAGGAACAGGAGCGCTCCGCCTCGCGCAAGAGCATGGTCGGCACGGGTGAGCGCTCCGAGAAGATCCGCACCTACAACTTCCCGCAGGACCGCCTGACCGATCACCGCATCGGCCTGACCCGCCACAACCTGCCGGCGGTCATGGACGGCGACATCGAGGACGTCATCAGCGCCTGCCGCACCTTTTTCCAGGCCGAGGCGCTCAAGAGCGACAATGGTCGTTAGCGACCCCTCGCGCGCCCCGGCCTGGACCCTGCAGCGGCTCATCGCCTGGGGGACGCGGCATTTCGAGAAGCACGGCATCGACAGCCCGCGGCTGACCATCGAGGAGTTGCTCGGCCACGTGCTGTCGGCCTCGCGGCTGCAGCTCTACATGGACCTGCAGCGCCCGCTCGAGGCCGGTGAGCTGGCGCGCCTGCGCGAGCTGGTCGAGCAGCGCAGCGCGCGCGTCCCTTTGCAGCATCTGCTCGGCAGCAGCGAGTTTCGCGGCCGGCGCTTCACGGTCGACCGGCGGGCCTTGATTCCCCGCCCCGAGACCGAGCTGCTGGTCGAGGCTTGCCTGGCTGAGCTGCCGGGCGAGCAGCAGGCGTCGACTCTCGAGCTCGGCACCGGCAGCGGCGTGATCGCGCTCTCGCTGCTCGCGGAGCGCCCCGCGCTGCGACTGGTCGCGGTCGAGCTGTCAGCCGAGGCCGCCGCGCTGGCGCGCGAGAACGCCGCCCGGCTGGGTTTGTCCGATCGGCTGGACCTGCGGGAGGGCGACCTCTTCGCTCCCCTGCGCCCGGGGGAGAGGTTCGACTTGATCGTCTCGAACCCCCCCTACGTCGCCAGCGAGGTGATCGCGACCCTCGAGCCGGAGGTGCGCGACCACGATCCGCGCCTGGCCCTCGACGGGGGCACAGAGGGTCTGGAGATCATTCGCCGCATCGTAGACCAAGCCAAGGCCTGGACTGTCCCGGGAGGACTGCTCGCGCTCGAGATCGGCGACGATCAGGGTGTGGCCGTGAAGGCCCTGCTGGAACGGGCTGGCTTCGAGGACATCCAGATCAAGAAGGACTACGCCGAGCTCGACCGGCTGGCGCTCGGACGAATCCCCTCCCCCGGCACGGGGGAGGGTAAGGGAGGGGGGTCACCGAGTTAATGCTGCGAGGCGTTTCCGAAGCGCTTGTAAAACCCCACGATCGCCTCGCCAATCGCCGGTAGCGAATCGTCGGAGCTCACCTTCTCGAACCCCTGCTCGAGCCAGATGCCGCCACAAGACTCGCAGGTGTCGTAGCGCAGCGACTTGTGGGGTCCGCCCTCGATGACCACCAGATCCACCTGGCACACCGGGCATTGCCCGCAGAGCTCTTCGAGATTCGCCGTACCCCCCAGCTTCTCGAGGCCGGGCATGTTGTGCCGGAGAAGAATGCGGCTCACGTCCGCGACATCCATCCAGATGCCCCGGCATTCCGTGCATCGCTGCAGCGAGAGGTGGTCATCTTCCTTCAGCTCCAGCTCAACCCCATCCCTCGGGCAATCCATGAGTGCGACCAATCCTCCTTAGAGAGTTTTGAAGTCTAGCGCCGGAACGTCCGCGGTGTCGACCACCCCACCGAGATTTTCAGCCACGCACACGCCTCACGTCGGCCCCCAGCGCCGCGAGCTTCTCGTCGAGGCGCTCGTACCCGCGATCGAGGTGATAGACGCGCTGGATCTCGGTCTGCCCCTCCGCCATCAGCCCCGCCAGCATCAGGCAGGCGCTGGCGCGCAGATCGGTCGCCATCACCTGAGCGCCCTGGAGCCGGTCGACGCCTTTGAGCAGCGCCACCCGGCCGTTGATGCTGATGTCGGCACCCATGCGCTGAAGCTCGAGGACATGCATGAAGCGGTTCTCGAAGACCGTCTCCTCGAAGCGCGAGGTCCCCTGCGCGGTCGAGCACAGCGCCATGGTCTGGGCCTGCATGTCGGTCGGGAAGCCGGGATGGGGCTCGGTGGTGACGTCGACCGCCCGCGCCCGCCCGTCCGGCGCCACGCGAACCTTGTCCCCCTCGACCGCCACCGTCACCCCGATGCTCCGCAGCTTGTGGATCAGCGCTTCGAGGTCGGCCGGCCGCGAGCCGAGCAACGTGACCTCGCCACCAGCGGCCGCCGCCGCCACCATCAGGGTTCCGGCCTCGATGCGGTCGGCAATCACGGTGTGGTCCAATGGCTCGAGCGCATCCACGCCCTCGATCTCGAGGGTGTCGGTCCCGGCCCCGCTGATCTTCGCACCCATGGCGTTCAATGCCGCCGCCAGGTCCTCGACTTCGGGCTCGCGGGCGGCGTTGGTGAGGACGGTCCGGCCTTTCGCGAGCGTCGCCGCCATCATGAGATTCTCGGTGCCGGTCACGGTGACCAGATCGAAGGCCACCTGGGCGCCTCGGAGCCGATCGCAGGTCAGCTCCACGTAGCCGTGGCTGAGCTTGATGTCCGCGCCCAGCGCGGCGAGCCCCTTCAGGTGCTGGTCGATCGGTCGGGCGCCGATGGCGCAGCCGCCGGGCAACGAGACCCGCGCTCTTCCCACCCGCGCCGCCAGCGGCCCCAGGACAAGCACCGCGGCCCGCATGGTCTTCACGAGCTCGTAGGGGGCGACCGGCTCGAGCTGGGCCGGCACGCCGATCGAAAGGCTTCCGTCGATCCGCTCTGTCGTGAGTCCCATGCTGCCGAGGAGCCGCTGCA
>Ga0302324_100013426_pt1 | contig 16612 bp, 15 predicted proteins | sample Palsa_T0_1_FD_201949 | JGI IMG/M metagenome (GOLD analysis project Ga0302324, IMG submission 201949) | Peat permafrost microbial communities from Stordalen Mire near Abisko, Sweden - Palsa_T0_1 | ecosystem: Environmental > Terrestrial > Soil > Palsa > Peat permafrost | place: Sweden: Abisko...
AGCGGTCGCCCGGCACTACTAATGACGGCATCAATCGCTGGTACGAAATCGGACGCAAGAACGGCGCGGTGGGCGGCAAACTGGTGGGAGCGGGCGGCGGTGGATTCCTGCTCTTCTATGCGGATGATCGCGATGCGTTGCGCCGCGCCATGCTGAAGGAAGGGCTGCGCGAATTCCGCTTTAAGTTCGATCTCGAAGGCTCGAAGTTACTGGCCCGGGATTAGGAGCTCGATGCCCGTATGCAGTGCGTGATTCTTGCAGGCGGCCTCGGAACGCGGATGCGGCCCCTCACCGAAGCCTGCCCGAAAACGCTGCTGCCGGTGCGCGGACGTCCGTTCGCGTACCACCAATTGCACTGGCTGGCGGCGCAAGGCGTCACGGAAGTGGTGTACTCGATCGGCCATCAGGGCGATATGATCCGGCGCTACTGGGACCAAGAGCCTTGGCCGGTTGCAAATATTCGCTATGTTGACGAAGGCCGCGAGTTGCGCGGGACGGCTGGAGCATTGCGGTTGGCCAAGGAGCGAGGCGCACTGGACGAACGCTTCTTCGTGATCTATGGCGATTCGTTCTTGCCGGTGGAGTTCGGCCCCATCTGGCGCGCGTTTCAAGCCAGCGGCCAGCCCGCGCTGATGACCGTTCTTCGCAACGAGGGCCGCTGGGACCGCAGCAACGCGATATTTGAAAACGGACGGGTGGTGTTGTATGAAAAGAGCGGTGCACCGGGCATGCAGTATATCGACTACGGGCTTTCCTGCTTTCGGCGCGATCTCTTTGACGATTCCACGCACTCCGACCTCACGGCAGTGTTCCACGAACTAAGTCTCGAAGGCCGCCTCGCGGGATTTGAAGTCCACGAGCGCTTCTATGAAATCGGATCGCCCGCCGGCCTCCGCGATTTCGAGCATTACGTGGATGCCGATAGCACGGCTCACTTGCTACCATGACAGCCGCGGAGGTGTTCTTTGAGCAGCGCGGCGGAGTCTTTCGAGCGGATCCAGTGCCAGTGGTGTCAGGGCATGAACGAAAAGGCCGCACTTACCTGCCATTCGTGCGGCGCGCCGCTGGATATCCGTAATCTGGTCAGCGAATCGGGCTGGCGCGAAGCCCCGCGCCTCCGCGACATGACGGAGTTCCAGTTCAGCTCCAGCACCTGCCAGGTGGAAGGCGAGATCGTTCCGGTGGCCGAAATTCACTTGGGCGCGAACGATTCGGTCTTCTTCGAACATCACATCATGCTGTGGAAGGACGACAACGTGCCGTTGACCGTGCTGCAGTTGACGGGCGGCCTGAAACGCGCGTTCGCGGGCATGCCGTTCATCATCAGCGTGGCCACCGGCCCGGGGCGCATCGCATTTTCGCGCGACGCCACCGGCGAGCTGGTGGTGCTGCCGCTGCACCCCGGCATGGAGTTGGACGTTCGCGAGCACGCGTTCCTGTTGGCCTCGCACCAGATCGACTATTCGTTCGTGCGGGTGAAAGGGCTGACCAATATTTTGTTCGGCGGCCAGGGCATGTACATGGACCGGTTTGTCACCACCGGCAGTCCGGGATTGGTTCTGCTGCATGGCTATGGCAACGTCTTCGAGCGCAAACTGAAAGCCGGAGAGAGCATCATGGTGGAGCCCGGCGCGTTTCTGTATAAAGATTCCGCCGTAACTATGGAAGTGGAATTTCAGCGCCTGGGCACGGGGTTCTTCGGAGGCGCGAATATGAGCCTGGCGCGCATGACGGGACCGGGGCGCATCGGCATACAGTCGATGTACGTGCATCATCACACGGAATAGTCCCGGGGATTTGAACCAAAATGTTCTGCACGAATTGCGGTAGCCCGGTCCAAGACAGCGCGAACTTCTGCACGGCGTGCGGCGGTGCAATTCAGCATGCGCCAGCGCCGCCCGCGCCACGCGCTCCGGAACCGCCGACGGCTCCCGCGGGTGTCGCAGCAACTTGCCCATGGTGCGCGGCCGAGATCGACGCATCGCGTTTGAGCTGTCCGCGTTGCGGCGCGACGCTCAAAGCACCGCCGGTCGAGAGCGCGTCCGGCTGGACCGAGCTGCCGGGCAGGAAGGACATGGCCAAGCTGCAGTTCGGCGATTCGTTCTGTCAGATCGAAGGGCTTTACGTCCCGGTCGCCGACGTGAATCTCGCCGGCTCCGACAGCATCTACTTCACGCACCACATCCTGCTGTGGAAAGATCCGCAGGTAAATATCACAACCATGCCGCTCGCGTCGGGATGGAAGCGCGTATTTGCCGGGCTGCCGCTCATCATGACGCAGGCGCACGGTCCCGGCCACATCGCATTCTCGCGCGACGCTCCCGGCGAGATGATCGCGCTCCCGTTGCAACCCGGGGAAGAAGTGGACGTGCGAGAGCACCTGTTCATGCTGGCTACCAACAACGTCGCTTATGATTGGTTCTCGACCAACGTCTGGTACACCACGCAGAAGGGCGACGATAAGGAAACGCATTACCCGGTTGGCATGTTCATGGATCGGTTTTCGGCGCCGCAAGCGCCCGGCCTGCTGTTGCTGCACGCGTCGGGCAACGTGTTCGTGAGGGAGTTGGGGCCCGGCCAGACCATCCTGGTAAAGCCGACCGCGCTCATTTTCAAGGACCCGGCCGTGCGGATGCAGTTGCATTTCGAACATCCCCGCACCGGCTTCAGCATGTGGGGCAATTGGACCAATCGTTATTACTGGCTGCGATTGTGGGGGCCGGGGCGCGTCGCCATCCAATCGGTCTTCGATCGCATGGAGGGCGAGAACAAGTATTTGTCGAACTGCTCTTCGGCGACTGAGCAACGCTGGTAAGGGGGAAGCATGGTTGATGCATCGAAGCTACAAGCCTGGTACGCGCATCGTCAGGGACTGGACGGTTCGCTGGAAGGAAAATCCGCGGCCCAGGTTTTGTCCGCTGAGGTGTTGCAACGCGCCGGGTGGGCGCGCTCGGTGGGCGGGGTGTCGCCTTATCTGGCGTTGTTCGCCCGCGCCGGGATCAGCCGCGAGCAAGCCGACGCGGCGGCGAAGAAGCTTGAAATTTATGAACTGCCGAGCGCGCGTGGCTGCACCTACGTGCTCCCAGCATCCGATTTCGCGCTAGGGCTCGCCGCCGGGCAAGGTTTCGATAGCGACATGAAAGCGGCGGTGAAGCTTGGGGTAACGGCGAAGGAAATCGCCAAGCTGTGCGACGCAGTTGTGGCTGCGCTCGAAAAAGGCCCGCTCGATCCGGAAGCGTTGCGCGGAGCCACCGGCAAAGCAGCGCGCAATCTGGGCGAGGAGGGCAAGAAAAAAGGCGTCACAACGACGCTGCCGCTTGCGTTGGGGGAGCTGCAGGCATCCGGCGATATACGGCGCGTTCCCGTCAACGGCCGCTTCGATCAACAGCGCTATCAATACGCGCTCTGGCGGCCCAACCCGTTGCGCGGATTTAAACTGTCGCCTGAGGAAGTTCAAACCGAGCTTGCGCGAAAATACTTCGCCTGGTTCGGACCGGCATCGGCTGCCGAATTTCAGCGCTTCTCGGGGCTGGGGGTTAAAGCCGCGAAGGCCGCGATGGAGCCCCTCAAGCTGGAGGGCATTAAAGTCGCGCCTGGCGAAAGCACGCCCGGCGATCAGCTATTCTTTCTACCCGGAGACCGGTCCAAATTCGACGCCTTCAAACCGCCGAAGGAGCCGCATTACTCGCTTCTGGGCAGCATCGATTCGATGTTCGAGCACCGGGCTCTGTTCGAGGACTTCGAAGGCCACGCCATCGTCGACCGCGGCCGGCTGGTTGGCGTCTGGGAATACGATCTGCCCACGGAATCAATCGCTTGGGTGTCCTACGTCAAGAAGGACAAAGCGCTCCAGGAGGCGGTCACGCGCACCGAGAGTTTTGTGCGCGAGCAGCTTGGCGATGCCCGATCGTTCAGCCTGGATAGCCCGAAAAGCCGCGCGCCCCGTATCGCGGCGCTCAGAAAGGCTGCGGCAAGTGCTTGACCACGAATGTAAAGCCCTTTACAATCAAACCAGTAGGGGCTGGCGTCGGCTTACAACAAGATGACCCATCGCGAACAGGACGTGCTGCATTCCATCGTCGAGTCCTACATCCAGACCGGCGAACCTGTAGCCTCGCGTACCATTGCGGAGCAACGCGAGGATAGCCTAAGCCCCGCGACGATACGCAACGTGATGGCCGACCTTTACGAGGGCGGCTATCTTTCGCAGCCCCACACGTCGGCCGGACGGATTCCAACCGAAAAGGCTTTTCGCAGCTACGTACAGTCGCTGGCTCGCGGCCGCGTGCTGGTTACCGAGTTGCAGCGGATGCGGGCGGAGTTGAGCCAGTTGAGCACCATGGAGGCCCGCGTGGAGCGGTCCTCGCACATGCTGACCGAGATGACGCGCAGCGTGGGCATCACGGCGGCCATCCCGGCGTCCAGCCAAACGCTGCACCAGATCGAATTGATCTCCTTGGCGGATCAACGCGTGCTGATGATCGTGGTGACGCGCGATCGCATGGTGCGCAATCGGGTGGTGACGGTGGATGAAAGCGTCACCGAAGGCGAGCTCGAGTCCATTCGCAACTACATCAATCGGAACTTCACCGGCTGGATGCTTTCTGAAATCCACGCGGAGTTGGAAAGGCGGCTGGAGCAGCAGAGCGCGGCCTACGATGCGATTCTCAAGCGGCTGAACGAGCTGTACGCCAAGGGTCTGCTGGATATCGAAGTTGCGCCGGAGATTCACTTGGAAGGCGCAAGCAATCTGGTGGGTCTGGATCTGCACCTGACGCGCGAAAAGCTGCGGGAGCTGTTCCACACGTTGGAAGAGAAGAAGCGCATTTTGCAGCTGCTGGATCGTTTTCTGGAACAACCAGCGGGCGAGTTGGCGGTGCAGGTGGGGCTGGCCGACGTGCATCCCAGCATGCGCGAGCTTTCGCTCATTGGAATCTCGATTTCACTGGCGGGCGGCTTATCCGCCAAAGTCGCGGTGCTGGGGCCCATGCGCATGAATTACGGAAAGGCGATGTCGGCTGTGTATCATGTCGGGCAGGCTTTCGGAAGCCTGGTAGTCTGACATTTCATCCGCGCTTTGAGCGACCTTATAAACTGAAACTATATAAACTGAAAGTATGGACATGAAGGAACCCACTGTCGAGACCGGTGACGCCGCCGCGACGGCAGATCCGACGGACGGCGTTCCCGCGGGTTCGTCGCCGGCATTGGAATCGGTCACCGCCGACCGCGACCGCTTGCTCGACGAGAACCACCAGTTGCTGGACCGCCTGCTCCGGCGGCAAGCGGACTTCGACAATTTCCGCCGCCGGGCCGAACGCGAAAAAGAGGACGTGCTGGAATACGCGAATGCCGAAAGCATCCGGGCCATTGTGCCGATTCTGGACGATTTCGAGCGGGCTCTGAAGACCCAAACCAACGACAAAGTCTACGCGCGCGGCATGGAGCTGATTTACCAGCGCCTGTTGGACTCGCTAAAGAAGTTGGGATTGGAGCCGATTACAACGAAGGGGCTGAAGTTCGATCCCCACGTCCATCATGCCGTGGACATGGTGGAGACGCGCGATGTGGAGGAACAGACCATCCTCGACGAGTACCAGCCAGGGTACAATTTTCGCGGACGTCTTTTGCGGCCGGCCATGGTGAAGGTGGCGGTAAACAAGAAATGAATGCGGTGATCATAAGATGAATGCGGCCATCATAAGATGAATGCCACGAAGCGCGACTATTACGAAATTTTGGGCGTGAGCCGCGATTGCGATGACCCGGGGCTGAAGAGCGCGTATCGTAAACTGGCGCTCCAGTTTCATCCGGACCGCAATCCCAACGATCAGCAGGCCGAGGAAAGGTTCAAGGAAGCGGCCGAGGCGTACAGCGTGTTGAGCGATCCCCAAAAGCGCGCCGCTTACGACCGTTACGGACACCAAGGTCTGCAGGGCTTGGGGGCCAATCATGGCTTCGATCCTTCCACCTTCAACGATTTCAGCGACATATTGGGCGATCTGTTCGGTTTCAGCGATCTGTTTGGAGGCGGAGCGCGGCGGGGCGGAGGCCGAAATCGGGCGCAGCGCGGCGAAGATCTCCGCTACGATCTCGAAATGTCGCTCGAAGATACCATTCGGGGGTTGAGCGTCGAGATCCAGGTGCCCCGCATGGACCTCTGCTCTCGCTGCCAGGGAAGCGGGGCGGAAAAGCACGACGGTCTGGTGAGCTGCCCCATGTGTCACGGACGCGGCGAGGTGGTGTATCAGCAAAGCTTTTTGCAGATCCGGCGCACTTGCTCGCAATGCAACGGACGCGGCCAGATTATTCGGCGGCCGTGCACCCAATGCCGCGGCGAGCGGCAGGTGCGCACCGAACGGAAGTTGAAGGTCACAATTCCGGCCGGCGTGGACACCGGCACGCATCTGAAACTGGCGCACGAAGGCCAGTCCGGGTTCAATGGCGGGCCCGCCGGCGACCTGTACGTGGTGGTGAAAGTGAAGGAGCATCCCATCTTCGAGCGGCAAGGCGACGATCTTTTTTGTCTGGTTCCCCTCAACGTTGCGCAAGCCGCGCTGGGAACGCACATCAACCTCCTGACGTTTGACGGGCTGGAGACGGTGAAGGTCCCCGAGGGCATCCAGACCGGGTCGCGCATCCGGTTGAAGAATCTAGGCGTGCCGCGCTTGCAAGGCAGCGGCCGGGGCGATCTGTTCGTTCAGGTGGACGTCAAAGTCCCCAGCAAGCTCACGCGCGAGCAGCGGAAACTCTTCGAGCAGCTCCGCGAAACGCTTCCCGAAGAAAACGAGCCTCACGAAAAGGGGCTGCTCGATAAAGTGAAAGACTATTTCGCTTAAACCGGCTCCCTCACGGTCGCGGCTCGGAAGCCGTTACTGAGCCGCGCGCGTCAGCAAGCGGGTTAGGTGTAGACCGGCTCCCTCACGGTCGCGGCTCGGAAGCCGTTACTGAGCCGCGCGCGTCAGCAAGCGGGGGCGCATTCAGCCGGCCGGTGCGATCCAGCCACGAACGAAACATCAGCGCGAAGTCGCGAATTTCTTCAGACTTCCACAACTCTTCGACGGTGCACTTCATCTTCCTCGACCAATTCGGATACTCCACGGTGCTGCCCGGCAAGTTTTGCTGCTCGGTCTGCTTGAGCAGGTCTTCTTGATTCAACAGCATCAGCTTGGACGGCGTGGATGCGAGAAAACCGACGATGGCATTGTGCAACTCGCCCGCCAGTTCCGGAACTTGCGATGCGTCGCGCGGGAACCATTCCGGCAGCAGCTTCAGCTCCCACAGCAGATCCAGCAGCTTCTGTTTTTCGCGCGCCCGGCCGGCCCGCATGCTCTGGTAAGCCCCGTCGTCCGGCAGCAGCCCGGCGTCGCGGCGCGCGTCGATGTCGCGTCCCAGCCAAAAACCCGCCAGTGTCGGCAAGTCGTGCGTGGTGGCCGACACCAGCGCGTCGCGAGGATATTCTCGAGGCGGGCGGAACCGGCCGTTGTCTTGTTCGAAATAGAGCAAGCGATAGCTCAATATTCCGAATTGGTGCAAGACCTGGCGCGCCTCATCGGGCACCGTGCCCAAATCCTCGCCGATGACGATGACCTGATTGCGCACGCTCTCGAGCGCGAGAATCGAAAGCAAGGCTTGGAAACGGTCGCGCACATAGGTTCCGCCGGTGGCCTCCATGCCGTCCGGAATCCAGTAGAGCCGAAAGAAGCGCATCACGTGATCGATGCGGAGCGCGCCGCCGTGCCGGCAATTCTTGCGGATGGATTCCGCAAAAAGCCGATAGCCGTCCTGGTCGTGCCGCTCGGAAGCGGGCGGTGGAAACCCCCAATCCTGGCCTTTGGGCGAGAAGTCGTCGGGAGGCGCGCCGACGCGGCAGCCGGAGACGAAGAATTCGCGGTGGGCCCACAGGTCCGAGCCGAAGAGGTCGGTGGCCAAGGCCAGATCGTGGTAGAGGCCGACGGCGAGTCCTCGTTCCAAAGCGTGGCGCTGCGCCGCGGCGAGCTGGGCATCCAGTTGCCACTGCACGTACTTGTGGAACAGAACACTGCGCCAATGTTTTCGGGCGAACTCGCGCGTGGCGGGCGAATCGGGATCCTGATACTGCTCGGGCCAAGACCGCCAATTCCAAACGTCGGGGCAATCCTTGTGAATCGCCTGGTCGAGCGCCGAGTGAACGGCGAAACGGTGCAGCAGATTGCCCTCGCGCGCGATATATTGCTTCAATTCAGCTGCGCGCGCCGTCGAGTTCCGCCACTCGTTATCGAGAAAGGCTTGATACAGCAGTTTCAAGAAGCGGAGCTTGAGAGCGTACACGGGCCCGTATTCCACCAGTTCGGCGTCGCGCAGCGCGGCGATCGCCTTTTGGATCGCGGGCGATGCGATGAGAGCCGCCGCGCGGGCCGAAGCGCGGAAGTCCGGAATAGCTTCGACATCCAGATAAATCGGATTCCGGTAGAAGATGGAGTTGGGCAGATAAGGGCTGGTGTTGTAGGGCGGCCGGTTGGTGATCGCGTGCAGCGGATTCAGTGCGACGAAACTGGTTCCGGTGCGCTCCACCACCCAATCGATGAGGGCGCAAAGATCGGTAGTGTCGCCGCATCCCCAATTGCGCCGGCTGCGCAAGCCGTAGAGACTGATGGCTAGCCCGGCAGCGCGTCCATCCCGTAACCAAGCCGGCTCAAACGCGCGATCCGGACAAACGATCAGCCGCGAGGGAAGCCGGGATTCACCGGCAATCTCCAGTGACAGATCGTGGTAGCCCAGCGGAAGATCGTCGGGAAGACGGATGTGTTGCGTGCCGGGGGCGACCTCCAGATCAAGCGCGCCCCCATCTTCCAGGCGCAGGTGCAGCACCGCGGGTGAATCGGGGCGCTCGGCCGGCAGCGAAACAGAAATCTCATAAGGCGTACGTCCCGCCGTGAGAAAAATCGTGGGAGCGAGAGGCGCGAGATGCCGGCGCTGGTTGCGGCGATCGATCGCATCGCGCAGCGCAGCGTTGGAACTCGCGTCGACGCCGAGCGACCGGAGAATGGCCGTCTCCAGTTCCACGGACGCGTGGTGCTGCCGGCCCCAGATGTCCCAGTACTCAGTCTCCACGCCCCAAGTACGGGCGGCGTTTTCGATCTCGAGCGGATCGGGCGCGGTGTTGCGGGAAGCCTCGTCGGATGACCCGGCCATGTGATAATAGGATCGTGGATCGCGAGCCAAAGTTTCAACCTAGTCTTCCGAGCGAGCTGTTCGCGCGCATCGACAACGAGGACGCCGCGGCGGTTCCCGAGGGCATCATCACCACCACGATCGGCAAAGCCATCAATTGGGGACGCAAAAATTCCATCTGGCCGATGTCGTTTGGCCTGGCGTGCTGCGCCATCGAGATGATGTCGATGATCGGTTCGCGATTCGATATTTCCCGCTTCGGCGCGGAAGTGATGCGCGGATCGCCTCGGCAATCGGACTTGATGATTATCGCGGGCCGGGTTTCCAATAAAATGGCGCCGGTGATCCGCAGGTTGTATGAGCAGATGCCCGAGCCGAAATGGGTGATCTCCATGGGCGCGTGCGCCACCTCGACGGGCGTCTTCAGCAACTATGCGCTGATTCCCGTGAACCAGGTGATTCCCGTGGATGTTTACGTGCCCGGGTGCCCGCCGCGCCCGGAACAATTGATTTACGCGATCATGCTGCTGCAGAAAAAAATCGAATCCGAAAAAGGGACCACCATGCGGGTCCTGAATCTCGCCTGACAAGTTTGCGCCGCGGCTATATCCCGGCTACTCCCGAGACAAAAATCTGCCGTAGATCGATCGACGCCAATTTTGTATCGGGGCTCGGGTTCGCAACCCGTTGAAGGTGCACGGCTCGCGAGTGGCCCGCCATCTGCCTTTCTGGAGTCGTGAATTCAGCAAGGGGCGCGGCCAAAGCGCCCGTCGGGGCCACGAAACGACGCGATGACCACGCCAGCGGGGAACGGGAACGCCTGATTCTCGAACACCTGCCGCAAGTACGGCTCATTGCGCGGCGGATCCATGAACGTGTTCCCGAGAGCGTCAACCTGGACGACCTGATCTCCGCGGGAACCATCGGGCTGATCGCCGCCATTGACCGCTTCGACCCGGGACACAACGTGAAGCTGAAAACCTACGCCGAATACAAGATTCGGGGCGCCATACTCGACAGCCTGCGAAGTCTCGATTGGGCGCCGCGCCAACAGCGCCGGCGTTCCAAGCAAGTGGAGGCGGCCATCTCGGCAGTGGAGCAACGCCTGCATCGCGCGCCCACCGAGGATGAAGTCGCCCGCCAGCTGGAGTTGTCACTGGAGGAATACCATGAATGGCTGGTGGACATTCGCGGCGTGAATTTAGGCAGCCTGGAAGCCTCCGCGCCGGACGATGACAGCCGCAATCTTCTCAAATACATCTCGGACGACCAGGAAAGCTGGCCTTCGCGCTTGCTGGAGCGATCCGAGGAGCAACGCCTGTTGGCTGCCGCGATGGAAAAGATGCCGCGCACCGAGCGTATCGTGATCAGCCTTTACTATCACGAGGAGCTGACGCTGCGGGAAATCGCGAAGGTGGTGAATCTGCACGAGTCGCGTGTCTCGCAATTGAAATCTCAGGCCATCCTGCGCCTTCGCTCCAGCTTGGAGAAGCGCTGGTCCCTGGAACGGGGCGCCTAGCGGCCGCCATTCGAGCCGCAGGAGTATTAGTTGGTTAAATTCTGGACTATCCGGCCGCGCGGCACATCGCGCTGCGGGCGGGTGTCCTCCACTGCGACATTGACGGTCTGGGGCTTGCGCTCACGCGTCAACTCCACCGCATAGGTTTTCTTGGAGCTGGCGGCTCGCACCGCGCTCGACAACTCGCTCGGCGATGTCACGGCCATGCCGTCCACCTTGGTGATCACATCGCCGGCTTTGATGCCGGCCTTTTGCGCGGAAGTGTTCTCGAGCACCGAACGAACCAGCACGCCTTCCTTCACGCCAAAAAACTCCGCCAACTGCGGCCCGAGCGACTCCGCCTCGACGCCCAGTCTGGCTGTCCGCAGCGTGGTGTAGATCTGAGGGATGTCCGGCATGTGAATCTCCGGCATTTCGAAGTGAAAATTCTCCGGAAATGGCCGGCCCTTGCGCGCCGCCAGCATCGCAGTGAGCGTCTGGGGGGCGCCTTCGCGGCTGATGGTCAGCTTGACCTCGCGTCCCGGCGGAGTCTCGCGCACCATTCTTCCAAACTGCTCCATGCCTTCCACGCGCTGCCCGTTGTATTCCAGCACCACGTCGCCCGGCTTGACTCCCGCTTTCTCCGCGGGACTGCCTTCCTCGACGCGCGTGATCTCGACGCCGTAGTCTTCCTTGAGCTTGAGCTCCTTGGCGCGATTGGCATCGATCTCGGCCAGGCTAACGCCCAGGTAGGTGCCGCCCGTGAAGGGCACGACGCTAGGGAGTTCGCGGAGTTGCGCCACCACGCTGTCGAATTCGCGCGCCTGCGGCGCGGGCCCCGGCAGAGAATCCTGGTCCTGCGCCGCCGCCGCCGCGGCGAAAAGCGCCAGGCCGAATAGAGCGTTCTTGAATAGGCCAAAGTTCATGAGATCCCCCGAATCTATTTCTCGCGGCGCAGATAAATGGTGCCGCCGACGACGTTCACCCGCAAAACCGGACCGCCTCCATTCAGCGCGCCCCGGGCCACCACCGGTCCTCCTCCAGACTGGCCGCCCGTTTGCACGGGAACCTGCGTGAATTCGGATACGATGCGGCCGGCCCCGCCGGTCTCATTGGTCGCCTGAATCGTCAACGCAAGATTGGACGGAATGAAAACCGTTATGTCACCAGCGTTGGTGCTGAGCAGGGAATCCGCGAACGGGCGGCCAGTGACCAGTTGAGCCAGAATGTTTCCGGAATTGGCCGAGGCATGTAAAGCGCCGGCCACATTACGCAACCGGATGGCCCCCCCGGCCGACTCGCAGCGCACTCCGTTGGCGGCATCCACTTGAATGGCGCCGCCCGAGGTCTCCGCCGTCACAACCCCGTCGGCCTGCCCCACCTGGATGAGGCCTCCGGCGGTGCGCGCGAAAACAGTGCCGGCGGCGCGATCGACGCGGATATTACCGCCTCCCGTCGCGGCATGCACCGGACCCGCGGCTTGATGCACCACAATTTCCCCGCCGCCGGTCTCCAGATCCGCCGTGGAACCGGCGTTCTCCACCCGAATCTCACCGCCGCCGGAGGAACATCGCAGAGGGCCGCCCAGGCTGCCAACTTGAATGTCGCCTCCGCCGGTCTGAAGGTCGGCGTGCCCCCGAATGCCATCCACGGTGATTCGCCCGCCGCCCGATCGAGCTTCCAAGCCGCCGTCCCAATCGGACGCTTGCACGTTTCCGCCGTGGGTTTCCACGAACACGTCGCGCAAAGCGCGCGGCCCGGTGACGGTCAACTCCAATCCTCCAGAAACCTGGCGGGGCGGAGTGACTCTGAAATAGGCCACGCCGCCCTCGGTCCCGGTCTTCACCATAAATCGGCGCAGCAGCGCGTCGGCTTCGCGAGCGTCCGCCGCCTTCACGCGCAACTTCATGGCGTAGCGGACCTGTTGATCCGCGGCGCCGCGCACTTGGACGTTGCCGGTAGTCTCCACCCGCAAACCCTCCAGACCGGAAGCGTCGATCTGGCCTTGGACCGCCCGAGTCCAGTAGCCACCCTCGCGGACCGGAGCCGGCTCGTTTTGCGCGGCCATGAACGTGGCGCCGGCCAGCGCGAGAATCGAAATTGATATAAATCGCTGCATACTTCTACTCACCCGTCAATACGTCTCCACCGAAGCGTTCATCTCCTGCAACACTTTTTGGCAGCGCATGCGGACGTAGCCGTTGTCTTCCTTCTCCATCAGCTCCTGCAGCACTCCCACCATCGCCTCGGTATGCCGCTGGACCAGAAGATCGATCACCTGGGTCCGCACTCCCGGATTCTCGTCGGTGAGCAGCACATGAGTCAGAGCTTTCCGCGTGTCCGGATCCTCCGCGAATTGCTTCAGCCCGTCCAGCGCTTTCAAGCGCACCCCGGCGTTGGTATCGTGCTCGAGCGCATACACCAGCGCGGTGCGGATCTCCGCCGATTGCGAATTGTTCTTCAGCAAGTCGACCGATTCCACGCGCAACCCGGCGTCGGACTGGTCTTTCGCCGCCGTGAGCAGCAAGCCCTGAATGGCTTGATCGTCTACACTGCCCGAGAGCACGCGCTGGTGGGTTTCGTCGACCACGATTTGGACTCTCCCGGGAGCGAGGGGCTCCACGTATCGCACGCGCGATGTGGCGGGGACGGGGTCCACCATGCCGGCCGTATGCAAGTTGCCGAGGAAGGAGTTCGGCGCCACACGCGCGGTCAGGAAACCGAGCACCAGCATCGCGGCCGCGCCAGCCACCTGAGCGATGCCGGGCGCAAAGTGAAAGCGAACCGTGAATCCCTCGCGGAATTTCTCCCACCAGCCCGCCCCGCGCGTTTCAATGTTGCCGCCGCGAATGGTCTGCAGGCGGCGCCGCAATTCGGCCCGTGACTCTTCCAGCAGCTCCGGAGCGGGAACCATCTCGGCCGCATCCAAAGCCTGAAACAGCGCCTTCTCCCGCGCCAGCGCAAACCGGCACTGGGCGCACTCATCCATGTGAACTTCCACCTGCTCTTCCTCGTCGAAGGAAAGCTCCCCGTACAGGAACAGCGGCAGATTTTTTCTTGCTTCCTCGCATGTCATACGAAATCTCCTAAAGCCGCGCGCATCTTCTGCGTCGCGCGGAACAGGCAGTTCTTGGCCGCTTCCTCCGACGTGCCCATCACTTCGCCGATGGTCCGCAGCCGCATGCCCTGGTAATGCCTCATCTCGAAAACCGCCCGCTCGCGGGGCGTCAATCCGCCTAAAACTTCCTGGATTCGCTCTTTCAATTGCCGGCTCTCCAGCCGCCGCTCGGGATCGCTGTCGGCCCGCCGTTCCGGCACCGCGTCCATGCGATCCAGAGGGCCCTCGCTGGTTTCCACCACGGAACTCTCTTCACGCCGCACTTTCCGCTTTCGCAGCGCGTCCAAACACAAATTGCTCACGATCCTGTACAGCCAGGTATGGAAACTGCAGTCGAACCGAAACGTGTGCAGGTTCTTGTATACCCGCAGGAACGCTTCCTGAAAAATGTCGTTGGCTTCCTCGGGCGAACGAAGCAGATTCGTCGCCAGCCTCAAGACGCTCTGATCGTACAGGCGCACCAATTGCTCAAAGGCGCGCTGATCGCCTTGTTGAGCCGCCCGAATCAGCTCCGCTTCGTCCATTCTGACGGCTGCCTGCACTGCGGTAGCCTGTTGCAACAATGTGATAGACGGAAGAAACGCGAAAAGGTCACGCACCGGCCGCGGCCAGAGGGAGGCAGTCTTCAGCCGGCCAATTCGACTTCGATTTTCTTATTGGGCTGATCCAGCTTCAAGATGCGGAAGGTGCGGATCTGCCCGGCGCGCGCAGGTTCTTCGCGTGTTGCGGAAGCCGCAGGGCCTTGCTTCCATTTCGCTGATAACATTGCGGTTAGCGACGCTAAGTCGGCCTTTGCGGCGGGTTCAGGCACGCTCGATCCGTTCGCGGTTTCTTCCTGGACGTAGCATTCGGCGAACACGCCCTCGCCGAGCTCGACTTTGGCGCGCCCCGCGCCGGCTTCCACGATCCGGCCCGTCACCGATTCGCCCACCTGGTGCTCGGCCATGTATTCGTCGGCGCTGGTGGGCTCCAATTGCTTGATGCCGAGCTTGATGCGGCGGCGCTCGCGATCCACTTCCAGCACCACCGCGCGTACCATCTGCCCCGCCGCGAGAGCTTCGCGCGGGTGATTCAACCGCTTCTCGCGCGTGATGTCGGAGATGTGAATCATGCCATCAATGCCGCCGCCCAGATCGATAAAGCAACCGAAATTGGTGAGGCTTGTGACCGGCCCCTCTGCTACCGTGCCTGGCGTGTATTTCTTCAGCGCGTCTTCCCAGGGATCGCCCAAAGCCTGCTTGAGGCCGAGGGAAATGCGCCGGTCGGCGGCATTCACTCCGAGTACGATGGCTTCCACCATTTCGCCGGTCTTCAGCAGATCGCCGGGTTTGCGGATCTTCTTGGCCCAAGACATCTCGGAGATGTGTATCAAACCATCGACGCCCGGCAGCAGCTCGATAAAAGCGCCGAAATCGGCCAGGCGAGACACTTTGCCCTGCACGCGATCGCCGGTGTGAAAGCGCTCCGCGGCGGTAGTCCAAGGATCGGCGGCGAGCTGCTTCAAACCCAGGGAAATGCGCCGGCCCTCGGGGGCGATCTTGAGAATTTTCACCTCGATGGAATCGCCCGGCGATACGATGTCGGAAGGTTTCGCCACGCGATGCCAAGCCATATCGGCCACGTGCAGCAACCCGTCGACGCCGCCCAGATCGACGAACGCGCCGAAATCGGTTAAGCCGCGGACGGTTCCGCGCACCACGGCCCCTTCTTGAAGCTCGGCGAATTTCTTGGCGCGCGCTTGCGCCTCTTCTTCTTCCAAGACCACGCGGCGATCGACGACGACATCCTCGCTCGCCGTATCCAACTTGATGATGCGGCACTGGATTTCCTGGCCGACCAGTTTCTCCAGCTCCGCTTGATCTTTCGCGCCACTGCGCGAAGCCGGCATGAAGGCCCTGGATCCCACATCCACGCGCAGGCCGCCCTTGACGAGCTCCGTTACCACGCCGCCGATGGCGCGCTGCTCGGCAAAGGCGCGCTCGAGCGCGCTCCAGTCCTTGGGCCGTTCGATTTTTTCCGTCGAAAGCGTGTACGAGCCTTCGGTATCGCGTCCGGTGACAGTGACGCGCAGCTTATCGCCGATTTGCACCGTGAGCGCGCCCGCCGCGTCTCGAAATACCTCTACCGGAAACACCCCGTCCATTTTTCGTCCAATGTCCACGAAGACGGATTCGGGCGAGATGGAAACCACGGTGCCTTCCAGAGCCTCGTTGCTTGAACGGCCGTGCTGCTGCTCGAATTCGGACAGGATATCGGCGAACGAATTTTCCTCGGGCCGGGGAGCGTCCTCAGACACAGCGGACGACGCGGGAATTGCGGAGGGAAATCGGTTTTCCATGAAGCTTGAACGCAAAACCATTTTGTCACAGTCTTGGCACGAGGTGAGAGCGATAAGATGACAGCGTGGAGCAGCGCAGCCGTTTCCGGCGAATCGTTCGGCCGCAAGACATCGTTTGGATCGCGCTATTCGCGGTGCTGGCGATTTATGGGCCGGACCTCAACCCCGAGCCTCGATCGGTTCTGATCGGGCTGGGCCTGATGCAAATCATCGAGCCGAAGATCCCGTTTTTCGACTCGCGAATGGGCAGCATCACTTCGTTTCTCATCAAGCTGGCGCTATGGTACATCCTGATGGGATGGACCGACGGCATCTCGAGCAGCTACTACTGGCTGATTCTGTTGCCGGTGATGTCGGCGGCCACTTCTTTGGGCCTGGCGGGGCTGGTAGTGGCCACCGCGCTAGCCTGCGGTGCGTACATTTCGCTGGTTTTGTTCCTTCCGCCGGGGTATTTTGTCAGTGAATGGCCGGTGGTAATTCTACGCGAGGCGACTTTTCCGATCGC
>Ga0302324_100013427_pt1 | contig 16612 bp, 13 predicted proteins | sample Palsa_T0_1_FD_201949 | JGI IMG/M metagenome (GOLD analysis project Ga0302324, IMG submission 201949) | Peat permafrost microbial communities from Stordalen Mire near Abisko, Sweden - Palsa_T0_1 | ecosystem: Environmental > Terrestrial > Soil > Palsa > Peat permafrost | place: Sweden: Abisko...
GCGAAGAGCCGCGGATCATCAAGAACGCACTTGGCACCATCGAGCGAGCGAGCGGTACGCGGCCGCGCGGCTGGCTTGGTTCTGGTTTGCAGGAGACCTGGGACACGCTCGACCTGCTGGCTGGCGAAGGGTGCGATTACGTCTGCGATTGGACCAATGACGACCAGCCTTACATCATGTCGCTCGATGGTGGGCGGACTCTGGTCAGCGTGCCCTACAGCCACGAAATTAACGACAAACCGGCGTTCGAGCGTTTCAACCGTACCGCGGATGAATTCCGCGAGATGATCTGCCGGCAGTTTGATGTTCTCTACCGCGAGGGCGCGCAATCAGGCCGGGTCATGGCGATTGCGCTCCATCCGTATCTCACCGGCGTGCCGCATCGCATCGACGCTTTCGAGGCCGCGCTTCGCTACCTCGCCGGGCACGACCGCGTTTGGAAAGCCACCGGCACGGAGATTGCACGTCATTACCGTGAGCAAGCCAAGATTTTGACTAAGACCTGACGGCGGAGGGCGCAATGCGGCCAAAGATGATTGCGGCGCGGATAGCATCGTTGACTTGGGTTCTTGCCGGTCTAGCTGTCGCGCCGGCCCATGCCGCCGAACAGTTGACGCTCGGGACTGTCGGGCAGCCTTCGGCGAATTTCTGGCCCGAACTTATCGCCCTGGATAAGGGCTTCTTCACCGCCGAGGATTTGAAGGCCGACGTCGTTTACGTGCAGTCCAGCGCCGCCCTTGTACAACAGGTCGCCGCTGGATCGCTTGGCGTGGGAGTTCAGACCGGGCTTGCCGATCCATTGCGCGCCGTGGGCATGGGCGCGCCGATTTCGATCGTGCGGATCGACGTGCAAGCGCCGCCTTACGATCTTGTCGCTAAGTCGAATATTGCCAGCATGAAAGATCTGAAGGGCAAGCTGATCTCGCTCGGCGGTCCGAAAGACATCACGCGCATCTATGTCGAGCGCATGCTTGCGGCGAATGGCGTGAAGCCCGGCGAATTCGATATGGTCTTTGCCGGAGCAACGACGGCGCGTGCATCGGCTCTGCTTGCCGGTGCGGTGGATGCCGCCATCCTGCTGCCGCCCTTTGATTTCCAGGCAGTTGCCAAGGGTTTCAATAGTCTTGGACTGACTGTCGATTACGTTGGCGACCTGCCGTTCTCGGGCACGACGGTTAACAATGCCTGGGCGAGCGCCAATAAAGCGACGCTGGAGAAATTGATGCGCGTAAAAAATAAAGGCGTCATGTGGTTCGAGGACGATAACAATCGCGCGGAGTCGTTTCGGATTCTCAAGGCTGCCAGCGGCTTGAGTGAGGATGATGTCGAAAAGGCCTACGACTTCTTCCGCAAGGGTCATTATTTCGAACCGACCGGAAAGGTCTCCCGTTCAAAACTGGAAAATCTGGCCCGCGCCATGGAGAGTCTCGGCGATTTGCCCGGCGCACTCGATATCAATAAGGCCCTGCTGCCCGGCGTAACGCAGGTGACGGACTGAGACTATTGATGAAGGCGATGCATTTTGCGGTGCTGATCGTCGCGATCGCGTTTCTGACGTTCGCACCGCTACCTGCAATCGCTGCGGATGTAGTTTCGGTCGGGTCGGTCGACGCGACGTCGGCTAATTTGTGGCCGCTGCACATCGCCGATAAGAACGGCTATTTCGACGCAGCAAATCTGAAAATCGATCTCGTATTCTCGCAATCGAATGCTTCCGTAATCCAGCAACTGGCTGCGGGTTCATACAGCGTTGCACCGAGCGCGGGCATGGTCGATCCCATTCGTGCCATCGACAAAGGCGCGCCGGTAGCGCTGGTGCGCATTGTTATCCAGGCGCCGCCCTACGCGCTGCTGGCGAGGCGCGAGATCACAAAAATCGAAGACCTCAAAGGTAAAACCATCAGTATCGGCGGTGCCAAGGACATCACCCGCATCTTCACCGAGCGGATGCTCGAACCGCACGGTTTGAAATCGGGCGACTATGATTATGTTTTCGCCGGCGCCACCAGCGCGCGATTTTCTGCGCTGAATTCAGGCGCGGTCGACGCTGCACTACTCACAGTGCCATTCAATTTCTATGCCGAGAGCGCGGGCTTCACCAATCTTGGCTTTACATTCGACTATCTGCCCGACATGCCGTTCGCAGGCATGGCAGTCAACCGGACTTGGGCTGAAGCGAATGCCGATGCGCTCAAGCGCTTTCTTGCCGCATACACAAGGGCGGTCGCCTGGTTCGATGACCCCAACAACCGTGACGCGGCTGTCCAGATCCAGACCGACACCAGCAAGATTGCCCGGGACGATGTGGAAAAGGCCTATGCCTTTTTGCACGACAAAAATCTGTTCGAACCGACAGGCATGGTCTCAAAGCATAAAGTCGGTAATGTGATCGATGCTTTACGCAATCTCGGCGATCTTCCCGCCGATTTCACCGCCGATCGTGCCATGCTGTCCGGGGTGACGCAGGTTTCAGAGTGATGAGCGCGACCGGCCACGGCGTTGAAACAGCAAGTGCGCCGGTGCCTGTCCCGGCAAAAGCCTCGTCACACCATGTTTTCTCGTCACTGCGCAGCCGCTATCTCGCTGGCACGTTATCCGTTGTTGGTGGCTTGTTGGCATGGGAGATCGTCAGCCGCTTTCTCATCAGCAATGCGCTGTTTCTGGCCGCTCCGTCGCAGATCGCGGTTGCTATCTACAATCTTGCAGTCTCCGGGGAGCTCTGGCACCACATGGGGATAAGCGCGGTGGAGTTTGCGTTCGGCTATGTCATCGCCAGCGTGTTGGGAATTGCACTCGGCGTCGCCATGGCGTCGAGCGTCACGGCCAAACAGGCCTTGCAGCCATGGGTTTCCGGGCTTTACGCCACGCCGACAATCGCGCTGGCGCCGCTGTTCATCCTTTGGCTCGGCATCGGCATCTGGTCGAAAGTGATCGTTGTCATCTCGCTGGTGCTGTTCCCCGTTACCATCAACACCGAGGCGGGCCTGCGTACCACAAGCGAGCGGCTGATTGAGATGCTGCGCTCATTCGGTGCAACCAAGCGGCAGATCTTCTACAAAATATCATTGCCATCGGCGCTGCCTTTCATTCTGACTGGACTTAAGCTCGGTATCGGCCGCGGCCTGATCGGCGTTGTGGTCGCGGAACTATTCGGCTCGCGCGCCGGACTTGGCCGGCTGATCAGCCAGTCGGCGGATGCGTTTAACATGCCGGAACTGTTCGCCGGCGTCGTGATCCTGGCGATTGCCGGTATCGTCATGACGGCGGGCTTCGGCTGGCTCGAAGAGCGGCTGGTACCATGGACGCGTGATTGAGGAGCGGGAATGGCGCCGAAGCTTACAGTCTCGCGGCTAAATAAGTCATTCGGCGATCTCGCCGCGCTGCGCAGCATTGATCTTAGCGTCGAACGTGGGGAATTCATCTCCGTCGTCGGACCAAGCGGCTGCGGCAAGACCACGTTCCTGCGCATTGTTGCGGGGCTCGAGCATGCGACGTCGGGCGAAGTGTCGCTCGATGGCCGGCTCGTACGCGAGCCGGGCACCGATCGCGGTTTTGTGTTTCAGAACGACAGTTTGCTGCCGTGGCGCACAGCGTTCGCCAACGCCATCATCGGGCGTGAGGTCGCCGGTAAAATCGGTCCCGCCGACCGCGAGCGCACGATGGAATTGTTGAAACTCGTCGGGCTTGAAGGTTTCGAGAGCTATCATCCCAGGCAACTCTCCGGCGGCATGCGCCAGCGGGTCAATCTCGCGCGCGCGCTGGCGATCGATCCGGAAATTCTGCTGATGGACGAGCCGTTCGCCGCGCTCGATGCGCAGACCCGCGAGATCATGCAGGCGGAGCTGCTGCGCATCTGGGAGCGTGGCCAGAAGACCGTGCTGTTTGTCACCCATCAGATCGACGAGGCAGTCTTTCTATCAGACCGCGTGCTGGTGTTCGCGCGGCGGCCGGGCCGTATTCAAGCCGAAATCAAAATATCGCTGCCGCGTCCGCGTACTCTTGAGATCAAGCGGACGCCGGAATTCGTCGCGATGGTCGACCGCATCTGGAAGATGATCGAGGACGACGTGCGTACTGCGGCGCTCTATGAGAACGCCTGATCCACTGGCTGGCCTACGAAGCCGTTTGGTTCTTTGCACGTATCGCGGCATGCGGCTCTTATGACTTTACTCTGGCGATGTAGTAGGCAAGGTCTAGAATCTCCTCGTCGGTGATCGGCGGCACGACATCCGCCATCGAGGAATCATAACCGCGGCGCGAATTATCCTTGTAGCCGCGCAACGCTTTGACGAGATATTCCTCGCGCTGGCCGGCAATACGCGGCACGTTTTGTTGGCCCACCAGCGTTGCCGTATGGCAGAAGTTGCAGCGGTTCTCTTCGACCAGCGCACGGCCCCGCGCCATGCGCGCGTCATCTACCGGGCCGGCAACAGGTTGCGGTGCCGGCAACTTTGAAATGATATCGGCGAATTTGGTCAGCTCATCGTCGGACAGGCCTTTTGCCATGTCATTCATTGGATCGGCGATCCGCAGGTGGTCGCGAAACATCAGAAGCTGGATCGTGACATAATAGGATTGCTGCGCGCCGAGCGACGGCACGCCGGTATTTTGCGATTGTCCGTTCTCGCCGTGGCAGGCAAGGCAGGCCGGCAGCCGCTCCGCGACGGATTGGGCTGCGGCGGGCAACACGGCCCAACATAGAGCCGTCAGCGCGACCGCGATCAGGCGCACGCATTCCTCCCGATGTCTCGTGGAAAAATCCGGGGGCAGCCGAACTGTCCCCGGAGAGTTTAGGCAATCAGCGACTTGCCGTGTGTGCGCTGTCGTAGCTTAACCGCCACACCGCTCCGTTCCAGTCGTCGGATATGAGCAGCGAGCCGTCCTTCATCACCATCACGTCGACTGCGCGGCCGATGTAATTGTTATCCGGCTGCAGGAAGCCGGTGACGAGCGGCTCGATAGCGCCGGCGCTGCCGTCCTTGTTGATCTGCACCATTACGACATCGCCGCCGAATTTTTTGGTTTTGTTCCAGGAACCGTGACGCGCGACGATGATGTTTTCACGATACCTGGCCGGGAACATGCTTCCCGTATAAAACTTCATGCCGAGTGCGGCAGCGTGCGGGCCCATCAATGCAATCGGCGGCACGTAGTCCTTGCAGTCATGGCCCCAGCCGAACGTCGGATCGGGAATATTGCCCTGATGGCAATACGGTTCGCCGAAGTCCTCGCCGAGCTTCGTTATGCGGTTAAGTTCGTCGTTCGGCAGATCTTCCGACATCCAATCGCGGCCATTGTCGGTGAAATAGAGCTCGTGGTTCCTGGGATTCCAGTCGAAGCCGACCGTATTGCGGATGCCGGTTGCGATCGTCTCGAGACCGCTGCCGTCGAGATTGGCCCGGTGGAGGATGCCGTGGTCCTTGTCGTGCAGCACGTTATTACCGGGCTGACCGACCTCGAAGTAGAGCTTGTTGTCGGGACCGATCGCCAGATACTTCCAGCCGTGCGCTTCGTCCTTCGGCAGCCCCGGAATTATCACTGTCGGCTTCTGCGGGCCTTTGTCGAGATTGGCGAGCACATTGTCGATCTTGTCGATCTGATAGAGTTCGGCGATGTAAAGCGTGCCGTTCTTGAAGGCGACGCCGTTGGGACGGTAGAGACCCTGGGCGACAACCTTGATCTCGCGCTTACCTCTCTTGTTGACGATCGCGTAGACCTTGTCGCGTACGCGGTTGCCGACAAAGATCACCGAGCCGTCGTCATTCTGCGCCAGCGAGCGGGCATCGGCGATGCCGCTGGCATAAACCTCGATCTTGAATCCCTTTGCCGCCTTCAATTTGTCGATTGGGAGTTTGTCGGCGGCGACCGCCACGGGAGGCGGCGGCACCGGCGCGAGCTTGGAAGCAGCATCATTGTTGGCGGGACGATCGAACAGCGGCGAGCCAGGCAGCAGCTTATCGGCCGGCGGTGCGGCTGCTGCTGTAGTTGGCGGTGCTGGAGCGGGCGCCGCCACGGGTATGGGGGCAGGGGCCGGTGCCGGCGTTGGTTCAGCGGCTGGGGCAGCCGCCGGTGCTGATGCGGCGGGTGCTTGGGCTGAATTGTCTTGCTGTTGTGCAATGGCCGTTGAGGCCAACAGAGTCAAAGTCGCGGCAAGCAACGTGCCGCGTGATACGCGTCGAAGCATGGAGTTCCTCCCAGGTACGGAAGTCCGGTCTTGCCGGCTTCCTTGCGGCCAGTCTCCGACATTTCGACCGCTACGTGCAATCGGGTTCACGCGCTGTCTCAGTAAATGGCGAAGCCAGTGGTGCGGCTGCAAATGGTCGTCCATTCCCCGGTGGGCTGAATTAGCATGTACTGACAATTGGATGGGCAGATTGCCACGCGCCCTATCCCGCCCTTTCCACGGTCTCCAAAGCAGGGCATCTTAAGGTTGGGACTGTCTCGTGCCGGCCGAGTTTGGACGGGCGAGGCACGCGCCGGAAACAGAAAAAATGCCTTTTGGAGGAATGCCCTAATGAGTCATCGCATCTCGCGGCGCAGCATCAATGCTGGAATCGGCGCTGCGCTTATTTCGCCGGCGGTAGCGCCGGTCCGCGTCTTCGCTCAGGGCGGCGGCGATCCGATCAGGATCGGTTCGAGCATGTCGGTGACCGGTCCGCTCGCTCCAAATGGCAAACAAGCGCTGCTCGGGGCAAAGATCTGGCAGGACGACGTCAACGCCAAGGGCGGATTGCTTGGCCGTCAAGTTCAGTTGATCAGCTACGACGATCAGTCCAACCCGGCGAACGTGCCGGGCATCTACACCAAGCTGATGGATGTCGACAAAGTCGATCTCGTCGTCAGTGCTTACGCGACCAACATGGTCGCGCCGGCGATCCCGGTGGTAATGCAGAAGGGAAAGACCTTTGTGAGCTTGTTCGCGCTCGCCGCCAACAGCGAATTCCACTATCCGAAATACTTCTCGATGCTGCCGTCCGGCCCGTCGCCGAAGGAAGCATTCACCGAGGGGTTCTTTCAGGCGGCGGTCGCGCAAAATCCGAAGCCGACGACGGTGGCCATCGCAGCAGAGGACGCCGAGTTCTCGCACAACGCCGCCGACGGCGGGCGCGCCAATGCAAAAAAGTACGGCCTCAACATCGTCTACGATAAAACTTTCCCGCCGACGACGACGGACTTTTCACCGATCGTTCGCGCGATCCAGGCGGCAAATGCCGACCTCGTTGTGTTCTGCTGCTATCCGTTGAGCTCGGTCGGTCTGCTGTCTTCCACAAGCGAGCTGGGCTTGAAGCCGAAAATGATGGGCGGCGCGATGGTGGGGCTGCAGGCAACCCCGTTCAAGGACAAGCTCAAATCCAAACTTAACGGTATCACCAACTATGAGACCTGGGTGCCGTCACCGAAGCTGATGGCACCGGCTGCGGATTTCTTCAAGAAATACCAAGCGCGCGCGCAATCCGAAGGCGTCGATCCGCTTGGCTATTATCTGGGCGGTTGGGGCTACTCCTACATGCAGGTGCTGGCCGACGGCATCACCGGCTCGAAGAGCATCGACGACAACAAGATCGCCGATTATCTGCGCAGCAACAGCTTCGATACGATCATGGCCTCCGGCATCAAGTTCGGCAAAGACGGTGAGTGGACCAAATCCGGGATGCTGCAAGTCCAGTATCACGACGTCACCGACGCGGCGAACCTCGATACCTGGCGCGGTATGAGCTATCAGACCGTGATCACTCCGGAGGAGGAGAAGACCGGAAACCTGATTTATCCTTACGCCAAGGCGCTCGGATAAGTCTGTCTAACTCCCGCCACGGCGATGCGCGTTAGGGGGGAGGCATTTCGGAATGCGGGAATAAGAGGACCCGTGGTGTTGTGCCCGAGTCCCTCACACCAAGGAGGGAAGTCCTGACAAGTCGAATTTCACGCCGTAACGTCAATGCCGGACTGGGCGCAGCACTGGTTTCGCCCGGGCTCGGAACCTCGCATGGGTTCGCGCAAGGCGCCGCACCGATCAAAATAGGATTCGGCATGGCGCTGACCGGTCCGCTCGCCGTCAACGGCAAGCAGGCGCTGCTCGGTACGCAGATTTGGCAGGAAGAAATAAATGCCAAAGGCGGACTGGTGGGACGGCAGGTCCAACTCATCAACTATGACGATCAAAGCAACCCGGCCAACGTACCTGGCATTTACACCAAGCTGCTCGAAGTCGACAAAGTCGATCTCGTGGTCAGTGGCTATGCAACCAACATGGTTGCGCCGGCCATCCCGGTAGTGATGCAGAGGGACAAGACGTTTATCAGCCTGTTCGCGCTCGATGCGAACTCGGAATTCAAATATCCGCGATACTTCTCCTACATTCCGACCGGCGGACCTAATCCAAAGCAAACCATCACCGAGGGCTTCTTTCAGGTCGCTGCTGCGCAAAACCCGAAGCCGAAAACACTCGCCATTGCAGCGGAGGACGCTGAGTTTTCGCGCAATGCGGCGGAAGGCGCGCGCGCCAATGCGAAGCAGTACGGCTTCGATATCGTCTATGATAAATCCTACCCGCCAAACACGACCGACTTCTCACCGGTGATCCGTGCTATTCAGGCGAGCAATCCCGATCTTCTTGTCATCTGCTCATATCCGCTAAGCTCGGTCGGCATGTTGCTGTCCGCCAACGAGCTCGGCCTGAAGCCGAAGATGGTGGGCGGTGCAATGGTCGGGTTGCAGGCGACCGCGATCAAAGACAAGCTTAAAGCCAAGCTCAACGGCGTCATCAACTACGACAATTGGGTGCCATCGACAAGATTGATGGCGCAGGCCGGTGACTTTTTCAAAAAATATCAGGCGCGGGCGGCAGGGCAGGGCGTCGATCCGCTCGGCTATTATCTCGGCGGTTGGGGCTATGCCTACTTGCAGGTTCTGGCTCAGGCGGTCGAAGGCACCAAGAGCATTGATGACGCCAAGCTCGCCGATTACTTCCGCAACAACGCCGTCAACTCGATCATGGCAGAGGGTGTGAGGTTCGGTAAGAACGGCGAGTGGGTCAAAGACCATCAATTGCAGGTTCAATATCACGACATCACCGACGCGGCGAACCTCGAAACCTGGCGAGGCATGAGCTATCAGACGGTACTGACGCCGGCCGCCGACAAGACCGGCGATGTGATCTACCCCTACGCCAACGCCGTTAAGGCGTAAGATAACCCGTTGGCGCGATTGGCGTATCGGCGAGGCGGGATGCAGAGGACCTGAATGCTGTTTCCTACCTCGCTCGTTGGTTCCTATCCGCAACCGGAATGGCTGATCGACCGCGTCAAGCTGTCGAAACAGGTGCCACGGGTCCGTGTCGATGACCTCTGGCTGGTCGCGCCGGACAAGCTCGAGGCGGCGCAAGACGATGCGACCGTTCTTGCCATCCGCGATCAGGAACGGGCCGGGCTCGACATCATCAGTGATGGCGAGCAGCGGCGAGAAAGTTATTCGAACCGCTTTGCCACCGCTTTGGACGGCATCGACATCGAAAATCCCGGCACGGTGATCAATCGCAGCGGCAAGCCGATCCCGGTGCCGCGCGTGATTGGCCCCATCAAGCGCCGCCACGCCGTAGAGCTCCGCGATCTTAAAGTACTGCGCGCCAATACCGATCGGCAGATCAAGGCTACAGTTCCCGGTCCGTTTACCATGGGAAAACAGGCGCAGGACGATTACTACAAGGATGAGGAAGCGGTGGCGCTCGCCTACGCCGAGGCGGTCAATGCCGAGATCAAGGATCTGTTTGCAGCCGGCGCTGACGTCGTCCAAATCGACGAACCGTGGATGCAGCAGCACCCCGACAAGGCCCGGCAATACGGGCTTAAGGCGCTGGATCGTGCCCTCGATGGCGTTACCGGCACCGTCGCGGTGCACCTGTGCTTCGGCTACGCCGCGGTCGTGCACGACAAGCCATCGGGCTATTCATTCCTTTCGGAGCTCGAAGGTTCGAAGGCGCAACAGGTTTCCATCGAGGCGGCGCAGCCAAAGCTTGATCTCAAGGCGCTGCGGGAATTGCCGTCAAAAACCATTATTCTGGGCGTCATCGATCTGGCCGATAAGGCCGTCGAAACGCCGCAGGTCGTCGCCGATCGCATCAGGCGGGCGCTGGCCCATATCCCGGCCGACCGGGTCGTGGTGGCGCCCGATTGCGGCATGAAATATCTGCCGCGCGCGGTTGCCTTTGGTAAAATGAACGCCATGGCCGAGGGAGCTGCCGTCGTTCGGCGTGAGCTCGCTGGCAAGTGATATTTGGAAACTCGAGGAGATGATCATGCCTTATGTGACGGAAAACAATCTAACAGACGTTGTGCGTCAGCGCTGGAGCGATATTCCCGATCCGCGGCTGAAGCAGGTCATGCAGGCGTTGGTGAAGCACGTCCACGCTTTCGTGCGCGAGATTGAGCCGACGCAGGCGGAATGGGCGACCGCGATCGATTTCCTCACCCGCACCGGCAAGTTGTGCGATGACAAGCGCCAGGAATTCATTCTGATGTCCGACGTTCTTGGCGTCAGCATGCTGGTCGATGCGATCAACCACCGGCAATCGAACGGCTCGACCCCGAGCACGGTGGAAGGTCCGTTCCATGTCGCGGATGCACCACCGGTTGCTAACGGCGGGAACATGGCGGTGAACGCGCCAGGCATTCCGTGCTTCGTCAGCGGCAAGGTGAGCGGCACTAAAGGCGAGCCGGTTTCCGGTGCAGTGCTCGATCTGTGGCAGACTGACGGTGACGGCCTTTACGAGGCGCAACGTCCGGAGATTACCGGGCCTTGGATGCGCGGCCTTTATCATTCGCAGCCGGACGGCTCTTATCTGATCCGCACCGTGGCGCCGATCGCCTACACAATCCCGATGGACGGTACGATCGGTGAACTGATGAACCGCACCAATCTCAGCCACATGCGGCCGGCACACATTCACTTCGCGCTCAGCGCACCGGGTCATCACGGCCTGGTGACGCATCTGTTCCAGTCTGGCGACAAGTGGATCGAGAACGATGCGGTCTACGGCGTGAAGGAGCCGCTGATCGTCGACTTCAAGAAGATGCCGGCAGGCAGCAAGGCGCCGAGCGGTGAGTTGATGAACGAGCCGTTCTACGTCGTGCACTACGACTTCGTGCTGGACAGGAAGGCGCAGGCCGCCGCGGCTTAATTCGCGGACGTTATTGCCCTTCTTTCCAGTTTTCCGCGGTGTAACCCTGCGGATCGATGTGCATCGCCGCTTTGCCGGCGATGGTGCGGCGGCCTTGGGCGCGGGAATTAAAAGCTGATGGTATTGGCGAGCAGGGCGGGCGTCGGGATTATCTGCGCCGGAGCCGCACGCTGGCGCTTGAGTTTAAGTTTGGTCAGTTCGCGGGCAAGCTCAATCCACGTGTTTCGCCGGCTCTGGTAGCCATCGTGGCTGAAAACAGCTGGCGATTCGGCGGATGCCCGTTTGATTTTTGGTGCTTCGGTTGCCGCGCGGGACGTACTTTGCAGCCATGCAGACCGATGATCCTGATAGGACGTCAGTAACGCGTTGGTCGCTGCGGCAAGGTCGCGGCGTGATTTTTCCAGCCCATCGATTTGGATCTGCTTTGCGCGGAACGTTTCTTGAAGTTCGTCGAGCTTCCTGCTTCTGTCACTGCAGATATCAGTGAGTTCGGCGATCTTGCGCGTGTTGGCGCTGCTTTCCTCAACACAGAGAGACAAGCGCTCGCGCGCCTTCGCGTGGAGCTGCTCGGTGAGTTCTGCGCGTGACTTTGCCGCCCTGAAAAGTGCCTCCTTGGCTTCGGCTTCGGCACGATATCGTTCTGCTTCCTTCATATGAGTGACGCGTTTCGCCTCGGACGCTGCGGCTTCATTCCACAGGTTTTTGGTCTGAGCCTTCGCATCTTCCAGCATCGATCCGCTCAGCCTGAGTTGCGCTTGCAGTCGCGAATTCTCTGCAGAAACCAGATCCAGCGAGGTTTGCAGCGAAAGAGCCTCGTTTTCGCGAAGGGCAGCCATGTTCTGTGCTGCGGCAAATTCTGTTTCCAGGTCGGCAACCGTTGCCTCAGCCGCACTTAGCTGCCCCGAAACGCATTCCAGTTCCCGTTTCAATGATTCAGAGGCAGCTTTTTCATGCGTTGCACAGCGTTCAAGGCTGGTAATTTTGGCGAGTGCCAGTTCGAGCTCCTTGGCGAGCTGGATTTCACGGGTAGCGGCGTCCAAAGGTTCGTCCGGATTGTCGAAATCCGGGTCGGATGTCGCGGGTCTTAACAGCGGCTGTTGACGCGCCAGTTCAACGGTGTTGATAGCCTTTTTCCCTGCCGTACCGTGCATGATCGCAAGGCGCTCGGCCTGGCTGAGCCAGCCGTTGGAGGTCTTCTTTTCAGCAAGTGCCATTTGGGGGATCGCCGCGTGGGAATTGATGCGCGGAAACCTGCGGCCACGATGGTTAACGGTTCCTTACTTTGTCATTAACCATGCATAAACCTCGAAAACTTCCACATTGACCGGCCTATCCCTCCTGGCGGCTAGAGCGTCACGGACCGATTCGCTCGCCGCCGGATTCGGTTTGTGTCGGACGTTGGGTTGCTGCCCCGTCGTTTTGTCAAAAATCACAGAGGGCCGAAGCCCGGTCTTGTCGCGTTCGCCCGCGAAATGCTTAAATTGCTAAGTAATTGCACGGGCCAAATTCCCACATGGACGACGCCGGCTCGAATCTGCTGCGTAACTGGATTGAACGCGTAGCGCGGTCAAATCCGAACAAGCCTTGGGTGATTTCGGCCGAAGACGGTCGAAGCGTCAGCTACGGACAATTGCTGGATACGGTGGGGCAGTTCGCGGCCTTCTTGCGCGATCGCAATCTCGGTCCGAACGATCGTGTTGCACTTCTGGCCAACAACTCGATCGAGCAACTGCTCTGCTATCTCGGCGTGATGGCTGCGGGCGCGACCATCTGCACCATCCATGTGGAAATGAACCGCAATCAGCTCGGCAATATTTTCGAGCGGCTTAAGCCGAAACTGGTTCTTCGGCAGGACGGCTTGCAACTTGACGATCTACCGGCGGAAACCTCGGCTCCTCAATTTCGGCTCGGCCGTTTCGGTCAGCCTGAGCGCGGCACCTTGTTCGATGAGTTATTGAACTCCCGCTCCGGCGAGCCGTCGACCCCGGCGCAGCGTGACGACGACGCGGTGATCCTGTTCACCTCGGGTACCAGCGCGCAACCGAAAGGCGTCGTATTGAGCTACCGCGAATTTCTGCTCAACATCGATCCGCTTGCCGAAGGTTGGGGTCTTACGGCAGACGACCGGCTTTATGATTTCCGGCCTTTCAGCTGGAACTCGGCGCAAACCCTAAGCGCGCTCGGCGGGGTCAATCGGGGCGCTACGCTGATCCTCGCCGAGAAGTTTTCAGCGAGCCGTTATTTCCAGCATCTGCGCGATTACGGTGTGACGATCGCAACCGGTAATCCGACGACGATCAATATCCTGCTCAACAGCGAGCAAACGGCCCATCGCGACAGCTTGCCGAAGCTGCGCTTCATCACTTCAAGCTCGGCGCCGTTACTGCTCGGAGACTGGAAGCGCTTCGAGGAGAAATTCGGTATCCCGGTCTCGCAGGGCTGCGGCGCCAGCGAAATAGGATGGATAGCAGCCTGTCCAGGCGAACGGCGGCGGCTCGGCACCGTCGGCTGGCCGTTTGGCTATCTCGATCTTGCTATCGTCGATGCCGATGGCCGGCGCTTGCCGTCCGGTGAAATCGGCTATGTCGAGCTTGGTGGTTGGCCCGATCTTCCGTTCCGGTATCTGGGAGAAGACGGCGAAATTAAAATCCACAGTCGAGGGCGGCTTCGTACCGGCGATCTCGGTTGCTTCGATGCCGACGGCTTCCTGATGCTCACCGGCCGCGAGAAGGAACAAATTATCCGGGGCGGCGCGAAAATTTCGCCGGTCGAGATTGACTCCTACTTGATGCAGCGCGCCGACGTGGTCGAGGCCGCGACCGTCGGAGTGCCTGATCCGATCTATGGCGAAGAGGTGGTAAGTTATGTCGTTCTCCGCCCCGGTGCGCCGCTCGATGTCGAAGAGCTGCTGCGTTACTGCGCAACGGTGCTGCCGCCCTTTAAAGCGCCGAAACGGATCATTCTTGCCGACGCGCTGCCTAAGACGGAGCGGGGTAAGCTTGATCGCAAGGCGCTGGCCGAGCGGTGGAAAACGCCGCAGGCTTAATACTTGAGCGAGACCACCTTGCCCTCGTCGGGACCACGGCGAGCGGTAAAGCGGCGCGAGAAAGGCCGTGTTCGGCATGGTGTCCCGGATTTTCAGGAACAGTGGTTCAAGGCGAGGTCGACCCAGGCAGTTGGATTCGAGTCGTGGTGAGCGGGCAAGTAAAGCTTCGGTTTGAATAGATCGATGAAGGGCCATGTGTAGCCGATCTGCCAGCCGCCAGCACGGCGATCATAAGCCTAGCCCTATAAACGAACGGGCTGGCATTTCCTCTCTCCTCCGCTATGCGCAGACAGCCGCTTGCAACCTTCTTACGCGTAAGCGGCAATCCTATTCGATGAGAAATCGTGCGGCCGTCTTTCCGGTGCCCAGTTTAGCAAACCGGACCGAAAGATCGCAAAGCCCGGACCACAAGGCTACACGAATGCGGTTGGTGATTTCGCGGGCGTCGTGGCTCAGAGCGGCCGCCTGGCGGTTCAAGTCGGCCGTGGAGTTGTGTATTTTGGCTAGCGGCCAGTCCGCGCCAATGAGTGCACCCAGCCGTGCATCCGCTTCCTGGCGTTTTCGATGTCTTTTGTCGAAAACCAGTCTTCCGGCCTCACTTTGTCTATCGGATAAACCGGGCGCAGGAAGTCGCTCTCGTAGCCAAATGGAACTGTAGCATCGATGCCCATGCCGCCTTCGAACTGCGTATTCGAGGCGGTCCATTGCCGTTCGCCTGAGGTCATGCGCTCAGCCGGCATGAAAGTCTGGCCGCGGCCGCCGGGGATCGGATTGAGAATATCGGTGCGCGGGTTCACCCGCGTGGTCAGGCACCACATGATGTCGTCCATCGAATACGGATCGACGTCTTCGCTGACCGCGATCGCAAGCCGCATTCCTTGCGAGCACGACAGCGCCGCTGCCATGAAGTTACGCTGCCAGCCTTCGTCGATCTGATGGCGCTTCTTCACCTGGATGATGCAGCCGCCCCAATCGGTCATGCAGTACGGAATCACCACGTTCTGCACGATGCCGGGCTGCAACCGATTGCACAGCTCATAGATTGCCGCTTCGCGCACTGTCGTGTCGATGTTGTGATCGTCGAGCATGTGGACGCCGAGTGCGAAGATGATCGGCTTGGTTTCCGGCTTGCGCATGGTGATACCGGTGACGTGGAAGGTCGGCGCCTTATACGATTTGCCCATGTAGCCAGCCCACTCCGGGTGGAAGTGGTGGCGGCCCTGAATACCGGAATCTTCGGCTTCCTTGGTTTCGAACCGGCGATCGCGTGGATTGACGTAGCCTTCCAGCACGAGTTCGCAATCGGCGAGCGCCATGGCGTCAACAGTACGTGCCTTGACGAGCCGGATCGGCGCACCCTGCACAGCCGACGCGATGCCGATCTCGTCACAACCCATCGGCAGGATGGCGTAGTCGAAGCCGGCGCCGGCCATCAGTGTGCAGGCCGGCGGCACGCCGAAGCACATGGTGATCGGCACCGGCTGGTCTTCTTTGTAATACTTGTTGACCACTTGCCACATGTGCGAGCCGGGCGAGATCTGGAACGTGCCGACATTGCCCCAGCGGAAATTCATCCGGTTGTAGCCAAGATCGGAGCCGCCATCGAATTGTTGACCGGTGACGCAGCGGATGCCCGAGCCGACCGTGAGTTCGGGCTCGTATGTGGTGTGCCGAATCGGCACCAGCCATTTGTTCACGTCGTCTGGCTTCTCGATCACGAATTCCTGGCACGGTGCGTCGCTCTGCGCGATCTCGACCGGCTTCACCGGGTGCGACAGTGCGTGCGCGAGTTTCTTCACCCTGTCGGCGTCGTCCGTCCAGCCGAACATTTTGTTGATGATCGCTATGTCGCCGAACAGATTGGTGATGACGCGATGATTCGGTTTGCCTTTAACGTTGTTGAACAAGATCGGGCAGCCGCCATCCATATGCTTCTGCAGGCCGGTGACCTGGAGGTCCGGATCGACTTCCTTGTCGGTCTCGATCAGCGCGCCTTGGGCACGCAGCCATTCCAGCGTACTTCGCAGATCGAAAGCCTGGTTCGGCGTGGCGACCGACGTTTGCTCGTTGCGGACCGGTTGTTGCATTGAAGGCGTTCCCATTGCATAGATTTCTAAGTAATTATCCCGCAGGCTCGTACTGACTGTCAACGCCGCCCCCCGCTCCATGCCGCGACATTCATCGAAAGCAAATCGTGCGCGGCGCCGCCGCGATGTCGAACTCCCGCCGTGGCTGTCGTCCGGCTATCTGGTGCGGGACGCGCACCGTGCTTTTCAGCGATTGCTGGAGCGCCGTATCGCTTCCTACGGTGTGACGCGCGGGCAGTGGTATTTTCTGCGGGTTTTGTGGATCACCGACGGCCTGTCGCAACGCGAATTGTCGACCCGTGTCGG
>Ga0302324_100013428_pt1 | contig 16612 bp, 15 predicted proteins | sample Palsa_T0_1_FD_201949 | JGI IMG/M metagenome (GOLD analysis project Ga0302324, IMG submission 201949) | Peat permafrost microbial communities from Stordalen Mire near Abisko, Sweden - Palsa_T0_1 | ecosystem: Environmental > Terrestrial > Soil > Palsa > Peat permafrost | place: Sweden: Abisko...
CGAGCTGCCCCGTCATCGTGTCCTCTTCGAGCTGCATCGTCTCGCCGCAGTTGGGGCATGCCACGAGCTCCTGTGGATAAGGTAGCCTGCAGCGCGCGCAGTGGCGGAGGAACCCCGTGGTCTTCGGGGACGAACGACCGGTCGTCTCCGTGACCTCGCAGAAGACGAGCTCCTGCGTTCCGATCCGCAGGCGGTCCCCGTCCTTGATCGGCACGGGCTCCTTCACCGGCTTCCCGTTCACCTTGACCCCGTTGCGGCTCTGCAAGTCCTCCACCCGCGGCCCCGCGTCGTCGATGACGACACGTGCGTGTTGCCGCGACACGAGCGGGTCCTCGATCGTCACCTGGCAGTCCGGGCTCCGTCCGATGAGCGTAATCCCGCGGTAGAGGTCTATCTCTTGGAGCAGGAACCTGAGCCGATAACGATTCAAGTCAGACCTCAACCCGCGAGTATACATCAACCACGTGGCAGGGAAGTTTGATACCGTAAGAGCGTGGAGGCGCGCGACGGTACGGGTCTGCGAACGGGCGACTCGGTCCTGCGGACGGAGGATTCGGTCCTGCGGACGGAGGATTCGGTCCTGCGGACGGCTGGGGATGCCGACGCGACGGGCCCACAGTCGGTCTCCCTCGCGAAGACCGTCGAGGTCGTGTCGACTCTCACTGACGAGCAAGACGAGGACGACGAGAATGCCGCCGACCTACTGAAGCTCTGTCACGACGTCCTCGCACCCCTCATCGCAGCCGATGGCGGCGTCATGTACCTCGTCAAGGCCGGCGGCGACGACGTGCACATCCACCTCACGGGAACGTGCGCCGGTTGCCCGGGCGCATCACTCACGCGTGATGGCGTCATCGCCCCCGCGGTGCGCACCGTGAAGCCCAAGGCGCGTGTGGTGGTAACGACCGGCTACCGTGTCCCCGACGGCGCCAAGAAGATCACGTAGGAGCTCAACCCTCAGTTAGTGATGTGCGCCCGCGTCGCGGCCGGTTACGCGAAACGCGTTCGGGTCGGAGATGCCACCGCGCGTGATGGCAGCGATGGACGGGTCCATCGCGAGCGGATCGACTTCCTTGTTCGCACGCAGCTGCGGGAGGTTCGCCACGGTGTTCTTCTCTTCGAGCGTCACCGAGATGTTCCCGTCCCCGAGGTCCTGCGCGCGCAAGTGCGTCGCGCCGTCCTGCCAGTCCGCGGTCGTGTGCGCGAGGCCCTGCGACAGGTTCGCGGCTCGAATGCGCGCCGGCGTCGAGTACTGGACGTTGAGCTTCGTCACCGCTTCCTGGAACGTGGCGCCGAGGAGCCCGCCTTGCTTGAGCGGAATGTCATCGAAGATCTTCCAGAGCCGCTCGCCGGGTGACGTGCCGATGAAGAAGAAGTAGCGACGCTTGCCGCCGCGGTCGACGTACATCACAGCCTCGTGGTTCCTGTACGTGAACTCGCCCTTGATGTGCGTGTTATCGAAGCCCGTCGGTGTGTCGGTGAACTGAACGAAGCTCGACTCGAAGAACTTCTTCTTCTGATCCCGCTCGGCCTCGACGGCCTGCATCGAGACGCCGGGCTGCATGCGCGCGAGCTGCGCGTTGTAGTCGATGTCGAAGACGCCACCGGTCTGGTTCATGATGCGCGTCACGTCCGCGTGGGTCTGCCCCCACCGGAACTGGTCGAGCGCGCCTGCGAGGCTGCTCACGTTCGGCGCATCGGTTTGCGGTTGTGGAACGGTGGCTTGCTGGCGCTGAGTGTTCTGCGCCATCGCCATGGCGACGACCGTCGCGGCTGCCGCCGCCATCAAAAGCCCCACCCCTGCCGCTTTGCGCCTCATGCTTTTACCTGCCTCCCGGCCTTATACAACTGGTCGCGCGAATCGTCGAATCCGGAGCACGCGAATCCACATCTTGTTTGACGCATCAGACAGCAAAAGGATTGACTGCTCGACCCTGTTCGGCGGCCGGCCCACGGGGGATGTGATAGAAACCCACGCAATATGCCCGCCCCACGCTGGTCACTTTCGATCGTCCTGGCTCTAGCGTGCGGCGGCCCCGACGCGAACGCGCCATCCAGGCCGCTCCCCGCGTACGAGGGCCACCAGGCGGAGCTGTTCGACGACGCCATCGACCCGCGGGCCGTCGGCCTGAACCTCGATGACACGCGGACCCCGCAGTCCGACGCGATCGTCCGCGAGCGCGCCCAGGTGGGCGACGCGGTCGTACGGGCCAAGATCGAAACCGTGACCTCGAAGCGCGAGAGTGACAACGTCGAATACCAGCTCGGCCTCACGGTGCTCGAGAAGCTCACCGGGGGGCACCCTCCCCCCGACCAGTTCGTCGTGCGCCTCGACAAGAACTCCCCGAGCGCAGGCATCGTCAAGAGCCTCGACACGCGCCTCGGTGGCAAGTCGTTCGTCGTGTTCCTGCGCGAGTTCAAGGGCGCCGACAACGAGCCGCGCTTCTATGCCCATTTCGCCCCGGATACGAAGGATGTCATCACCGCCGTCAAAGATGCGATGGCGCTATCGGAGTTCAAATGACAGTCGAGCTCAAGAGCCCGAAGGAGATCGAAGGGATCCGCGTGTCCTGCCAGATGGCAGCGGAGACGCTGCTGCTCGTGGGCGAGAAGCTCCGCGTCGGCATGACGACCGACGAGATCAACACGATCGTCCACGAGGACACCGTGAAGCGCGGCGCGTACCCGTCCCCGCTCAACTACAAGGGCTTCCCGAAGAGCGTGTGCACGTCGATCAACGAGGTCGTCTGCCACGGCATCCCTGGCGCCGAGGTCCTGAAGAACGGCGACATCATCAACGTCGACGTGACGACCTTCTACAAAGGCTTCCACGGTGACACCTCGGCGACGTTCTACGTCGGCACCCCGAGCGCCGTCGCGCGGCACGTGACCGAGACGTGCCGCAAGTCGCTCGAGCTCGGCATCGCCGAGGTGCGCGACGGCGGACGACTCGGCGACGTCGGCGCGGCCATCCAGCAATACGTCGAGGCCGAAGGCTGCAGCGTCGTGAAGGACTTCGTCGGTCACGGCATCGGCCGCCGCTTCCACGAGCCACCTCAGGTCAAGCACTACGGCACGCGCGGCACGGGCGACCGCATCCGCGCTGGCATGGTCTTCACAATCGAGCCCATGGTGAACGTAGGCCGCTACGAGGTCGAGATCGACGAGCGCGACAAGTGGACCGTGCGCACCGTCGACCGCTCCCTCTCCGCCCAGTTCGAGCACACGATCCTCGTGACGAAGACGGGCTGCGAGGTCCTCACACGACGCGCCGGCCCGCTGCGCCAGAGCGAGAACATCGCGACCATTCTCGCGATGTAGCCCTCCTCAGCGGGCCCCCGCGTCGCAGCCGTGTCCCTTCGCGAACGCGAAGACGCGCCGTGCGTTCCCGCTGAAGATCGCGTCGATGACGCGAGCGTCGAGGCCGCGCGCCGCAAGCTCGCGCCTGAGTGCCGGCCAGACCGACTCCCCGTCCGCGTCGGCAGGGGGATCGATGCTGCCATCGAAGTCGCTCCCGATGGCGACGTGCTCGGGCCCTGCGACGGCGAGCGCATGTACGACGTGGTCGGCGACGTCAGCGAGCGTCGGGTGCTCGCCCGGCGTCTTGCCGATGTGCCCTCCGTGCACCGACATTCCGACGACGCCTCCCGACGCGGCAACGACGCGCACCTGCCCGTCGTCGATGTTGCGCATCGTCGCCCGGAGCGCGCGCATCCCTGTGTGGGAGTCGACGAGCGGTGCGTGCGCGGCCAAAGCGATCGCGGCGAGATCGTCGAACGTCGCATCCGATGCATGGGCCACATCCAGAAGCCCGCCGCGCGCGACGACATGCGCCGCGATGCGTTTGCCGAGCTCGCTGAGCCCGCGCGCTCGCGCATCCGGTGACGGGTCCTGACTCGCCCCACCGAGCGCATTCGAATGGTCGTGCACTAGCCCGACGAGGCACACCCCGCGCGCCATCCACCCATCGAGCGCGGTGAGCCCTTGCTCATCGGCGAAACCATCCGCGCCTTCGAGCGACAACCACGCGGTCGTGGTCTTCGGCACGCCCGACGCGAGCAAGCGTGTGTACGCCGCCTCGTACGCCGTGCGTACGTCGGGCGGGTGCATCGCGTAGGCGCCGCGCACGAAGAGCGGCGCGACGATGACGGACACGCCACCCCGCTCGAGGCGCGCCGGGCTCGCCTGAGCATCCCCGAGCGCGTGATGGAGCAACGCATAAGGCAAGTCGACGTGCAGATCGACGACGCCCGACGCCTGCGACTCTCCAGGGGACGCGTCGACTTTGGCTTCCACGGGCGCTTCTACGCGCGAACGCACGGGTGGTGGCTGCGACCCACACGCAAGGGCGCACGCCGCGGCGACACCCCACCCGCGCCTCATCGCAAATCGTAGTAGCCCGTCGCCTCGACCTCGACGTCCACCAGCTGCGCCGCACCTTCCGGGACGTCGTATGTCAACGTCACCTCGGTGTGTGGCCGAAGTTCGACGGCTGCGTGCGACTCCGCCCGGAGCGCATGACCGTCCACGCGGACGACGAGCGACTCGAGATGCGTGTCCTCTTCTTCCACTTCCATCACGCGCAGCACCACCCGACCGCCCGTGACGGGAACGTGCACGACCCGGTGGACGTCCGTCCCGCGCGCCGTGATGCCGCGGCGGTTGGCGAGCACCACGAACGGCTGGAGGTCCCGCCCGCTCTCCGACCGAAAGACGATCCACGGGCAGCTGATGCACAGCCAGGTGAACGTGAGGTCAGCGGGCGCGAGTGTCACGCTCTGATTGGCATTCACCGTGATTTTGCGACGCACGCCGTTCTTGTCGTAGCTGCCGCGCAAGGAGAACGTCCCTTCCTGCCCAGCGAGAAGATAGTAGTCGCCCGCCGTGGGTGCGAGGAGCCGTGTCGCGACGGATGACCCGCTCGCCGGGTTGCAACGCTTCGCTGCCCACGGTTGAAGCCCGCGATACTCCGGCAGCCCCGTCCAGAACGCCGGCTCCTTCGTCAGCCCGATGAGCGACTGCATGAGGAACTGGTCGTCCTTCGGGTACTTGCCGACGGGGAGCAGCGCGACCCAGCCCTGCGGAAACGAGCACGAGACGTCGACGGCAAAGCCGGAAGTCGGCGGTGGCGGCGGCGGAGGTGGCGGAGGTGGCGTGACGCCAGTCGCGCTCGCGATGACGACCGCGGTGCTCGTGGCCACCGCCTGAACCTCCACGTGGGTATCCACGTCGATGGGCTTGGTCGGCTCCATCGCTACGCAGACCGCCTTCTGTGGATCGAGCATGCTCCCCACAGGACAGATGACGACCTCCCGCGCTTGTGCGCCGCTCGATGCGCCGCCGCACCCGACGACCATCATCCACGCTACGAGATACAACTCGGTTCGCATCGCTCACCTCCTCGCGCGTGAGCTTGGCTCTTTGCGCGCCGCAGGCCCAGACTCCTTCGGCGTGACAGCTCGTACGCGACCCTCCCGCAGCATTTCCTCGGCCGCGCGGCGCGCGGCGTCGCCCACCTTGAGCCCGCCGATCATGCGCGCCACCTCGTCGACACGTTCGGCCTCTGTGAGCTTGCGCACGGTCGTCACCGTGCGGCCGCGATGCTCGGTCTTGTGAACGACGAAGTGGGTGTCCGCGAGCGCGGCGATCTGGGGCAAGTGCGTCACGCAGATCACCTGGCGATGGCGGGCCACATCGACCATGGCGTGACCAATCACCTCGGCGATCGCCCCGCCGACGCCCGCGTCGACCTCGTCGAACACGTAGAGCCCCGCAGGCCCCTTCTCCGCCAGGACCCGCTTCAGCGCGAGGAGCGCGCGGCTGAGCTCACCGCCACTCGCGATTCGGCGGAGCGGCCGTGGATCTTCTCCCGGGTTCGGCGCGATGAGAAACTCGACACGGTCGATCCCCGTGCGCGTGAGTCTCGCGCCATCCACGGTGAGCGGCTCGCCCGCGTGCGCCGTATGCGGTGCGATGTCGACCACGACGCGCGCGCGGCCCATCCCGAGCTGCGCAAGCTCGCGCCCGATCGCGTCAGCGAGCTTGTCCGCCGCCTCGCATCGCTTGCGAGAGAGCGTGCGCGCCGACTCCGCGGCCTTGGCGAGCAGCGCCGCGCGCTCTTGCTCGAGCGCCGCTCGCCGCTCCTCGGCCGACCCGATCGCCTCGAGCTCCGCCGCGAGCGCTTCCCGATGGACGCGCAAGTCCGTGCCGAGCCCATGGCGTCGGTAGAGCTTCTTCAACCGAGAGAGGCGGTCCTCGACTGCCGCGAGACGTTCTGGGCTCGCCTCCACTGCCTCCGCATAGCGCCCGAGCGCGCGGGCTGCGTCCGCGAGCTCGGCTCGCGCCGACTCGATGGAGCGCGCAAGCGGACCCAGCGTACCGTCGAGCGTCGCGGCCGCATCGATCTCCGCCGCAAGACGCCCGAGCTCGTCGCACATGGCGCCTTCGCCCTCGTAGAGCCGTTCCGAGGCGCGGCGCGTGGACGAACCGAGCTGCTCGGCGTGCTTCAGGCGACCCCGCTCGTTCTCGAGCTCGCCCTCCTCATTTGGCTTCGGGTCCACGTCGTCAATCTCTCGAAGCTGAAAGACCAGCAGGTCTTCCCGCTCGCCGCGGCTCTTCTCCGCCTCGCAGGCCCGCTCGAGATCAGCTGAAGCCCGTCCCGCCGCGTCGACAGCCGCTTCGAGCAGCGCACGCTCGCTCGTGAGCTTGCCAAAGGCATCGAGGTATTCCAGGTGCGTCGACGGATCCGTCAGCGACACTGACTCGTGCTGGGACGCGATATCGCAAAGATCGGGTGCAAGCTCGAGTAGTTGCGTCGCAGTGCTCATGCGCCCGTTCAGGTACGCACGACTGCGGCCCTCACCCTGAATGATGCGTCGAACCACGAGCTGGCCGCTCTCGTCGGCCAAACCCCCGGCATCCAGCTTGGCAGCGACCCGTGATCCAGGCTCCACGTCGAAGAGAGCCTCCACAGTGGCTTCGCGTTCCCCGGTCCGGACGGCCTCCGGACTGGCCCGTGCCCCAAGCACAAGGCCCAAAGCATCGACGAGCATCGACTTTCCGGCGCCCGTCTCGCCGGTCAGGACGTTGAACCCCGGACCTGGTTCGAGCACGATTTGCTCGATCAAGACGAGGTTTTGCGCCGCGAGGTGGAGCAGCACGCCCCGTCTTTAGGCCTCGATGACGTCAGATCGCAAGAGCGTTGACGGGAAAACCTCCGATTCACTAGGCTTCACCGCTCCCGCGCGCTCCCCCGCTCGGCTGAACCCCGGTCCATGGCCAAGTCCTCCGCGAAGCGAAGCACCGCCGCGCGCGCCGCTGCCGCGAAGAAAGACGCGCCGCCGGCGCCCAAGGTCATCTCATTGGAGGAGCGAACGGCGACCCTCGAGCGCCGCCTCCAAGCCGCCGACGCCGACTTTCAGCGTCAGTACAAAGAGAACCTCGACATGTCGTGGATCTACCACGACACCGCGATCGAGGGCGTCGTCTACACCGTGCAGGAGCTACGCGCCGCCATCGACCCGAGCTTCCAGGCGGAGGTAGACTCGAGCTTGCAACCGGTGGTCGAGGAGATCCGCCGTCATCGCGAGGCGCTCGACTTCATTCGCGACCAGGCCGTGCGCCGGCGCCAGCCGATCACGGTCGACCTCGTCAAACGGATCTTCCTCATCCTCCATCCCGAGGAGGGCGACGTCAAAACGGTGAAGTACCGCAAAGACATCCCCCAGCACCGCCTCTACTTCCACGAGTACGCCCCACCCGACAAGGTCACGTACAAGGTCCGTCAGATCGTGGATTGGATCAACGATCCGGAGACGAAGCGCACGCGCACCCCCGTGCGCCTCGCGGCGCGTGCTCATTACGACCTCTTGCGCGTCTTCCCGTTCGCGCAAGACAGCGGCAAGGTCGCGCGCCTGCTGCTCAACCTGCTGCTCCTCCGGTCGGGCTTTCCGCCGGCGATCATCCACTCGACGGACCGCCAGCGCTACTACGAGGCGCTGAAGGGCTCGAGCGCGACGATGAACTCGATCGTACAGGAAGCGATCGACAACAACCTCGCTTCGATCGACAAGCTCCTCGAGGTCTACGAAACACGCGGTCAAGCGCGATGACGCGCTGAGGCCGGCTTCATGCTCTGCAAGCGCATCATCCCATGCCTCGACGTGCGCGACGGCCGCGTCGTGAAGGGGACGGCGTTCGTCGACTTGCGCGACGCTGGTGATCCCGTCGAACAAGCCGCTCGCTACGACGCCGCTGGAGCAGACGAGATCGCGCTGCTCGACATCACCGCATCGCACGAAAAACGCGGCACGCTCCTCGACATCGTCAGCAAGACCGCGGAGGTCACGCTCGTCCCGTTCACGGTCGGCGGCGGCGTGCGCGACGAGAGCGACGTGCGCGCGCTGCTCGGCGCGGGGGCGGACAAGGTGAGCATTAACTCGGCAGCGGTCCTCGACCCGAAGCTCCTCGAGCGTTGCGCCGGTGCGTGGGGATCGCAAGCCATCGTGGTCGCCATCGACGCGAAGAAGCGTAGCGGCACCGCGGGATGGGACGTCTACGTGCACGGGGGCCGCACGAACACCGGACGAGACGCCGTGGCGTGGGCCGAAGAAGCGACCCGCCTCGGCGCTGGCGAGGTCCTCCTGACGAGCATGGACCGTGATGGCACGAAGGATGGGTACGATCTCGACCTCGTGATGCGTGTCTCGGACGCGGTGCCCGTGCCCGTCATCGCGAGCGGCGGCGTTGGGACGCTCGAGCATCTCCGCCAAGGCCTCGTCGAGGGCCACGCGGATGCCGCGCTCGCCGCATCGATCTTTCACTTCGGCCACCACACGATCCAAGATGCGAAGGCGTACCTTCACGAGCACGGCGTCCCCGTGCGCTTCACATGACCAACAGCACAGAGCCGCTCGACGCGTCCGTCACTCTCGAAGAGATCGTGGCGGTCGTCGCGCAGAAGCGGGCCCCGCTCGCGCCGGAGCTCGCCGGGTACCTCGTCCTCGAGCTTGCTGAAGCCGCCCCGAACGCCGCGGAAATCGACCCACACAACGTCTACGTGAGCGAGGAGGGCTCCGTGGCGGTGGTGCGAGGCCCGCACGAGCCGGGCGGGAGCGCCGAAATGCCGTTGCGCAGGCTCCTCGCGCGGCTGCTCGACACGGCGGGCGCGCAGACCCCTGCTCTCGCGGCCGTCGCGAGGCGCAAGGGCGGAGAGGGCGCAGCGGTGCTCGTCGAAGAGCTCGAGGCAGCGCTCATCCCAGTGAACCGGTCCGCGGGCAAGCGCGCGCTCGCGCGACTCGCAAGGGAGACGAAGCGCGTGACGAACCGCGTCGGCCGGAATGCCTCCGCACCCGCGATCCAGGCACCCAACGTCGCGGCCGAGCCGCTACCGCACACGTCGCCGGCGCCCGCGCACGCGAAGCCCGACGAGAGCGCGAGCAGCCTTCCTACTGTGGGCATCAGCAAAGAAGACCTCGATGCCGCCGCATCGCTCACCAAGCGCGACTCCGTCGACAGCTTGATCGACGCATTCGAGTCGTCTGGCCAGCTCGAGGAGAAGGCCCTCGCGCAAGAGCTCAAAGCGATGGCCGGCCTCGACCCGACGCCACCGCCAGTAGGGATGCCCGCCACCGACTCGGCCGACAGCCACGAGGCCCGGCCACGCGACTCGATCGAGTCGCTGCTCGCGGAGAGCGCCCCGCCATCACCCAAGCTCACCATCGACACCGGCCGTGAGTCTCCCGTCGCGCGCCGACGCTCCGACCCCGCGCCCGCCGGCGATCGATCGCGGACCAAGAGCGAGCGTCCCGGTGGCGAGCGCGATCGGCAACTGACGACTGCGCCTTCCCAGGTGAAGCAGCTGCGCATGTCGTTGACCAACGAGGTGCCACGAAAGAAGAGCGGACCGGGCATCGGCGTCTTGTTGCTGATGGCGCTCGTGCTCGCAGGTCTGGCAGTCGCGCTGTGGCTGCTGAAGCCCGGCTTCCTCACGGGGCGCACGCCCGAGAAGATCGCGCAGGAGCGCGCCGCTGCCGAAGCGGAGCGGGTACGCATCGCCGCGCAGCACGCGCAACCCGCTTGTCACGCCTCGCTCGGGGTGAGTGGCGCGCCGAACAACGCAGAGATCTTGGTGCGCGAAGGGCAAGGATCACCCGTCGACGTCGACCATATGCCGATGGGGGTGCGCCTCGAGTTCGTGGCGACGGCAGAGGGCTACGCGCCGAAGCGCGCGATCGTTGCCGCGGATGCGCAATGGGACACCTCGACGGGCAAGCCTCGCTTCGATCTGCCTCTTCAGCTCGACAAGTCGAAAGCGCGCGCCAACGCGCTCGACCCGTGGCCCCCCGCCGACCCCGATACGGAAGTCGGCGGCAAGGGCAACCCTGGCGTCGTCCATGTCATCACGAGCCCCAAGGGCGCCGAGGTCTGGCTCCTCGCGGGGAGCGGCCCCGACACCAAAGCTTCCGACCCGGTCATGCTCGAAGATATCGCTCCGTGTGACACCGACGTCGACGTCCTCGTCGCCGGGGCGACATACCGAAAGAAGCTCCACGTTCGCGCGGCGAGCTTCGTTCCGGACCCGTCCGGCAAGGCAGGTGTTCGCATTGCGCAAGTCACGGTGAAATGAGAACCTCGCGCCATGCACGATCAGGACTTCGCCATCGTTCGCGCTCTCGTCCCCGTCGCGTGGGCTGACGGCGTCTTCGCGGACAAAGAGAAGGAAACCCTCGAGGCCCTCCTCGACGCCTTCGGCGCGGACGACGTCGAGAAGGACAAGATCCGCGTCTTCGCGGAAACGAAGAAGACACTCGACGACATTGACCTGCAGGAACTATCTGCCGATGACCGCCGCATCCTCCTCCAGCACGCCGTCCTGCTCTCCTTCGCCGACGGCAATCAGGATGACGCCGAACGCAAGTTCCTCGACGAGCTGGTCGTTCGCCTCAAGATCCCCACGGACGAGGCCAAGGCCATCATGGACGCCTCGGCCGCGCGCGCGAAGAAATTCTTGAACCTCCTCGGTAGTTGAGAGACGGATGCGCATTCTCATCGTCGAGGACGCCGATGCGATTCGCAGGATGATCGAGGCGCTCGTAGCCGGGCGCGGTCACGAGGTCGTTGCCGTGCCAAACGGTGCCCGCGGCCTCGAAGCGGCGCGCGCAAAGACACCCGATGTCATCCTCCTCGATTTGAACCTTCCGGGCGCCTTCGACGGGTTCGAGGTGTGCGAGCGGCTACGCCAAGACGAGACCACGAAGACCGTCCCCATCTTGATCATCAGCGCGATGGATGACGCTCGCTCGAAGGAGCGCGCCCTCGGGTGTGGCGCGACGGCGTACTACACGAAGCCGTTCTCCCCCACCGCCCTGCTCAAAGAGATCGAATCGCTCCGCCGGCAGAGCGGGCAGCACAAGCTCAACCTGAAGACCTGAGCGGTCGTCGCGAGCTCGAACCGCATGAGCAGGAAGGAAGTGTGCGTCGCAATCGCGATCACCTTGCTCGCGTTCACGCTGCGCTTCTTGGGCATTCGGCTCGGCCTGCCGTACTTCCATCACTGGGACGAAGGCTGGGTCACCGAGAACACCGCGTCGATTCTCAACATGCGCGACTGGCGGCCTCACACCTATCAATATGGCGCACCACCGTCGCTCATCGCTGCGCTCGTCGTCCGCGCGGCCACCGTGCTCGCGCCGAATCACGTGTTCGACTCCAGTGACGGAGCGCTGCTACGGCTGATCGGACGAGTGATCACCATCGTGATCTCGTCGAGCGGCGCATTCGCGATCTACGTCACGGCGCGGTTCGCGCTCCCCGGTGATCGCGGTGCACGGCTTCGCGCCGTCTACGCCGCGCTCCTCTATGCGACCGCATCTGAGCTGATTACACACGGTCGGTACGCCGCAACGGACGCGAACCTCGTCGGGCTGACTGCGTGGTCGCTCGCGTGTGGGGCGCTGTTCGTCCGCGGGGCGCGCCTTCGGTGGGCGGTGGGCTCGTTGTTCTTCGCAGCCCTTGCGGTAGCGTTCAAGCTCACGGCGCTGCCCACGCTCGTCATCCCGCTGGGCCTGCTGCTCATCCGACCCCCAGCGCCTGTCGTCTCGCGCGCGTGGCTTCTCCTGACGTTGCCATTCGTCGCGCTGGTGTTCTTCGCCCTCAACCCGCACGTGTTGATTCACTGGAACGACGCGGCTGCCAGCATCCAGACTCGCGTGAATCAAACCGTGCGTGGCGGGTTGCCCGAGTTCTTGATCCGTAATCCGGGAATGGAGGCGCTCGGGGCGGAGTGTCACGCCATTCTCTTTCAAGCCTTCCAGCGCTGGCCGTGGGCGTCGGTCTGCGCAAGTGGCGCGGGGCTCTATGGTCTCGTGCTCGCATGGTCGGCTCGCAGCCGGGTGGTCATGGTGGGGACGGGCCAGGCGCTCCTGCTACTGCTCGGCTTCGCGCTGACGAGCCGCGCTTTCCTATTCCGCAACTACTTGGCATCGATTCCCATCGTGTGTGTCGGGTTCGGGTTTGCGATGGAGCGCGCACACACGTGGATGGGCCGGTGGCGTGGCGCCGCGATCGCACACGTCGCCTTGGCTGGCGCCTTTGCAGCGCTCTTTTTGGCCGTGCCCCTTTACCAGGCGGTTCGTGCTGAACAGCTCTCGGTCGATGCGCGCACGCGAGCGCTTGATTGGGTGGCCGCACAGCCTGCGACCAAGCCCGTGACGGTCGCGTGCACGCCTGCCGTGATCGCCGACGTCATGGGCTCACGCGAGGACCTTCGTCCGACGTTGGCACGTCCTGGGCTCGTCATTCGAAAGAACGACGTGGAGACCGCTGCCCAAGCCGCAAGCACACACGCGGATTACATCCTGGTCGTGTCGGCTCCCGACCGCTTCGGGCTCGGAGATGTCTGGCCGTTCTTCGACGTCGTCGGGTATCGCCTCGCACAGGAGTTCGACTGCAACCCGTACGAGCACAACTTCGCGATCACGCCGCCATGGGGTGGTCGATTCAACGTGCGGGTGCTCGAGCGCGCACGTCAGTAAGCGGCGATCTCCGCCAACGTGATGTAGCCGTGCTTCTTCGACAACCGAATGAAGCGGATGGTGTCGTCGAGCTTGATCTCCCACGGCCGACGCTGCGTGAAGAGCGTCTCCCGCGTCTCGACGACGTGGAGCGCCGAGGCCTCCGCGCCAACCTCGAGCGTCAATGGAAGACAGTCGGTGAACCAGCCATCGCCGCGGTTGTAAACGACGATGCGATGGACGAACGTCGGTCGCTCGAGGTCGACGAGCACCCACGGATTCTCCTCTTCGTTGGTCTGCATTCCATACGTGTGCTCGATCTTGCCATTGACGACCTCGCGCCCACCCGGCGGCGCCTCTGACTCCCGGCTGGAGCTCACCTTCACGGGCTTGTTCAGCGTGAGGCTCTTGGGCTCGAACAGCGGCGGCAGGACCCACGCCAGCACGGCGAGCGGAACGATCACGAGCGGAGCAACCCGCAGGATGCGACGCCACACGAGGGCAGCAGCGCTACGCGGCTCGATCGCTCGTTCGATGTGCGCGACGAGACGTTCGATCGCGCGACCCATGGCGGCCCGTTCCGACATGCGCGGTGGCGGCGCATCGAGCGCCGTTCGTTTGCAGAGCGCATCGCGCGCGAGATCGAGCGAGGCGAGGTCCACCCCGGTGTCGAGCTTCGCCCAGATGCGCTCGAGCGCTCTCCAAGCCGCGTCGATGTCGGTGAGGTCCGCGTTGGTAACCTCTCCTTCGACCGCGACGACCGCAGCGCCGATCAGCGCCATCACACCCTCGCGATAAAGCGTCAACGCAGCGGCGAGCTCGGTCTGCGGATCGAGTCGTTCAGCGACGCCAAGTCGGGTGTGTGCTGCGCGCCACCAGTGCCGCACGACTGCGTGTTGCGCGGCCGGGCGGCTCTCGACGATGCGCCGCGCATGGCTCAGAAAGAAGAGCTCGCGGACCGCTGCCGTGGGTCTCACGGTCACCTACCGTGAGAAGGTGACGCGGACGCGAAGTCCGCCGGTCGGGGCGTCGTCGAGCTCGAACGTCGCGCCTTGCCACGACGCGAGCGCGGCCGCGACGTAGAGCGGGAGGCTCGTCGGTCGACCATACGTTCCGGGCTCGGTCTCGAGACCTACGAATGGCCGACGTGCTGCACTCGGCAGCGGCGGCCCCGCATCGTCTACGACGACGCTCGGGCCTCGCTCGGCTTCCATCACTGAAACCGTCACCGTCGATGAGCGCGGCGAAGCTTGAATCGCTTGCGCCACGAGCCCTTCGACGAGAGCCGTGATCGCCCGTGGCGAAACGCGCGCGTGCGCCTTCGCCTGCGTCTCGTCCGCGATCTTCACCGTCACTCCGGCGCGTGTCGCGCGACCCGTGAGTTGCGCGACTTGCTTCGTCACGACGTCGCCCACGGACACGGGCCCGGGCAGCTCCTGAACGTCGATCTCCCCGATCATCGCGAGCGCGTGCGCCAGATCCTGGGCCCGAGCGAGCTCGCTGCGGATTGTCTCGAACTTCGTCTCATCGCCCTTCGCGAGCGCCGCTATTTCGCGCACCGCGGGCATGAGCAAGCTTCGTAGCTCGGCGGCGATGCCGCCCGAGAAGCGTACGAGCACGGCAACGCGATCGCCGACATCCGTTCCAGCGAGGGGTGGTGGAAACGTCGACGGGCTCACGCCCTCTTCGTTCGTCGTGAACGTAGCGGCAAGCTCACGCGCGTACGCTTCACCTTGTTTGCGCGCCTCGTCGAGCTCCTTTTCGAGCGCCTGACGCTCGACACGCTCGGCGTCCGCGGGGAGGCTGAAGATCTCCATGCCTCCCTCGAGGTCCAACCTTCCGCCATAGCGCGTCGCCATGCGTGAGAGCCATGCGCGCTCGGCCTCGGCCGTCGCCGTGGCGTCAGGGCCGAGCACGACCGCTACCTTGACCATGTCCCCCTCGCGCTTGATCGCGACCTGGGACTCCGAGCCGCTCCCGTGCTCGACGAGAAGCTGCAACATACGCCGAAGCTCGGCCTCGTCGCCGAACACCTCCGTGCCGCTTCCTGGCTCGATGGCTGCCCGCGCACCTGGGGCCACCTCCCACAAGAGAGCGGCCAGATCGACACGTCCGCGCCGACCCGTGACACGCACGGGCCGGTTGTGGAGCGACGACAGCATCTTCATCGTGTCATCGAGGGCGTCGAGCGTCGCGTCGAGACCCCCAGCGCCACCCCCTTCTTCGGGTGGCGGATTGGACTTCAGGATCTGGACGCCCGTTCGAAGCCGCTCCGCCGCGCCTTGGGCTTCTTGGGTGAGAAGCCACCCGAGCTCTTGCCGCGTCAGCCGTCCCTTCGACATCGGTTTGCAGGGTAACATGCGGGGATGATTTCGGAGCGCAAAGCGCTGACGACCAAAATCGAAGGGGACGACTTCGTCATCACGTTCGATGGGGACACGCCGACGCTGGGCGCTGCGCAGCTCCTGCTCGACGGTGATGGACGCCTCGTCGGCGTCGATCTCGGTGGAGAAGGCTTCGGACGCGTGGTCGTCATGCTCGGACCTCACGAAGCCGTCGCGTCCCAGCGAGCCGCACGAGTCTCGGTGATGAACGGTGCGCTGCGCATCCACGGCGGCAAGGGCCTCCGCGCAATCTAGCGCTTCGGGCGGATGGCCGAGCTGCGCGCGACGAGCACGTCGTCCGTGGGTAGCGTGCGGGGAACGCTCACACGCACCGGCCTCTTGAAACCGCGAGGGTCCCCGATGGCTCCCGTCGCAACGGCATACGCGAGGGTCTCCGGCGACGCGGTTAATGTCCTCGGACTTGCCGGGACGACCTCACTCGCGTGGAGGGACAGTGTTCCGGTTGGTGGTGGATAAAGCTCCCCGCTCAAGATGCGCGCGTCCGGCTCGATGATGCGCGCGCCCGTCGCGATGAGGTCCGAGAGAGCGCCCTCGGCGGCGAGCACTTCGAGCGTCTGACGTGTGGGCGGCGTCAGGAGCAGCTCGACGCCCGTCGGCACGCGTTTGCTCTTGAGGAGCATGGCCACCGCGAGCAGATCGCGCAGCGTCGCGCCCGTGTCCCCACCAAGGACGACCTGACCGACGGGTCTACCGGCAAGCTCTCGCACGGCGCACACCTTGCCGGAGGCGTCGAGCAAGAGGGGGTCGACCGCGCCGAGATCGATTTGCATCACGCCGTCGAAGGGAGCGCCCGCATCGGGAGAGAGCGCGCGATGCGCCTTGGATCGACGCTGGTCTCTCAAGAAGACCTCGGTGCGCTCGTCACTCGGAAATATCGCAGCCGCCGCGCCGACGCGTGGCGCGATGCTCGCCAGGACCGCCCGCTCGGCGACGCTCATGAGCCTCACGCTTGGGCCGCCGAACTCGATGACGACGGGAACGCCATCTGCCGACGCGCCCTTCACGACGGCTTCGAGCCCACGTCGTACGAGCTCCAGCGCGACATCGCGTGCACAGACGAACGCGCGGGTGCGCCCTGCGAGCTGCACGTGCACGCTGTGGGGTGGGGTGACCACGAAGGGCCGCCCGCACAATGCCGCACCGAGCTCGGATGCTGGTGCGTGTAGAGTGAGCATGCCGATTCCGCCGAGCGCC
>Ga0302324_100013432_pt1 | contig 16610 bp, 22 predicted proteins | sample Palsa_T0_1_FD_201949 | JGI IMG/M metagenome (GOLD analysis project Ga0302324, IMG submission 201949) | Peat permafrost microbial communities from Stordalen Mire near Abisko, Sweden - Palsa_T0_1 | ecosystem: Environmental > Terrestrial > Soil > Palsa > Peat permafrost | place: Sweden: Abisko...
GGCTGCAATCGGCCCGGGTCCCCGTCCGGCTCGTGCTCGTGGACCGGGGCGACCACGGTCTCGAGACACCCGGTGAAGTCCCGTCGGCCGCAACGATCTCCTCACTCATCACTGCGTTCTTTGAACGAGAGCTCGGCGTCTGATCCCGCGGCAGCAAACGAGTGGCGGGCCAGGGGCCCAAATCCGCTAAGGTACGACGGCTGGATCGCCGAGGAAGCGGGGGAGAATCATGTTCGGTTGCCGTGGAGAAACGGCTGTCACTTCCACGGATCGGAGCTGAGGCAGAGATGCGCTTCTCCGTGGGAATGCCCGGCCTCGACCGCTATCCTCCCGGCTTCTCGCCCCAATGGGCGATGGCGATGAAGCCAGCAGACTTCCAGACGATTGCCCGGACGGCGGAGGATCTCGGGTACGACTCCATCAATATTCCCGAGCATGTCGTGATGCCCGACAACCTCGCCGGGGCAATGGGTGCACATTGGCCGCATGCCCTTACGGTCATGACCTTCATCGCCGGGGCCACCACGCGCATCCGGGTCAACTCGTGTGTGATCGTGCTGCCGTATCACAACCCGATCGTGCTGGCGAAGGCGGTCGCCACCCTCGACGTGATGTCGGGCGGACGGGTCACACTCACCTTCGGTGTGGGCCACGCAGAGCACGAGTTCGAAATCCTCGGAGTTCCCTTCCACCGGCGCGGCCAGATTACCGACGAGTACGTCAAAGCGATGCAGGAGCTATGGACCGCAGACGAACCGTCCTTCCAGGGCGAGTTCGTCAGCTTCAAGGGGTTGCAATTCGAGCCCAAGCCACGGCAGAAGCCGCATCCACCCCTGTGGTTTGGCGGCAACTCCCACGCCGCGATGCGGCGGGTCGCCCGCGACGGAACGGGATGGATGCCGTGGCTCATCACACCCGACGAGCTGCCGGACCGTCTCGGACTGCTCCGCCAACTTCCCGGTTACGGAAAGAACGGCGAGGTCGATATCTGGTTCCCGCCGTCACCGATCAGGATCCGCGAGGACAATCACGAACTGACCGCCGACAAACCCCAAGACAGTTTCTCGAGCCCCCAAGAGGTGATAGACGCCATCGGCAGGCTGCGGGACATGGGAGTCACATGGACGGGGATCCCATACCCCGGCCCCGAAGCGACCAGTCTCACCGAGCACCTCGAACGCCTCCAATGGGGCGCCGAGACAGTACTGCCTCTGTTCCGGTGACGGAGCAGCTTTACCACGGCACGCGCGCCGACCTGAAGCCAGGAGATTTCATCGCGCCCGGCTACCGCTCGAACTTCGGTACGCGGAAGAAGTCAGGCTACGTCTATCTGACCAAGAGTCTCGATGCGGCTGCGTGGGGAGCAGAGCTGGCGGTCGGCGAGGGTCCCGGCAGGATCTACACGGTGGAGCCGATCGGCCCGATCGTGGCAGACCCCAATCTGACAAAAGACGGGGTGAACCCGACGGAGTCGTACCGCTCGCCGGAGCCCCTTCTCGTCACGGGCGAGTGCACGGATTGGCAACGGCACCCTCCTGCGCAGGTCAAGGCCATGAAAGACAGGATTGAGGGTCTCGACCCCCTTCCCGGCTCGTAGATCTACATCGACTGGTAGGGACCCCTAGTCCACCGAAGAGATGAAAGCCGTCAGGATCGATGCGGCTTCGGCCGGCTTCTGAAGGGCCCACCAGTGTCCGGCACCTTCGAGCACCCGGATCCGTGCTCCCAGCGTCTCCGCGGCTTGCCGACTGGCGGTGGCGTCCCCGAAGGGATCGTCTGAGGGGACGAGCACCAGACCTGGTGCAGCTGTGTGGTGCAGGGAGTCGTTCCAGTCGGCATAGGTATTTGGCAGGGCCGAGCGGTAGAGGTCGAGGATGCAGGCCGCCATGGTCTCGTCGCCAGCCGACGCCAGGGCAACCGCGTCCTCGTGCCCGACTCCGAATGCCTCGAAGATTGCCGCTCGATCGTCGGTCGACGTGGCAAGCTGATCCGCCCAGAATTTCTCTCCGTCACCAGGGGTCTGCCAGATTTTCGCGAAATCGTGCCATTCGTAGTCAGGCATGATTCCGTTGAGGTTGTCCGCGACCCAAGAGCGCACTCGGTCACCGTAGGTAGTGGTCACCCGATAGGTAAGACTCGCACCCCAGTCATGACCCACGAGATCGACTGGTTCATTGAACGTGTCGAGCTCGGCCACCAACCACTCGACATACTCGTCCTTCGTGGCCCCGAACCCATCGGGACGAGGGCATCCGAATCCCGGAAGAGCCAGGGCTACTGATTCGGCTTCGATGTGAGACCGGACCTTGTCCCACAGGGCGGCTGTTTCCGGGACTCCATGTACGAAGACGATCATCTGTCGAATCTATCCTTCGCCATCGCAGGGGGGGGGAGTGGGGGAACCCGTCCGACCACATCGGCTGTTACCAGCGCTCCCACCTGACCACGTCGCCGAGCCGGCGGCGACCCGTCCGTAACTCAGGCCGGGAGCGCTCGCCCGGCGTTGGATGGCCGACGGCGATGGCCCCGATGGGTCGGTACCCCCTCTGGCACCCCGAGGATGTCCATGAGAGCCTGCTCACCAGCGAATATCCCAAAGAACAGGGCGCCCAAGCCCAGGTCGACCGCGGTGAGCAGGATCATCATGACGCCGAAGCCCGTGTCGATATCCCAGTAGGGCACGGGCCACTGCGCCTCGTTGGAAAGTGGGGTATGGGCCTTGTCGGGCAGCGCGTAACGGTCGAGATAGGCCTGCTTGTGGGCGAGCGGGACGATCACCACCGGAGCTCTCGCCAGCGGCGTGGACTCGGACTCGCCTCGCCAGTCTGGTCCGCTGGTCGTCTCCCAGAACAGGCGGCGCTGACCCGGGTCGGTCAGGACGACGAAGGCGAAGCCCTGGCTGTACCCGGCCGAAGGTGCGCGAGTCGCGTTGGCCATGAGCTGTTCGAGAACGGGGCGAGCGACGGGCTCGTCCGAGAAGTCCCGCACCATTCGCCGCCGCACAACTACATCTTGGAACTCCATGCCTCGTACCGTACTGGCAGGCACTCCAACTCGTGTCGACGGTCGAGATCGACGAACCTGCCGGGACCCACCTTAACGTGAGCGACACTGTCACACTCGACGACGTCGCCTCGGACGAACGCTCGGCGAGCTCCGGACGCGACCGGGAACAGCCAGAGCGCAGGCGCAACCGCAGCACAGCGCTCGGCGAGACCGAGCTCCCCGCCGTTGGTCTCGAACGTGAACCACATGATCAGACCGAAGGTGACCACTGATGCGGCGACATTGGGACCGAACCTCAGCAGGCCCCTTTCTCCTCATTGATCGCTCTTCATTGATCGAATGGTCGCGCCCGCTCCCACGGCAGTCAATGTCACTCCGTGGTCAGTCGGGTGAGCAGATCCAGGAGGGACATACGGAGGGTCTCGAGCTCCTCCGCACCACTGGCCCGGGCCCAGCGTTTCTCGACGGCCGCGGCGGCCTTGTGCGTGATCCGTGGAACCCGCTTGCCCCGACCGGTGAGGAAGACCAGCTGGGAGCGGCGGTCCTTTGGGTTCGGGCGGCGCTCGACGTAGCCGGAGCGCTCCAGCTGCTCGACGGTCTGCGCCATCGTCTGCTTGCGAACGTGTGAGAGGTTCGCCAGTTCCGACACGGTGGCACCATCCGAGGTCAGGAACGTGAACACATTGGCGGCGGCCGGGTTGATGTCGTCAAAGCCCCCCTCGCGCAGTGCACCTTGAATCTCTAGTGAATAGAGCTGGTAGAGCAGTCGCAGCAGCAGGCCCATGGTTGGGTGTTCGAGACTGTCAGGCATGACTATAGACAGGGTACTGTCGAGTTGCTATGGTGGACAGGCACCTGTCGAGTATAGCGAGAGAAGGGGAGCAGCTGATGACTACAGTGCCAGCCGCCTATGCGGAGTTCGGTCAGACCCTGGCCTTCACCGAACGAACGATGACCGCCGTGCTTCGCGACCATCTGGCCCAGCGAGACGTCGAGCCCGAAACGTGGTACGCCCTGAAACTGGTCGCCGGGGGAGGCCCGCACGTCGCCCGCAGTTCGCTCATCGGGGACCTCGAAGGCTCACGCGGTCTGGACGCCGACTCCATCCGTGTGCTGCTGGCCCGGCTCACGGCCGATGGACTGATCGCCGGGGACGACGCCGTCGACCTGACCGACGAGGGTACCGCCTTGTTCGAGAGCCTCCGGGACCATGTCCTCGGAGCGACGGTGGACCTGCTCGACCACCTCGACCTGCGCGACGTCGAGACCACCGTACGCACCCTCAAGGCCATCACGCGGCGCTCCCAGGAGGGAGCACTGACCGGTCACGCGGGGAGTGGAGCGGGCCCTTCCGTGTCCCCGCCGAGCGTCGTCGTCAGTCCCTCCAAATCGGCCACTGTCACGGTCAGCGCCGAGTGGCCGCTTCGTCGAAGGGACGACGATACGTTCTCCGCGAAGTGAATACACACACCTGCGTCGCGGTTGGTTCCAAAGGTCAACCCGTCGTCGGCACGTGACAGGCGAACCCCAACCGCCGTCCACCAGCAGTAGTTCCGAGTGATGTGCGCACCAGTAATGTTTGCGAGCGGCGTGGCGACCTTGATGAGTCCGAAGGTCGCCACCAACAAGCCTTCATCAGTGACGGTGACTCCATCCCTTTTCGGCCGTAGCAGGAAGGGTACCAACACCGGCAGGTACCGCGTATCGATCGCATAGCGGAATTTGGTCACCTTCACTACGATAGATGTGCTCGCCACTAGGGCCGCAGACCGCTCGTCGCCATTCGAGGGGGGATGAGCGCCGCTGCCGCCTTTGACGCCGGTGGCTCTCGTAGGCTTCGAACGTGATTCGGACTCCGCGGTGGGCACTCATCTCCGCCGCGGTTGGCCCCCTGCTGCTGATGGGAGGCTGGACCCTGGCCGCCACCCAACAGCCCCACGGGTATAACCCCGTTCGCGACACGATCAGTTCCCTCGCTGCCCGTGGGGCAACGGATCGCTGGATCATGACGTTGGCTCTGGCGGGCTTGGGTGCCTGCTATATCATCACCGCATTCGGTCTGCGCGCCGCGGGTGGCACAGGTCGAGCAGTGCTCGTCGTCGGTGGCCTGGCGACGCTGCTGGTCGCCGCATTCCCGCAGCCCGCTCTTGGAAACTCCGTGCCACACACGTATGCCGCTGGCATTGCCTTCGGTTCCCTCGCCATCTGGTCCGTGTTGGCAGCGCGGCGAGGGACCTCCGACCCGTTGCTGACGTACGCGGCATCCCTCACCGCCACCGTGATCATGATCGCGCTTGTCCTGTGGTTCGTGGCCGAAATCCATGGTGGCCATCGTGGCCTGGCCGAGCGCTTCGCCGCGGGCACAGAAGCGCTGTGGCCGCTGGCTGTGGTCGTCGCAAGTCGTCGTTTCACCGAGCACCCGTACCCCCGTCCCCCCAGGGAGATCGTGGGCTTCTCACCGGACTGAGGACTGACTGGGTAATGCATATGGGGGAGCAGCGCCTACGGACCTGAGTGGAAGGATGAAGACCATGGCGAATCCGAACATCGTGTCGGCCGAGGAGTGGCAGCAACCCCGTGACGACCTGCTCAAAGCCGAGAAGGAAGTGACCCGGGCCCTGGACGAGCTGGCGGCACGCCGTCGGCGGCTTCCGATGGTCAAATTCGGGACGTATCAGTTCGACACGCCCACGGGCCCCAAGACGTTGGACGAGCTCTTCGACCACCGCGACCAGCTCGCCGTGTACCAATTCATGGACCTCGGTCCGGATGAGTACTGCCCCGGGTGTACCAAGTTCACCCAGAACGTCACCGACCTCCAAGGGCTGGCCGCGGCCGGGGTTACCTGGGTGACGGTGTCGGACATGCCGCTGGCACCGATCGAGGCCTACAAGGCCCGCATGGGCTGGACACTGCCGTTCGTGTCCTCTCACGGCTCGTCGTTCTCCAGCGACTGCGGAGCAGGTGATGGCTTCATGCTGAGCATCTTCTGTCGCGACGGCACCGACGTCTACCGGACCTACTCGACCACCAGCCGCGGCGTCGATCGGCTCGTGTTCCGCCACAACATCCTCGACCTATGCCCCTACGGCCGGCAGGAAGACTGGGAGGACTCCCCGCCAGGCTGGCCCCAGCACCCGACCTACGGATAGGGCTCGACCTACGGCCTGGTGCCGGCCAGCCGGCGAGCGTTCTCGGCGAAGGGCGCGCCCGAGAACACCACCACTCGGTCCACGCCGAGCGCTTCGAGCCTCTCCAGCGTCGACGGGCGCAGATCCGAGGAAACGGTGACGACAAAGGTCGATGGATCCCGTCCCGATGCAGTGCGAGCCTCTCGGGCCACCGCGAGAAGTGGGGCGAGGCGCGGCCCATCGGGCAGGTTGATGCCGTCGGCCACCCGCCCGGCCACTTCGGCCACCTTGGCGCCGAAGCCTCCGACAATGACAGGAGGCGCGGGGTCGGGCTGGAGGAACCCGGCGACGCCGCCCACGCTCCCTGACCACACCGCGCGCAGCGTCGTCACCGTCGACTCAATTGCGGCCCGACGGGCGATGTCGCCTGGCACCGGCCTGTCGAAGGCCCTCTGTTCAGCCGCGTAGGGCGTGGTGCGCCCACCGCCGGCACCGAGGCCCACCAAGAGGCGGCCTTCGCTCACCTCTTGAAGGGTGGCGGCCATCACGCCGAGGGTACCCGCCTGGCGATTGGCGACATTGAGGACCATCGGCCCGATGGCAATGCGGGGCACCACGGTGGCGATCGCCGTCAGCGTGGTCCAGGACTCGAGCACCCGAGCCCTGCCGTGGACCGACCCGGCCAGGTGGTCGTACAACCACACACCATCGAACCCCTCACCCTCGACGACGATGGCTCCCTCGCGCACCTCGTGCCAGGTGGCACCGAAGGGATCGAACAACACGTCGACTTTCACGGGCCGCATTCTGGCGCGGCCGCGACCCTTCGCGAAGGCGCTTCGCCGGTGAGGTCACCGAGAACCGTGTACAGATCGGTGACGTCACCATGCGGCTCTTGGCGTGGCACGCGTCGGAACACTTCGGCGGCGGCCATCCCGAAGCCCTCAGGAATATCGGCCCCCCGAAATGTGGCCGCGATCTCCTCCATCTCCCCGGTCCATCGCCATCCCTTGGTCATTGCCGATACGGCGGCCCGGTCTGATTGGTCGATGAGTGCGGGGATTGACCGTGCCCATTCGCCCACCAGATTCTCTCCGACCCCGTAGTGCTCCGCCGTGGCCCTGACGGCCAGAATCAGTGCGGCCGTACCTTTCGTCCACGCCGCGTAGGCCATCTTCAACGCCGAGGCGGCCGTGTGTGACCCGCCCAAGGCAAAGACATCGAGCTCCGGAGACGAGAACTGTTCCGCAACGGCGGACGCGTCGGGTCCCGAGAGATACAACCGGGTGGAGTGCCGACCCTGGCGGGGCGGGGCACCAATTACACCGCCGTCGAGGTAACGGGCACCGTCGGCGGTAAGAAGGGAGGACACCGCCTCGGCCGTAGCCGGAGAGATGGCGTTGGCATCGAGGTATATCCCACCAAAGCGTCTCGCTGTGGTCGCCACCTGGCGCGCCACGCCGAGCGCGGCATCAGGCGGGCAGATTGAAACGATGATCTCGCAACGAACGACCATCTCATCGAGAGAGGCGACCGCCTCCATACCGGCCGCGGCGGCCCGCTGGGTCGTCTCGGCACTGCGACCCTCGGGAAACCACAACACATGGTTGCCGGCGCGGACGAGGGTCGAGGCGATGCTTGCCCCCATCTCCCCGGGATGCAGTACGCCGACCTCCACTGTACGGACGATAGGCCACGTTGTCCGAACGTGCATCACGGCTAGCCTGGGCCCGTGGCGGATGCCGTGCGGTTCGAAGAGTTGACGCCGGAGGACAAGGAGGCGTTTCTGTCGGAAGCTCGCGCGCGGCATCCCAAACTCGCCGAAAGCGCCGCCGCGTTTGACATAAGTGTTCCGCACGTGTCGCCCGGATGGGGCTGTGGCACTTGCGGGTGGGCGTATCCGCTAAAGGACGTGCTGATCCACGATGGGGAGCCAGAATGTCCACACTGCGAGATCTCAGGATGGATGCACGTCATCCCGCACGGCGTGACCCTGAGCAGCGAACTCGCCCACGAATGAGTGCACATTCGGGGCAGCACCCCACTTTAAACAGGTGTTTTGTACGCCGTCACTAGGTGAGCTCGCCGCAGTGCTGGTACAGTTCCCGGCTGAAGGGACGCCCGGGTTGGCAGGACTACCGCCTTTCGTTGCCGCCCGTGCAGACGTGACGACCCTTCCGAGTGCAAGAGGAGCGTCTGTGTCACTTCGCGTAGGACGCGTCAGTCCGTCTATGAATCCGACACCGGCTCAGTACGGGGGTCCCCATGCCGAATGACCATGACGATGTGGACACCTATCGATTCTGTCCGGAGTGCGGGGCCCAGGCCGCGGAGAGGGCCAAGTTCTGTGGCGAGTGCGGCCGGTCTCTGATCAAGGAGGCCGCCGCGCAAAGCACCGCGCAAAGCACCGATCAGCTACCGCTGCCACCGATGACCACCGACCTACCAACCGTCGAGGAACCTAGCCAAGCTCCCGCGGTCTCAACGAGCGTGGTCGACCCACCGACTGACGGCGCCGATCAAGAGCACGCGGCGGACACCGAACCGTCGGCTGAACAGCAAGAAGCCGCCCCGCTCGTCGTCCCACCGATGACCACCGACGTACCAACCGTCGAGGACCCGGGCCAAGCTCCGGCTGTCTCAATGAGCGTTGTCGACACACCGACTGACGCCACCGGTCAGGAGCTCGCGACACAAAGCGATCCGTGGACCGTACCGTTCACCGGGCCCGATCCCTCGGCTGAACAGCAGGAAACCGAAACCGCCCCCCTCGTTCCAGACCTTCCAGCCCCCGTTGGCGTTCCACCCAGGGGCAGGCACCACAGAGGAGTCTGGTCACCTGACCGCAACGACGAGATGAGTGAAACAGTTGCGCAGCCCGCAGCGCCGCCGATTCCCTATTTTGATCCGCCCCCGACGTCCAGCCCACCTGTGTACGTCACTCCCTGGGAAGGGGGGGCGGAAGAGAACGGCGCACTACCGTCTGCCCCGCGGCATGTCTCATTTCTCTCTGAAGTACTCCCGCCGCCAGAACCGATGCTCATCACGCCCGGAACATTGCCGTCGACACCACCTGATGAAGTCCGCCCTGACGCGGACGAGGTGGCGGCTTCCAACTCCGAGCGAGCGTATACGAGCCCTGCATTTGTCATTCCGATGGTGGTCGTCGCCGCCATCGTCATCATTGTCATTTTCATAAGCAGCCGGTAGAAAAGATCTCACGTCCCAGATGTGGGCGTGAAGCATCACAGGTGGCTGAAGCCCCCTGACTCCTCCTTGGTCATGGCGACGGTGATCGGGTGCCGCTCGAAGTGCGCGATCGACTCCTTGAGGTCGGCGAGTAGGAGGGACGCCAGATCGCGGCTGACCCCCTGGCGGACCAGTATTCGTTGCACCGAGACATCGGACACGGAGCCGGTCAGGGGGTACGCCGGCACCTGCCACCCTCTGACGGAGAGTCGATCGGCGACGTCATACAGGGTGTAGCCGGGGTCGGCTCCCTCGGAGATCCTCCACGCCACCGACGGTATGCCTGTCTGCGGATCGGAGTCGCAGAGCAGCTCGAAGGGGCCCAGGTTCACGATCTCGGCGGCCAGGAACTGGCCGATCTCGTAGCAGGCGTCATGGACATCGCGGTAGCCGTCCCTTCCCAGACGGACGAAGTTGTAGTACTGCGCCACGATCTGGCCGGCCGGCCGGGAGAAGTTGATCTGGAACACGGGCATGTCACCGCCCAGGTAGGTGACGTGGAAGATGAGGTCATCGGGGAGCTCCTCGGCGTGGCGCCAGAGCACCCAACCCACCCCCAGCGGGGCGAGCCCGAACTTGTGGCCCGACGTGCTGATCGACTTGACCCTCGGGAGCCGGAAGTCCCACACCACCTCGGGCGCACAGAACGGTGCCAGGAAGGCGCCGCTCGCACCGTCGACGTGAATATCGATGTCGAGGCCTGTCTCCGCCTGGAGCGTGTCGAGTGCGGCGGCGAGCTCGGCGACGGGCTCGTACGCGCCGGTGTAGGTCACACCGAAGGTGGGCACCACCATGATCGTGTTCTCGTCGACCCGGCCAAGCATCTGCTCGACGTCCATGCAGTACTTCCCCGGGGACATCGGGACCTCGCGCATCTCGATGTCCCAGTACTTGGCGAACTTGTGCCACACGACTTGCACCGGACCGCACACCATGTTCGGTTTGTCCGTGGGCTTGCCCGCCGCCTCGCGCCTGGCGCGCCAGCGCCACTTGGCGGCCATGCCGCCGAGCATGCATGCCTCGGACGACCCTATGGCCGAGCAGCCGACGGCCCCTCCCTCGTCGGGGGCGTTCCAGAGGTCTGCGAGCATCTGGACACAACGTCGCTCTATCTCCGCCGTCTGGGGATACTCGTCCTTGTCGATCATGTTCTTGTTGATCGACAGGTCCATCAATCGATGGACCTCGTCCTCCTCCCAGGTCTGGCAGAACGTCGCCAGGTTCTGTCGGGCGTTGCCGTCGAGGAGCAACTCGTCGGAGATCGCCTGGAACGTCTCGTCGGCCCGCATCTCCACCTGGGGGAACCGACCCGCCGGGAGGGGGGTTCTGCAGCTGTCCCCTGAGAACGCCGACTCGAGGAGCTCGTCTCGGAGTTGCAGTGTGTGGTGGTGCAAGGGCATCGGGAGGGTCCTGTTCGTCGGGTCCGAGTGAGGGTCCTCATCGGAACGCGTTCTGTGCCCGTAACAAGCTAGTCCTGCGGCACCGGACCTCCACCAGATCGGTCAGGAGTTGAGTCGCGGACGAACGGCGCCGAGGTAGATGGCGGCGACGACCGCCCCGACCACGCCGAAGAGCAGCCATCCGAGCACGCACGGCAAGATCCACGCGACCTTCCTGCCTGTGCTCATCTTCCACTGAGGCTGGCGGGCGATATCCGCCACGGCCCAGATGACCACGACGAAGGAGACGAGGTAGAGGAGGAAGAAGAAGCCGTCCCCACCGAACACGTCTGCCGACATCGCCACCACCTCCCTTCCGGCTCACAGCATCGCACACCGCGTATTTCGGGTGGGATCACCGGGGCCGTACGAACCAGCAGGTCATCACCTTGGGTACCCGCCGGCCGGGCCCGAGGAACGGCGCAACGAAGGTGGGCAACACCTATGATGCCCGGAGGCGGCGGGGGTCACGGCGCTTCAGGTTGAGAACGAGGTTGAGAAAGGCTGACCTTGGCGGACTCTCCTAATCCATTGGAGCTCCTTCGTAGCAAGGGATATCTGTTCCTGCTCGTCGTGGCCGCCCTCATCGGCGCACCCATATCGGCCATCGCCTACTTCTACCTCGAGCTGATCAACTGGCTCCAACATGAGCTCTACGAACGGCTGCCCACGGGACTGGGCTTCGCCGGGACCCCGGCGTGGTGGCCGGTGCCCCTGCTCGTGGTGTCGGGACTGGTGGTGGGCCTGGTCGTCCGGTACCTGCCCGGCCGAGGCGGGCACTCGCCGGCCGACGGCTTCAAGATGGGCGGCGGCCCGCCGCTACCCATCGACGTCCCCGGTGTGGCCCTGGCTTCCATCGCCACCCTGGCTCTCGGCGCCGTGCTCGGCCCCGAGGCACCGCTCATCGCCATCGGCGGCGGGCTGGGGGCGCTCACCGTTCACCTCGTAAAGAGCGACGCGCCACCCATGGCGACGGTGGTCATCGCCGGCGCGGGCAGTTTCGCCGCCATCAGCACGCTGCTGGGCAACCCGCTGGCCGGAGCCTTTCTCCTCATGGAGGCCGTCGGACTGGGCGGCCCCCTCTTGGGCATGGTCCTCGTGCCCGGACTGCTCGCCTCGGGGATCGGCTACATGGTCTTCACCGGCCTGAACTCCTGGACCGGCTTTGGCACCTTCTCGCTCAGCATTCCCAACCTGGCCCACCTCCCGGCCCCGACCATCGCCGAGCTGGGCTGGGCGGTGGTGATCGGGGTGGGAGCCACGGTGCTCGGGGGCGTGATCCGCTGGACGGCGTTGTTCGTGCGCCCTTTCGTCGAGCGCAATCTGGTGCTGTTCACCCCGCTCGCCGGGGCCGCGGTGGCGGGCATCGCCATTGCCTTCGCCGAGGGAACCGGCCAGTCGTACGCCGCCGTGCTGTTCTCCGGCCAGAACGAGTTGGCGCCCTTCACCGCGCACGCCGCCAGCTGGTCGGTGGGCGCCCTCGTGGCGGTGGTCGTCTGCAAGGGGGCGGCCTACGGTATCTCGCTGAGCAGCTTCCGGGGCGGCCCGATCTTTCCCTCGTTGTTCATCGGGGCCGCCGGGGGCATCGCCCTCTCGCACCTTGGGGGACTCCCGATGGTGGCGGGTATGGCCATGGGCATCGGTGCCATGTCCACCGTCATGCTCAAGCTTCCCCTGACGTCGGTGCTGGTGGCCAGCTTGCTGGTCGCCAGCGCAGGCTCTTCCACCATTCCCCTCATCATCGTCGCGGCCACCGTGGCCTATGTGGGCTCGGCCTACTTCGCTCCCGTGCCCGCCAACGCCGGTAAGGCGACGGAGTTGATGGAGGAAGCACCCGCGGCCGCGGCAAGTCCGGCACCGGTCACGTAGCGCGGCACGGCACGATCGCCGTTGTGGCACCCCTCGCGCCGTATGATCGACTCCCGGCAGCCCGACCCGGTCGTCGGAAACGGCCAACGTGCGACCAGATGAGCTGGAGGTGGAGTGGTGGGGTGGTGGGATTCGTCAGGGGCGTTCGTCCTCTACGGTGTCGTGGCCGGAGCTGCACTGAGCGGGGCGGCTTCCCTCCTCGCCAATCGACATGCCGCGCAGCTGGCCACGATCGACCGGGAGAGTCGGGCGCAAGAGGCTGAGCTCGATCGGACCGACGAGCGCGTACTGGACAACGAGCGCGCCACGCGGACGATGCGGGAACGGGTGTACCCGTCCTTTGTGGAGACCGTGCTCCAGATCGTCGACACCGTGCGTGACGAGGCGGCCAGGGCGAAGGCCGGACAACCACCGCTGGCGGTGACGTACAGTCCGGCGGAGTTCCGAAAAGGCTTCTCCTCCGTGACGGTGTTCGGATCGGCGGAGACCGTCGAGCTCTGGAACGAGTTGGTGGAATTGGCCCTGGCGAGCCATCGGGCCATCGCCAACCTCAGAGCCGCCACCGATGCCGATCTCTCATTGAACGTGGAAGCAATGAGCCTGGCCGTCGACGCGCTCAGGGTCCATCAGCATGCGCTCTATGCGTCTCTGAGGAGGGACCTGGGGCTGCCCGAGTAGGCCCAGGTCCGCACGGCGCATCGGCGTACGCTGCGACGACACCCTACGATCCGACGGTGGAAGCCCGCCCGTGGGCCTCGTCATCAGATCTGGCTAGAGTGGCGCCCATTCGATTCCAGTGTGACCGCATCCGGTCAACTGGAGTTGACGACGATCGTGGAGGGTGTACGTGGCGGTGCGGGCGACACGAAAGGGACGGCCGGCCGTCCTGTTCATCGACGACAGCGGATGGGACTGCTTCTTTCAGCTCGCTGCCGGAATCAAGAGGGCCGGAATCCGGACGGTTCGGATCACCAGGTCGAGCCAGAGCCGCGCCACCTCCCGCCTCTTCTTCGACCGGACACTCCACCTGGGAGGGGATGTCTCGGACCCCATCGACCTGCCCGGGATCCTCGAAGGCGAACACATCATTGACGTGCAGACCACCGAGGCCATGGCGGTGGCCGCCGGCAAGGCATTCACCTTGCTGCCGCCGAGCCGGCGTACCGAGGCATGGAACCAGCGTGCCGCCGGCACGGACAAACTTCTGGTATCGGAGAGGTTGCGGGAGGTGGGGCTCGACGTCCCGCGTGTTCTCTCCGGTCTGGACGCGGACGCCGGCCGGATCGTTCGAGAGCTCGGGCTGCCGGTGGTGCGAAAGCTCCGAGTCGCTAGCGGCGGCGAGGGGATGTCCATCGTCGACACCCGCGAGGAGCTGGACGCCCTGCTGGCGGAGGGACCGCCCTCGGACCGCTACTTCTTCGAGCAGTTCATCGAAGGCGCGGAGCTGCAGATCGGTGGCGTCTTCGGTGGCCGCGAGAACGTCGTCGTGACCTACGAGACGCTCCAACGCAGGGGCGCACACCAGCCCGCCTGCCGCATTCGGTTGATCGACGATCCGGGCCTCGAGGAGACGGGCCGGGAGGTCGCCGAGGTCCTGGGCATCTCGGGGTTCATGAATGTCAACCTGATCCGCGACGCCGACGGACGCGAATGGATCCACGACGTCAACCCACGAGTATTCGGGTCCTTCATGGCGTTTCGACGCGTCGGTGTCGACTTTCAGCGGGCGTACCTCAATTGGCTCTTCGATGCTTCTCGCCGGGGCCCCTGTCTCGCCACGGACGGTTCGAGCATCACGGTCTTTCCCGCCGCCTACCGGGAGGAGTTACAGGTGGGCCGGCCGGGAGCCATCGCCGGGTTCTTGCGCGTCGCCTACCCCTATGTGCGCTGGGCCGGCCTGCGATATGTGGCGTACGAGCTCGGGCGCCAGCTGCTCCACGAGATCGAGCATCGGCCCGACCCGAACCAGGGGGCGGCCGTGGGGCATAATTTCCGATGGGTCCGAAAGGGAGAGGGCAGTGAGGGTCTGGGTGTACTACAACCGCGCCACCGGTGAAGCCACCATCTACGGTGCCGAGCCGCCGGCGCTGTTCGGCCGGCGCCAGTACGACATCGGGCCGATCGAGCTCGACGAGGGGCTGATCGCCCGGTACGCCGAGGCCAAGGACGCCTGGCGCGCCGCCCAAACCGAGTTCACCGCGTCGGTCCGCGCCGCCGAGGACCCTACCGGGCTCGACGGCCGGGTCCGCTCGAACGGCTACGTCCACTCCATCCAGTCCACCGAGCAGTGGGGTCCCTCGTGGACGGGTAGGAGGTAGCAGGACACCTCCCCGAGCAGCTGTGTGATCTTGATCCACAGGCAGTGGGGGACGACCGGGACGAGATCGTCGACGATCAGCCAATCGGCATCCGGTTCCATGGCCATCTGGCGCCCACCTCGTCTCGCGTACCGAGCGCAGCGTACAATCACGACCTGCGCCGGTCGAGGGGAAACGGTGCTTTTTTTGGCCGCGGCAGGCGCCCGGAAAACCAGTGGCGGCGGGCTCGCCACCCCGCCGTGCGGCAATGGTGTCTATCCTGAGAAAGACTCGCCGAGCACCAGGAGGAACAGAGAATGGGCATCTTTCAGCGTGCACACGACATCGCGCAGGCCAAGGCCAACAAGGCGCTGGACGCGGCCGAGAAGCCCGATGAGATGCTCGACCTCTCCTACGAGAAGATGCTCGAGCAGATCACCCAGGTGCGCCGGGCTCTCGTCGACCTGGCGGGCTCCAAGAAGAACATAGAGCTGCAGGAACAGCAGCTCCAGCACTCGATGGACCACCTCCAGGATCAGGCCAAGGCTGCCCTCGGGCAGGGCCGCGAGGACCTGGCCAAAGAGGCGCTCTCCCGCAAGGCGGCCGCCCAGCAGCAGATCGACACCATGGAGCCCCAGCGGGCGCAGATGGCCGAGGAGGAGGAGAAGCTCACCAAGACGCTGGCTGCGCTCCAGACACGGGTCAACCAGTTCCGCACCCAGAAGGAGACCCTCAAGGCGCAGTACACCGCGGCCCAGGCGATCACCACGGTCGACGAGAGCGCGGCGGGGATCTCCAAGTCGTTCAGCGACTCGGGCGCCTCCCTGCAGCGGGCCCAGGACAAGATCGCCACCATGCAGGCGCGCTCAGGGGCCCTGGACGAGCTGCTCGAGTCCGGCGTCCTCGAGGACGTCGGTGGCGGGGGGGACGACATCCAAAAGGAACTGGACCAGGTGGGCCAGGCAGCCTCGGTCGACAACGAGCTGGCCGCCCTCAAGGCGTCAATGGGGACGGGCGCCGCGCCTGCGCCCGAGGCCCTGCCGGCCGCCGCGGAGGAGGCCACGCCGACGGCGAGCGCCTGACCGGGCCCATCCCTCCGGCGGACGCAGCGCCGGGTGAGACTAGGGGCCGTGAAGGGCACCCTGACACAGGACGGCGTCGCCACCGAGGCGGCCAATGAGAACGTCCTGGCGGCCCTGGCCGGCACGGGCTTCTTCTGGTTGGACCTCGATGACGCCGCCACCGACGGCACGGTGGCCGAGCTCCTCGGCGTCCACTTCGGGTTCCACCCGCTGGCCGTCGCGGCGGCCGAGAAGTTCGGTCAGCGGCCGCGTTTCGACGACTACGACCGGTTCGTCTACCTGGTCGCCCGGGGCGCCGATCCCGAGGACTCGGGCCGCGCCGAGGTGCATTGTTTCTGGAGCGACCGCTACGTCGTCACCGTGCACCGGGGTGACTGCCCGGCCGTGCAGTCGGTGCGCAACCGGATGGCGCAGCACCACATCGCCGCCACCAACGCCTCGCCGCAGATCGTCATCGTCTACCTCATCATGAATGCGTTGGTGGACGGGTTCTTCCCGGTTCTCAACGACTTCGACGAGAAGATCGACGCGCTCGAG
>Ga0302324_100013433_pt1 | contig 16610 bp, 18 predicted proteins | sample Palsa_T0_1_FD_201949 | JGI IMG/M metagenome (GOLD analysis project Ga0302324, IMG submission 201949) | Peat permafrost microbial communities from Stordalen Mire near Abisko, Sweden - Palsa_T0_1 | ecosystem: Environmental > Terrestrial > Soil > Palsa > Peat permafrost | place: Sweden: Abisko...
TCTAAAACACACTTCGGCCGAGGACGACGCGGCAGCGCTCGTCGACGGGACCGCGCACGTCGAGACTCCGGCCGAACTTGCCCAACGCATCGGGCGAGGCAAGCCGCTGCGTGTCAAGTTCGGCATCGATCCGACGGGTTCGGAGCTGCATTTAGGACATGCCGTGGTGTTGCATAAGATGCAGCAATACGTCGAACTTGGCCACGACGTGACGCTGCTGATCGGCGACTACACCGCGCTGATCGGCGATCCGACGGGTCGCAACGATTCGCGTCCGCCGCTCACACGCGAACTGATTTCGGCAAACATGCAGACCTATGCCGAACAAGCGGGCAGAGTGCTCGATCTCAAACACGTCACGGTGCGCTATAACTCCGAATGGCTCGGGAAGCTGCAATATGCCGACCTCATCCGGCTACTCGAGCAAACGACGGTTGCGCAGATGCTCGCGCGCGACGATTTTCGCAATCGCTATACGAACGAAACACCGATCTCTTTACACGAATTCTTGTATCCGGTTGCTCAGGCGTACGATTCGGTCGCGCTCAAATGCGATGTCGAGCTCGGCGGAGACGATCAGTACTTCAACTTCTTGCTGGCGCGCACGTACCAGAGTAACGCCGGTCAGCTGCCGCAAATCTGCATGACGTTGCCGATTCTCGAAGGCACCGACGGTAAGATGCGCATGGGGAAATCAAAAGGCAACTACGTTAGCCTTACCGAGCCCGCGCGCGAGCAGTTCGGCAAGGTGATGAGCATTCCCGACGAGCTGATCGCGCGCTGGGCGCGCCTTGCCGATTTCCGTTCGCAAGCCGAATGTGACGCGCTCGCGCGCGGTATTACCGATGGTACGCGTGCGGCGATGAACGAGAAGAAGCTCTTGGCTGAAGCAATCGTCACACGCTACCACGGCGCCGATCAAGCCCGCGACGCGCGCGAACATTTTGAACGCACCGTACAGCGTAAGGAAGTCCCGACCGACATCGCCGAAATGCGCTTGGGCGCAAGCGATAAACTCACCGACGTTCTACTCGCCGCGAAGTTTGCGGACAGTAAGCGCGAGGCGCAGCGTTTGGTCAGCGCCGGCGCCGTCAAGATCGATGGAATCGTCGCAAGCGATCCGCACGCGCAGTGGTCTGTGAGGGGCCCTGCCGTTCTCCAAGTCGGCGCGCGCCGATTTATCCGCGTTCTCCCCAACGAAAGGTCATAATGCCGTCCAATACCTACACCGGCGCTCCGGTAACGACCGGCCCACTTTTTACCTGCTCGCGTTGCGCGCGCGTGTATCCTTACCCGCGCGACAACGGCGCGCCGGTTCGCTGTGAATGCGGCTGGTGGTACTACAATCTCGGCCACGGGAAAATGGTCGAAGAGTACAAACCGCGCCTCGGCGGCGGCTAACGCCCCGAGGCATCGAGGCGCGCGATTAAGCCTGCGACGTCGCCGGCGCTTAGCACGAATTGCCGCTTGCAGAAATCGCAGGTGGCTTCGGTCTGTGGCTGTTCGCTTGCGATCTTCGCGAGTTCGTCGCGGCCCAAACCCAACAGCGCGATTTCAACCTTTTCGCGCGTGCACCGGCAGCCGAACTCAAGCGTATAGTCGCGATACACCTTGAGTTCGAGCGTGCCGGCAACGGTGGCAAGTAATGCTTGCAGATCGGCGCCGTCGGCAATTTGCTGCGTTACCGGCGCCATCGAGCGAGCGTTCTCCTCAAGCAGTGCAATCGTCGATTCATCGGCGCCGGGCATGAGTTGTGCAATCACACCGCCGGCAGCAATAATACCCGAAGGATTGGCGAGAACGCCGAGCGCGACGACGCTCGGAATCTGCTGCGAATTGAGCAGATAGGAGGCGATGTCTTCTCCTATTTCCCCCGTTTCTAGCGGTACGATTCCGTTGTACGGTTGGCCGATTTCATAGCTCTTGGTGACTTGCAGCTGGCCCGTGCCGATGACGCCGGCGACATCGAATTTTCCGCGCGCGTTGAGTGGCAGATCCGCGCGCGGCTGGCGTGCATAGGCACGTGCGGTAACAACGCCGTCCCCGCCACTCCAAGCGTCAGCGACGACCGCGCCGATCGGTCCATCACCGTTTATTTGTAGAGTGAGGCGCTCGCGTCCGACGAGGCTCGTGCCCAGCAGCGCGGCGCCCGTGATCAAACGGCCGACCGCGGCGCTCGCCGTGGGGGCGAGCGTGTGGCGCGCCTGCGCTTCACGCACGAGACCCGTCGTGATCCCCGCCGCAAGCGACACCGTTCCATTCGCCGCGCTCGCGGTCACCAATCGATCCTGCATCACTATTCGAAAACCGCGTGCGCGAATTCCCGTTGCAGCATCGGGTTTTTCGCCTCGCTCGGAAGGAGGGCAAACGTGCTCTGCGTATACCCTGGCGAGCGGCGTGCGGGAGCCACCCTGTCCGGTTGCATGAGGTGTTGAATTGACGAAAGCTGACTTGATCGATACTCTGGCCAACGAATTCGAGTTGTCGAAGCGACAGGTCGGTCAGATGGTCGACATGTTCCTCGATGAGATCAAAGGCGCGCTCGCGGACGGCGATAAGGTGCAGTTGATTCCTTTCGGGAGCTTTGTCGTACGCCACCGCAAGAAGCGCGAGGGGCGCAACCCGAAAACGGGCGAGAAACTGATTATCGCCGCACGCAGTGTGCCGGCGTTTTCAGCCGGAAAATCTTTACGCGATGCCGTCGGCGGCCCGAAGAAAAAGGCCGCGACCAAGACGGGCGGCAAGAAGTCGGCAGGGCGCAAGCGCTAACGCAACGGCAGGGATGATGCGCGGCTCGCCCCAATCCGCATAAGAGTTCGGGCAGTGGCGCAGCTTGGTAGCGCACCAGTCTGGGGGACTGGGGGTCGCAGGTTCAAATCCTGTCTGCCCGACCATAGAACATACGGGTCTTCGGCTCAGCGCCGGAGGCCCTTATCTTTTGGTAAACAGCGGTTCGCAGGAGATGAGAAAGGGGTCGGATTATCCCGTTTGTCCACCCACGCGTTAGGGGTGATGCTCTGTGTATGAAAGTGAGTTTTCGATATGAGTGCGACGGTGACGAAAGTTAGCGGAATCGATGCGACGTACTACACGGTGAAAGATCTCGATCGGGCGACGACGTTTTATACGAAGTTGCTCGGTACCGAACCGACGATGCAGTTTCCCGGAATGATTTCCGAGTGGACGCTCGGCGACGATCAGGCATTCGGGCTCTACAAGTCATCCGACCCCACGGCCGAATTTCATCCCAGCGGCGGCGTGATGTTTATCGTCGATGATGTCAAGGCGGTGCGTGATGCGCATAAGGCGGCCGGCGTGAAGTTCCATGGTGAGATCGAAGATACGCCGGTTTGTCACATGGCGTTTGGTGAGGACTCAGAAGGCAACGGTTTCATCCTTCACAAGCGGAAATAGCGAAGCGCGGCGAACGCTCTCGTCCGTGAAGATGACGATTTTTGCGGACGGGGGCTCGCGCGGGAACCCGGGGCCGGCGGCCTCGGGTGCCGTTGTAATGGACGAGCACGGCGAGGTCTTGCGTGAGGTCGGAACTTTCCTGGGCATCGCGACGAACAACGTCGCCGAGTGGACCGGGTTAATCACGGGCCTCCAGGCCGCGCTCGATCTCGGCGCAACCGACGTGACGGTGCGGCTCGATAGCGAGCTGGTGGTCAAGCAACTGTCGGGCGTGTATCGCGTCAAGCATCCCGGCTTGATTCCGTTGCACGCAAAGGCGCGCACGCTGCTGCGCAAGTTCGCGCACGTCGACGTCGGGCACGTACCGCGCAAGCAAAACGCGGCCGCGGACGCCGTGGTGAATCAGACTCTCGATGCGCAGCGCGGTTTGTGAAAATCTGCGCCGGCCGCTTGCGCCTACCCGGGACCCGGCCAGGCGGCGGCTTTGGGAGTGCGCTCGCGCTCGCATAGCGAACCAATAGGAACAATCATGCGCCGCTATCCGATCAGCATCTTCATTACCGTCTTGGCCATCGTCGCCGTCGTTCTGGGCTGGCGGATGTTTGCAGCCGACGAGCTGGCGCGTTCTCGCGCCGTCGAGCAAGTGCTTGCGCGACGGTCGTATATCAAGCTCGTGATGGCGGTGGACTATCCGGCCGGCCGCGTCGCGCGCGAAGAATACACGCTGATCGATGACAACGGAAAATCCCGAGCGAACTATGCGGTGATCGACCGGCACGGCACCGCCGCACGGTTCACCGAGCGTATCAGCGGCTACGATGTTTCGTTCGCGTTCGGCAAAGCGGTGCAAGACGGTATCTGGAAGCTCAACACCAAACATCGCCGCGCGCTCGATGAAATCGGCTACTCGATCTATGTGGAGCAAACCGCCGACGGCCAACACGGATCGCGCGCCTTTACATTCACGAATCCTCAATATTGGGCAAAAGCCGCGGGTCGCGAATATCACATCACGCTCGATCCGAAGAAGCCGACGCCGAAGGTGCAAGATATTCTGAGTTTGCAGTCCACCTCGGATGCGGATCCGCGCTATTTGGCAATTGTCGACGATTTTCGGTCATTCGGATCGCCGGCGTTCAAACGGACGATGGCTTCGGCGCGGCAAAAACTGCTGAAGTCGTGAAGATACGCGCGCTGCGCGTTCTGGTCGGATTGGCGCTGGCCGTGGCCGGCATGTACGTGCTGTACGAGCGCATAGAAGCGCCGCAGACGCAAGTCTTGGGACCGACGCTCGTGCATGGACGTGGGCACGTCGTTGCGCTCACGTTCGACGACGGGCCAAATCCTTTCGTTACTCCGGGCGTTCTTGATACGCTCGAGCGCGAACGCATTCGCGCGACGTTCTTCGTCGTCGGCCGGGCAGCCCGGGCGCATCCCGCGCTCTTGGTGCGTATGGCAGCCGATGGCGACGAGATCGAGAATCACACCGACGATCACGCTCACTTGAATGCGCTCTTGTCGCAGGCGGCGATCGACCGCGAGATCGACGATGCCGCAGCAGCCATTGTCGCAGCGACGGGGAAGTCGCCGCGATTTTTACGGCCGCCGTTTGGTGCGCGTGACCGAGCGGCAATCGATGCGGCCCGAGCGCGTGGCTACACCGTTGTCACATGGTCGGCGATGCTCGGGGATGCGCCGTCGGGCGAAACCGATGCCGCCGCGACCGTTGCCGGCCTGCTGCCGGAGATCCATGACGGTGCGATCATCGTGCTGCACGACGGCGACCAGGGACGTGATACCCGGGGTGGACGCACCTACGAAGCGCAAGCCGCCGTGACGTTGATCCACGCGCTAAAAACGCGCGGCTATCGTTTTCTGACGATCGCCGAACTTGCACGGACATAGCGCTAGGCATAACGACGTCCATTGAAATCGATCCATCCGCCGGGATGGTTTCCGCTGGGAGCATGATGCGTCCAATGCACGACGGGTTCGCGACCGGGGTCCCCGACGAGTTCGCCGCGTACGCTGATGCGGTCGCCGATGGTTACCGGTACGGGCGGTGCAAGATCGACGTTGTCGACGATTTCAACGCTGGCGCCGTCGTCGGTACGGCAATCAAACGCCTCGTGGCGCGCGTGGGTATTGGTTCCGATGAAATAGTGCGGCGCCGACGTGACGACGGCTCCGAAGTCGACTTCGGCGGGTAACGGCCCTCCGAGCGCCGCGGTGATGCTGCTCATGTTTACGTCCTCCGCCGGCCGAATCACGCGCTTTTGCGGGGTCGCTAGCGTCCGACGACAGGTGAGCCCGGCGGGCCCGACGTAGCGCGAACGCACGTGATCGTACTTTTTGCAACGGCGTTCATCTCGCTCGGCCTCATCAATCTCGATTTTTCGCGCGCGTGGTGGCGCGGTCAGCGCCTTCGCCTTGCCGTCGGCGTGCCGATCGCGCTGGTGTATGTGTACACGGCGATGCCGGCGCTGGTATTCCCGCAGGCGATCACACTCGTGCTGCTGACGCTCGTGCCGAATGCCGTCTACTCGGGGCTGATCGCGGCGCGCAATATCGTTATCACGCGTCGCATCGTCTCGTTGCGCCGCACGCCGCTATGGCCGTACTTGGTGGCAATCGCCGCGGTCGGCGGCTACGCGCTCTTTCTGATGGCCGCCCCCGTCGTCGATGCCGGCGGCTTGCGCGACATCGTCGGCGCCACAATCTCGACGTCGGCTGCACCCAGCGCCGAAGTTCAGCACGTGCGCGTCGTACCCGAAGAGTCGGCGATTTTTGCGGGCAGCAAAGTCGTCGGGCAACTCGGCGCGTACTATCAGGTCGGCACGTACAATATTCAGGCCGAGAACGGTCGTCTGGTATGGGTCGCGCCGCTGGATTTTCAAGGGCCGATTCAGTGGCTTTCGCGCCGTACGAGTCCGGGCGTCATCGTCGTGAGCGGTGAAAACCCCGACGCACCGGCGGAGCCGCGTATGCGTGCGCCGATGCGCTATATTCCATCGGCATTATTCAACGACAACATCGAGCGCCACGTATACATGCGTTACGGCACCGAAGCGATTCTTGAAACGACCTTACAACTCGATAGCGACGGCAATCCGCAATATCTCTGCACCTTAGGACGTCCTACGATCGGTTGGAGCGGTTATCGCGTCACCGCCGTCGTGATCGTCAATCCCGCGACCGGTGCGATGGAGCGCAAGCCGCGCGAAGAGTTTGCATCGCTGCCGCCGTGGGTCAGCCGCGTGTATCCGCCGGACCTCGTGCTCGAATATAACGACTGGTTCGGCCGCTACGTCCACGGCTGGTGGAATGCGGAGCTGGCCAAGCGCGACGTTCACTTGCCGGCCCGCGATGAAGTGTTCGGCTTGCTCGTGACCGGCGGGCGATTCGTTTGGTTCGTCGATCACACGTCCCCGAATTCGACCGACGACTCGATGACGGGCTTTACGTATACCGACAGCCGCACGGGCGAACTGGTGTATTACACCTCGTCGGGCGGCCAATTCAATTCGACGGGTGCGCAGCGCTCGGTTGCCGCCAATCCGACCGTGCGGCAAGCGCGCTTGATTCCCACGCAGCCGATCCTCTACAACGCCTTTCATGAAAATACGTGGGTCGTCCCGATCGTCGCCGACAACGGAAAATTTCAGTCGCTTGCGCTCGTGCAGGCGGCCGGCGGGCACGTCGTGGTCGGCAATCCCACGGCCCCATCGCCGGCGGTTGACGCGTTCGCGAATTATCGCTCGTATCTCGGAGATAGGACCGCGGGGGGAGGCCCGTCGGCGTTGCATCTTTCCGGAACAATCGACCGGTTCGGCAGCGGCGGCGGACGCATCTACTTCACCTTGCGCGGCCGCCGTGGCATCTACACCGTGCCCGATGCGGGCGACCCGAATGTCTTGCTTGCTCGGCCGGGCGATCGTGTAACATTTACGGCCGTTCCGGACGTGGGGGGCTTGCTCTCGGTACGTGATTTGCGCGACGATTCATTCCAGCGATGAGATACGTGTCCACCGAGCGGATCGTGCTCGAACCCGTCGACGCCCGCAACGCCCGCGAACTCTGGCGCATCCTCGGCGCGCCTGACCTGCGGCGCTTTCAGGATATCCCACGCGTGCGCGCCGAAGAGTTCGAGCGCCAGGTACGCTCGCGGCCGCGTGCGCTCCGCGACCATGCAACCGGGCGCTTCGAGTGGCTCGTGCGGACCATTACGAAACCGGAGTCCATCGGCTGGATTTCGCTGCGCATCAACGAGCGGACGCCGCACATTGCCGAAGTCGGCTACAGTCTGATCGAAGAAGCGCGAGGTCGCGGCTTTGCGACCGAAGCCGTCGCAGCGATTGTCGAAGAAACGTTCATGACGACGCAGATCAGCGAACTGCAAGCGTGCTGCGTTCCGGAAAACGACTCGTCACGCGCCGTACTCGATCGAACCGGCTTTCATGAATCGCGTTTGCTGCGCAGCGGGGCGATGATTCGCGGGCGGCACGTCGACGTTATTTTGTACACCCTCGACCGCGGAGAATGGACGCGCTCGCGCCGCGAACAAATCGCCGGAACGGGTTAATCCGCGCGTTTCGGTCGTCCGCCCTTGCGACCGTTCTTTCGGGCTGCTGCGCGCTTTGCATCGGTGCGCGACAAGCCGCCAATCTTTCCGGCTTCGCTCATCCATTTGTGCGTTCCGAAGATGCTGTCGATTAGGCCGGGAACGTAATGGTCAACGTCGAGCGCTTCCCAATGTAAAGATGAACCAAAGTCATCGATTGCGATCTTGGCAACATCACGTGGTGCAGCATTTTCTAAGCCTTGCATGAGTTTCCGCGGAATCGCAAGTTCGACGCCGCTCGCGAGGGTAATTGCGATAAGGTCGCCTTTCGCGCGGTATGTTGCAGCGACGGCTTTGGGTCGATATTGTTCGTATATTTTTCCGCGCGCAATCGCGGCATCGATCTCGGCGTCAGTGGTTGTGACGCGGGCCGGCGTTTTCGTTTTCACCTTTCATCTGCTCCCATTTGGCCGCAATTTCGTCGTAATGATCGCGCGCCGTCTCGAGGATTTTGCGAACGTCGCTGCGCTTGGCATTGAGTGGGATGATCGCATCGTCGCGGTCTGCAAGTTCGATCGTACCGTCCGCTCGCAACTCGACGATGGCGACGGTTTCGGCGTATCGCCCGTGCGCATGAATCGGCTCGTGGTCCTGCGGATAAACGCGAAATCGAACCCCTCCGAAACGGACGGTACTCACAATAGCATAACCCAAAGCCTTTCGGTTTTCAACCCCGGATGCGGCGAAGCGCGGCTATTGGCTTATGCGACGAACACCTCGGGCGGAAAGACTAATCCGCGAATTCGATCGTGATGCCGGGGTCGTTGTAGCCGAAGTATCGTTGCTCGCTTCCGGCTAGGTGTGCGAGCAAGGGTTCGCGGACGACGGGGACGATGAGTTTTTGCGCTAGCGCTTCGCGGGTGAACCAGCCATATTCGACGACATGGGCGTCGTTTGCCGGCGTTTGCGGTTCGCCGTTCGCACGTATGCGGAACGCGAAGTTGGTAAAGTGCGTCGCGCTGCGGTAATCGAATGATTCGGCGATATATGCAAGCTCGCCGACCTCGATGATGAGTTCGGTTTCTTCCCGGAACTCGCGTGTGACGGCGGCACCGAGCGTTTCGGGAGGCTCTTGGCGACCACCGGGGAGATTCCACAGCGGCTCTGCGTGATTCGGATAGCGGCTTGCGACGAGGAGCACGCGATTATTGCGTTCCAGGATACCGGTTGCGAGATGGATGCGCTGCCATTGCATGCGACTAGACCGGGACGGCTATGCCGCGCGCCGCTAGCGACAGCGGCGCGAGTCGCGCATGGGACCAGACGGGCTCGGACGGAGAGGCGTGCGCCGCGGTGTGGCTCCTCATGTGCGTTCGGGTGGGAGGCGGGCTTCGAGGGCGAAGCCGGGGTGGTGCAAGTCGAGCTGTTCGGCGTGGGCGATCCACGCATGGAAGAAGCAATCGGGGTGCGGCTAGCCGTCTTCGTGGACGAACAACGCATCCCGCTCTCCGAAGAAATTGACGATCACGACCGGGATGACCCGGGCGCCGTGCATGCCGTCGTGCGGGATCCGGCGGGGGTCGTCGTTGCGACCGGACGTTTCTATTCTCGCGATGCGCAGACGGCACAAATCGGACGGATGGCCGTGACGCGTGGCATGCGCGGCACCGGCGCCGGCCACGCGGTGCTGCGAGCGCTCATGAACGAAGCGCGCCGCCGAGGATTCTCGGCGGCGTCGCTGGATGCGCAGGATCACGCGATTGGATTTTATGCGAAGGCCGGCTTTCGCGCCGAAGGTCCGACCCATCTCGATTGCGGCATCGTTCACCAGCCGATGCGCTGCGCGTTCGAGGTCTAGGCGATCACCGCGACCGAAGCTTCGCGTTCGGGCAATCCCGCAAGATCGACAACGACGTCGATGATGCCGGCAAGTTTGACTTCGTTGAACGTGCGTTCCACAGCGCATTCGCGAACGACTGCGATGATGAGCGCATTGAGTGCGTATGCGTTGAAGCTCGGTGCCGAGACCTTGGTGAGTCCGGCGGCGTTAAGCTTCTCGATATACGCTGCAAACGTTTCAACCATCTCGTCCGAACGCATCTGACGTTCGGCGACGACAGCTGCGTCCTGATTGGAGGCGACGTGCCATGCGCGCAGCAGTCCGGGGCGGGCTTGCGCATTTGCCACGATCTCTTCGAGCCACGCGATAACTTTGTCGCGCTCGGCCTCGACGGTTGTTGGGTCGGCCAGGAAATTTGCGCGCAACCGTTCGGTTGTCGCACTGTGGCGCAGCATCGCTTCGCGCACAATGTGCTCGAGATCTTTGAAGTAACGATAGAACGTGCCGTACGCTAGGCCCGCTTCGTGTGCGACCATGCCGGTCGACAAGGCGCCGAGTTCGTGGGTCTCGAGCAGGCGCTCGAGGGCGTCGAGCAGCCGGCTGCGCGAGCTGGGGCGTGCCTGGCGCTCGGGCGACAAGGTACCTTCGCCTTCGACGCGGCCCAGGTACGTCCACTTGCCGCGGACGCGCCGTGTCTCGGGATCCCGGTAGCTCTCGACTCGGTACCGGTACGCCCGGCCGCCGACTCGTTTAATGACTTCGTACGCCATCCCGACCCTCCGTGCAACAGAAATCCGGCCGGTCTCTAAGCGAGACGTGCCTGCCGTGTCTTATGTCATAGGTATCGGTTGCTCGTCCCCTGGTCTTTATATCGCCCGTACCGTCCGTTAAGGTAGTCGAGCGATAACTTAACGAACGCTTCGTATTTCCAAGCGTACCACGGTGCCGGCCGCCGTGCGGCCCACGTCAACTTGGTCGCAAAGCGCCCGCATGAGGGCGATTCCGCGTCCACGCTCGGAGAGGGCGTCCGTCGGCAAGGGACGTTGCCGGCGGCGCCAGCGGCCCCGGTCCTCGATCTCGATAACGAGGCTGCCGTCCAACCGCACGGCCCGTAAGGCAAACGTCCCCGGCGCGCCGTCGGCGTACGCGTGCTCGATGGCATTGTTGACCGCTTCGCCGACGGCGAGTAGCAAGTCGAACAACCGGTCGGCACCCAACTCGAATTCACTTGCAAAGGCGGAGACGACGGCGCGTGCTTGCGGTGAGCTTTCCGGTACCGCATCGAACGTTACGGCGAGCACCGGCGCGTCGATCGGATCGATCGAAACCGCCAAGAGCGCCATGTCGTCGAATGCTTGCCCTGCGATGATGCGCTCGACGATCGCGTCGGCGCGATTGGCTCCGGGATGATACAATTCGTCGGCAACCGCTGCGACGATTCGGGATTCTCCGCGAATAACGTCGCGATCGAATTCCAGGAGTCCATCGGTATAGGCGACGATCAATGACTCGGGTACGATATCGATTGCATGTGTATTGTATGCTTGTTGAAGGTGCAGTCCGAGCGGCACGTCGCCCGTCGGTAACACGCGTACCGTGCGATCGGCGCCGGCCAGAATCGGCGCGGGATGTCCGGCCGACGCATACCGAAACGTCAGCGCGTCACGATCGATCACGCCGACCAGCGCCGTAATCATGGTTTCGGCGCCGCCGAGGGTGAGCACGTCGTCCGCGCGATTGAGAATCGCTCCCGGATCTTCGTCGCCGATGGCGGCCGTGCGAATGATTTCGCGCACGCGCCCCATGGTGACCGCAGCTTCGAGTCCGTGCCCGCTAACGTCGCCGATCGAAATAGCAACGCGCCCGGACGGGAGTTCGAAGGCGTCATACCAGTCGCCGCCGACGTTGGCTTCTTGCGCGTTTGGCCGATAGACGGCATGAAAGCGCAGCCCGCGCGGCGACGGCAAATACGGTGGCAAGAGCGCCCGCTGCAACGTGTCGGCGACGCGCTGCTCGTGCTCGTAGCGCCGCGCATTCTCGATTGCGGACGCTGCGCGTTTCGTCAGCTCAAGGGCCGTGCGTACGAGAGATTCATCGTAACCGCGTCCGCCGCCCTCGTAGCCGAAAGCGACTTCGCCAATCGTTTCTCCCTGAATGACAATCGGCAGGTTAAGCGACGCGCCGGTCGGCGGAAAGGCGCTTTCGATGAGGCCGTACCGGCGATCCGAATCGACGTGCGCGGCGGCGACGGCCCCAATGGTTCCCGACGCGTGCGGCATCGCGACGACGCACCAGTCGCCGAGCTCCGGCACGGCGACGTCCACCAGATTTTGCAGTGTTTCCCCCAAGCGTAACGATGAGCCGATCGCGGCGCTTGCGCGAATGAGAAAGCTTGAGGCAAATTCGTTGCGGTGGCGTTCGTCGATATCGGTTGCCGTGCCGAACCAGCGAATGATGCGACCGCCGCGGTCGCGCATCGCCGTTGCGCGTGTAAGATGCCAGCGGTACGTGCCGTCGGCGGCGCGCAGGCGATAGGCCAGATCGAAGTCTTCGCCCCGCTCGCGTACGCGGTCCCATTCACGATCGATCGAATCCAAATCGTCGGGATGGACCGCCGCGCGGACGCCGCCCGGACCGCGCATCGTTTCAAGCGAAAGCCCGGTGTACGCGCTCCATCGCCCGTTGCACCATTCGATCGTTTCGTCGGGTAACGTCGTCCACACGAGTTGTGGTATCGCATCGGCAACGGCGCGGAACCGGTCGGCGCCGGCGATGCGTTCGAGTACGGAACCCAAGTGCATCGCCATCACCGTGAGCGCGTCGCGCGTGCGCCGGTCATCGGCGTCACGCGGATTGAAGACGGCGAGATACCCGAAAAGATCGTCATTCGGCGCTATAGCCGCCGCAGTGATTCGCTCCGTCCCGATTTCGCGGAAGAAATGCAACGTGTCACGCATATCCGTACGAAGATCGATGTCGATCAGGTCGCCCGGCAGCCGGCGCAACTCCTCGCCGACGTCCGGTACGACGCCGGGTAACCGGCCGCCGTCGACGCTGCCGACGCGCCGCCAGCCGAGCGTCGGGACCCGCATATACACGGCCGCCCGCGCCGCGCTGCATATTGTACGCGCCGCAGCGGAGGCGGCACGCGCGGCGGAGCGTTCGTCGGAAGCGGCTCCGATATCGGCCAGCGCTTCCGAAAGCTGCGTGCGGCCTTCCTCGATCACCCGTCAGCTTTTCGCAGATTTAGGAGAGCAGGCCTCGCCGGAACGCGGTGACCGCTGCCTGCGCACGGTCCGATGCGGACAGCTTCTCGAGGATGTCGCCGATATGGCCCTTGACCGTCCCCAGGCCAATGTGTAGGCGTTCGGCGATTGCGGCATTTCCGACACCGTCAGCGATAAGCCGCAGCACATCAAGTTCGCGCGGCGATAGCGGCGACCGCTCGCTTGGGATTGGAATGGGCGAGCCGAGCCGGCGCAAGACGACGTGGGCGATGCGCGGATCGAAGTACGCGCCGCCGCCCGCGACGATACGCACGGCGTCGACGATTGTCGTCGCGTCGGACGACTTCACGCAGTACGCGTCGGCGCCGGCGGACAATGCCGCGATCACCTCATCATCGAGTTCGTGCATCGTCAGGATGACGACGCGCGTCCCGGGTTTCGATGCCTTGATGCTGCGGGTGACCGCAATGCCGTCTTTCCCCGGCAGGCCGATGTCGACGATGGCGACTTGCGGGGCCAGGCGTATCACGGCGGCTTCGCCTTCGACACCATCGCCGGCTTCGGCGATCACGCAAACATCGCCGCCGGCTTCGAGCGCGGTGCGCAGTCCGGCGCGCGTAAGCGCGTGATCTTCGATGAGTATGACGGAAATCGGTTCGTTCATGCCGGCACCGCCGGGAGATTGAGGATGAACGTGCTTCCGCGCGGTTCACGGGGCATGTATGCGATACTGCCGCCGGTTTCTTGAGCGACGCGACGCACAATATACAGTCCCAGTCCCGTTCCGCCGCCGCGCCGTCCTTCGCCGCGTGCAAACCGGGTGAACAGTGCGCTGCGTGCGCTTTCCGAGACGCCGTAACCATCATCGGTCACGCGCACGATCGCGCGATCCCGCTCCGGCTCGACCTCGATCGTCACGGTTCCGCCTTCGGGGGTGTGATCGAGTCCGTTCGCGACCAAATTCGTGATGGCTCGGCGCAAGTCGCTGGCATCACCGACCGTGCAAACCGGTTCGTCTCCGGCGACGACGTGCAGCCGGACGTTGCGCGCGGTCGCAAGCGCATCGAGTTCGGCGGCGATCCGGCGCGCGGTAGCCGGCAAGTCGACGCGCTCGCGCTCCGGGCGGCGATCGTCAGACTCGAAGCGCGCGACGAGCAGCAGCGTTTCCGCCAGCCGCGCGACGTCGTCCGTAGCGCCGACGCTGCGATCGAGGATTTCAATGTACGCCGGCGGCAATTCGCCGTATGCACTCGCGCGCGCTTGGCGCATCGTCATTCCGAGCGCCGTCAGCGGCGTTCGCAGATCGTGCGAGAGTGCGTACACGAGGTCGCGGATGACCGCGCTGCGTTCTTCGAGCGCGGTATTTCGCTGCGCGAGTTCCGCGAACAGCCGCGCTTGCGCGAGCGCATTCGCGCTCTGCACGGCGTACGCGCGTGCGATACCCAAGGCGTCCTCAAAGCTTCGCGCATCTTTTCCCGGCACGAGCAGCACGCCGAACCGGCGCTCGCGATCGACAATCGGCAATGCGAGTGCGGCGCCGGCATGCAGGCGGTCGAGGACGAGCCGGCCGAGAGCATCGGACGTGCCGACGGTCACGACGTCGCCACCGTCAAGCGTGCGTGCGACAAGCGAAGCGACTTCGGGTGCCGGTCGCGTTTCGTCAACTTCCACGGTTTCGGCGTCGGCATGCGCGACGAGGGTTAAGCCGGTTTCGTCGGTGAGTACGAAGCGCGTGCCACGGACATCGAACAGCCCGTTCGCTTCGCGCGCAATCGCGCGCAGCACAAGATCGATCGAGAGTGAAGCGCGAACGCGTTCGATTGCAGAAGCGAGTTGCGCCTCGCGCTGCGTTCGAGTCTGCTGCGCTGCAAGGCGGCCGGCTTGTTGCGCCGTTTGCTGCACGGTCGTACTCAAATAGCCGACGAACACGATCGACATGCCCGCGAGTACGCGATCGGCGATCGCCAGCGGATTCCAGTAATCGTGCTCTTGGAGGCCGTTGACATAACCCGCGACGGCGTTTGCGATCAGCGCGGCAACGACGAGTCCATAGGTAAACCGGCGGTTGCCGCCGAGCGAACTCATCACGATCGGTATGTCGAGCAGAATCGCGGCGACCAAGAGCTGCGGACTGAACAAATCAACGATGAAGGCCGCCAAAAGGGCGACCACACACGCAACCGGGACTGCTCGCAAGCGCACGGATTGCGCTTCACGCAATGCTCGGGGGCACCCTCCGGCGAAGCGCGTAGGGTATGGATCGCGACGACCGGCCCAGCGCGCGCGCGCTGCTTGCCGAACTCGGTTACGAGCCGCGCCTGACGATCTATCTTGGGAGCGCGCCGGGCGCAGGGAAAACGCACCGCATCCTCAGTGATGCGCGTTTTCAACGCGATGCAGGCCGGCGCGTGGCAATCGGCTGGATCGAAACCAAAGACCGACCGGATCTCGACGCGCTCGCCGCGGGTTTGCCGCGTATACCGGCCCGGCGGTTCGAGGCCGGCGGCACGACGTACTTCGACTTCGACTTAGAAGCGGCGCTCGCGAGCGAGTACGAAACGATTGTACTGGATGAATTGGCGCACGCGAACCCGCCGGGTGCGCCGCATCCCAAACGTTGGCAGGACGCGCTGGCATTGCGCGCAGCCGGTAAGTCGGTCCTGGGCGCGTTTAACGTACAGCATCTCGAAACGGTGGCGCCGGTCGCCGAACGCATCATCGGTCATCCGATTCGCGAAATCGTGCCGCTCGCGTTCGTCCGCGATGCCGACGGCGTGATCGCGCTCGATGTGTCGGCGGCCGTGCTCGAATCGCGGCTGCGTAGCGGCCGCATCGTGCGGCTCGACGATGTCGAGCGCGCGGCGATGGGTCTGTTCAAGCCGCAAAACCTTCAACTGCTGCGCGAATTGCTGCTGCGAACGGTCGATCAGCTAACGATACCCGTTACGACTCCCGCTCGGACATCGACGGCGCTCGCGATTGTTACGGCCGACATCGAGCCGCGCCGGTATTTGCGCCGGATCGGGGCGCTGGCGGACGCGCTCGACCTCGCGCTCGAAACGACCGCTGTCGGCACATCGGGCGATGTCGAGCTGCTCGAAGCCTCGCGCGCCGCGGACGGCGTGATGATCGAACTGCCGCCGCGCCTGGACCGCGGCGATCTGACGGAAGCCCGGGCAGCCTTTGTTTGCGTTCCCGTCGGCGAGCTGGCGCGCAAGATTCTCGCCCGTCCGCTCGACCGCGACCTCTACGTCGTCGATCCGCTGCGCGAGGCACTCACGGCGGGCACCGGCGGTGCACGCCATCCCTACGGCCAGTCGGCGGGCGACCGGTTTCGGATCGGCTACGGCCGCCTGACGATTTATCTCGGCTCGGTGGCGGGCAGCGGCAAAACCTACGCGATGCTCGACCGCGCTCATCAAATGATCGATGAAGGGACCGACGTGGTCGCCGCGCTGGTCGAAACGCACGGCCGGCTCGATACCGCAGCGAAACTCGTCGGCATTGAAGCCTTGCAGCGCTTGCCCAACGGCGAACTCGACCGCGAGGCGATCCTGCGCCGCAAGCC
>Ga0302324_100013435_pt1 | contig 16608 bp, 11 predicted proteins | sample Palsa_T0_1_FD_201949 | JGI IMG/M metagenome (GOLD analysis project Ga0302324, IMG submission 201949) | Peat permafrost microbial communities from Stordalen Mire near Abisko, Sweden - Palsa_T0_1 | ecosystem: Environmental > Terrestrial > Soil > Palsa > Peat permafrost | place: Sweden: Abisko...
GACGGGGCTGCCTCGGCCGAGCCAGAAGCAGGTTCTGGCCTGCGCTCTGGCCGGAACGGCTGAGGAGAGCCGGGCCTGCGGCCACGAGCCGACTCCGGCTCGGAGGAGACAGCAGGCTCGGACGGGGCAGGCTCGGTGGTGGCGGCGGGTTCGGATGGCACAGCAGGGTCGGTGGTGGCGGCGGGTCCTGTTTCTGGAACGTCCTCGGCTTCGGGGAACGGGCCGGCCTCGGGGAACGGGCCGGCCTCGGGGAACGGGCCGGCTTCGGGGAACGGGCCGGCCGCGGGGAACGGGCCGGCCGCGAGCGAGGGCCATGACGTTGGAGCGAACGGCATGACCTGGGATTCGCCGAGATTACGGGCACTGGGTTCATCATCGTGCGAGACTTCCAGAGCCCGGGAATCCTGCGCCGCGGGACGCTGCGGAAAGATCCACGCGGGACGCTGGGCCGGTTCGTCGCCCTCATCGCGCGCGGTCGAAGGCGCATCACCACGCGACCATGGACTGCGCGGCCACGTCCGCCTGGGTTCGGTCCCGCTGACCTCAGGGCCCTTGGCTTCGGTTCCGTTGAGGTCGGTCCCGTTGAGGTCGGGACCCTTAAGGTGGGGACCCCTGGTAGCGGGACCTGCCGTCGCCCGCTGTGGCATATGTACCTGCGTGGGCCTTGGCGGGGCCTGCGGCAACTGGGCTGCTGCGGACTGGGCGGAGGCGGACTGGGCGGAGGCGGACTGGGCGGAAGCGGACTGGGCGGAAGCGGACTGGGCGGAAGCGGACTGGCCGGAGGCGGACTGGGCCGGGGCAGTCTGGGAGATGTCCGGCTGGGGGGTCGGCTGCTGCGCCGGCGCCGGCGCCGGCGCCGGCGTGCGTGCGGCAGCTCGCTGCCTCTCAATCGGTCGTGCGACCGCGCGCGGTGCTGCCTCTCCGGCGCTCACTGCGGCCTCGATCGCCGTTTCCGTTTGGCGAGCCGGAGCTTTCCTGGCTTTCTTGGGCCGCGCCTTCGGGGGGTGCTTATGCCACACCCGGGCCGTCACCAGGATGTCGTCCTTCTCCGCGAACGGCGCCATCCGGCACCAGGCTCGCGGCTCGGCCACGTAGCGAAGCTGTGAGCTCACCAGTTCCGGCAATCGCTTGCTCTCGATGACCGGCCGGGTCGTCAGCCAGGTGAGCACCCCGGGCGGCAGTATGTACAGCCATACCAAGTTGTGGTTAAACGGCAGCCCAATCGCAATAAGGAAAACGACATAGGGAACTGTGATCCCGGTGAACACGCCAATCCACGTGATTGGCAACGGAGCTGGCAGCCGAAAATCGTATAGCTTGTAAAGCCGTTTTTCGATCCGCCAGATATTCGTATAAGTGGGAAGATCCACTAGGGACGCGCTCCTCCTTCTGCGAGAACGGAATCAGTGCACTCCGAGCGCGTTCGCTATGCCGGTGGCCAGCTCCCGCACAATATCTGGCGTGTAAAATATGACGGCGATGGCGACGGCAAGCACCAGGAACTGGACGAATCGGGTGATCTCGCGGGTGAAGAGGAAGAAGATCGCAACGATCCCGACGATGCCGAGGAACAACGGCCCGAACAAGCCCTGCAGGTACGTGACGAGACCCTGCGTATTCAAGGCCACTGGAGCCGTCGCGGCGAGATAAGGATGCATAAAACGTCCCTTCCGGGATCAAATGAACAGCCGAAGAGTGTTGCGGTATGCCACTGGAGCGGGTACAGGTAAAGCCGATGTACAAGCACAGGCCGACAAAGCCGCGGCACCCCGGCCCGCGGTGATATCAGCGGCGGACGAGCGAGCCTGGGCCGGCCCGATCGGACGGCGGGCGGGCAGGCGGGACGCCGTACCAAGGTGGGAGCGGGCCTGCCGGAAGCGGTGCGATCGCATGCGGACATGACGGCATCAGCCGCCAGCGTCCTGGTCATTGGGCTCCCACCGCCTCGATCGACGCACTGATTTCTTTTACATACCATTTTACGCTGCTTTGTTGAACGACCGACATGCTGTATGTGACCTGCAGTTTTGCGCCGCTTGGCACGCCCTGGCTGAGGAGCTGCCATATGACGCTGACAGTTATCTGACGGGTAGCGCCACCGGGTGGCACGTGCAAGCCGGAGATCGAGTCAAAGGCCACCGTCCCGGCCAGCCCGGTCATCCTCACGCCCGGGGCGAGGAACCTGTTGAGCGCGGCGCTATCACCGTTGGCGTAGGCCTGGAAAAATGCTGGCAGCTCATTCATTAGCTGGCTTTGCGCCGCCAGGTCCGAACGGCCGGGAGCTGGCGACGGCAGCGTAATCGGCGCAGGCGCGGGCAGCCAGGCGGGCTCGCCCGCGACCACGACGGCACCGTCCGAGGCGGCCACCGGCACGCCGAGCTCTATCAGCCGGCCATTGACCAAGGCAAGCAACGTCACGACAGCGTGCTGCGGACCCTGCACCGTAATGCCCGCGACCTGCTCAGACTGCAGGCTAAGCTCGCCAACGCCGTTCCAGCCCAGGTCCGGTACGGCCGCCGCGATGCTGGCAGGAACGAACGCCGCCAGCTGCTGCTCCCGCAGCCCCTGAGTCTGCGGGCTGAAGTTGAGGTACACCTGGCCGAACTCAGCCGCATAGGCCTCGGCCAGGGCGACAGGGAACTGGTCGGACTTAGCACTTGCAGACCCGGTGCGGACGGCGGGCGACGAAGAGCCGGACTTAGTACCCGCAGACCCGGACTTAGCACTCGCAGACCCGGTCTTAGCACTCGCTGACCCGGCACCGACGGCGGGCGACGCGGAGCTGTGGCTGAAGACGATGGCCGTCACACCGCGGAACGCGATAACCAGCAGAGCCGCCCAGAGCACCACTCGAAGCGGCCACAGCAGCCATCTGCCGCCCGCCCCGCCCCAGCCCTGATCGGTCCGCAGATCAGGTTCGATGTCCATCGCGTCGCGAGGCAACGGACCGACCTCCCCGAGGGCCGGCGGACGCGGTCGCGGGGGGCCGAGACCGGTCGAGCCGAGATAGTGAACGGGCGACTGCGTTCCGTTACCGGAATTCGGCCCGCGAACCATCAAACCTCCCGCACGTTTCCGCGCCTGCCCGAGACAGGAGCGGCCGTCCCTTGTGCCGGTCTCGCGGTCCATTGTGCGTCATGAAGTCTCGGTTAGGAACCGGCTACGGCCGATCACCGAAAACATGTACCTGGACAAATGACCAGCACCCTCTGATACGTGGCGGACACTGAATGAGTTCAACTGGGTTCGGAACGTGTTCGGTGCCTCGGCCGGCAAGCCCAGTGGTCCGCAGTCGGCGCCGCGAGGCGTGTAAACCGCAGGTGCATATGGGACGTCTGACACTCATAAACCCTTGGCTCCCTGCGAGGTGCTCGATGACCGCGCAGGCAAGGCCAGCAGCTAGATCGGCCTCTGCTGCCGCTCTGCACTGGAGGTTGCCTGATGACCATGCTTCTCCGTACCTTGACCACCCGCAAGACGACCGCTGGTTCCCGGCCACGCCGCACGCGAATCGCTGGCCGGCTGGGCGCGCTAGCCGTGCTCCTGGCCAGCTGGGCGGGACTGGCGTCAGGAACGCCGGCCGCCGCCGCCGGATCATCGGACTGGACGTCCTACCTGTTCAATTCGGACCACAGCTCTTACAACAGCGCCGCGACCTCGATCACGACCAGCAATCTGGGCAACCTCCAGCCCTTGTGGCGGGGGATGCAGCCGGCATCGGCAAACGGGGTGTTCTATGCCAGCCCTACGGTAGCCAATGGCGTGCTCTATATCGGAGGGGAAAACGGCTACTTCTACGCGGTCAGCGAAACCACGCATGCGGTGCTCTGGTCCATGTTCATGGGGACCGTGCCTGCGGCTGAGTGCGGGCCGTCGGGCGGTATCACCTCCACCGCGGTGGTTTCCGATGATCCCACCACAGGGGAGACTGTTTACGTCAACGCCCCGAACGGTCAGCTTTACGCGTTGAACGCGTCGACCGGCGCCGTCTTCTGGCAATCCACGGTCGACACCCCGTCCACGACGCTAGACGACTACTACGCCTGGAGCTCGCCGCTGGTGGCAAACGGAGACGTCTACGTGGGCATTTCCTCGAACTGCGACGAACCGCTGGTCCCGGCCGGGCTGCTGGCGTTCAACCAGGACACCGGGGCTCTGCAGGCGACCTGGAACTCCCTGCCCAGCGGCGAGACGGGTGCCAGCGTGTGGAGCACACCGGCGACGTCAACACTGGGCGACGGCTCCCTCTTCGTTACCACGGGAAACGCCAACGCCCCCGAGGCAACCCAGCCCCCGTACGGCGAATCCATCGTGCGGCTCTCCGGCAGTAACCTGAGTGTGCTGGACTCCTGGCAGGTACCGGCCAGTCAGCGGTCTGATGACGGCGATTTCGGCGGCTCGCCGACGGACTTCACCGCGGACCTCGGCGGGACGTCCACGCCGATGGTCGGCGCATGCGACAAGAACGGCATCTACTACGCCTTCAGCCAAGACGACCTGGCAGCCGGGCCCGTGTGGCAATCCCAGATGACCGAGCCGTCCGGGACCGGACCCAACCCAGATGGCGAATGCGACGCGGCGGCCATCTGGGATGGCACCAACCTGATCGAAGGCGGTGGCAACACCACGACCATCAACGGCACCACCTACCAGGGCTCGGTCGTGTCGCTCAACCCGGCTACCGGTACTCCTGTCTGGCAGACCGGCCTGCCGGGCGCTGTGGTTGGCAGCCCGACCGAGGACGGCTCCGGCGTGGTCGCCGCCCCGGTGTTCTACAGCAGCACCGGGAATTACGGCGTGTATCTGCTCAGCGCATCCACCGGCGCCATCCTCGACTACATCAGCACCAGTCCCGACCAAATCTTCGCCCAGCCGGTATTCGCCGGCAACACTCTTCTGGTGGCCGGCGGCAAAGCGACCGGGGTGACCGCCTACGCGATCACCAAGCCGGGGCCACCGGTGACCGCGGTCACCCCGAACGCTGCCGGCCAGGGCGCTACCAAGACCGTCACCTTGACTGGGAGCGGCTTCTCCGGCACTCCCATTGTGTTCGTCTCCGGCAGCCTGGTCAACGTCAGTTCGGTCGTGGTCGAGTCCTCGACCCAGTTGCAAGTCAGGCTCACCGTCGCGGCCAATGCCGCCACCGGCCCCAGGAACATCGCTGTCATCGAACCTGGGCCCACCGCGGACACGTGCTCCAACTGCCTGACCATCGACCCAGGTCCGGTGATCAGCAGCCTGAGCCCGAACAGCCTCGCCCCCGGCAGCACGACGCAGGTGACGGTCACCGGCTCCAACTTCGCCTCCGGCTTGACGGTGGCCACCAACATCCCGGGAGCGACGGTGGGCACGCCATCCAACGTCACGTCCACCTCGTTCACTGTAGGGGTGACCGTTCCCGCCAGCGCAGCTGCCGGGAAGTACACACTGGAGGTGATCAACCCTGACGGTGGCACGGGCACCAGTGCTCTCAGCGTGACATAGCCACTGCGGGATCACCCAGTCCCCCCGCCCGCACGGCCGGGGGGGACTGGGCAGTCAACACGCGCGCCCGGATCCGCGGCCGCTGGCAAGTCCCCCGCACCGTCCGGCACGGCTCTCGTGGTGGACCACCGTTGACTATCTCACCTGTGGCCTGGGTACAGGTCTTGCCGAGATCAGGCTTACTCCGCCAGGCGCGATGTTGGCCGTGTAGCTACCGCTCACGATGCCCAGGGACCGGCCGGTCCACAAATCGGTGACCCTGACCTCGTGGCTCAGCCCGAGCTGCGCCAGCCATACCCGGAAAGTCCGGCGCGCAGATGTGTCGGTGTTGAAGACGCCAATATACCAGATTCCGTTGGGCTGCCGCTTGGCAAATACCTGCTCGCTGGCGCTATCGATGACGCGGCGGGCGGCGATGCCGTCCTGATCGACCTGGATCACCGCGCGATTTTCCAGCATGGCCTGGTCGACGGAGGTCAGATCGGTGAGGTTGGCGCCGAGGATAAGAGGTGCGCTGCCCAGCGACCACAGCGACATCATAGTCCGCCGCTCCGGCACCGTGATACCGTCATCTGCCCCGTTGCCTACCTCCAGCGAGTCCTCATCATTCCAGCCAGCCGGACCGCCGTAGGGCTGCCAGCGGGCGACCGCATCGAACCGGCTTGCTACGTGAGCCCAGTCGGTAAGCGGGTAGCTGCTGCCATCCGTTTCGCAGGAGTAGCACTCGATGTCGCCGCTGATGCGCCACCCGTCGGCCAGAGAGGCCCAGCTCGCGGCATCAGATATGGCCAGCGTGTTAGACAGTTCCAGCACTATCGGGCGGCCCGTCTGGCGCAGCGCCGCCGACCATGCCTCGACATCGGGAATATCCCATGTGCCCACTCCATCTAGCTTGACGTAGTCGACGCCCCAGGAGGCGAATTCGTCGGCCCAGCTATCTATGTAGTCCTGGGCGCCGGGCGCGGCGTAGTTAATGCCGTACATGTGCCCGCAGTTGTAGTTCATTTCCGTGACGGAGGTGTTGGCGATCTGGTCGGCGGTATCCGGTGTTCCCTCGATCGCGGTATTTCTCCGCACGGCGTTCTTCGGAATCCCTGGCGTCACATACAGGCCGAATTTCAGGCCCTCGGCGTGAACGCGGCTGGCCACCGCCGCGATACCAGCCGGGAAGGCGACGGGGTCCGGTATCCAGCGGCCATATGAGTCGACTTCAGGCCCGTTGCCGTTACAGGCCATCCAGAAATCATCAACATTGACATAGCGGTACCCATACGAAGCAAGGCCGCTGCTCTTCATCGCACGCGCCTGCGCCTCGATGCTCGCGGCAGTGGGGTGGTGGCGCAAAAAACTCCAGCTGCTCCAGCCCATGGGGGGCGGTCCGCCCGTCGCGCTGTCGGTCTCCGGAGGCGGGCCGGGCGCTGCCGTCACCACCAGCGCGGCACCCAGGGTGAGGGTAAGCACGGCGGCCGTCGCGGCCCATGATCGCCGCATCCCTCAGAGCGCCTCAACGAGGATAACGGCAGCCGCCAGCGTCCGCTGAGCTGGAATGGCCAGGCCGATCTCGGCCAGCGCGGCGCCAGAGACCTCGACGCAAGCTATCCGCCCATCGGCAAGGCCGGATCGGCTAGACAGCCCTGCGCCGGGCGTCACGTCCGTGACCCGGTAGCGCCGAACCGGGTCAAGCTCTGGTACCCGCATGGCAGCTGGCTGATCGTTCCTGGGCTGATCCAGTTGCACGTAGCTCATCAGGGCCGCAGACTGATCAGCGGCGACGACGCCATGCATCCACGCTGTGTCGTCCGGTGTCTCGAGCCGGACGACACGGCCGGAGTGGATAAGGCGGCGGTAGCGCTTGTACAGCTGGATCCACTGGGCGAGCTCGGCTAGTTCCTCCTGGCTGGCCCGGCTGATATCCCACTCGATGCCGAAGTGCGCGAACAACGCCGTCGCGCACCGCAGGGACAGTGGCATGTACCGGCCGGTCTGCTGCGAGAATGGCGCGGATACGTGCGCGCCGAGGTATTCAGGCGGCACCAGCTGCCCGGTCCAGCGCTGGATGGACTGCCGGGCCAGGGCATCGGTCATGTCGGAGGTCCAGACGCGCTCCACCCTCTCCAGCGTGGCCAGATCGATCCGGCCGCCGCCGGCCGCGCACGACTCCCACTCCACGCCCGGGTATCGTCGCCTCAGTTCGTCCAGCAGCGCGTGGACCGCGACTGCCTGCTCGTGCGCCGCCGGGGCGCCCGCGCGGGCGGCGCTGCCTGCATCGATGATGTCGCGGTTGCAGTCCCATTTGATGTAGTCGATCGGGTATTCCGTTAGCAGCGTGCTGATCCGGTCGAGCAGGTATCCGGCGACCTCGGGGCGGGTCAGGTCGAGGACGAGCTGATGGCGCTGCAGCGGCGGCACTCGCAGGCCGGTGGACAGGATCCAGTCCGGGTGGGCCCGGTACAGCTCCGAGTCCGGGTTCACCATCTCCGGCTCGATCCACAGGCCGAACTGCATGCTCCGGGCCCGCACGTAGTCTGCGAGCTGGTGCAGCCCATGAGGCCAGACGGCCTCATCGACCCACCAGTCGCCCAGGCCGGCCCGGTCGCTGCGGCGGCCGTGGAACCAGCCGTCATCCAGGACGTACCTTTCCACTCCGATGCTGGCGGCGGCGTCGGCCAGCATCGCCAGCCGACCGAAGTCGTGGTCGAAGTAGACGGCTTCCCAGACGTTGAGGTTGACCGGCCGCGGCGAACTCGGGTGCGCGGGCAGAGAGCGCAGGTAGCCGTGAAACTGCGCCGACAGGCCATCCAGGCCGGACCGGCTCGCCGCCAGGTAGACCCAGGGCGTGGCGTAGGACTCGCCGTGGGCCAGGGTGATTTCCCCGGGCAGCAGCAGCTCGCCGCCGCCGATGGTCGTCACTCCCGGCGGCAGCCGTCCCCCCCGTCCTGGCCGCCTTCCGTTTTCGGTCTCGGCAGCCTGCCCGATCCCTGGCGTGCTGTGCGGCCCTGGGTCCCCGCCGGTCATGCTCAGGCCGGACGGCACCCGCTCGACCCGGTGCACGGTGTTGCCGCTCCAGGCGACGTGGAGGCCGTAGGCCTCCCCGCTGCCGAAGGTGAAGCCGGGGATCCCGGCGACCACGACGGTGGCGGAATCGTGGCCGGTGTGACCGCGGCGGCCTTCACGCAGCCACAATCCGTCGCCGAGCTGATGGCGCTGGGGGATGCGCTCGGCGGTCTGCCGCCCGGTGAAGTCCAGGATCTCGCCGGCCCGCCCCGGGAGCGGGAAGACCACTTCCAGGCTGTCAACCACATACGGCTGGGCGCCGGCATTGGTCAGCGCATGCCGGACGCGGATCGCGCCGCCCGGCACCGCCTCCACTTCGGTGACCAGCCGCAGGCCGGCGCCGACGTCGGCTGCTTCGACGCGTGCCCGGCTGCCATCGTGCACGGACCGCGTCGGCTGGAAGAGCGGCGACCAGTCGCGTCCGGCGGCCGGGTAGCCTGCGCTGGTGTCCAGCCGGTGGCCGGACAGGCCGGGTCGGCCGAACCAGCTGTCACCGTGCTCAGGCAGCAGGGGGCAGGGCCGGACCGCCGCCAGCAGCGCCGCGGCATCATCGGGCTGGAGCCCGTCGGCAGGCACCGGGCCGACCCAGACCGCCGGGAGGGCGTCCGCCCGCGGAAACAGGATCAGCCCGGTACCGGACGCGGCGTCCGGATCAGCCACTAGCAGCGGGCGTGGCCCGGCCGCGCCTTGATCCGCCGGCGAGCCGGAATGGGCAGGCACACCCTCACCGATGGTCATTGAGGCTCCGATCTTGACTATGTGCCGCGCCTGGTCGTCCTGGCGCGCCACGGCTAATGCCGACGGCAATCCGGCCACCGATGAGAGGCGGTGTGCCGTCAGCTGGTTCTCAGCACGTAGTCCGCATCGTTCTGGGCAGTCTGCAGCGCCGAGCTTACCGATTGGGTGCCCAGCCAGGCCGGGCCGAGATCGTTCACGACCTCGGTCAGCGCGTCGCCGATGCCGGGGCCGACCGGGAAGTTGACGACCTTCCCCTGCGCTTCGGTCAGGAACGCCGACATGTCGATCCCGTTCTTTGCCCAGTACTTCAGGAAGAGCGGGTCGAGGCTCTTGATGGCCGGCCAGACGTAGCCGCCCGAGCCGAGGATGGCCTGTGACTGCGCCGAGCCGAGCCATTGCTCGAGTTCCCACGCCTGCTTTGGGTACTTGGTATGGCTGTTCATGCCGTCGATCAGCCCGTTGAACACGCTGATCCGGCCATCTGGGCCGATCGGCAGCGTGGTGACGCCGACCGGGAAGGTCACGCTGGACTTCACCGAGACGGTATTCCAGTCGCCCTCCTCCCACATGGCCACCTGGCCCTCGGAGAACATCTGCTCCAGGTTGTTGCCGTTCGCGTTCGGACCGGACAGGTCGCCCGGCACGATGACGTGATCGTCGGTCAGGTACTTGGTCAGGAACGTCATGCCCTCGTTGACCTGAGGGCTGGTCAGGCTGGCTACGGGGGCGTACGGGTAAGGGATTATCTTGCCGCCGACCTCGGCGACGTAGTCTCCCCAGCCGCCCTGCGGGTCGTTGTTCACCCCGAGGGCGTAGGTCGCGACCTTGTCCGGGTTGAACTGCGGGGAGAGCGCGTTGTGCCCGCTGGTGTCAGTGGTCGCCTCCTTGAGGAACGTGACGAAGGACCCGGTCCCGTTCGGGTTCCAGCTCAGGTTCGCCGGGATCGTCAGGTGCAGCTTGGCGAAGTAGGCCTTGTTGTAATACAGCGCGATCGTGTCCCAGTCCTTCGGTAGGCCGTAGATCTTGGATCCCACCGAATGCAGCGCGACCAGCTGCGGGTAGTACTGGGCCATGTTGATGTGGCTGGCCTGGATCAACGGCGTGAGGTTGGTCAGCATCCCGTTCTTGATGAACGAGCCGAGCCACGGGGTGTTCACCCAGAACAGGTCCGGCGCTCCGCCGGTGATGAACTCGGCCGTGATCTTCTGCTGATAGCTGCCATACGGGATGTTCTCGATGTCGACCTTGATGTTCGGGTGCATCTTCTCGAACACGTCGATCGACTGCTGGTAGCCGATCTGCTCGTGTGGGTCCCACAGCGCATAGGTCAGGGTGACCGTGCCGTTGGCGCTGCCCGAGCCGCCGAACCCCCACCCGGCGCAGCCGGACAGCAACGTCAGCGCGATCGCGACGATCGCGACCCTGACCAGGGTGCGGGCCGGGCGGAGCGAGAACCACCGGGGTCGTTGCGCGTTCATCGGTTGACCCCGGTCAGCGAGATGGCCCTGACGATGTACTTCTGGAAGATCGCGAACAGGATCACCATCGGGATCAGCGCGACCAGCGATCCGGCCAGTATCAGGTTCCACTGGACGGCGAAGTTGGAATCGAAGTTCGCGATGCCTACGGTGAGGACGTTCAGCGAGTTGGAGTTCGTCACGATCAGCGGCCACAGGAAGTTGTTCCAGCCGAATACGAACGCCAGCAGCGTGGCGGTGATGATGATCGGCCGGGATATCGGCACGACGATCTGCCACAGGATCCGGATTTCGGAGCAGCCGTCTATCCGCGCGGCCTCCATCACCTCCTTCGGGATCGTCATGAAGTACTGCCGCATCAGGAACACCGAGTACGGGACGCCCAGCACGTACGGCAGGAAGATCGCCCAGTAAGTGTTGAGCAGCCCGCTGTGCGCGAAGAGCACGTACAGCGGGATCATCGTCACCACGTTCGGCACCATCAGCGTCATGAGGTACAGCCAGAACAGGGACTGCCGGCCGGGGAACTGCATCCGGGCGAACGCGTAGGCGCCCATCGTCGAGAACGTCACCTGGCCGGCGGTGAGGATGACGGTGACGAGCAGGGTGTTGGCCAGGTACCGCCCGAAGTCGTACTCGGTGAAGATCGTCTTGAAGTTGGCCAGCGTCGGGGACGTAGGTGGCCTGAAGGGGGATTGGGAGAGGATCGCCGTCAGCGGCTTGAACGCGGCGAAGACCGAGAACAGGTACGGCGTGATGAAGATCAGTGCGATTACCACGAGCAGGAGGTAGAACAAGGTGGTCCGGACGACCCTGCCCACCCTCGGCTGCAGTTTCGCGGTGGCCGTTATGGATGTGGTAGCAGGCGCCGTTGATGCTATTGAGGACATGGCTGGACTCCTCATCCCATCTCGTACGTAGTGCGCTTGTTGAAGTAGCGGAACTGCGCCACGGTGACTATCAAGATGACCAGGAACAGGACCACCGACATCGCCGAGGCCTCGCCGATCCGGAACCCGGCGAACGCCGTGTTGTAGATGTTCAGGTTGACCACTTCGGTCGCGTTCCCGGGTCCGCCGGCGGTCATCACGTAAACCGTGTCGAACACCTGGAACGAGCCGATGACGCCGGTGACCAGGACGAACAGCATCGTCGGCCGCAGCAGCGGCAGCGTCACCCGGCGGAACTGCTGCGCCTTGGTCGCCCCGTCCAGGGACGCGGCCTCGTAGAGGGTTAGCGGGACGGCCTGCAGGCCCGCCAGGAAGAACAGCATGCTGTAGCCGGTGTACTGCCAGACGTTGGCGAACGCGATCACCGGCATCGCGGTGGCCTGATCGGACAGCCAGGCCGGCCCGGTGATCCCGATTTTGGCGAGGACCTGGTTGATGATCCCGGTGCTGGGGTTGAAGAACCAGTTCCACACCACGCCCATGGCCACCGGTGTGGCCAGGTAGGGCAGCACGCAGATGATCCGGATCACCCCGCTGCCGCCCCGCTTGCTGTTCAGCAGCAGCGCGAGCCCCAGCGCGAGCACGGTCTGGACCGGGATGTTTAGGATCACGTAGTAGGCGGTCACGAACAGCGAGTGGGCCATGCCGTCGAACCGGAAGATGTTCACGTAGTTGCTGAGCCCGACCCACTTCATCGGGGTGAGCAGGTTCCACTGGACCAGGCTCAGGAAGATGACCATGATCACCGGGATGAGCAGGAACAGCACCACGCCGAGCAGGCTGGGCGCCAGAAAGGCGAACGCGGTGCGGATGCGGCGCCGGTCGGCGGCTTTGGCGGACCCTTTCGCCGTCCTTGCCTCCATCGGTAGGGGTGTGGTAGCAGCGGCAACGCTCATCGCGCCTCCCGAGGACAGGTTCAGTGGATGCCGGCCGCTCCGAAGGCGGCCTTGTATTTGCTGGTGCTAAGAATGAAGGGCTCGTCGAACTCGTAGGACATCTCGGCCAACGCCCGCATCATCGGGTTGACCTGGCCCAGGGCGCGCACGGCCAGCTTGGATACCGACCGGATGCCGACAGGATGACCGACTTCGGCGGCGACCAGATCAAGGAGCGCCCGGGTCGTGACGGTCGCCGGGCCGAGCAAGTGCGACACCTGACCGACTGCGCGGGCGCTGGCCGCACCAAGGTCGGCCGCGTCCGCCGGGGCGTCGTAGACGAAGAGCGGAATCCGCTGACAGGACGCTGCTCCCATTACCACCTCGGCATGGCTACGCGCTAGGCGCCACCGAGGTCCAGAGCAGCCGGAGTCTTGATCTCGTCTACACGCGGACAGACGAGTGTAACTCTCCGTTTTCAGACGTTACGCCCAACCCGCCAGAGAGACAAGTAGCGGGGACGGAGGAGCGCGCGCCGGGTCTAGCTCGACCGTGATGTTGCGCTGTGGCGGAACTCCACGACGTCGCCGTCGCGCATGAGGTAATCCTTGCCCTCGATGCGGGCCTTTCCCGCCGCCCGGGCCGCGGCCAGCGAGCCTGCCGCGATCAGGTCGTCGAACGAGACCACCTCGGCCTTGATGAAGCCACGCTGGAAGTCGGTGTGGATGACGCCCGCCGCCTCCGGGGCGGTCGCCCCGGCCCTGATCTCCCAGGCCCGGGTCTCCTTGGGCCCCGCGGTGAGAAACGTCTGCAGGCCGAGCGCGCGGAATCCGGCCCGCGCGAGCTGGGCCAGACCCGGTTCGCCCAGACCCGCCTCGGCCAGCAGCTCCGCGGCCTCGTCTTCGGGCAGCTCGGTCAGGTCGGCTTCGGTCTTGGCGTCAAGGAAGATGGCCTCGGCGGGGGCGACCAGCGCGGCCAGCCGCTTGCGCAGATCCTCGTCGGCGAGTTCGGACACGTCCATGTTGAACGCGTAGAGGAAGGGCTTGGCCGTCAGCAACTGCAGTTCGCGCAGGTCAGCCACGTTTATGCCGGCGGCTGCGGCGCCTGAGGACAGCGCGATGCCCTGGTCGAGCAGCTGCTGCGCCGCCGCCGCGGCCTGGGCCACCTGGGCGCGTCCGGGGTCCTTGGCGAACTTCGTCTCTTTGGCCAGCCGGGGCAGCGCCTTCTCCAGCGTCTGCAGGTCGGCGAGGATGAGCTCGGTGACGACCGTCTCGATGTCGCGCTCCGGCGACACATCGCCGTCGACGTGCGTGACGTCCGGATCGGCGAAGACCCGGACCACCTGGCAGATCGCGTCGGTCTCGCGGATGTGGGCCAGGAACTGGTTGCCGAGCCCCTGGCCTTGGGAGGCGCCGCGGACCAGGCCTGCGATGTCGGTGAACCGCACGGTGGCCGGCACTATGCGCGCGGAGTCGTAGAGTTTCGCCAGCTCAGCTAGCCGGAGATCGGGAACGCCCACCACGCCTACGTTTGGCTCGATGGTGGCGAACGGGTAGTTGGAGGCGAGCGCGCTGGCCCGGGTCAGCGCGTTGAACAGGGTGGACTTGCCGACGTTGGGCAGGCCGACAATTCCGATAGACAGGCTCACCCGCGCGAGTGTAGTGCCGCTGGCGACGGACCCGGGTCGGCCCGCGGGCGGCTGACCCGGGTGATGGTCTGGTTAGCGGTCGTTAAAGGCAATCGCCAATAATCCGACTCGCGCTCGCCATTATCCCTGGGTGCTGTGAGGCGGCAGTAATCCCGTGGTGCGGACTGACCAGTAAAAATGGCGGTGGATCCGGGCTCCGTGGCAGATCCGGTGCATTCCAGTGCACCCGATCCACCACCAAGCCCGGATCCACCACGCAAATTCCGGCTCTCCTGTGGCAGATGCGGGTGAGGAGGAGCACGGGTGTTTCCGGGACTTGCGAGGCAGGGGAGCTTGCTTAGAACTGGGCTTCGTACTGGGCGGGGTCGATGCGGGCCTCGATGACTAGGGGACGGGAGCCTGAGGACGCTCGCGACCTTGGGCCGAAGTCGGCTAGGGCCCTTTCCAGGGCGGGCGCGGCGTCGACCCGGACGCCGTCGCAACCCATGGCCTCGGCCAGGTCCGCCAGGTCGGATCCGCCCATCCGGGTCGCCGTGGGCGGGTAGCCCATCAGCTGCTGACGCAGCTCGATCCGGTTCAGGCTGTTGTCGGTGAACACCACTACGGTGATCGGCAGGTCCAGGGCCGCGGCGATCCGCATCTCGGTCGCGGTCATCGCGAACCCGCCGTCGCCGACCAGGGCCATTACCGGCCGGTCCGGCCGGGTGAGCTTCGCCGCGATCGCGGCGGGCACGCCGAACCCCATGGCCGAAAGCCCGTTGGTCATCAGCACCGACCGCGGCTCCCGCGCCTGCCACACCTGGCCTGCCATGATCTTGTGCGAGCCGACGTCAGTGGTCACGATGGTGTCCGGCGGAGCCGCCAGGCGGGCGGCCAGGACCACGTCCGAGGGATTGAGCTTGCCCTCGGTTCGTCCCGACAGCCAGGCCGCGCGCAGCCGGGACCGGTGCGCCGCCACCTCGGCCTCGCTCCATCGGGGCTGGCCCGACCACTGGGCCGTGACCCAGCGCAGGAGCGCCCAGACGTGGCCGACGAGCTCATGCGCGCTGGCGTAGACCTGATCGGTGTTCGGCGTGGTGTCCAGGTGCACGACCGGAGTGCTGACGGACCACGGGCTGATCAGCTCCACCGGGTCGAAGCCGGCGGTCAGGATCAGGTCGGCGGCGGCCAGCAGATCCCATACGACACGATGGCCCGCCATATCCAGGACGCCGGCGAAATACGGGTGATCCTCGGGGAAGGTGCCCTTGGCCATCGGCGAGACTACCACCGGGATTCCGGCCCGCTCGGCCAGGCCAGCCAGTTCCGGACCTGCCGCGCAGCGAAGCGCCGCGATGCCCGCCAGGATCACCGGGCGCCGCGCGGCGCGCAAGACCTGGAGCGGGTCACCGTCACCGTAGACGTCGACAGACCCCGCCGCCGCGGTCAGCGGAGGCGGGACGACCGCGGGGCCGACCCCGCCGGGGACTGCGCCGACCGGAACGACGCCGGCCGGGGCAGCGTCGGCCGGGGCAGCGTCGGCCGGGGCAGCGTCGGCCGGGGCAGCGTCGGCCGGGGCAGCGTCGGCCGGGGCAGCGTCGGCCGGGCGGGAGGAGCCAGGCGTCGGCGGTTACGGTCAGGTGGACGGCGCCGGGACGCTCGGCGACGACGGTGCGCAGAGCCTTGCGTATGACCGTGTCCGCCGAGGCCGGTTCCAGTCGCAGCGCGAGCTTGGTCGCCGGGGCGAACATCCGGCCGTGATCGACCACCTGGTGGGTGAAGAACTGCTCGCGGGAACTCTCGATCTGGCCGGAGACCGCTAGCACCGGCACCCGGTCCAGGGTCGCCGAGGCCACGCCGTTCAGTACGGCCGTCGACCCTGGTCCCAACGTCGACAGGCATACCCCGGGCCGGCCGGTGGTCACGGCCGCCGCCTCCGCCATGAAGGCGGCCGTCCCTTCCCGCACCGCCGACACCAGCTCGATGCCCTGCTGCCGGGCCGCCTCCATGAAGTCGATGACGGACTCGCCGGGGTAGCCGAAGACGTGCCGCACGCCGACCGCGTGCAGGTAGCCCGCCAGCAGCGCCGCGGTCGAAGCCGGTGCGGCGGTCGAAGCCGGTGCGGCGGTTGAAGCCGGTGCGGCGGTTGAAGCCGGTGCCGTTGGACCCTGGACCGGGACAGACTCCTGTGCCATCGCCCCATTGTCCATGCAGTGGACGTTGTTTCGGTCGCGGGCGGGCGTGTCGCCGTCAGGTTCGCCACTTACGGTGAGATCATCACTGCATATGAGTACGATCTCGCTGTTTGCCGGACTGCTGCTCGGGATCGTCATCGGGGCAGCGATCGGATACCTGTTCGCCCGCGGGCGGCTTGCCGCCGCCACCGCGGACGCCAGCGGCCA